>Ga0233425_10000182_pt1 | contig 160865 bp, 140 predicted proteins | sample Watercolumn_Towu_2_FD_181712 | JGI IMG/M metagenome (GOLD analysis project Ga0233425, IMG submission 181712) | Freshwater microbial communities from Lake Towuti, South Sulawesi, Indonesia - Watercolumn_Towuti2014_140_MG | ecosystem: Environmental > Aquatic > Freshwater > Lake | place...
GGCAGACCGCTGATGGAATTCGCCATGACATCTCTCCTCTGGGTTTACTGGCCGAGGGCGATCGTCCGCAGCATCATCTGCTTGGCGGCGTTGGCGACCTCGACATTGGTCTGGTAGCTGCGCGACGCGGAAATCATGTTCGCCATTTCCTCGACCATGTTGACATTGGGCATGTGGATGTAGCCGTCGACGTCCGCGAGCGGGTGATCGGGCTGGTACACCGAACGCAGCGGCGCCTGACTTTCGATGACGCCCTCGACCTGGACACCGGCACCGATGGGATCGAGATTGAAGCTGCCGGTTTCGGCATCGATCATGGTGGCGAAGACCGGGTGCCGGGCGCGGTAGGTCGCGTCCACGCTGCTGCTGATCGAGTCGGCGTTGGCCATGTTGCTGGCGGTGACGTTGAGGCGGACCGACTGGGCGGCGAGTGCGCTGCCGGCGATGTCCATGATGCGGAACAGTGACATGGGCTATTCCCCTCTGAGGGCCAGATGCAGGCCCTGGATACGGCGATTGATAAACTCGAGGCTCGCCTGGTACTGCATGGCGTTCTTCATGAACTCCGCCTCTTCCAGCTGGGTGTCGACGGTGTTGCCGTCCAGGGCCGGCTGGTTCGGATTGCGATAGAGGACCTCGGTGCCGAACAGGCGGGCATCGCCGGACACGATGTGCCGCCGATCCGTGGCCACCAGTTGCACCTGCTCACCGTTCGCCGCCGCCAGCACCGAAGCGAAGTCGACATCGCGGGCCTTGTAACCCGGGGTGTCGGCATTGGCCAGGTTGGCGGCAATCAACTCGGCGCGGCGGCTGCGGACCGCGAGCCCCAGTTCGTGTATCCCCAAAACGCTGTCGAAGTTCATCATGGCCTTGTCATCCGACCCCGGCGATTGCGGTGGGGCCTGTCGCGCCGCACCCGATGAATTGCAGGAGCCGTGCCACACACGCCGGAAGCGCGTGGGAATGCGGGTTGCGGGAGAATTTTGAGGCCGGCGATGCCGGCAACGACGGGTACCGGGCGGCAACTGCCGGCCGGCCGGCGGCAAGCGCCGATCAGCGATTGAGGCGGTAAACGACGCCGCGCGGGCAGCGCACCATGTCGAACTCGTTCGAGTAATTGGCGATGGGCTCCGAGCCGCCCAGGAACAGAAAACCGCGCGGCCGCAGGGTGCGGGCGATTCGGGACAGGATGTCGCGCTTGTTCTCGTGCGAGAAATAAATGAGGACGTTGCGGCAAAAAACGGCGTCGAACTGACCCAGGGTCGCGAAGCTCTGCAGCAGATTGGCCTCCCGGAAATCGACCCGGGTGCGGATGTCGTCGCGGACCTTGAGCTTGTTCCCCTCACGGGTGAAAAACCGCATCCGCCGTTCCGCCGAGAGGCCGCGGTTGATTTCGAGATCGTCGTACAGCCCGCTGCGCGCCTGTTTGAGCATCGATGCGGAGATGTCGGTGGCGACGATCTGCACGCCCATCGGCAGGGTGCCGGGCCGCTGCATCTGATGCTCGGCAACGGTGATGCTGATCGAGTAAGGCTCCTGCCCCGACGATGAGGCCGACGACCAGACGCGGATGGGCTGGGCGCGGGGGCCGCCCAACTCGGGAAAAATCATCTCGCGGAGGATCTCGAAGGGATATTCGTCGCGAAACCACAAGGTCTCGTTGGTGGTCATGGCATCGATCACCCGGACCTTCAGGGACGGCGACACCCCGCGCTCCAGCGAGCGGACCAGGTCGCCGATGCTCGCCACCTTGGCTTCTTCCATGATCCTCGACAAGCGGCTGCGCACGAGATACCCCTTGTTGGCGCCCAAGGTGATGCCGCAGACCGATTCCAGATACTTGCAGAACCGGTCGTAATCTTCAGCCGATATCTCTCCGCGCACCGATGATTCCAAGCGTTCCACTCCGGGTGAAACCGGACAAGCCGCCGTATTGCGCACTTTGTCCGGGGCCCATTATGGCACAGCGACCGCGCCTTAGGCGGCCTGCCGCCGAGCGGCAACGGCGTTGACGTGATCGAGCACCATGCGCGCCAGATCGTCGGGATCGAATTTCGGCACCAGCTTGTCGGCACCGACCCGCTTGATCATCGCCTCGTTGAAATTTCCGGACAGCGACGTGTGCAGGCAGACGAACAGCTTCTGGAGCTGCGGATGCTCCTTGATATTCTTGGTCAGCGTGTAACCGTCCATCTCCGGCATCTCGACGTCCGACAACACCATGGCGATGCGATCCTCAATGGGCGTCGAATCCTTGGCAATGTCGGCCAGCAGCATGTCCCATGCCTGCCGGCCGTTCTCCGCGATCTCGTAGGTCACCCCGACCTGGTCGAGGACGCGCGTAATCTGCTTGCGCGCCATGGCCGAATCGTCGGCGACGAAGACGTGCGGCCGCTCCGCCGGTTCGGCGGCAGCGGAACTGACCTCCGCCGCCATGGTCTGGGAAATCTGCGTCTGCAGGCCGATGACCTCGCTCAGGACCTTTTCGACGTCGATGATCTCGACCAGCTCGTTGTCCACCTGGGTGACCGCGGTCAGGTAATTGCCGTGGCCGATTCCGGTTGGCGGCGGCTTGATGTCCGCCCAGTTCTTGTTGACGATCCGATCGACGCTGCTGACCAGGAAGCCGAGCACGCGCCGGTTGTACTCAGCCACCACCACGAAGGTCTCGACGCTGCGGTCGATGCTGCGGCCACCGATGGCGGCACTCAGGTCCATGACCGTGATTGTCTGGCCGCGCATGTTGGCGATACCGCAAACGACCGGGTTGGCGTGGGGGACACGGGTCAGGGGCGGGCACTTGATGACCTCGCGGACCTTGAACACGTTGATCCCGAAACGCTGGCGTCCACCCAGCCGGAACATCAACAGCTCGAACTTGTTCTGACCGGCCAATTGCGTCAAACGGTTGACGCCATCCATCACGCTCGGCATGGTTTCTACCCCCCGGAATGTCATGCTACGACCCAGTTATCGGCCATGCCTCGTCGTTACTTTAGGACTTTCAGGCAGTTCACGCATGGAGGCATAAGTCTTGCAGGTTTTCTGGACATGATTCCGCTGCGCAACGGGCTGGCATGAAAAACATGGGCCTCATTGCCTTATTCCGGGAGCGCTTTCCGCGCGCCGCGCTGTTGCTCTCCCTCCTGGCGACCGGGCACGCCGCAGTCGGCGAAACCGCGGTCCAGTCGCATGACAGCATCCTGGATGCCGCCCGCCAGTTCGCAATCGATCGTTTCGACCTCGGTCAGCGCCTCGATGCGGGCGCAGCGGGCGTCGAGGCCGGTCCCCTCGATCCGCGGCTGCGTTTGCCGCTCTGCGACCGCCCCGTCGAGGGCTTCACGCCGGCTGTTGCGGCCCCCGGCAACCGCATGACGGTCGGCATACGCTGCGGCGGCACCAGCCCTTGGACCATATACGTTCCCGTGCGCCTGACTCTCGCCCGCGAGGTGGTGGTGGCGGCACGGCCCATGGCCCGGGACACCCTGCTGACCGCCGCCGACCTGGTACTGGAACGACGCGATACCACGCTCCTCGGCGGCGACTACCTGACGGACGGCGCGCTCGCCGAGCGTCGGGTGCTGACGCGCGCCGTCGCTGCCGGACAGGTCATTTCGACCGCCATGCTCAGGGGCAGCCGGGTGGTGCAACGCGGCCAGGTCGTCAATCTCGTCGCCGGTGTTGACGGGTTCTCCGTACAGATGCGCGGCACGGCGATGGCCGATGGCGCGGCGGGCGAGCGGATACCGGTCCGCAACCTGAGTTCCAGGCGCGTCGTGGAGGGCACGGTGCGCGCCGACGGCACGGTCGAGATCGGGCTGTAACAGGCGAGTTTACGGTGTGAACGGATTCGCTTTTTGGGTTAAAGTTGCGGCCCGAGCTGGTCGCTAACTATTCAGGCATTCAAGGCTTCTTGGAGAGCAGCCGACATGGTCGCAGACATCAAAGGTCCATCTGGCAATCTGGCCGCCGGCGCGGCATATCGCCCCGCGGGTACGGAGATGCAGACCGACGCCTTGCAACGGCGGCCGGCCGAAGAGGCCGCGAACGCCAATGACAGCGTCACGCTGACCGGGACCGCATCGCAACTGCAAGCGCTCGAACGGGCCGTCGCCGAGGTGCCGGAAGTCGACGGTGAGCGCGTCAGCGAGGTTCGCGAGGCGGTCGCCGACGGTACTTATCGCATCGACAACGAGCGGCTGGCGAGCCGGCTCATGCGCTTCGAGGTCATGATGTCCATGGGGGCGCAACACCAGTGATCGATCCGCAGGCGCAATCGCGGCTGGCCGAACTGGCCGAGCGGGCGGTGCGTTCCCTGTCCGAGTTGAGCGCTGAACTGGACCGCGAAGAAGAGGCGCTGCGGTTGCGCACGGCCGACAAGGTCAGCGACGCGGTCGCCGACAAGGTCACGACGCTCCGGGAATTGGAGGTCGTCACCGGTGATCTGGTCGGACTGATGCGCCAGTGCGGCGTATCCGTCGATCGCAAGGGTCTGGCCACCCTGACGGAATATCCGCGCCTCGCCGACAGCGGCCGCAGACTTGAAGCCCTGCTGGACGAGTGCCACGGCAAGAACCATCGCAATGGCGCGCTGATCGAGTTCAACCGCTCGCTGGCCGAGAACCTGTTTGCCCTTGTTCGCGGCGAGCCCGCCGGAACGCGGACTTATGGCCGGCAAGGGCGAATGGCCTCCGCTCCCCAGTTGTCCTCCAGCCAGACCATCGCCAAAGCCTGACGCCCCGGCACCAATGTTTCGGTGGTTTTCGGATTCATCGCCAAAGCCGCCGGCGCCACCGCCCCTCAGTCCGCAGTCGCCGCACCTCGATGAATCGCTGAAGATCGAGATTTTCAGCAAGCCGGATCAGATTGCCGGCCTGCTCGAGGACGTCATGGCCCAGCGCAGCGTCCTCGCCATCACCCTCGATGGCATCGGCGAAACCTACAGCAGCACCATCCTCGAGGTGGTGCGGCATCAGCGGTACATCGTCATTGACGAGATCGCCCCGAAGGAAGGCAACCGGGCGATGCATCTGCACCGCGGCATCCACGTCCGCTGCCGGCTGCACAAGGTCATGGTCCGCTTCGCCACCACCGTCGGCACCGCCGGCCAAAGCGGCGAAGCGACCTATTACCGCCTGCCGTTTCCGGCGCAGATAGAACACCTGCAGAAACGCGAGTACTACCGCGCCAGCGTCCCGATGGAGCGCCATGTCGCGGTGCATGTGGTGGCGCCCGGACAGCAGGTGCTCAAGGCCGAGTTGCGCGACATCTCGGTCGGCGGCTTCAGCGCCAGCCTGCGCGCTGGCCCACCCGCCGCCCTGGTTCAGGGCGCCATCATGGATCGCTGCGTGATCGCGCTACCCGAGGACAAGCGTGTCTGCGGCAGTGCCGAGGTCTGTTACGCGGGGAGCTCGCGTATCGCGGGTGCCTTCCGCTTCGGGGCGCGGTTCGTCAACCTCGACCGCCGCGATCACAAGGTCCTCGAGCAATTCATCGCCAGGATGGATCGCGAGTACCGTCGCCGCCGGTAATCGGGGTGCGCGGGCGGCCTGGCCTGCTCACGGCAGGCCGGCACCAGCCCGTGCCCGGCAGTCAATCGTAGGGGTGACGCAGAATGATCGTGTCGGCGCGGTCAGCGCCCGTGGAGATGATATCCACCGGCGTCTCCACCACCTCGGCGATCCGTTGCAGATAGGTGCGCGCGTTGGCCGGCAGATCGGCGTAGCAACGGGCGCCCAGCGTCGACTCCTTCCAACCCGGCAGCTCCTCATAGATCGGCTCGCAACCCTGCAAGGCCTCGGCATCGCCCGGCAGTGTGTCCAGCCGGCCGCCCTCCGAGCGATAGCCGACGCACAGGCGGATGATGTCGAGGCCGTCGAGCACATCGAGCTTGGTCACGCACAGGCCCGACAGGCTGTTCAGCAGCCGCGACCGGCGCAGGGCGACGGCGTCGAACCACCCGCAGCGCCGGCGGCGCCCGGTCGTTGCGCCGAACTCGTTGCCGCGCTTCGACAGATATTCGCCGGTGTCGTCGGTCAGTTCGGTCGGGAAGGGCCCGCCGCCCACCCGGGTGGTGTAGGCCTTGGTGATCCCCAGCACGTAGTGCAGGCAGCGCGGCCCGGCACCGCTGCCCGTGGCAGCGTAGCCAGCCGTGGTGTTGGATGAGGTGACGTAGGGATAGGTGCCGTGATCGACATCGAGGAGCGTGCCCTGCGCCCCCTCGAACATCAGATTCTCGCCGCGCGCCTGCCATTCGGCGATACGCTGCGGGATATCGGCAATCAACGGGATCAGGCGTTCGGCGCTCGCCATCGTCTCGTCGAGGAGCTTCTGGAAATCGAGCGGCGCCTGCCGGTAGTAATTGGCGAGCACGAAATTGTGATAGTCGAGCACCTCGCCCAGCTTGGCCGCGAGCCGCTCGCGGTGCGGAAGGTCGCCGACCTTCAGTGCCCGCCGCGCCACCTTGTCCTCGTAGGCCGGCCCGATGCCGCGTCCGGTCGTGCCGATGGCGGCCTTGCCCTTGGCCAGTTCGCGGGCCTTGTCGATCGCCACATGGTACGGGAGGATGAGCGGGCAGTTGCCGCTGATGCGGATGCGCTGGTCGGGGTCGATGCCCGCCTCGGCCAGCATCGTCATTTCCGCGACCAGCGCGGTCGGCGACAGCACCACGCCGCCGCCGATCAGACATTCGACATCGGGACGAAGGATGCCGGACGGGATCAGGTGCAGGACCGTCTTGCGACCGTCGATGACCACCGTGTGGCCGGCATTGTGCCCCCCCTGGAAGCGGACCACTGCGCGGACACGATCGGTCAGGAGATCGACCAGCTTGCCCTTGCCTTCATCCCCCCACTGCGTACCGATGACAACGACGTTCTTGCCCACGATGACTCCCGCACTATGTTCCCTTGGACTCGATCTTCTGCACGCGCCAGCCGCCGGTGCGCCGGACCAGGACACGGTCGCAACCCAGGGCGCCGGCGACCGGCGCCTGTCCCGGCAAAGAGACAACGACCGCTTCGCCGCGCTGCCGCAGACGGGCGACTGCCGCGCGCAGACCCGCATCCTCGGCGGCGGGCGCGAGTATCCGCCCGCGATCGCGGGCGGGCATCTTGCCGACTCGTGCCAAGGTCTGCAGATCAGTACTGAATCCCGTCGCCGGGCGGGCACGGCCGAAGACCCGCCCGACGTCGTCATAGCGCCCGCCCAGGGCCAGCGCCTGCCCCTGACCGGGCCGATAGGCCGCGAACATGACGCCCGTGTGGTAGTGATAGCCGCGCAATTCCGCCAGGTCGAAGTGCATGGCGGTATCGACGCCGCGTTTCGTCAGCAGATCGGCGATCCGATCCAGGGAATCGATCGCCCGCGCTACCGGCCTGCCGGCGCCGCGGAGTTCGCGGCGCGCGGCGACCAGCACCTCGGTCCCGCCACTCAATTCGATCAGGGCGAGGAACATGCCGGCCCATTTTGGCCTGATCCGCAATTGCGCCAGAAATTCGCCTATCTCGGCTGTCGATTTGCGCTGCAACAGGCCGAACAAGCGGTTGTCCGCATTCGCATCCAGCCCGGCCCGGCTCGCCAGGCCGCGATAGATTCCCATGTGACCGATATCGAGACAGACCTCGCCGATGCCGGCCAACCGCAGGGTCTCGAGCATGAGGCTCATCACTTCGACATCGGCCTCGATCCCGGCGTAGCCATACAGCTCGGCGCCGGTCTGCTGCGGGCTGCGCGACGAGGCAAACCCGTTCGGGCGCGTGTGCAGGACCGGGCCGAGATAGCACAGCCGGCTGGGCTGGCGGCGCTTGAGCCGGTGCGCGTCGATGCGCGCGACCTGCGGCGTCATGTCGGCGCGCACCCCCATCATGCGTCCGGTCAGCTGGTCGGTGATCTTGAAGGTCTGCAGGTCGAGATCCGAACCCATGCCGGTGAGCAGCGATTCCAGAAACTCGATCAGGGGCGGCACCACCAGTTCATAGCCCCAGCCCCGGTACAGGTCCAGGACCGCGCGCCGCAAACACTCCAGCCGCCCGGCCTCCGGCGGCAGAAGTTCCTCGACGCCTTCCGGGAGCAACCAGCGATCACCCGCGCTCATGCCGGCCTACCCCCTGACGAGGTACAGCAGGGTTACGCCGCACACCATCGCGATCAGGCCGATGGTACGCAGGGCGCTGTCGCTCAACTGCTGGGCGAGCGCGAACACGCGGCGCATGTAGGCGGGGTTGATGAAGGGGCCGATGCCCTCGAGAACCAGCATCAGGCTGACCGCAACCAGCAGATCGCGCACGTGACCGGCCCCGCCATGTTCGCCGGCGGACTACCGCTCGCCGGCCGTGCCGCCGCCGGCGCCCGGATCATTGAAGTACCTGAATAACCGCGATTCGGGCTTCAGCACCATGATGTCATTGCCGCCGCCCAGGCCCCTGCGATAGGCGCCGAGGCTGCGATAGAAATTGTAGAACTCGCGATCGGCGGTATAGGCATTGGCGAACGTCTGCGCCGCCAGCGCATCGCCGGCGCCGCGGATGGTCTCGGCCTCGCGGTAAGCCTCCGCCAGGATCACGGTGCGCTCGCGATCGGCGTTGGCGCGGGTCTCCTCGGCCTTCTCGGCGCCACGCGATCGGAAATCGCGAGCCACCCGGTCACGCTCGGCGCGCATCCGCGCATACACCGATCCGCTGACCTCGGCCGGCAGATCGATGCGCTTGATGCGGACGTCGATGACTTCGATGCCCAGATCGTCGGCGTTCTCGTTGGCGGTCCGCGTGACGCTGGACATGATCGCGCCGCGTTCGCCGGACACCACCTCGGTCACCTTGCGGGTGCTGAACTCGTCGCGCAGTTTCGAGTTGATCGTCTGATACAGGAGCTGGGCGGCGCGGCGCTCGTCGCCCGTGGTCGCGCGATAGTATTTCTCGACGTTCGCGATCCGCCAGCGGACATAGGAATCGACGATCACGTCCTTCTTTTCGGCAGTCAGGAACCGCTCGGCCTCGGCGTCGAGTTCGAGCAGGCGCCGGTCGAACTTGCGCACCTGGTGCAGCAGCGGCAGCTTGAAGTGCAGGCCCGGCCGGTAATCGGTGCGCTTGATCTCGCTGAAGAAGAGCAGAATCGCCTGCTCGCGCTCGTCGACGACGAAGGTCGACGACAGGACCGTCACCAGCACGACCAACAACAAGGCGATCACCCGGCCGCCACTCATCTCAGCGGCGCCCCCGATCGCGGCCATCGTCGCGGACCCCGGCGTCAGTGGCGCCCTGCGACTCGACGGGTATTTCGGTGATATCGGCGGCGGCCGGCGGCTGCACGCCCTCGTCCCGCCGCTGCAGCAGGCGGTCAAGCGGCAGGTACATCAGGTTCTGCCCGGCGTCGCCATCGATCAGCACCTTGGCGGTGCTGCCCAGAACGCCCTCCATGGTTTCGAGATAGAGGCGCTCGCGGGTCACTTCCGGCGCGTTGCGGTACTGTTCGAGCAATTGCGTGAACCGTGATGTGTCGCCCTCGGCCTGGGCGGTGACGCGCGACTTGTAGGCATCGGCGTCGGCCCGGATTCTGGCGGCGGCGCCGCGCGCCTTCGGAATGATCTCGTTCTTGTAGGCCTCGGCCTCATTGATCAGGCGCTGCTCGTCCTCGCGCGCCTTGATGGCGTCGTCGAACGCCGCCTTGACGTCGTCGGGCGGCTTGGCCGACTTGATGTTGACGACATTGACCAGCAGGCCGGTGCCATACTGATCGAGGATCGCCTGCAGGGTATCCCGGGTCGTGAGCCCGATCTGACTGCGACCCTCGGTGAGCACGAAATCCATCGGACTGGCGCCGATGATCTCACGCACCGCGGCCTCGGTGGCCTGGCGGATCGTATCGTCGGGGCTGCGGGTGCTGAACAGATAGTCCTTGACGTCCTTGATGCGGTACTGGACCTCCAGATCGACGTCGACGATGTTCTCGTCGCGGGTCAGCATCAACGCCGTGTGGCTGGTCGATTTCACCAGATCCGCGTTCACCTTCTCGACCCGCTCGAACGGGCGCGGCAACCGGAAACTCAATCCGGGTTCAAGCGTGGTGATATAGGAGCCGAAGCGCAATACCACGCCGCGCTCGCCGGCCTGGACGACATAGGCCATCTCCCAGAGCAGCAGGGCAGCCACCAGCAGCATGACCATCGGCAGGGGCAGTGCGCCGAAGTCGCGACCGCCGCGGCTGCGCCGGGAGCCGCCACCACCGCCGAACAGACCGCCCAGCCGTTCCTGCATCTTGCGGACGACCTCGTCGAGGTCCGGCGGGCCGTCCGAACGCCGGCCACCCCACGGGTCTCTGTTGTTGCCGGGGTCTTCCCAGGCCATCTGCGCGCCGCGGCCGCTGCCACCGCTGTCCGAAGGATCAAGCACCTGTGTGATCTGCCTGTGGTGAAAAGCGCGGCGATTGTACGGGCGCGACCGCAGTCCCTGCAACCGGCGACACCGTGTCGATTACGCCGCGTCCCGGCCGGCGTCGTCGCCGACACCCGCCGGCGGCGGGCGCGTTACCGCGTCCGGTTCCAGACCCTCGGTCCGGCACAGTTGCGCGAGCCGCGCCGGATCGATGGTGACGTCGAGACAAGTGCCACCATCGTCGCCGGGCCGCTCGTGATCGACGGCACCGATTTCGTACAAACGGGCCCGCAGGCGCCCGGCGCGCGCCGGCAGATGCAGTTGAACGGTCGTCGCCGTCACGGCCAGGCGCGCGGCGATGGAATCGGTCAGTGCATCGACACCGGCACCGGTTGCCGCCGACAGCCACACCCGCTGGACGCATCCCGCGTCGTCGGCATCGACGTGCGGCATCACGCCGGGCAGGCGATCGATCTGATTGAACACCTCGAGCCGCGGCACCTCGCCGGCACCGATGTCATCGAGTACGCCATAGACCTGCGCCAGCCGCTCGTCGCGGTCAACATCGGCCGCATCGACGACGACCAGCAGCAGTTGGGCCTGCTCGGCCTCCTCGAGCGTGGCACGGAACGCCGCCACCAGGTCATGGGGAAGGTCGCTGATGAACCCGACCGTATCACTCAGGATGGCGATCCCGTGTCCGGGCAGTTCCAGACGGCGCAGACTGGGATCGAGGGTTGCGAAGAGTCGATCGGCGACGTAACTCCGGGCGCCGGTCAACCGGTTGAAAAGGGTCGATTTGCCGGCGTTGGTATAACCGACCAGCGACACGGTCGGCAGCTCGGCGCGGCGCCGTGAACGGCGGCGCTCACGACGCTGCCGGCGTACACGTTCCAGCCGTTCGTGAATGATGTGGATGCGCCGCTCGATGAGGCGGCGATCGACTTCGAGCTGGGTCTCGCCCGGGCCGCGCAGACCGATGCCGCCCTTCTGCCGTTCGAGGTGAGTCCAGCCGCGGATCAACCGGGTCGACATGTGGCGCAGCTGTGCGAGTTCGACCTGCAGCTTGCCCTCGAAGGTCCGCGCCCGCTGCGCGAAGATGTCGAGGATGACGCCGGTGCGATCGACCACCCGGCATTTGAGCAGACGCTCGAGGTTGCGCTCCTGACCGGGCGTCAGGGCATGGTTGAACAGGGCGACGTCGGCCGCATTCGACTCAACCGCGACCCGTATCTCCTCGACCTTGCCTTTGCCGGCGAAATGCGCCGGGTCCGGAGCGACGCGCGTACCGGCAATCTCGGCTACCACCTCGACACCCGCCGAACGCGCCAGATCACGGAACTCCCGCAGCGCCGGCTCGCTGTCGGCTCCGCCGATGCTTAGATTGACCAGTACGGCCCGCTCGCCGCTTGCCGGGCGCTCGAACAAGGAGGTGGGCGCGGCCGGATTACTCTGCCGGTTGCGCCGACTCGTCGTCGGCCCGCGGCAGTTTGACGTTGCGGGCCGGCACCACAGTAGACACGGCGTGCTTGTAGACCATCTGACTGACAGAATTCTTCAGCAGAATGACAAATTGGTCGAACGATTCGATCTGTCCCTGCAACTTGATGCCGTTGACCAGGTAGATCGATACCGGGACGTGCTCCTTGCGCAAGGCATTCAGGAAGGGCTCCTGCAGTGACTGTCCTTTACTCATTTTCGTTATCTCCTTCTTCTACGCGCTTGTTCTTGGTTGCGGACCCGCCACTTACGCTTATCTGGCGCTCGAGGATTCCATACTGCGGACGATATGCCCACAATTGGATTATAACCCCTAATTCGAAAGACCGAGTCCACGCTCGATGATTCCGATCGCGAACGCGGTCAAGTCCGCCCGCTCCGGATCGAGCCGCAGCGCGCCGGGCTCGGCACGGAGCCAGGTCTGCTGCCGCTTGGCAAGCTGGTGGGTAGCGATCACCGCCCGTCTGACCATGTCGTCGTACCCGTACTTTCCTTGCAGGTACTCCAGCGCCTGGCGATATCCGACGACGCGCATCGACGGCAGTTCCGGATGCAGATCGCCGCGGGCCAGCAGGGTACGGACTTCATCGATGAAGCCTCGTCCCAGCATCGCGCGGAATCGATCCGCGCACCGAAGTCGCAGGCGGTCCCGATCCCGCGGGTCGAGTATCAGCTTGACCAACCGGTAGGGCAACGCAGTACCCGGACCGCCATCGAGGATGGCCGACATCGGCCGGCCGGCAAGCTCGCAGACCTCGAGGGCCCGGAGTATGCGCTGCCGGTCGTTGGCATGGAGCCGGTCGGCAGTTGCCGGATCGACCACCCGCAAACGCCGGTACATCGGCGCCAGGCCGGTGGTCGCCACCTCCTGCCCGAGCCGCGCCCGCAGGCCCGGATCGGCGGCCGGCAATACCGTCAGGCCGCGTTCGAGGGCACGGAAATAGAGACCGGTGCCGCCGACCAGGAGCGGAACGCGCCCGGCGGCCGTAATCGCGGCCATCTCCCGCAGCGCATCCGCCCGGAAGCGGGCGGCGGAGTAACTGTCGGCCGGATCGACGATGTCGATGAGGCGGTGCGGCGCCACCGCCAGCACCTCGGGGCCGGGCTTTGCCGTGCCGATATCCATACCGCGAAACACCATCGCCGAATCGACACTGATGATCGAGAGCGGCAGGCGCTGCACCAGCTCCACGGCGAGCGCCGTCTTTCCGGTCCCGGTCGCGCCCATGAGCAGGACCGCGGGCGGCAAATCCGGACTTACGGCCATGCCCCCGCGACCAGTTGCGCAAGCGCCTCGGCATCGAGGCGGCGGCAGACGCCTGCATCGATCAGCATGCCGAGCATGCCGGCGCCGGCTTGTACCCCGGCCAGCCATTGCGCCAGCGCCACATCATCCCCTGGTGCCGCGGTCACGGCGGCCGCTGCCGCGATCCGGCGCAGGGCTGACTCCGGATCGTTCGCGGCAAACACCACGCGCTCAACGGCCAGCGCCGCAATCAGCGCCGCCGGATCGACGCCGCGCAGGACGGCCGGCAGGGCGCGGATCACGACGCCGTCCCGCCCTGCCGCTTCCACGTCCAGCCCGCAGCTCACCAGCAGCGGCCGCGCCGCCAGCAGCACCTCCATCGCCCCCGGCTCGATGGGCACGTGGAGCGGAAACAGCAACGGCTGCGCAGTCACTCCGCCGCCCCTGTACTCGGTCAACAGGCGATATTCACAAGCAGCCGCCCAGGCACGGGGCAGGTCGACGACCAGCAGGTCATCGCCGCTGCGGGCAATCATGAATCGGCGACCGATGAACCCCAGATAGGCGGCCGCCGAGGCACCGGTTCCGCGCCGATCCGGTTCATCGCGCCGAGGCAATGACCCCTCCGATTCCGGCACGGGCGCGTGGTAGTCCGCCGGTGTCTCGCGCAGCGACGCTGCTGCTCGCTCCCGCGGCGCCGGCGCGGCAACACCCTGCGCCAGGGCCCGGCGCACGGCGCTGAAGACAAAGTCGTGCACACGGCGGATGTCCGGGAAACGGACCTCGGTCTTGGCGGGATGGACGTTGACATCAACGGCCTCCGGATCGCAGATCAGGTAGAGGACGTAGGCGGGGTGGCGACCTGGCGTCAGCAAATCGCCGTAACCAAGGCGCACGGCGTGCATGAGGCGTGGGTCACGGACACTGCGCCCGTTGACGTAAAAATACTGGAGATCGCTCTGATTGCGGGTCAGTGCCGCCGGTGCCACCCAGCCGGCAAGCGACAGATCGGTGGTGGCGACCGTCACCATCAGAGCGCCATCAGCGAACTGCGCACCGCAGACGCGGGCCAGCCGCCGCCTGCGTTCCTCCGCCGCAGCCGCCGGTGGCAGATTCAGCAGGGTCTGATCGTTGTGACGCAGCCGGAACCCGACACCGGAACTTGCCATCGCCACCCGCCGCACCCAATCCTGGATGTGCAGGAATTCCGTGCGCTCGCTGCGCAAGAAGCGGCGGCGCGCCGGGGTGTTGAAAAAAAGGTCGCGCACCTCGACCGAGGTGCCGGCCGGATGCGCCGCGGCTTGCGGCGTGCAAACCGCGGCCCGACCCTCCATGGTCACGGTCCAGGCATGTTCGGCATCCGGACGTCGTGAGGTCAGGCGCAGCCGCGACACCGAGCCGATGCTCGGCAGTGCCTCGCCGCGGAAGCCGAGCGTGGCAATGGCGGCGAGATCGGTGGCCTGCCACAGCTTGCTGGTCGCGTGCCGGCGCAGCGCCAGGGGCAGATCGTCCCGCTCGATGCCGCAGCCGTCATCGCGAACCCGGATCAGGCGCGTGCCGGCCTGCTCGCATTCGATCTCGACGAATCGGGCGTTCGCGTCGAGGCTGTTCTCGACCAGTTCCTTGACGATCGACGCCGGACGCTCGATCACCTCGCCGGCCGCGATCTGATTGACAATGAAATCGGGGAGGACACGGATAACGGGCACGGCGCTATGGTATCGCCGGCACCCGCCACCGGGTAGCGTTACGGGTTGACGGCGACCTTCGCGCCCCGCCGTTCGGCCATCAGCGTCCCGGGCGGCGGCACATCCTCGAAGTAGCGACCGATGCCCTGCGCGATCGCCGTCGCCAGGGCCCGCTGATGCCTGGGGTTGCGCAGCTTCTTCTCCTCCGCCGGATTGGTAATGAAGGCCGTCTCGATCAGGATCGACGGGATGTCGGGCGATTTCAGCACCATGAAGCCGGCATGCTGCACCTTGCGCCGGTGCACGTTGCCGACCTCGTCGAGCCGCGCCAGCACCTTGCCCGCGACCTGGACGCTCGCCTCGAGCGAGGCCGTCTGCGACAGGTCGAGCAGCACCGATTTCAGCAGATCGTCCTTGTCCTGCAGAGTCACACCGCCGACCAGGTCGGAGGCGTTTTCCTGATCCGCCAGCCAGCGCGCGGCCTCGCTGCTGGCGCCGCGCTGCGACAGCACGTATACGGTGGAGCCGTTGACCCGCGGATCGCGATAGGCGTCGGCGTGAATCGAGACGAACAGGTCGGCCCGGTGCTCGCGCGCCAGTTCCATGCGCTTGCGCAGTGGTATGAAGTAATCCCCGTCGCGGATGAGCACGGCGCGCATGCCTTCGGTCCGATCGATCGCCGCCATCAGCAGGCGGGCGATGGCCAGCGTGATGTCCTTCTCGCGCGCGCCGGTCTTGCCCATGGCCCCGGGGTCCTCGCCGCCGTGGCCGGCATCAATGGCGACGATGACATCGCGCCCGGTCCGCCCCTGCTGCGCGATCACCTTGCCAATCGGCGGCGCGAGCTTGACCGGCGGCGGTGACGCCGGTCTCGCGGCCACGGTGACAACCGGCCGTTCATCGGCCAGTTCAATCAGAAGGCGATGGCCATACTGCTGATTGGGTTTCAACACAGAGCTGCGGACGATCGCCCGCTTTCTGAGGTCCAGCACCACCCGCAGGTCGCCATTCGGTCGCGACGCATAGCGGATGCCGGACAACACCCCGTTGCCGACGGGCGGCTGTTTGAGGCTGTCGCGCAACTGCGTATGCGGCAGATCGATCACCACCCGATCGGGGTTGTACATCGTGAAGACCTGATGCCGCACCGGTCCGCTGATGTCGAACACCAGCCGCGTATTGTCGGGCGCCGGCCACATGCGGAGGTTTTCGACCTCGATGGCGGCAAACGAAGCGCCGGACACCCATCCCAGAAAAAGGGCGAGGACTAGGCGGGCCAGTGGTGAGGGATTCTTCATATGAAACAACTTTAATTCTTAGCTGTTACAGGATTTATTTCAATATATTTCTACCAATAGCTTATTATCTTGCTGTTTTTAATGGTGATGTGGTGCTCTGTCAAGAAATGCAATGCCACGCCCGATAATCTTTAGATACGAGTTATGGAAGTTCTCCGACCGACATTCATGGATCAACTCCGGGGACCGACCCCAATCGGGCGGGCGGGGTGGCTGTGCGTGCTTCTGCAGTTGACCGCGATGATGCCTGGCGTGCAGGCGGGGACCGATGCCGCCGAAATGCCGGCGGCCACCGCTGCGGCGAGCGAGGAACCATTGTTGCCCGTGCCCGAGCCACCGCTCCAGGACGCGCGCAAGGTTGCGCTGGGTCATCAACTGTTCCACGAACCGCGGCTATCCAGGGACAACTCGGTGATGTGCGCGAGTTGCCACAATCTCGCCAGCGGTGGCGATGACGACCGCCGGGTTTCCGCCGGGGTCGGCGGCGCGGCCGGCGTGGTCAATGCACCGACCGTCCTGAACAGCAGTCTGAACTTCCGGCAGTTCTGGGACGGGCGGGCGGCGACGCTGGAAGATCAGATCGACGGCCCGATCGAGAGCGCACACGAGATGGCCATCGGCTGGCCGGAGGCCGTCCGCCGGCTGGAGGCCATCGACGGTTACCGCCAGTCCTTCGCCGAACTCTATGCCGACGGCATCCGGCCCGAGAACGTCAAGGACGCCATCGCCACCTTCGAGCGCACGCTGGTCACGCCGGACTCGCGCTTCGACCGGTACCTGCGTGGCGATGCGGCCGCAATCACCGACGATGAACGACGCGGCTACGAACTGTTCAAATCCCTGGGCTGCGCCAGCTGCCACCAGGGCGCCGCCGTCGGCGGCAACATGTACGAACGCATGGGCACGGTACGCGATTACTTCAAGGACCACGGCCCGGCGGCGGGACCGGACCTCGGCCGTTACAACGTCACCGGCAACGCCCTGCACAAGAGCTATTTCAAGGTGCCCGGCCTGCGCAATGTCGAGCTTACCGCCCCCTATTTCCACAATGGTTCGGCCGCCACTCTCGACGAAGCCGTGCGGGTGATGGGTCATTACAACCTGGGGGTCGAACTGGCGTCCGCCGAGGTCGATCTGATCGTGAAGTTCCTGCGCACCCTCACCGGCAGCGTGGAGGCCACGCCTTGAATCGGACCCTGCGCTGGCTACTGCCCGCCGCCCTGGCCATCGGTGCGCTGGCGTTGCTTTTCTATAACACCCGCCAGGCCGATGTCGCGCGACATGACCGCATCGTCGGTGAGTTCCGCGAGCTGCGGTCCCGTTACGACGATATCGAGCGTGACGTGCTCATGGCCGACAGTGGCAGGCTCGGGCATTACGACGACCTGGTAAGCAATCTCGGACGCGTCAAGGCGCTGGGTCGCGGGCTGCGCTCGTCGGCGGATGGCGTCTACAAGGCCGGTCATTCCGAGTACGACCGTCTGGCGGACGCGCTGGACATGGACCTCGCCCGGCTGGAGGTGATGATCGAGGACTTCAAGTCGGAGAATGCGGAACTGCGGAACTCCCTTCATTACCTGCCGATCGTCTTCGATCGGCTGATGGCGGCCACGACCGCGCACCCGGTACTGACCGACCTCTTCCTCGATCTGCAGCATCTGCTGTTCAGTGCCGCCGCCGGGATCGAAAACCCGGACCACGAGAACGGCCTCGCCCTCGTCCTGAGTCAGCTCGACACCCGGAGTAACGACCCTGCCGGCATCGGCGCCGATATCGCCACCGATATCAAACTACTGCTCGCTCACACGCGCATCGTCATCACCAACACACGGCTGGTCGACGGTTACATCGCCGACCTGACGGCGCTGCCGATTGCGGCCCGGATCGATGACCTCGCCGCGAGCTACGACCGGGTCTTCGCCGCCGCCCAACCGCGGGCAGCGTTGTTCCGTGTCGGGCTGATCGCCTTCGCCGGCACGCTGCTCGCCCTCCTCATCTGGACGCTGTCGCGCCTGGAAACCGCACTGGCGGCGCAACGGCACACCCTTGCCCAGCTCGAGTTCCAGAAGTTCGCTCTCGATCAGCACGCCATCGTCAGCATCGCCGATGCCCGTGGCCGCATCACCTATGCCAACGAACGATTCTGCGCCATCAGCCAGTACTCGCGTGAGGAACTGCTCGGCCAGGATCACCGTATCGTCAATTCCGGCCAGCATCCCCGGGGGTTCTTCGCCGAGATGTGGCAGACGATGGCCCGGGGCCAGGTCTGGCAGGGCGAGGTCTGCAACCGCCGCAAGGACGGCGACGTATATTGGGTGCGATCGACCATCGTGCCCTTCCTCGACGAGGGCGGCCGGCCCTGGCAGTACATTTCCATCCGCACCGATATCACGGCGCTCAAGGCGGCAGAGGCAGCGCTGCGCGAGAGCGAGGCCGCGCAGCGCCGGCAGGCGGAGGAGTTGCGCCTCGCCCGTGATCAGGCGGTCGAGGCCTCGCGCCTGAAATCGGAATTCCTGTCGACCATGAGCCACGAGATCAGAACACCGATGAACGGGGTGATCGGCATGACGGATCTGCTGCGCGAAACGAGCCTGGACGCCGAACAACGCCAGTTCGTCGACACCATCCACGATTCGGCCCACGCCCTGTTGACCATCATCAACGACATCCTCGACTTCTCGAAGATCGAGGCCATCGACTTCCCGCCACTGGCCGTCGTCGAGAGCAGTCTGGAGTTGCTGGCCGCCAAGGCCCACGAGAAGGGCCTGGCCGTTATGACCTATATCGATCCGGCGATCCCGCCCACCCTGCGCGGCGACCCCGGCCGATTGCGGCAAATCCTGCTCAACCTCACCGGCAACGCGATCAAGTTCACTTCAGCGGGCGAGGTAATGATCCGCGCCCTGTCGCTGCGCCACGATGACGCGACCCATACGGTACGATTCGAGGTCACCGACACGGGCATAGGCATGGACCTGGCTGTGCAGCGGCGGCTGTTCCAGCCCTTCACCCAGGCCGACGGTTCGGTGACGCGCCGCTTCGGCGGCACCGGTCTCGGCCTGTCGATCTGCAAGCGGCTGGTGGAGCTGATGGGTGGCCGAATCGGGGTCGAGAGCGAGGAGGGCCGCGGATCGACGTTCTGGTTCGAAATCGACTTCCCCTGTGAGGCGGGCGCGGGAACGGCCGAGGCCGCGCCGCTGCAAGATACCACTGTCCTGCTGATCGGTGGCACACCCGGGGTGAGCGATGCGATCCACCGTTACCTCGACGCCTGGAACGCCAGGGTGGAACGGCCGCGCGTTGGCGAATCCATCTCCGGGGATTACGGACTCGCGGTGATCATCGCCGATCACGACGCCGACTTGACGGCGCTACGGGACACTGTCACCGCGGGCCGCCCGGAACTCCCCTGCCTGCTGGTCGCCGCCGACGACGATCAGCGCCAGGCCGCATTGCACACCGGCTACGTGGCGGCCGTGACCCAGCCGCTACGCCGCACGGTCCTGCGCGACAGCGTGCTTCAAGTCCTGGGCCGCATGCCACGGCCCGCCCCCGAGGTTCCGGCGCCAGACGCGGTTTCGGCGCCAACGCGTGCCGACGGCGAACGTCGGACACTGATCCTGCTCGCCGAGGACAACGCCGTGAACCAGATCGTCGCCGTCAAGCACCTCGACCGCCTCGGTTACGGTGTCGCTGTCACCAGCAACGGCGAGGAAGCTGTGCTGGCATCGGCATCGCTGCCCTGCACGCTGATCCTCATGGACTGCCAGATGCCGGTCATGGACGGGTTCGAGGCCACCCGCGCCATCCGCCGGCGCGAACAGACCACCGGCGAGCACCTCCCCATCGTCGCCATGACCGCGAACGCGATGCAGGGCGACCGCGAACGCTGCCTCGAGGCCGGCATGGATGACCACCTCAGCAAGCCGATCAATCCGGCCCAGTTGCAGGCCACGATCGAGCGCTGGCTCCAGCTGACCAGCGACGTGGCGCCGGCGACGGTGGCGACCGAGGCCCCGGCTTTCGATTTCTCGAACCTGCGCGACCTCTTCGGCGGTGACGAAAATGCTGTGCGCCAGTTGCTGGAGCTGTTCCTGGCTACGACCGGGCCCCTGCTCGACAAGCTCCGGCATGCACAGGCCGGCGGCGACCTGAAGACGGTCCGCGCCGTCGCCCATCAGATCGCGGGCTCGGCCGCCAACATCGGCCTGGACGAATTGCGCGCGGCCGCCAGGAACCTGGAACGCGCCGCCGTCGATAACGACGCCGACAGCCTGTCGGCGCTGATCGAGGAGGCCAGCTCGGCCTTCGCCAGCACCCAGTCCGGCATTCGCGCCGTCCTCGGTGCCTGATCGTCAACAAAGGGAACGCCGAACATGCACGCGGAAACCCAGCCCATCGACCTCGACGCCCTGAAGGCGGCCGGCACCCTGCCCACACCCAAGGGCATTGCGCTGACGGTGATGAAGCTGTGCCAGAAGGAAAATGTTTCGCTGGCCGATCTGGCGCACACTATCCAGGCCGATCCGGCCCTGGCCGGCCGCATCATCCGGATCGCCAACATCGTCAATCCCAACAAGTCGCGCCCCATCGCCTCGGTCACCACCGATACCCTGATCCTCATCGGCATCCAGGCCGTGCGCCAGGTCGTGCTCGGCTTCTCGCTGGTGTCGTCCTATCAGGATGGTCCCTGCCGGAACTTCGACTACAAGCGCTTCTGGTCCCGCTCGCTGGTCGTGGCCACGGCTGCCCAGGCGCTGGCCGCCGCGACCCGGCTCGCGCCGCCTGCCGAACTTTTTACCTGCGGCATTCTCGGCGACGTCGGCCGGCTGGCGCTGGCCACGGCCAGGCCGGAGGAGTACGCGCAGATCCTGGCGCAGGGCGCGGAGTTGTCGAGTGCCGAGCTGGCCCAACGCGAAGCGGCCCGCTTCGGCCTGGAACACCGCGACCTGACGACCTATCTGCTGCACGACTGGGGGATCCCCAAGCTGTTCATCGACGCCCTCTATCATCACGAACAGCCCGAGGATTCCGGCCTCCCGGACGGCAGTCGCTGCCGCCGGCTGGCCTATCTGCTGAACATGGCGACCCTGATTGCCGATGTCTGCATGCAATCCGAGGCCGCCCGCCAGGAAGTGGTCCCGCGCCTGTACACCATGGGCAACACCCTGGGCCTCGATGCCGAGCGGATCGCGCGCCTGACGGACGAAGCGGTGCGCGACTGGCGGGAGTGGGGCAACATGCTCCACATCCGCACCCACGCGGTCCAGCCCCTGACCGAGACCCGGCCCGACGACGGCAAGGGCGCGGCGGCACCGGCGCTGCCGCCGATGCGGATCCTCGTCGTCGACGACGACGAGACGCTGATCTTCATGCTCAGCCGGTTGCTGAGCCAGGCCGGCCACGAAGTGCGGACCGCGCCCGACGCCAAGCGGGCGATGGAACAGCTTGCGACCGCGCTCCCGGATGTCGTGATCGCCGACTGGAATCTGCCGGACGGCGACGGTCTGGCGCTGTGCCGCGCCATCCGCACCATGCCCGGGGGCAATCTGATCTACGTCGTGATGCTGACCGAAATGGGTGAAGAACGGCGGGAGATCGACGCCCTCGAGACCGGGGTCAACGATTACCTGCGCAAGCCGCTGAATCCGAAACTGTTCATGGCCCGCCTGATGGCCGCCCGGCGCTATGTGGACCTGGCGCTGCGCGCCGAGCCGGGCTGAGCCAGCAGGGTCTCCAGCAGTTTCCGGCCGTGTTCGCTGGTTGCCGTCGCGGTCAGCGCACGTGAATGGTCATCGACGACTTTTATCTCAATATCCAGATCGGATGGTGGCAGGTAACCCAGGCCGCGTTCCGGCCACTCGACGAGACACAGGCAGTCGCCGGTGAAGGCATCACGTAGTCCGGCGTCTTCGAGCTCCGCCGCCCGCCGCAGCCGATAGAGGTCGAAGTGCATGATCGTCAGGGTTCCAAAGCGGTAAGGCTCGATCAGGGTATACGTCGGACTCTTGACGACCGCCTTGGGGTCGAAGGCGCGCAGCAGTCCCCGCACGAAGGTCGTCTTCCCGGCCCCCAGGTCCCCGCGCAAGTAGACTATCGCCCCGGCGCGTGCCGCCACGGCGAGCCGGGCACCCAGACGCTCCATCGCCCGCGCCGAACCGATCGACCTGGTAAACGGCGCGATCAGGGATTGACGAGCCGGCGCAGCCACGGAAGCAGATCGGTCGCCAACAGGCCGCGCTCGCCGTCCCGGGCGGCGAGGTCGGCCGCCTCGGCGTGCAGGCAGACCGCCATCCGCGCCGCCTCGCCGGCGTTCAGCCCCTGGGCCAGGAGGCCGGCGACGACTCCGGTCAGCACATCGCCCATGCCGCCACTGGCCATGCCGGGATTGCCCTGCGCGCAGACCCCTATCGGCCCCTGCCCGTCATCGACCAGGGTGCCGGCACCCTTCAGCACGCAGACGCCTCCGTAGCGTCCGCGGATTGCCCGGACCGCGGCGTAACGATCGACCTGCACCTCGGCAGTCGAACAACCGAGCAGCCGACCTGCTTCGCCGGGATGCGGAGTCAGTATCCAGTGATCCCGGCAGATGCGATCGGCGGCAAGCAGGTTGAGGGCGTCCGCATCCATCACCGTCGGAAGTCGCAGGTCGAGGATCGCCGCCAGCATCGCCGCCGACCAGTCCGACTGGCCGAGACCAGGCCCCACGGCCAGCACGGTCGCGCGCCTGGCCAGCGACCGCAGATCGGCGGCGTTTGCGACACCGTGCACCATCGCTTCCGGCAACCCCGCCAACATGGGAGCAACATGTGCCGGGCGCGTGGCGACGCTGAGCAGTCCCGCGCCTACCCGGCCGGCAGCGGCAGCAGCCATGCGCGCGGCGCCGGCATAACCGTGATCGCCGCCCACGACCAGGACATGACCGAATTGACCCTTGTGGGCTGTACGCGGACGGCGCGACAGCATATGTCGATAATCGTGCCGGTCGATGCGTTCGGCGCTCGCGGGCACCGCGGTGTATGCGGGTCTCGGAATATCGAGGTCGGAGAAATAGAGGCACCCGCAGTAATCGGGCGCATCTCCGGTCAGCAGGCCCCGCTTCATGCCGACAAAGGTCACGGTCGCGGCCGCCCGTACCGCCACGCCCATGACCTGTCCGGTGTCGGCGTTGAGGCCGGAAGGCAGATCGACCGCCAGGACCGGGGTATCGCCGGCGTTGACTGCGCGTATCGCGGCCGCGTAATCGCCGGTCACTTCGCGATCGATACCCGTACCGAGCAGACTATCGATCAGCAGATCGAAGCCGCGCAGGTCCTGCCCATTCCACGGCACCGGCGTCAGCCCGGCGTCGCGCAGGGCATCGCGACTCGCCGCCGCGTCGGCAGGCAGGTGCGCCGGATCGCCGACCTGCACGACCGTTACGGCCAGACCCGCCAGCCGCGCCAGGCGCGCCAGCACAAACCCGTCACCGCCGTTGTTGCCGCTGCCGCAGAGCACGGCGAGGCGATGCACCCCCGGCCAGCTACCCTGCAAGACCTCGAACGCCGCCCGTCCCGCACGCTCCATGAGCGTTCGTCCGGGGATGCCATGCTCCGCGATCGCGATCCGATCAAGGGCGCGGACACCGGCAGCCGTGTACAGCTCCCGCGGCAATACCTCAGATACGGAAGACATGGGCCCGATAGTGCCGGAGCTCCTCGATCGAATCGCGGATGTCATCCAGCGCCAGATGCTTGGCCTGCTTGCTGAACTCCGGCGTCGACGGCGACCAGCGGCGAACCAGCTCCTTGACGGTGCTGACATCGAGGTTGCGGTAGTGAAAATAGCGCTCCAACAGCGGCATGTGCCGGAACAGGAACCTCCGGTCCTGACAGATGCTGTTGCCGCACATCGGCGAGGTATTGGCCGGCACATGCTGCACGAGGAAGGTCAGGGTCTCCGACTCGGCGGCGGCCGTGTCCCTGACGCTTTCCCGCACCCGTCGGGTCAGACCCGAGGCGCCGTGCTGGCGCGTGTTCCATTCATCCATGGCGTCGAGAATGGCGTCCGTCTGATGGATGGCGATGACCGGACCCTCGGCCAACACGTTCAACTGCGGATCGGTGACGATGGTCGCGATCTCGATGATATGATCGTGGTCGGGATTCAGCCCCGTCATCTCGAGATCGATCCAGATCAGGTTGTCCGGCTTTTGCGTCACGTCACCCTCCCAGCCCACCCCGTTGCCGGCGCGCAATGACCCCGGCACTGTTCACGCTGCTGTTTCTCGCCGTACTGGTGGCCCACCTGGCCATGGAATGCTGGCTGTCCATCCGCCATGCCCGTCACATCCGCCGCCATCGTGGCCACGTGCCGACGCCCTTCGCCGCCACCGTCACGCTCGCCGAGCATCAGAAGGCGGCCGACTATACGGTCGCCCGCGTCAAGCTCGGTATCCACGAAATCGTCATCGGCGCGATCGTGATTCTGGCCTGGACCGTGGGCGGCGGCCTGGACAGCCTCGACCGCGCCTGGCGCGAGATGGAATTCCCGGGTCTCGCCACCGGCACCGGATTCCTGATCTCGGTCTTCCTGCTGTCGGCGGTCATCGATCTGCCGTTCGGGGCCTATCGTACCTTTGTAATCGAACAGCGGTTCGGATTCAATCGGACGACGCTCCGGCTGTTCATCGCCGACACGATCAAGGGCGCGCTCCTGCTCCTCGTTCTGGGTGGCCCGCTCGCCGCGCTGGCGCTGTGGCTGATGGTGGTCGCCGGCAGTCTTTGGTGGCTGTACGTCTGGCTGACCTGGACCGGTTTCAGCCTGCTCATGCTCTGGCTGGTGCCGATCTGGATCGCCCCGCTGTTCAACCGCTTCGAGTCATTGACCGATCAGGCCCTGGCGGCACGCATCCAGAACCTGCTCCAGCGCTGCGGCTTCAAGGCCGCAGGGATCTTCGTGATGGATGGGTCGCGGCGATCGGCGCATGGCAATGCCTATTTCTCCGGCTTCGGCAGCAGCAAACGGATCGTGTTCTTCGACACCCTGCTCAAGGCGCTCGATGGCGCGGAAATCGAGGCCGTGCTTGCGCACGAGCTGGGTCATTTCCGGCTCGCCCACATCCGCAAGCGCCTGCTGTTCTCCATGACCTTCGGCCTTGCCGGGTTGTGGGTCCTGGGGTACCTGGCGTCGATGCCGTGGTTCTTTCAGGGATTGGGGATGGCGCAGCCATCGTCACACGCGACGTTGGCCCTGTTCGTCCTGGTGGCACCGTTGTTCACGTATCCGTTGCGGCCGCTGGCATCGTGGCTGTCGCGACGGCATGAATTCGAGGCGGACGGCTATGCCGTGCGCCACTCCGATGGCACCACCCTTGCCCGGGCCTTGATCAAGCTCTACCGCAGCAACGCCAGCACCCTGACGCCGGACCCGCTCTACTCCGCATGGCACGACTCCCACCCGCCGGCGCCGGTACGCGTCGCATGGCTGGAAGCACTGGTCGCGCGATCGCAACCCCGGCGCGGTCAGGCCTGACGCGGGAATCATCGTCGGGTGTGTACTACAATTGTCACAAGAAGTCGGTAAACGGAAATCCCGATCAACAAAATAGGGAGCACGGTATGACCAAGGCCCACCTCCTGGTTGTCGATGATGACCGGCTGATACTCGCCACCCTCTCCAGCAGCCTGCGTACGGCCGGTTACCAGGTCACCCCGGCCGACTGCGGCGAAGAGGCCCTGCGCGCAGCCGCGGCATTGAAACCCGACCTCGCGCTGCTCGACATGCGCATGCCCGGGATGTCGGGTATCGAGGTCGCCAGGGAGCTTCATGACAAGGTGGGGACACCGTTCGTTTTCCTCTCCGCGTTCGGCGACCGTGATATCGTGCAGCCCGCCGTCGAGCTAGGTGCGCTCGGCTACCTCGTCAAACCGCTGGACGTCTCCCAGATCGTCCCGACCATAGAGACCGCCCTGCTGCAGGCGTCCGAGGTACGCAGGCTGCACGATGCGGAGGGACAGCTGGCCAATGCCCTGCAATCGACGCGCGAGATCAGCATGGCGATCGGCCTGCTGATGGAACGGCGGCAGGTAAACCGACAGCGCGCCTTCGAGATCCTCCGCGACCACTCGCGTTCGCAACAGCTGAAGGTGGCAGTAGTGGCCGAATCCCTGCTGCGGGCCGCCGAACTGCTCAACGCCGCAGACCGTCGGTGACCACCCGCCCGTTGTATCCGTATGGGGTGTAGATAAATCCCGGGCAATCTGTTATATATTTTCTCAAGTAAACCCCTTGAATGTCCTGCCGCCGCGTCGACCCGGCGTGGCGGGCGGCGCAGAACCAAGAAAAAGTTCTGTCTGCTGGGAATGGGGGTGCAGTACCCGTCAAGCGCGGTCATCGCCCCGAATGCGTGATGATCGTCCCGTTGGCCTTGCCGTCGCCATCCGTAAGTTTTCAGCTCCGCTTGCTTTGTGGTTGCTGCCGCATTTTTCGGCGCAGCAACTGGCGCGTTCCATCCTCGCCATCGAGGCCGGATCGCGTACCTGCGGTTACACGACCAAGGGGTTCGGGACGCTGTACCAGGACGCAGGGACGCGCCGCAGGGATGGCGGTGCAGGATGCCGGTACAGGGAGGTGCCCATGTTCCGTAAAGGCGGCTCAGGGCCTGTTGGAACATGACGAGGGGAACCCGGCGGTGCACCGGACTCTCCTGTCCGAGAGGTCCATGGACGGACCTTCTCGGCGAATTCAATCATCGCATCCTATAACTCCCGGCGGCTGGCAATCGCGTGCGACAATGTCCCCGCGTCGACGAAACCCAGTTCACCGCCCAGCGGCACGCCGTGGGCGATGCGGGTTACCTTGATGTCCTGGCGGCGGGCGAGGCTGCCGATGTAGTGAGCCGTCGCCTCGCCTTCGACAGTGGTCCCGGTGGCTACGATCACTTCGCTCACCTCACCGCCCGCAAGGCGCTCGCTCAGGAGATGCATGCCGAGGTCTTCCGGACGAATCCCGTCCAGCGGTGACATCCTGCCCATCAGCACAAAATAGCGGCCGCGGTAGGCGGCGGTCTGCTCGATCGAAACGACATCGGCCGGATTTTCGACCACGCATAACAGCGATCGATCGCGGCGATCGCTCGCGCACAGGTTGCAAATCGCGGCCTCGCTGAAATTCCGGCACTGGGCGCAGTTGCCGATCCGGGCCATGGCCTGCGCCAGCACCTCGGCGAGCCTGAGACCACCGGGCCGATCACGCTCCAGCAGGTGCAACGCCATGCGCTGCGCCGACTTTGAACCCACGCCCGGCAGGCAGCGCAGCGCCAGCACGAGTTGATCCAGTAGTGGCGCCTGGGTCAAGGATGCACCATCCCTCAGAACGGAAGCGTCATCCCGGGCGGCAGATTGAGTCCCGCTGTCATGCCGGCCATGCGCTCCTGACCCGCCTGTTCGACGCGCCGCACCGCATCGTTGACCGCCGCGGCTACCAGGTCCTCGATCATGGTCCGGTCGTCCTGCATCAGCGACGGATCGATGACCACCCGCTTGACGTCGTGACGGCCGGTCATGGTCACCTTCACCAGTCCGGCACCGGCCTCGCCGGTCACCTCCATGCGTGCGAGCTCCTCCTGCATCCGCTTCAGGTTTTCCTGCATCTGCTGGGCCTGCTTCATCAGATTGCCCAACGGGCCCTTCATGCTCATCTCACGCCCTCCGATAATGTGCTGGTACAGTCCGTGCGGCGGTGACGGGGATCAGTTGCGCACATCGACGCTCTCGATCACGGCCCCGAGTTTGTCGCGCAAGGCCCTGACGTTGGGGTCGTTGTCGATGGACCGGGCGGCTGCTTCGAGCGCGTCCGCGTCCCGCCGTCGTTTCTCCAGGGCCGGCGAGATGACACCGCTTTGTTCGTCGATTTCGATGATCAGGCGCAGCCCGTTGCCAAACCGACCGCGCAACGCCTCTTCCAGCTTCGATTCGCACTTGGCGGTGCGCAACTGGGCATCCGCCGGTGCCAGCAACAGGCGGAAGACATCGCCATCCCACGATCGGAAAGCGCAGTGCAAGGCCAGGGATTTCACCAGGCCGGAAATCGGCAGATCATTCGCCAGCGCATCCCACTCGATCCGGTCCGCGGCTGATATCGGTGGCGGCACACCGGCACTTGCTGGCGCCAGGCGGGTCGGCTCCGTTGCCGCCGGCGCCGTGCTTGCGGGGGCCGCCCGCTGCGGCAACCTGGCGGGGCCATCGCTGGGCCGGAAGGCCAACATGCGCAGCATGACCATCTCGAAACCGCCGCGAGGATCGGGGGCCAGCGGCAGGTCGCGCCGGCCCATGAGACCGATCTGGTAATGGAGCTGGCACTCCTCCGGCGTCAACCGCCCGGCGAGGTCGGCCAGGTCATCACCGCCGCCGTCATCGGCAGGGTCGCCGAGCAACTGGGTGACCGCCAGGCGCTGCAGCAAGTTCAGCAGCTCGCCGAGCACGGCGACGAAATCGGCACCCGCAACCGCCAGTTCGTCCACTTTCGCGATGACACCGGCGGCGTCGCCCGCCACCAGCGTTTCCAGCAGTTGCCGGACCTTGCGCCGGTCGATGGCGCCGAGCATCGCCGCCACCTCGTCAGCACGCAGCGTGCCGCCACCGAAGGCGATGGCCTGATCGAGCAGACTCAGGGCATCGCGCAGACTGCCGTCGGCGGCCTCGGCGACGAGCCGGCGCGACTCCCGATCCGACCCCACGTTTTCGGCCACGAGTATCCGCTCGAGCTGCGCCTCGATTTGCACGATTCCCAGGCGTTTGAGATTGAATTGCAAGCATCGCGACAGAATGGTGACCGGCAGTTTCTTGGGATCAGTGGTCGCCAGCAGGAATTTCACGTGCGGCGGCGGTTCCTCCAGGGTCTTCAACAGGGCATTGAAGCTGTGATTCGAGAACATGTGCACCTCGTCGATGAGGTACACCTTGTAGCGGCCCCGGCTCGGCGCGTAATGGACGTTCTCCAGCAGCTCACGGGTTTCGTCCACCTTGGTGCGCGAAGCGGCATCGACCTCCAGCAGATCGACGTAGCGCCCTTCGTCGATTTCGATGCAGGTCGAACAGGCGCCGCATGGATCGGCGCCGACGCCACGCTCACAGTTCAGGGCCTTGGCGAAAATGCGGGCGACGGTGGTCTTGCCGACGCCGCGCGTGCCGCTGAACAGATACGCGTGGTGCAGGCGTCCCTGCGCGAGGGCGTTGACCAGCGCCTTGAGCACATGCGCCTGGCCGACCATGTCCTCGAAGCGGCGCGGCCGCCATTTCCGGGCAAGTACCAAGTAGCTCATGCGTCGTTTGATCGCCCCACGGTTCGGACCTGCAGCAGTTGGCGAAGGGCGGCGGTCAGCGCCAGCCACACCCCGGCACCCGCGTCGGCTGTTACCGTTGCTCCCTTCCGGGCCTGGCGGGGTTCACAACTTAGCGTTGCGGAGGGACCGGCGCGACCGCCATGTCATCGGGAGGCACGACCAAGTCCGCCCCCGTCCATCGTCCGGATCAACTGGCCGGCCGAATCATGGCGGAGAGGGAGGGATTCGAACCCTCGAACGGACTTTTGACCCGTTACACGATTTCCAGTCGTGCGCCTTCGACCGCTCGGCCACCTCTCCGGCGGCCGCGATTGTACACGAAATCCCGGGAAACGACGGTCGCGCGCGGGCCGCGCGTCAGGAGGCCTTGCGCAGGTGGTTGAGGTGGACGACGAGCTGGGCCTCACCGCGCGACAGGCCGCAGGTCTGCACCAGTTCCTGTTCACTGGCCCCCTTGCCGAGCAACGCCACCGCCTCGCGATAGCGGGCCTCGCCGGAATCACACAGTTCCAGCTTGTCCTGGCGGGCCAGCAACTGCCGGATGTGGCGGTGGTGCGCGTGGATCGTATCGCTGACGCCGCGACTGCCGTCGAGCAAGGCGCCGACATCGCGCTGCATGGCAGCGACCATGCGCGCGCAGGCCGTCTGCGTGTCCCGCATCTCGCGGCGCAGCGCCACCAGAGCGCGCACCTGCCACAGCACCGCCAGCAGGCCAAGGATGATGGCGCCGTCGACGAGCAGACTGGATGGAAACTCAGACATATTCATCGATGGAGTGTTCGGGACGTTCCGGTTCGCCGGCGGCAGTTCCCTGACCGGCATCGGACTGCGGGCGCGGTTCGTCCGGGGCGCGCTTCGGCGCCGGGCGACGTTGTTCCCGCGAGCCGCCGGACTGGACCGGTTTCAGCGGATAAACGGACCCCAGTTCGCGGATATCGGCCACGGGCCCACTCCTAGTACGAGGTCACCTCGCCCCATTCGTCGATGGTCAGCAACTTGTTGACATCGACCAGAATGAGGATGTCGCCTTCGCGGGAATAGACGCCCTGGATGTAGCGGGCGCTCTCGTTGTTGCCGACGTTGGGCGCCGTCTCGATCTCCGAGGCCCGCAGATTGACCACCTCGGCGACGCTATCGACCAGAATCCCGACGATATGTCCCTCGGTCTCGATGATGATGATGCGCGTGGCATCGTCGGATTCCACCGGATCGAGCCCGAAGCGCCGGCGCGTGTCGATGACGGTGACGACGTTGCCGCGCAGATTGATGATGCCGAGGACGTAGTCGGGTGCGCCCGGCACCGGCGCGATCTCGGTCATGCGCAAGACCTCCTGCACCTGCATCACGTTGATGCCATAGGCCTCGTCCCCCAGCCGGAAGGTCACCCAGCGCAGCATCGGGTCTTGGGCCGCCTGCGTTCTCGCGTTCATAGCTGTTCCTCGATCAGGTCATGTCGGCGAACCGGCGCGGTCCGCATGTTCGATTATGTCAAGAATCCGTCACGCCAATTCTCTACCGTCGATGATGCATGTCGTATGCCAAGGGCAGCCCATCATGGGCTTGGTGCGCCCCGATCAAGCCATGCGACCAGGGCCGGCACGTCGATCAGGGTGCAGAGTTCGGCCGGCAGCACGCCTGCGAACCACGGCCGGCGACTGCGATTGGCGCGCCAGCGCACCTGGCCCGGGTCGACCTTCACCACATGCTCGATGGTTTCGCAGTTCATCCCCCAGCGATCCTTGGCCAGGATGACGACATGCCCGCCCGCCGCGGAGTCATCGGCACGCGGTCCGTGACCGGCGCCGGCGTCCAGGAGGGCTGCCGCATCCACTACCTGAATGCGGGCGTTGCGGTCGTTGAGCAGACCAAGCATCCACGACGGCGAATCGGGCAAGCGCGTCAACCGGTTGCCCTGGCGCCGGATGCCGAACAGATTTCGCAGCGGGATGGCCAGGCGCACGCCGTCGACCCGAACCAACAGGCTCGCGAAAGGACCGCTGGCGGCCAGACTATCGATCGTCGGTGTCTCCGTCGCTACCGGCACCGGTTCCACGGCGACAGCCGCGACGGCCGGCGGCGTCACCTGCGGTTGCGGTTCGACGGGCACGGGGCCCGCAGGGACCTGCGGCGGTGTCACCGTTTCTGTCGCCGCAGCGACCACCGATTCCGCGACCAGATGTGCCGGTTCGCGGAACAGGCTGGCGAGATAGGCGCTCAGGGCCTGCGACTGTTCCAGCAGCGCGACCGGTTCGGTGTTGTCGTCCTTCATGCCGCGGCCCCCTGCGGTACGGCGGCCGCGACCTGCTCGGCGCCTGTCAGGAAGGCAAGCAGGGCGGCATAGGCCTGTACGCCGCGCTCCTCGCGCCGGGCAATGTGCGACAGGGGCGCGCCCTTCTGCGACGCCTCGCGGAAGCGGGTATCGACCGGGATCACGCCCGGCCACAAACGGGCCCCGTGATGCTGCCGCAGGTGGTCCAGGCCCTCCTCGGCGGCGCGCGTGCGCCGGTCATACATGGTCGGCACGATCGTGACCCGGAACGGAGTACCACGGGATCGCTCGATCATCGACAGGGTGTGCAGCAGGCGTTCCAGTCCCTTGATGGCGAGGAAGTCGGTCTGCACCGGCACCACCACCCGATCGCAGCAGGCCAGGGCGTTGACCATCAGGATGCCGAGCGTCGGCGGACAGTCGATCAGGATATGGTCGAACTGTCCACCCCAGGACCGGAGTGTGCGCGCAATCACCAGACCCATGCCCTCGCGGCTGCCGAACTGCTTGTCGAGCGACACCAGGGCGCTCGACGCCGGCAGGACCGCCAGATGATCGAATCGTGTCCGTTGCAGGATCGCGGCGAGCGGCATGGCGGTGCCGCCGGCGGCGCGTTCGAACAGGGTGTACACGCTCGGCTCGACCGTATCCGGGTCCATGCCGAAGTAACTGGTCAGCGATCCGTGCGGGTCGAGATCGATCAGCAAGGTGCGGCGACCCTCGGCGGAGAGCAATCCCCCCAGCGATACGGCGGTGGTGGTCTTCCCCACCCCGCCCTTCTGGTTGGCGACGGTCCAGACGTTCATCGATCCGGACCTTCCCGCTCAGGCAGGTTGGTAATCGCCCGGAAACCCGCGGCCGACCCCCGCGCTTCAGGCGTGGCGGCTGCACCCGGCGCTGCCGCGCCCGGTACCGCCTCGCTGCCCATGGAACCCGCGGCTCGATCGCCGGTGCTGATCCGGACCACGACCCGGCGGTTCTGGGCGCGACCCTCGGCAGTCGCGTTGTCGGCCTTGGGCCGGAACTCGCCGAAGCCGACGGCGGACAGGCGCCTGGGGTCGATGTCGAGCTTCGCAAAGAGATGCACGACACTCGCGCTCCGCGCCGCCGACAGCTCCCAGTTCGACGGATAGGCAACCGTGTTAATCGGCCGGTCGTCGGTGAATCCCTCGACCTGCATGGGATTGGCGAATGCATTCAGGGCGCCGGCCACCTCGGTGAGGATCGGGATGGCGTCGGTAGCCAACCGGGCACTGCCGCTGTCGAACAGGATGCTGCTCTTCATCTCCACCTCGACCCACTCCTCGCCGCGCCGCACGTCGATGAGCTTGCGCTCGATCAGCGAGTCGAGGGCCGTGGTGATCACCTCGGCCACTGCCTGCGCGCCCTTGTAGTCCCGCTCGAACTCACCTGCGGCCTGCTCGCCCGCCGGTTGCGCGCCCGGACTCTCCATGCCCTCGGCCTTCGGCCCCGGAAGGTTGAGACCCTCCGGCAGCACGCCCGCGGCCTCTTCGGGGCCGGGCGCCGGCTGCTCCGAATAATCCGCCCGCGGACCGCCGAAGTCGCGCCCCGGATGAATGGCGTCGGGGCTCGGGATCGGCGACCGTGCCGGTTCGCCGATGTTGGCGAGTTCGGGCGCCTTCTGCCGCGCCTCGAACACCGACACCATCGAATCCGACAACACCCGGTACTTGCCCTCGTTGATCGACGACATCGCATACATCACCACGAAGAACGCGAACAGCAGGGTGATGAAGTCGGCGTAGGAGACCAGCCATCGTTCGTGGTTCTCGTGCTCCTCTTCGTGCCGCGCGCGGGCCATGGCGATCCGCCTGCGTTCAGGCTATGAACCCCTGGAGCCGCGTCTCGATGATGCGCGGATTCTCGCCCTCGGCGATGGCGATCAGCCCCTCGCTGATCATCTCCTGGTATTGGGCCTGCTGCTTGACGATGGCCTTGAGCTTGTTACCGGCCGGCAGCAGGAACAAATTGGCCAGGCCGACGCCATAGATGGTGGCGACGAAGGCGGTGGCGATGCCCGATCCGAGCCGGCTCGGATCGGCGAGGTTGCCCATCACGTGAATCAGCCCCAGCACCGCACCGATGATGCCGATCGTCGGCGAGTAGCCACCCATGCTCTCGAACACCTTCGCCGACTGCATGTGGCGCGCCTCGGTGGCGCCGATGTCGAGGTCCAGGGTGTTGCGGATGGTGTCCGGTTCGTTGCCGTCGACCAGGAGCTGCAAGCCCTTGCGCGTGAACATGTCGGGTTCATCCTCGACCAGCTTCTCGAGCCCGAGCAGCCCGTCCTTGCGGGCGACGTGGCTCCAGCCGATGATGCGCTCGAGTGTCTGGGCCATGGGCGGGACCGGCGGACGGAACAGCCACACGAACATGCGGATGGCGCGCAGGAACACCGGCAGCGGCGACTGCACCATCATCGCGCCGAGGGAACCGCCGCCGACGATCAGGATGGCGGGGCCGTTAACCAGTGCCGAGAGATGACCGCCTTCCAGGTGCTGGCCAAGCAGGATCGCGCCGAAGGCGACGATGATGCCGACGATGCTGAGGATGTCCACGATTCGCGGCAGCCATGACCCCGGGGCGCGCTCAGACGCTCTGGGCTAAGGTCCTGGCGATGTCGTTGATCGACATGATCTGGTCCGCGAGACCGGCATTGACCACCGCCTGCGGCATGCCGTAGACGACGCAGCTGGCCTCGTCCTGGGCCCAGACCTGCGCGCCCTGGGCCTTGATCCGCCGCGCGCCCTCGCAGCCGTCGGCGCCCATACCGGTCAGCACGATCGCCAGCACCTCGTTGCGATAGCCGGACGCAATCGAGGCGAAGGTCACGTCGACACATGGTTTGTAGGTGAGGTTCGGGTCGCTTTCCCGGACCGACAGGGTGGCGCGGCCGACGCCGCGCTGGATCAGCATCTGCTTGCCGCCCGGCGCGATGTAGGCGGTCGCCGGTTTCAGCTCCTCGCCGTCCTCGGCCTCCTTCACCTTTACCTTGCAGATCTGGTTCAGACGCTCGGCGAAGGTGGAAGTGAAGCTCGCCGGCATGTGCTGGGTGATGACCACCGGTACCGGAAATCCCTGCGGCAGCTGCGTCAGGATCTTCTGCAGCGCGACCGGTCCGCCAGTCGAGGCACCGATCGCCAGGAGCTTGTAGTCGGCGATCCGCAGCGCCGCCGGCCGGACAGCGGCGCGGGGAACGACCTGGGCCGGCGCCGTTTCGCGCTGCGGCGCCGGGCGGGTCGCGGCCCCGCCGTTAGTGCGGCGGCGACCGAGGGCCCTGACCCGGCTGCGGAACTGGGCGATCGCATCCTCTCTGTTGGCGGCGATGTCCTCGAACTTCTTCGGCATGAAATCCATGGCGCCGGCGTCCAGGGCGTCGAGCGTCGCCCGGGCGCCGTCGTGGGTCAGCGTCGAGAACATCAGGATCGGGGTCGGGTTCCGCGCCATGATCTCGCGCACCGCCGAGATGCCGTCCATGACCGGCATCTCGATGTCCATGGTGATGACGTCGGGCTTGAGCCGCGCGGTCATGTCCACCGCCTCGCGGCCGTTGCTGGCGCCGCCGACGACCTCGATGTCGGCGTCCGACTTCAGGATCTCCATGATCCGCTTGCGGAAGAACGCCGAATCATCAACCACCAAGGCCCGTACCGGCATCGAATCAATCTCCCATCAATCTCGTCGCACGCCGCCCGCTCAGGCGGCCCTCCGGCCATATTTGTCGACCAGCGACGGCAGGTCGAGTATCAGGGCGATGCGGCCGTCGCCGGTGATGGTGGCTCCGGCCAGACCCTTGGTCCCGTGCAGAAGCGCTCCCAGCGGCTTGATGACGACCTCTTCCTGGCCGATCAGCTGATCCACCAGGAGGCCGATGCGCTGCGTGCCGACGCTGACGATCACGACATGGCCCGAACTCCCCGCCGGCTCATGCGAACCGCGCACCAGCCATTGGCTCAGATAGAAAAAGGGCAGCGCCTTGCCGCGCACGACGATGACCTGCTGGCCATCGACGCGATTGACCTTGCCGAGGTCGAAATCGATGATCTCGCCGACGTTCACCAGAGGCAGCGCGAAAATCTGGCTGCCGAGGATCACCATCAGCGTCGGCATGATGGCGAGCGTCAGCGGTACCTTGATCTGGATCGTGGTGCCCTTGCCGACCTTGGAATCGATCTCGATGATCCCGTTCAACTGCCCGATGCGGGTCTTGACGACGTCCATGCCGACCCCGCGGCCGGAGACGTCGGAGATTTCGGCCTTGGTCGAGAATCCGGCGGCGAAGATGAGCTCGAAGCATTCGCGGTCGGACAGTCGGGCGGCACTTTCGGCCTCCATCATCCCCTTCTCGATGGCCTTGGCGCGGAGCCGTTCCGGGTCCATGCCGGCGCCGTCATCCGAAATGGTGAGCAGGATGTGATCGCCCTCCTGCTCGGCGGCCAGGGTCACGGTACCCAGGCGCGGCTTGCCGGCCGCCTCGCGCACCTCCGGCATCTCGACGCCGTGATCGACGGCATTGCGCACCAGGTGCACCAGCGGATCGGCCAGCGCCTCGACCAGATTCTTGTCGAGATCGGTCTCCTCGCCCATCAACTCAAGATGTACTTCCTTCTTCAGGCTGCGCGCCAGGTCGCGGACCACGCGCGGGAAGCGGCCGAAGACCTTCTTGATCGGCTGCATGCGCGTCTTCATGGCCGCGTTCTGCAGGTCGCTGGTCACCACGTCCAGGGCGCTGACGGTCTTGCTCATCTCCTCGTTGGCGATCGACAGCTGCAGGGTGGCCAGCCGGTTCCGGATCAGCACCAGCTCGCCGACCATGTTCATGATTCGATCGAGAACGCTGGTCTCGACCCGGACGGTGGTTTCGGCCGCCGGAGCCGCCGCCTGCGCCGAACCCTGAGAAGCGGCCGGCGATGCTGCCTTCGCCCTTCCGGCATGCGCGCCGTCGTCGTCGTGCGCCCCGGACTTCGCGGGCTCGGCCCGCGCCGCCGGTTGGGGTATCGGGATGACGTTGTCCGGCTTGCGGCCGGCGACGGTCGCCTCGGCCTTGGGTTGGCCGCCATGCTTGCCCTTGCCGTGCAGTTGGTCGAGGAGGGCCTCGAATTCGTCCTCGGTGATGTCGTCGTTCTTGACCGAGGAAGCAGCGGGGCTGACCGGCGTCGGGGCCTTGCCCTTGCCGTGCAGTTCATCGAGGAGGGCGTCGAATTCCTCCTCGGAAATGAGATCGGCGCCGCCGGCCGTCGTACCCGTTGCGCTTGCCACCTGGCCGGTGGCTGGCGGTTCAGCCGTTGGTGCGGCGGCAACGGCATCGAGCAGGGCACGGTAATCGGTATCACTCAGGTCCACGCCGGCGGCTGCGGCGGCCGGCAGCTCCGGTGCTGCCGCTGGCGGCGGCACTACCTGTTCGACGGCGGTTGCGCCGCCCGGCACGGCCAACCCCTTCAATGCCTCGATCAGGGCCGGATCGGCGGCACTGGGGTCCTCGCCGGAGCGGATTTGATCGAACATGCCGTTGAGCACGTCGAGCACCCGCAGGATGACGTCCATCAACGCCGCGTCAACGCGCCGCTCACCCTTGCGCAGCAGGTCGAAGACGTCCTCGGCTTTGTGCGACACCTCGACCAGGTTGTCGAGGGAAAGGAAGCCGGCCCCGCCCTTGATCGTATGGAAGCTGCGGAACACCGCGTTCAGCAGTTCACGATCTTCGGGGCGCGATTCCAGCTCCACCAGCTGGTTGCCCAGTTTTTCCAGGATCTCGCCCGCCTCGACGAGAAAATCCTGGACGATTTCGTCGTTCAAATCGATGCTCATGGTTCTTTCCTCCGGCGCCCGCCGCCCTTGCCCGCGGTACTAGAACCCGAGGCTGGACAACAGCGCGTCGACATCATCCTGACCACTCACCGCCTGTTTGTGCCCGGCGGTCCCTGCGACCTGCGGCCCCTCGGCCCGCAACGGGTCGTGCGTCTTCACCGCGTCGACCTTGCCACCGGAGGCCCGTATCAGTTTGACCAGGCTGTCCTCGACCTCGGTCACCAGCGCGATGATGCGGCGAATGACCTGGCCGGTAAGATCCTGGAAATCCTGCGCCATCAGGATCTCGGTCATGCTCGTCTGGATGGTTGAAGAGCCCTTGCCGATCTCGTCGAGAAACGCCCCCAGCCGGCCGCAGAACTGCTTGAATTCGTTGACGTCCATCTCGCGCCGCGTGAACCGCTGCCAGTCCCCGCCCAACCGCCCGGCCGCATCGGCGAGCCGGTCATTGAGCGGCATTACCGTCTCGACGGCGGTCAGCGTGCGGTTGGCCGCCTCCTCGGTCTTCTTGATCACGTAGTTGAGGCGCTGCTTGGCGTCCGGGATCTCGTGCTCGGCGATGCCCGCCATGCGCTCGTCCACCTTGACGCTCATCAGCGCGTCATGCAGTTCCCGCGTCAGCCGGCCGACCTCCATGAACAACCCCGCCTCGCGGTCGCGGCCCATGCGGTCGACCAGATCGTCCGCCGCCGCCTCGTCGCCGGCCTCGAGACTGCTCACCAGTTCGCGCGCCAGCTGCAAACGGGCCACGGTTTCCATCTGCCTGTCCCCTTTCGCCTACGCCGTCGCTTCGATGCGCTCGAAGATCTTGCCGATCTTTTCCTGCAGGGTCTGGGCGGTGAACGGCTTGACGATGTAGCCGTTCACCCCGGCCTGCGCCGCCTCGATGATCTGCTCGCGCTTCGATTCCGCGGTCACCATCATCACCGGCAGTGCCGCCAGCTTGGCATCGGCACGCACCGCCTTGAGCAGATCGATGCCCTGCATCCCCGGCATGTTCCAGTCGGTGATCAGGAACTCGAAATTGCCGTTCTTCAGCATCGGCAGCGCCGTCTGCCCATCGTCGGCCTCGTGCGTATTGGTGAATCCCAAATCACGCAGCAGGTTCTTGATGATTCGTCTCATGGTGGAGAAATCGTCCACGATGAGGATCTTCATGTCTTTGTTCACGCCAACCTCCGCAATACCCGATCGTCGGAAACCCTGGCCATCGCCCGCCGTCCCTAGTGTTCCAGCCACTCCACCATGCGGGCACGCAATCTGACCAGCGCCTGGCCATGGATCTGGCAGACCCTCGATTCGCTGACCCCCAACACCTCACCGGCCTCACGCAGATTCAGGTCGTCGTTGTAATAGAGCGACAGGACCAGGCGCTCGCGCTCCGGCAGGCCGGTGATCGCCTTGGCCAGTGCGCGCTGGAAATTTTCGGTCTGCACCTCGTCCTCCGGTCCCTGGATATTGCCGGATATCCCCTCGGCCAGACCGTCCTCGCCGAGCGGCAGCTCCTCGAGGCTGAACAGCCGGTGGCTGGTCGCGTCGGCCAGCGTCGCGTAATACTCGTCGAGCGACACGCCGAGCTTCCCGGCCACCTCCGCATCGCGCGCGTCGCGACCCATTTCACGCTCCACCTCGGCGACTGCCCTGGCCATCTCCCGCACCCGCCGATGCAGACTGCGCGGCGCCCAGTCGCCCTTGCGGATCTCGTCGAGCATGGCACCGCGGATGCGGATGCCGGCGTAGGTCTCGAAACTGGCACCGAGCGAGGCATCGTAGTTCCGTGCCGCCTCGAGCAATCCGATCATCCCGGCCTGAATCAGATCGTCGACCTGCACCGACGAGGGCAACCGGCTCATCAGGTGGTAGGCGATGCGCTTGACCAGCGCCGCATGCTGCTGCACCAGGGCCGCGCCATCCGCCCCTGCCCCCCCTTGCCGGGCGGTCGCCTTGTAGGCGGCCAGTTCGCTCATGCCTGGGCCCGCCTTTCCGGCGCCGGCTCGACCCGGACCATGCGTTCGACGAAGAACTCGAGATGGCCGCTCGCGTTCCGGGGTACAGGCCAATTATCGGCCCGCTCCGCGAGTTTCTTGAATGCGGTGGCGACACCGCCCGACGGGTAGGCGTCGAACACCGCGCGCCGATTCTGGATGCTGCGCAGGACGCTGGCGTCATAGGGCAGGGTGCCGATCAGATCGAGGGAGACGTCGAGGAAACGCTCGGTGGCGTCGGTCAGCTTCTGGAACAGCGCCTGGCCGTCCTGCGGGCTGCGCGCCATGTTGACGAGCACGTGGAACCGCGTGCGGGCCGTCTCCTGGCTCAGCACCTTGATGGTGGCATAGGCATCGGTCAGCGATGCCGGTTCGTTGCAGACCACGACGATGACCTCCTGGGCGGCGGCACAGAAGTTTATCGTATGCGCGTTGATTCCGGCCGGGGTGTCGACAATCAGCACGTCGGTGTCGCCCTCCAGGCTGCTGAATGCATAGACGAGCCCGGCCTGCTCCGGTGCCGAGAGTTCCGCCATGCGGCGGATGCCGGAGGCGCCGGGAATGACGCGCACCCCGTGCGGGCCCTGGACGATGGCCTCGGCGAGTGTGCATTGACCGTCGATCACATGCGTCAGGTTGAACTGCGGCTTCAAGCCCAGCATCACGTCGACATTGGCCAGACCCAGATCGGCGTCCAGTAACAGCACGCGACGGCCGCGCGCGGCGAGGGCCAGCGACAGATTGATGGAGACGGTCGATTTGCCGACCCCGCCCTTGCCACTGGTCACGGCGATGACCCGCACCGGCCGCGCGCCCGGCGCCGCGCGGATCGCCGCCACCGCTTCAGGGTTGTGCATGCCCGCGCTCCCCGGCGCCGAAGACCTCCTCCAGCGCCAGATCCGTTTCGATGCAATCGTCGTCGCCGACGCCGGCAACCGCCGCCACCGCGCGACTGACCAGGGCATGGGCGCGGGCCGGCTCGCAGTCCTCGGGAATACGCTGGCCGCCGCAGACATAGGCCACCGGCAGATCATTCAGGATCGCCGCCGACAGCGCCGGGGCGAGGTACTGCGTTTCGTCGAGCTTGGTCAGCATCACCGCCACCGGTCGTGCCGGGGCGTAACGGTCGAGGATCTGCTCCAGGTCGCGCCCCTGCGTCGCCGCCGACACCACGACATAGGTCCTGAGCAGGGGCGAACGAGGCAGCAGTTCAGCCAGCGCCTCGCCGACCCGCGCATCGCGATGGTTCATCCCCGCCGTGTCGACCAGCACCAGCCGGCGATCGCAGACGGCCTGCAGCGCCAGGGCCAGTTCCTCGGCGCCGCCGGCGACACGCACCGGAATGCCGAGGATGCGACCGAAGGACCGCAACTGCTCGTGGGCGGCGATACGCTGCGAGTCGGCACTGATCAGGGCTACCGAATCAGGCCCGTGGACGAGGGCATGGCGTGCCGCGAGCTTGGCCATGAGGGTGGTCTTGCCGACGCCGGTGGGTCCAACCAGTGCCGCAATCCCGCCGGCGGCCAGCAGTCGGTCCCCTTCAATCCCGAGCCGCCGCGCGAACAAGGCCAGAAGTCGCCGCCAGCCGGTCTCCACCGGCAGGTCCTCGGGGACCTCCTGAACGAGCTGCCGCGCCAGCCGGGCGCTGATCCCGAGGCGTGACGCCCGCCGCAGCAGGCCCGCCCACAGCGGATGCGTATGGCCCATCGCGCCCCAGGCCAGGCCCGCGAACTGCTGCTGCAGCATGTCGCGCAGCGACCGCAGCTCGGCCTGCATCTGCTCGAACACGGAATCGCGGGTCCAGAGGGTTTCGCGCATGACCGCACCGACGGCGGGCGCCGCTGGTGGTGCGGACGGCGATGCCTCGGCCCGTGCCGGGATCGCGGCTTCCGCGGGCGCGGCCGTGGCCGCCGCGGCATCGCGCTTCGGCGTGAAGGCGGCGAGCAGCGACTCGTCATAGTCATCGGCGGTAATCAGCTCGACGCTGTCGCCGAGACGGCGGTTGGTGAGTATCACGACGTCTTCTCCCTGATCTCGCCGCGCCTCCAGCAGGGCAGTACGCATGTCCGGGGCAATATAACGACGCACCTTCATGACCTTCGCTCCTCAAGAATTCCGGTTGGTCCGCGTTCAATCCGCGCGCCCGACGGACGCGACGATCTTCACCTGCTTGTCGTCCGGCACCTCGCCGAAGGCGAGCACATGCAGGGCCTTGATGCTGTGGCGGACGAAGCGGGCGAGGAACTCGCGCAATCCGTCCGGGACCAGCAGCACGGCCGGCTGGCCGATGGCCTCCTGCCGCTCGGCGCTTTCCTTCAGGGCCCGCAGCATCCGGCTGGCCAGCCCCGGTTCGACCGGGACGACGCCATCGGCAGCGCCCCGAATCGATTGTTGCAATATCTGTTCCAGTGCCGGGTCGAGCGTGATGACCGGCAGTTCGGCTTCCAAGCCGTTGATTTTTTGGATTATAGAGCGGCCCAAGGCCGAGCGCACGGCCCCGGTCAACGCGACGGGGTCTTGACTCCGGTGGGCGTGTTCGGCCAGCACTTCGACGATGGTCCGCATGTCGCGGATGGAGACGCTCTCGCGCAACAGGTTCTGCAGGACCTTGACCACGGCGCCGAGTGGCAGGACCTTCGGCACCAGGTCCTCGACCAGCTTGGGACTGCCCTGCGCCAGCCGGTTGAGGAGCTGCTGGGTCTCGTCGTGGCCAAGGAGCTCATGCGCATGCTCCTGCAGGATCTGGCTCACGTGCGTGGCGATGACCGTACTGGCATCGACCACCGTGTATCCGAGCGACTGCGCCTGGTCGCGCTGGGCGCCGTCGACCCAGACGGCGTCCAGGCCGAACACCGGGTCGCGCCCCGGCGTGCCCTTCAAGGTCCCGAACACCTGCCCCGGATTAATCGCGAGTTCGCGGTCCGGGATGACCTCTGCCTGTGCGACCGTCGCGCCCATGAGTGTGATCCGGTAGCCGTTGGGTTTGAGGTCCAGGTTGTCGCGGATATGCACCGCCGGGATGAGGAAGCCGAGCTCGTGCGAGAGTTTCTTGCGCACGCCCTTGAGCCGGTTGAGGAGCTGCCCGCCCTGCGCCCGGTCGACCATGGGGATCAGCCGGTAGCCGACCTCGAGGCCGATGATGTCCACCGGCGCCACGTCCTCCCAGCCGATCTCCTTGACCTCCGGCCGTGGCGCCGGTGGCGGCGCGGCCGCCTTGACTTGCGCCGCCTGCTGACGCTTGTGCAACGACCAGGCAGCGGCACCGGCCAGCGTGCCGATCAGCAGGAAGGCGACGTTGGGCATGCCCGGGATCAAACCCAGGAGGCCGAGGATCCCGGCCGCGACGCCTATCGTGCGCGGGTCCGCGAACAGTTGGCCGAGTATCTGCTCGCTCATGTCCTGGGTGGTCGACACCCGCGCCACCATGATCGCCGAGCCGGTGGACAGCACCAGCGCCGGGATCTGCGCCACCAGGCCGTCGCCGATGGTCAGCAAGGTATAGAGGCGGGCCGCGTCGCCGACCGCGAGCGAATGCTCCAGCGTGCCGATCGCGAAACCGCCGATCACGTTGATGAACAGAATCAGGATGCCGGCGATGGCGTCGCCGCGCACGAACTTGCTGGCGCCGTCCATCGCGCCGTAGAAGTCGGCCTCCTCGGCCACTTCGCGGCGGCGCTTCTTGGCCTCGTCCTGGGTGATGATGCCGGCGTTGAGATCGGCGTCGATCGCCATCTGCTTGCCGGGCATGGCATCGAGGGTGAAGCGGGCGCTGACCTCGGAGATGCGGCTGGCGCCCTTGGTGATCACGACGAAGTTGATGATGGTGAGGATCGCGAAGACGACGATGCCGACCGTGTAGTCGCCGCCGACCACGAACTCGCCGAAGGCCTTGATCACCTGGCCGGCGGCGTCGGTGCCGGTGTGGCCCTGCAGCAGCACGACGCGAGTCGAGGCGACATTGAGCGCCAGCCGCATCAGGGTCGCGATCAGCAGCACGGTCGGGAAGGCGGAGAGATCGAGCGGCCGCTTGCTGTACACCACCGCCATCAGCACCACCAGCGCCAGCGAGATGTTGAAGGTAAACAGCATGTCGAGGATGAAGGGCGGCAGCGGCAGCACCATCATCGCCAGGATCAGGAGCAGCAGGAGCGGCGCCCCCAGTCCGTAGCGCTGGAGGTTGCGCATGTTTGTCAGCACGGCCTGCTGGTTCATCGCTCAGGGCTCCGTCGGTTTTTCAGCTCGCACGGCGCAGATTCTCCGGGATCGGCAGATCGGCCGGGGCCACCGGCGGTTCCGCGCCGGCCGGCCGGCCGCGCAGGGCGAAGACATAGGCGAGCACCCGGGCCACCGCCAGATAGAGCCCGGCGGGGATCTGCTGTCCCAACCGGGTACTGTGATAAAGGGCGCGCGCCAGGGGCGGTGCCTCGATCCGGACGACCTTGTTGCCGGCGGCGACATGGATGATGCGCATCGCCACCTCGTCGACGCCGCGGGCGACGACACAGGGGGCGGCCATGCGGTCGCGGTCGTAGCGCAGGGCGACGGCGTAATGGGTCGGGTTGGTGACCACAACGTCGGCCTTCGGCACCTCCTCCATCATCCGCCGCGTGGCGACCTCCTGCTGCAGGCGCCGGATGCGCGATTTGATCTCGGGCTTGCCCTCGGTCTCCTTCAATTCCTCGCGCAGCTCCTCGCGGGTCATGCGCAGGTTGCGGGCGTGCGAGAAAAACTGCCAGGGCACGTCGATGGCGGCGATGATTGCAGTCGTCGCGCAGAGCAGGAGGAAGCACTTGCCGACGATCCAGGCACCGGCGATGAGGCCGCCGCGGACATCGGCGCTGCCGAGCCGCATGAGATCGTCGGCGTACAGCCACAGCACGAGGCCGGTCACGACGCTGAACAGGGTGAACTTGGCCGTGGTCTTGGCAAACTCCATGAGCGCGACCAGGCCGAACATGCGCTTCAGACCGGCCAGCGGGCTCAACCGCTCCCACTTGAACTCCAGCGCCTCGGCGCTGAAATTCCAGCCGCCGACCAGCAGCGGCGCCAGCCCCGCCACCAGCAGGGTCAGTACGAAGAAGGGCGCGAAGTCGAACAGGGCGCCGCCGAGCGCGTCCATGAACTGGGTTGCCGGGGATCCGACCCTCAGGACCTCGCGGACCGGCAGCGACAACGTGCCGCGCATGACGCCGGCGAGCCGCTCGCCCATCTGTGCGCCGAACGCGAGCAGCATGCCGCTGCCGGCCAGCAGCAGGACCATGGTCGTGAGGTCGCGCGAGCGGGCAATCTGGCCCTGGCGGCGCGCCTCCTCCTGGCGTCTGGGGGTCGCCTGTTCGGTGCGTTCCTGGCCTTCGACTTCTTCTGCCATGGCGGCTCAGCGTTCGTTCAGGATTTCGCGGGCGACGGTCAGGGACCGGTCGAGCAGACCGGTGAACTGGCCCTCGATGAGCGGCAGCGTCAACCAGATGGCGGCGACGCCGACCAGGATGGTCAGGGGAAAACCGACGGCGAAGATGTTGAGCTGCGGCGTCGAGCGCGCCATCACGCCGAAGGCCAGGTTGGCAATCAGCAGGGTCGCGATCACCGGCGCCGCGATCAGCACCGCCTGCGCCAGCACTTCGCCGCCGAAGGCGAGCAGCCGTCCGGCGCCGGCCTGCGTGATACCCGCCGCGCCGACCGGCAGCAGCGCGAAGCTGTCGACCACCGCCTCGATCAGCAGCAAATGGCCGTCGAGGGCGAGAAACAGCAGGGTCGTGAACAGGACATAGACCTGGCTTACCACCGGCACCTGGGTGCCGTTCTGCGGATCGATCAACGAGGCGAAGGCCAGCCCCATCTGCTGGCCGAGCAACTGGCCGGTGACGTCAAAGACCGTGAAGATCAGGCGCACCGCCAGACCGATGGTGATGCCGATCAGAACCTGCTGCACGCCCACCGACAGGCCCGCGGCGGTAAATGGATCGAGCACCGGCGGCGGCGGCAGCACCGGCACGACCACGACGCAGAGCGCCAGTGCCAGGATCATGCGGATGCGCGGCGGCACGGCACGGGTGCCGAGGACCGGCGCCGCCATGATCAGGGCGGCCACCCGCAGAAACGGCCACAGCCACTGATCGACCAGACCCATCAGCTGCACGGCCGTGAAGTTCACGTTCAGCCACCGAGCAGGCCGGGAATGCTGTCGAACAGGCGCAGCGTGTAATCGGTCAGCAGCCGCAGCATCAAGGGCCCGCCGAATGCCAGCACGGCCATGGTCACCACCAGTTTCGGGATGAAGCTCAGGGTCATCTCGTTGATCTGGGTGGCGGCCTGGAACAGGCTGACCAGGAGGCCGACCAGGAGCGCGGGCAGCAGCAGCAACGCCATCAACACCAGCGTCAGGAGCAGCGCGCGGTTGGCGAGTTCCATGACCGTCTCCGGGCCCATCGGCATCCGCCTAGATGTAGAAGCTCGACACCAGGGTGCCGACGATCAGCGCCCAGCCGTCCACCAGCACGAACAGCATGATCTTGAACGGCAGCGAGATCATGAGCGGCGACAGCATCATCATGCCCATGGACATCAGCACGCTGGCGACCACCAGGTCGATGATCAGGAACGGGATGAAGATGATGAAACCGATCTGGAAGGCGGTCTTGAGCTCGCTGGTCACGAACGACGGCACCAGCACCGAGAACGGGATCTCGTCGGGCGAGGTGAAGTCCGCCTTGCGCCCCAGATTGGCGAAGAGGTTCAAATCGTTCTCGCGGGTCTGCGCGAGCATGAACTCCCGCAACGGCCGCGCCGCCTGATCGAGGGCCTGGCTCACGCTCAGCCGATCGTCGAGGTACGGCTGCACGGCCTCGCCATAGACGCGGTCGAATACCGGCGTCATCACGAAGAAGGTCATGAACAGGGCCAGGCCGATCAGAACCTGGCTGGACGGCGTCTGCGCCGTGCCCAATGCCTGCCGCAGGATGGCCAGCACGATGATGATGCGGGTGAACGAGGTCATGGCCAGAAAGGCCGCCGGCAGCAGGGTCAGGGCGGTCATCAGCACCAGCACCTGCAGCGACAGCGACCAGGTCTGGGCGCCGTCGGGATCGGTACTCACCGATAGCGCCGGGAGCCCGGGCTGGGCCAGTGCCGACAGCGGCAGCAGCCCGGCCAACAGCAACAGCCCCAGCGGCAACCAACCCGCGCGCCCCACGCTCACTGCCGCGTCCCCGCGACGCCGGTCATCGAAGCGCGCAGCTGGGCAGCAAAATCGGGAGCGGCCAGCGCCGGCCCCGCCGGCGACCGGTCGAAGACGTGCAGGCACTGGATGCGGCCGGGACTGACGCCCAGCAACAGGCGCGTCGCCCCTACTTCCAGAAGCAGCACCCGATCACGGGCGCCGATCGGCAGGCCGTCGACGACCCGCATGGCCGTCCCGCGGCCAGAACGAAGTCCTGGCATGCGCCGCATGAGCAGGGCCATGCCGGCAAATGCGGCCAACACCACGCACAGGCCGGCGATCACTTCTCCGATCTGGCCGAGGCTGATGCCAGGACCGATCGCGGCCGGCACGGACTCGGCGGCTGCGACCGGCAAGGCCATGGCGGCCATCAGAAAATAAACGGGAATGCGTCGACTCATGATGCCCCCGTCACTGCAGCTTGCGGACCCGCTCCTGGGCGCTGACCACGTCGGTGAGCCGGATGCCGAACTTCTCGTTCACCACCACGACCTCGCCGTGCGCGACCAGCGTGCCGTTGACCATGACGTCCAGCGGTTCGCCCGCCAGGCGATCCAGTTCGACGACCGAGCCCTGATTCAGCTGCAGCAGGTTGCGGATGCTGAGCTTGGTCTGGCCGATCTGCACCGACAGGGTCACCGGGATGTCCAGGATGGCCTCAAGGTTGGCGGGCGCGGCGATCGCCGCCGCGGGTTCCGGCCGCAGGTTCTCGAGCGGCGCGGGTTGATAGCCGGGTGACGGTTTCGCGGCCGCCGATTCCGATTGTCCCTGCTCGGCGAGGGCCGCCGCCCAATCGTCGCTCATCGCTTCGGCGCCGGCCGCCGGGGTGTCAGTTTCTGCCATGCTCATGCTCCTGTCTGCGCCTTGCTGCGTATGGGTTCAACGACCTTGAGGGCGCGCATGCCGCGCGACGAACCGAGGCGACCGCGAAAGACCGGCACGCCTTCGACGCGCGCCACCACGAGGTCGGGGAGTTCGAGGGGAATGACGTCGCCGGTCTGCAAATCGAGCAGTTCGCGCACCGTGAGTTCGGTCTCGGCGAGGGTGCTGTCGATGACGACCGGCGCACCCTTCATCTCCTCGCGCAGCGAGTTGATCCAGCGCTCGTCGCGATCGGAAACATCGCTCTGCACGCCGGAATCCAGCACATCGCGGATCGGCTCGATCATCGAGTACGGAAGCGTGACGTGCATCTCGCCACTGCCGCCCTCCAGTTCGACGTGGAACGAGGAGATCACCACCACCTCGCTCGGCGTGACGATGTTGGCGAACTGCGGATTCACCTCGGAGGCGACGTATTCGAACGCCACCTTGTAAACCGGCGCCCAGGCGTCGCGCAGGTCGTTGAAGGCCTGATCCAGCACCCGCTGCACGATGCGCATCTCCATGGCGGTGAAGTCCCGTCCCTCGATCTTGGCGTGGAACCGGCCGTCGCCGCCGAAGAAGTTGTCGACCAGCGTGAACACCAGCTTGGGATTCATGACCACGAGGCCGGTGCCCCGCAGCGGCCGCACCTTCATCATGTTGAGGTTCGACGGCATGAACAGCGAATGCACGTACTCGCTGAACTTGCTCATCCGCACGCCCTCCACCGAGATGACCGGCGAGCGGCGCAGCAGGTTGAACAGGCTGATGCGGAAGTTGCGGGCGAAACGCTCGTTGATCATCTCCAAGGTCGGCATGCGGCCGCGGACGATGCGATCCTGGCTGTTGAAATCGTAGGGTTTGGTGCCCTCCCCCCCGCCCTGCTCCTGGGCCTTGGTGTCGACCGCGCCGCTGTCGACGCCGTTCAGCAGCGCATCGATTTCGTCCTGGGACAGCAGATCGGAACCGGCCATGTTTTCCCCCGTCTCTGTACCGCGCCCTACTGCATCACGAAACTGGTGAAGAAGACTTCCTTGACGGCCTTCTTGCCCATCGCCTTCTTGAGGGTCTTCTGGATCTCGTCGAGCACGTCGGTGCGCAGCTTCTCCTTGCCCTCGGGCTTGATCAGTTCGTCGTAGGTCTGCCGGGAGAGGAGCATGATCACGCTGTTGCGCAGTGCCGGCATGTGCTCCTTGATGGGTTCGACGGCGGTCGGGTCGCCGACCACGACATCGATCTCGACGCTGAGGAATTTGGCCTTCGGCTTCTCGCCGGCGGGGCCGGGCTGGAAATTGACGACGAAGGCCGGCGCCAGAGACAGATAGGCGACCTTGGCGCGCTCGCCGCCCTCACCACCTTCGCCGCCATCCTCACCCTCCTTGGCGTCGCCCTCACCGTGCCCGCCCTCGCCTTCCGCGGCCGCCTCGCCGCCACCTTCCTCGGTTTGCGCGGCGGCCTCCTTGTCGGCCTTGCCCTTGTCCTTGCCGGTCAGCATCAGGGTTACCCCTACCGCCGCGCCGACGGCGACGAGCGCCGCGACCACCGCGATGATGATGACCTTCTTGTTGCCCGATGGCTTCGCGCCTTCGGCCTTTTCTGCTTCTGCCATTGCCGCCTCCTATGGGTCGTGATTGAAAAAGCAAGCCTTATGCCACGGAATTCAGGATTGTCTATTCAACAAGTTACGGCACTACCTGGATATCTGCGTCATATCCTTGACGGCGAGTCGCAGCACCGCCGGCAGCGGCATGTCAAGGGAATGACTGCCGCGATTTGCGTTCAGGATTTCCGGTTGGGACAGCGGGGCTTGCGGCAGTTGCCGTAGAGGATCAGGGCGTGCTCGGCCAGATCGAAGCCGCAGCGTGCCGCGATCTCCCGCTGTCGCGCTTCGATGGTCTCGTCGACGAATTCCTCTATGCGCCCGCACTGCAGGCAGACCACATGGTCGTGGTGGCGGCCCCGGTTGACTTCGAACACCGCCTGTCCGCTCTCGAAATGGTGTCGGGTGACCAGGCCGGCGGCCTCGAACTGGGTGAGCACGCGGTAGATGGTGGCCAGACCGATATCGTCGCCGGCGTCGAGCAGCATCCGGTAGACGTCCTCGGCGGTGACATGGCGGCGATCGGTGCGTTCCAGCAACTCGATGATCCGCAAACGCGGCTGCGTCGCCTTGAGCCCCAACTTTTTGAGTTCGTGGGAATCCATCGCCGTCTTGCCGGTCATATCGGACATGCCCCGTTGCAGTATAGCCCAAAGGGATCAACGTCATGCGCAAAGCCGGCGGCCGCGTTAAGATGCGCCAACCTCCTCGAGATTTCCGATCCGACATGCGTCCATACCTCCTCCTGCTGAGCGCCGCGGCGTCGCTGTCCGCCTGCTCCAATACCCGCATCCCCTCGCCCGCCGATCTGCCGATCGTCTACAAGATCGACGTGCAGCAGGGCAACGTCATCACCCAGGACATGGTCGCCCAGCTCAAGCCCGGCATGGATCGGAGCAAGGTCAAGTTCATCATGGGTACACCCGTGGTCGCCGACGTCTTCCACCAGGACCGCTGGGACTATCTCTACACCATGCAGAAGCGGGGCGGCGAGCGCAGCCAGCGCCGCATCTCGCTTTACTTCAAGGATGACAAGCTCGACCGCATCGAGGGCGACGTGCGACCGGCGGCCGGGGAGTTCACCACGCCCGAGAAGGCGCGCAGCACGACGGTGGCCGTGCCCGGGGAGCAGGCCACCACCCTGGTCGGCAAGATCAGGCAGTCGCTGAGCGACGAGGAGGAAGCCCCGAAGGCCGACGCGAAGGCGGCGGCGGCCGCAGCGCCCCCGGCCGAGGCGGCGCCCGCCCCTGCCGCCGATCAGGCCACCGGAGAAACGCCGGCAGCGAAACCGGACGCGGCCACACCGCCGGTAACCGCAGCGGAGAAATCCGAGGGATCGGGAAAGCCCACCGAGACCGCCACCGCCGAAACCAGGAAGCCCGGCAGCGAAGTGGTCATTCCCGATGACGCCCCCAGGCCGCCCGAGAAGGGATTCTTCCGCAAGCTGCTCGAAAAGGTCGGCGTCGGCGACAACGAAGAGGGCGAGTACGAATCCGTCGATCCGAAATATCGCGACCCGAGCAACCCGGAGGTCGCCCGCTAACGGGCCACCGCCGTGCTTCGACTCAGCGGCACTGACCCAGCGGGTCGAAATCGTCGAGTGACGCCGGCGCCGACCTGCCGGTGACGGCCCTGACCGTCCCGGCGCCGTAGACCCCGAAGACCGCCACCTGCATCCTCGCCCCCGTCCCCTCATCGGTCCAGACCGCCGGCCGCGGCTGCACCTGCCTCGTGAGGCAGCGGTGGACGCAGGCATAACTCGCCCCGCTCGGCTGCACATAGCCTGACTGGCCGACACTGCCCAGACAGACGTAATCGGAACCCGGCGGTCGCGGCTGCCAGATCGAACCGTCCATGTCCGCGCCGCTGCCGTCATCGCGCCAAATCATGTCGTAGCCGGCCGGTTGGACGAATGGCTCCTTGCCGTCCGGCATCTTGCCGCCCAACGGCCGCACCACCGTCACGCAACCGATGGGGGCGTTATAGTCGTACTGGGCATAGGCGCCGAGATAGAGAAATCCCGGTTGCACGACCGGCTCATATAGCGCGAGGTCGCGCAGACCGCCGGACCCCTGGTCCTTGTAACGCAGCAGGAACTGGCAGCTCTCGACCGTATCGAAGACCTTGGCGGGCGGGGCAACAGGTTCCGGGCTCGCCGGTTTGGCAGCAGCAGCGGCCGGCGGCGGCGTGGCCGGGCGCGGCGCGGGTACCGGCGGCGTGGCCGGTGCTGGCGGCATGGGTTTCGGCACCGCCGCGGGCCCCTTGGGTTCGACCCACTGGCTGCGGGGCGCCGCGGTCGGTGCCGGCGCCGTGGCCACCGGTCCGGGAACGGCGCCCGGCCGGAAGGCCCGCGCCGCCGCACTGGCCGCCGCCACGTCCTGCGGCGACATCCTGGCGCCGAGGGCGGTCATCGCACCGCGCGCCGGTGGCTCACCGCCTGCCGCCGCGAGGCTGTACCACTTGTAGGCCTCGACGTAATCCTGGAGCACGCCCTCACCGCGCTCGTACAACCGCCCGAGCCAGTACTGCGAGGCGGCATCGCCGCCGTGGGCGAGCTTTTGCCATTCGCCCAGGGCGGTGCGCATGTTGCCGGCGTTATAGGCGTTGTAGCCGGCCATGAAATCGGCGCGCGCTGCCGTTGTGAGGACGGCAAGCAGGACGAGAATGAAACCACGGCGCATGTCGGTGCTCCTCGGCTTGGACCGGCAGCGATTATGCCATTCCGCCACGAGGTTGGTTATGATGCCGGCACCCCGCCAAACTCCGCGATGCCATCATGGAATTGACCGCCCTGACCGCGATCTCGCCGCTCGACGGCCGCTATGCCGACAAGACCGCCGACCTGCGCGCCATCTTCAGCGAGTACGGGCTCATCCGCCACCGGACCCGCGTCGAGATCGAATGGCTCAAGGCCCTGGCCGCCAATCCCGACCTGCCGGAGGTCGGCCCGCTGGGCGAGCGGGCGCTGCACATCCTCGACGACATCAGCGGCCGCTTCGACGGCCGCGACGCGCAGCGGGTCAAGAACATCGAGGCCACCACCAACCACGACGTCAAGGCCATCGAGTATTTCCTCAAGGAGAAGATCGCCGGTAACGAGGAACTGGAGCGTGTGGCCGAGTTCATCCATTTCGCCTGCACGTCCGAGGACATCAACAACCTCGCCTATGCGCTGATGCTGCAGGAGGCCCGCGCCCAGGCGCTGTTGCCGCGCATGGACGAGATCATCGATGCGCTCGCGGCGCTCGCCCGCGACTACGCCAGCGACCCGATGCTCGCCCGCACCCACGGCCAGCCGGCCTCGCCGACCACCATGGGCAAGGAGCTGGCGGTGTTCGTGCAGCGCCTGAAGCGCCAGCGCGAACAGCTCACGGCCGTGGTCCTGTACGGCAAGATCAACGGCGCGGTCGGCAACTACAACGCCCATCTCGCCGCCTACCCGGAGGTCAACTGGCCGCTGGTGAGCCGGGAATTCGTCGAGGGTCTGGGCCTGCGCTGGAACCCGTGCACGACCCAGATCGAACCACACGACTTCATGGCCGAATATTTCGCCTGCGTGGGGCGCTTCAACACCGTTCTCGTCGATCTGTGCCGCGATATCTGGGGCTACATCGCACTCGGCTATTTCCGCCAGAAGACGGTGGCCGGCGAGGTCGGTTCCTCGACCATGCCGCACAAGGTGAACCCCATCGACTTCGAGAACGCCGAAGGCAATCTCGGCATCGCCAACGCCCTGTTCGAGCATCTCGCCGGCAAGCTGCCGGTGTCGCGCTGGCAGCGCGACCTGACCGATTCGACGGTCCTGCGCAACATCGGCGTCGCCGTCGCCCACACCGTCATCGCCTGCCAGTCCTGCCTGAAGGGGCTCACCCGCATCGAGATCGCGCGCGCCGCCCTGCGCGCCGACCTCGACCACGCCTGGGAGGTGCTGGCCGAACCGATCCAGACCGTGATGCGGCGCCACGGCCTGCACGCGCCTTACGAACAGCTCAAGCAGCTGACGCGCGGCCGCGTCATCGATCGCGCGATGCTGCACCAGTTCATCGACGGCCTGGGGCTTCCCGAGTCAGAGCGGCAGCGTCTCAAGACCCTGACGCCCGCATCCTACATCGGCAACGCCATCGCCCAGGCCCTCGCCATCGGCGATCTGTAGTGCTCGGCGGGTTATCAACCGACGCGTTCCTGCGCCGGCACTGGCAGAAACGGCCGCTGCTGGTCCGGCAGGCGCTGCCCGGATTCAAGGGCATCGCCACGCCGGCGGAACTCGCCGGCCTCGCCTGCACGGACGGCGTCAATTCGCGCCTGGTGATGGAACGCGGCGGCGACTACCCGTGGCAGGCCCGGAACGGCCCGTTCACCGCCGGCGACCTGCGCCGGTTGCCGCTCAGCCACTGGACGCTGCTGGTCACCGACATCGACAGGCACCTGCGCGCCGGCGCCGATCTCGTGGAGCGCTTCCGTTTCCTCCCGTCCTGGCGCGTCGACGACCTCATGATTTCATATGCCGTTCCGGGCGGCAGCGTCGGCCCGCACACCGACAGCTACGACGTCTTCCTGCTACAGGCCCGCGGCCGGCGGCGCTGGCAGATCAACCATCGCCGTTATCGCGACGATGACTGCATCCCCGGGCTGGACCTGCGCATCCTCGCGCAATTCGAACCGGCGGAGGAATGGATCGTCGAACCCGGTGACCTGCTGTACCTGCCGCCGGACATGGCGCACTACGGCGTGGCGCTGGACGAGTGCATGACCTGTTCGATCGGCTTCCGGGCGCCGACGCAGCGCGAGCTGCTCACGGCCTGGTGCGATCACGCCGCGGGCACCCTCGACCCGGCGCGCCGCTACGCCGACCCTGATCTGCGCCGGCAAGGCAACGCCGGCGAGATCGATGGCCGCGCCCGGCGCCGAATCCGCGATCTGATCCGCTCGGTGCCGCGCGGCGACGCCGACATCGATGACTGGTTCGGGCGATTCATCACCGAAACCGGTCCGTGGCAACCGCCGCCTCCCCCGTCACGACCGATGGCCCGCGCCCGGTTCCTCGCCACCTTCGCCCGCACCGGTCACCTCTACCGCGACGATCGCTCGCGTTTCGCCTGGATCCGCCGCGGCGCGGCGGCGACGCTCTACGTCGACGCCGCCGCCTATCCGCTCAGCCGCCGGGCCACGTTCGCCGCGCCGCTCCTCGCCGGACAACGCGAGTTCTCCCATGCCGAACTTGCCGCCCGCCTGGGCAACGAGGAGTTCGTAACCCTGCTGCTGGCGCTGCGCAACCGCGGCCACCTGAGCTTCCGGCTGCGGCTGTGCTATCGTTGAACCGCAGGTCCAGGCCATGAACCGTCTCGACGACTACACGCTGGGCACGACCAACGACCGCCTCGTCTTCGGCAGCAGCGACGAGGCGCGGGACATCGCCCTGCACATGGTCCGCCAGTGCCGGCGGACCCTCGACATCGCCGCCCGCCACCTCGAGCCGTCGATGTTCGAGCACGCCGACTTCATCGACGCCGTCCGCCGGCTGTGCCTCAAGAATCGCCATGTCCGCGTCCGTATCCTGGTACTGCAGCCGGAGGGCCTGCACCGGCGCGGCCACGCGCTGATCGACACCGCCGCGACGCTGTCCAGCTTCATCAGGGTGCGGGTGCCGGGCGAGGAGCACCGCGAGTACAACGAGGCCCTGCTGATCGCCGACGAGATCGGCTACATGCACCGCCCGCAGGCCGATCGCTACGAGGGTCACGCCAATTTCCGCGACCCGCCGTACGTCGGTGGACTGGTGCGCCGTTTCGACGAGCTCTGGGACCGCAGCGACTCCGACTCGAATTTCCGCCGCCTGTCGGTATGAACCTCCTGCCCGCCGTGCTGGCGGCGCTGCTGCTCGCGCTGCCCGGGGTCGCCGCCGCCGGCGGGGGTGGCATGGCCATCGAGGTCCTGCCCCTGCGTCACCGCCTCGCCCGCGACGTAATCCCGATCATCGAGCCCCTGGTCGCGCCGGGCGGCACGGTGACCGGCACCAACGACCAGTTGATCGTCAAGACCACGGCCGCGAATCTCGCCGAGATCCAGGCGATCCTCGACCGCATCGACCGGGCACCGCGCCGGCTCCGCATCAGCGTGCGCCAGAATCTGGGCGGCAGCGCCGAGTCCGGCGAGGAAACCCTCGCCGCCGGCGCCGGTACGGGCGGCGATGCCTTCGTGCGCTACGGCGTCACCAGCACCCGCGGCCGCGGTGACGAGGCGAGCAGCTATTTCGTGCAGACGCTGGAGGGGAGCCCGGCCTGGATCGCCACCGGCCAGGCCGTGCCGTTGCCGCGGCAGGATGTCTACGTCGGCCCTGGCGGCGTGACGGTTAGCGAGGGCGTGGAGTATCGGGACGTCAGTTCGGGCTTTTACGCAGTACCGCGTTTGAACGGCGATCGGGTCACCCTGGACCTCTATCCGCGCTTGCACCGCATGCAGCCGGATCAGACTGGCGTCATCGCCACGCAGGAGGCGCAGGGCCAGGTCGCGGGACGGCTGGGCGAATGGATGGCGGTCGGCGGCGGCGCCGACCGCGACTTCGACGGGCGTACGAACACGGGCACCGCCAGCACCCGCAGGCGCGGTGTGGAGACCTACGGCGTCTGGGTCCGGGTCGACGAGGTCCCGTGACGGCCTGCCGCTTATCTCTGCTTGCCCGAATTGGCGACGAACAGCTTGAACAGATAGGCACCAATTCACGACCACGCCGACCACCACTCGGCACCGGGTGATTTCCAGTATCATTGCGCACCCAGCCGCCGACCCCGATCCGCATCATGGAAATCCTCGAAGGTCCCGTCGCCTGCTCCCGATTCCGCCTTGACAAGAAACTGGCCCTGATCCGGGCGACCGCGCCGTGGGTCGACGCCATCGCGGGACGTTACGTTCACTTCGTCGATGTCGATGCCGCGCTGGACCCCGAGCAGCGCGGCCGGCTGCACGCGCTGCTCGACTACGGTTCGCGGGAGTCGTCCCCCGCCACCTTCGATTCCGCCCTCGACCTGTACGTGACGCCGCGCTTCGGCACGATCTCGCCGTGGTCGAGCAAGGCCACGGACATCGCCCGCCGCTGCGGCCTCGCCCATGTGCGCCGCATCGAGCGCGGCGTCCATTGGCGAATCTCGTGCGCCGGCGACAGGAAGAAAGCCGCAATCGACTCCGCCGCCGCGGTGCTGCACGACCCGATGACCGAGACCGTGCTCCCGGCGATCGGTGATGCCGCGCGCCTCTTCCACCATCCCGAACCCGGCCGGGACACGAGCATCGACATCCTCGCCGGCGGCCGGGCACGGCTGGAGGCGGCGAACCGGGACCTGGGCCTGGCGCTCTCCGGTGACGAGATCGATTACCTGATCGAGGGCTTCGCGCGCCTCGGCCGCAACCCCACCGACGTCGAGCTGATGATGTTCGCGCAGGCCAACTCCGAACATTGCCGCCACAAGATCTTCAATGCCGACTTCATCATCGACGGCGAAGCGCAGCCGTGCTCGCTGTTCGCCATGATCCGCAACACCCACGCAACGCATCCCGGCAGGGTGCTGGTCGCCTACAGGGACAACGCCGCCGTTTGCCGCGGCTATCGCGCCCATCGTTACGCGCCGTTGCCCGGCGATGACCGCTATGAATACGAGGCCGAGGACATCCACCTGGTCATGAAGGTGGAGACGCACAACCATCCGACCGGCATTTCGCCCTATCCGGGTGCCGCCACCGGCGCCGGCGGCGAGATCCGGGACGAGGGCGCTACCGGCCGCGGCGCGCGGCCCAAGGCGGGGCTCGCCGGGTTCAGCGTTTCCAACCTGCGCATCCCGGATTTCGACCAGGCGTGGGAGATCGACCACGGCCGCAACCCGCGCATGGCGACCGCGCTGTCGATCATGATTGACGGGCCGATCGGCGCCGCCGCCTTCAACAACGAATTCGGCCGACCCAATCTCTGCGGTTATTTCCGCAGCTACGAGCAAACGGGACACGACGGCCGCATCCGCGGCTACCACAAGCCGATCATGCTGGCCGGCGGCCTCGGCAACATCCGCGCCGCGCACATCGACAAGCGCGACCTGCCGGCCGGCGCCCTGGTCATCGTGCTCGGCGGCCCGGCCATGCTGATCGGACTGGGCGGCGGGGCGGCATCGTCGCTGGCGAGCGGCACCAGCGCGGCCCAGCTCGATTTCGCCTCCGTGCAGCGCGACAACGCCGAGATGCAGCGCCGCTGCCAGGAGGTCATCGATCGCTGCCGCGCGCTTGGCGATGACAATCCCATCCTGTCGATCCACGACGTCGGCGCCGGCGGGTTGTCGAACGCCGTCCCGGAACTGCTGCACGGCGGTGGCCGCGGCGGTTGCATCGATCTGCGCGCCATCCCCAGCGACGAGCCCGGCATGTCGCCGCTCGAGCTCTGGTGCAACGAGGCCCAGGAGCGCTATGTGCTGGCGATAATCCCGGCCGACGCGGAACGCTTCGCCGCCCTGTGCCGGCGCGAGCGCTGCCCGCAGGCGGTGATCGGCTACGCGAGCGAAGACCCGCGGCTCACGGTCCGCGATCGCCTGTTCGGCGACACGCCCATCGACATGCCCATGGACGTCCTCTTCGGCAAGCCGCCGCGCCTCACCCGGACGAGCGAGCGCCCCCGGGTGCCGGCGCCGGCATTCGACCGCCACGGCGTCACGATCGCCGACGCGGCCGACCGCCTGCTGCGATTGCCGACCATCGCCGACAAGGGATTTCTCATCACCATCGGCGACCGCACGGTCGGCGGCCTCTGCGTCCGCGACCAGATGGTGGGGCCCTGGCAGGTGCCGGTCGCCGACTGCGCGGTCACGGCGAGCGGCTTCCGCGACCATACCGGCGAAGCCATGGCGGTCGGCGAGCGCACGCCGGTCGCCATCCTCGACGGCCCGGCCGCCGGGCGTCTCGCCGTCGGCGAGGCAATCACTAACATCGCCGCCGCCCGCATCATGCAGCTCTCCGACGTGGTGCTGTCGGCGAACTGGATGGCCGCGGCGGGAGCGGCCGGCGAGGACGCCGTGCTGTACGACACCGTCCGCGCGGTCGGCATGGAGCTGTGCCCGGCCCTCGGCATCGCCATTCCGGTCGGCAAGGACTCCCTATCGATGCAGGCGGGCTGGACGGACAGCGACGGCGAACATCGGGTGGTAGCGCCCGTTTCGCTCATCGTCTCCGCTTTCGCGCCGGTCGTCGACGTGCGCCAGTCGCTCACGCCCATGCTCCGCAGCGATTGCGGCGCCAGCGAGCTGCTGTTGATCGATCTGGGGCGCGGCCGGAACCGCCTCGGCGGTTCCTGTCTGACGCAGGTGTACAACCAGACCGGCGACGTGCCCGCCGATCTCGACTCCCCCGACGACCTGCGTAATTTCTTTACCGCCATCCAGATCCTGAACGAGGCCGGCCTGGTCCTCGCCTACCACGACCGCAGCGACGGCGGTCTGTTCGTCACCCTCTGCGAAATGGCCTTCGCCGGCCAGACCGGCGTCGAGGTGTCGATCGACGGACTCGGCGACGATCCGCTGGCGGCCCTGTTCAGCGAGGAACTGGGCGCCGTGGTGCAGGTCCGCACCGAGGACGCCGCAGCCGTGCTCGACCACCTGCGGAACACCGGCCTCGCCGACTGCACCCGCCGCATCGGCACGCTGCGCGGCGACCGGCGCCTCGAGTTCCGTGACGCGGGCGGCGTCCTTTACGGCGCCGATCTGACCGACCTGCGCCGCCGGTGGTCGGAAACGGGCTTCCGCCTGCGGGCCCTGCGCGATCACCCGGACTGCGCGCGGCAGGAACACGACGCCCTGCTCGACATCGCCGATCCCGGTCTGTCGTTGCACGCCACCTTCGCCATCGACGCGGCGCCGGCGATTGCGACCGGGACGCGCCCGCGGATCGCCATCCTCCGCGAGCAGGGGGTCAACGGCCAGATCGAGATGGCGGCCGCCTTCGATCGCGCTGGTTTCGCCGCAATCGATGTCCACATGAGCGACCTGATCGAAGATCGTGCGTCGCTCGACGCCTTCCACGGGCTCGCCGCCTGCGGCGGTTTCTCTTTCGGTGACGTGCTCGGCGCCGGCGGCGGCTGGGCCCGCTCGATCCTCTACAACGCCCGGCTGCGCGAGGCCTTCGCGGCCTTCTTCGCCCGGCCCGACACCTTCACGCTCGGGGTCTGCAACGGCTGCCAGATGCTGGCGAAACTGCGCGACCTGGTCCCGGGCGCGGAAGGCTGGCCGGATTTCCACCGCAACACCTCCGAGCAGTTCGAGGCACGGCTGGTGATGGTGGAGGTGCTCGACTCGCCCTCGATCCTGTTCCGCGGCATGGCCGGTTCGAAGCTGCCCATCGTGGTCGCCCACGGCGAGGGCCGGGCCGATTTCGGCGACGCGGGCGGACCCGATCGTGCCGTCGCCAACCGGCAGGTGGCGCTGCGCTACGTCGATAACCGGGGCACCCCGGATGCCCGCTATCCGGCCAATCCCAACGGCTCGCCGCTTGGCATCACCGGCCTGACCAGCCGCGACGGTCGTGCCACCATCCTCATGCCGCACCCGGAGCGCGTCTTCCAGAGCCGGCAGTTCTCGTGGTTGCCGCCGACCTGGAAGAGCAATGAAGGGCCTTGGTTGCGGATGTTTCAGAACGCCCGTCACTGGCTGGGCGATTGAACCGCCGTCCGCCGCGGCCGCCACCGCGTATCGCGGGACCGGCTGCGTCGCACCGGGACACACAGGCGCCCGGGATTCATTTAACCACCTGATATTCCGGATTTATCTGTAGCCGCTCGCTGCTGGCATGGATGCTGCCAATCAGACAATAACCGGGACCGGCATGAACTTAACCCCCGCGTACCCGGTCAGTTGCTGATAAACGAGAACGAGAGGCCACCGCATGTTGATCAAACGTCCCGCGGATATCAAACCATCGGAAATCACCGACCGGCGCCTGTTCCTTCGACGACGGGAAATCATCGCCACGGCGCTCGGCACCGTCGGCCTCGGCCTGCTGCCGGCAATCGCGACCGCGGCCGGTACCAAATTACCGAACGTCGCCCGGGGCAGGTACACCGTCGATGAGCCGCTGACGCCCTACGAGGGCGTCACCACCTACAACAACTTCTACGAGTTCGGTACCAACAAGGAGGACCCGGCGCAGTACGCCCACACCCTGAAGACCCGCCCCTGGTCGGTCGCCATCGAGGGGGAATGCGGCAGGCCCGGTGTCTACGACCTCGACGACCTCATCAAGCCGCACGCCCTCGAAGAACGCATCTACCGGCTGCGCTGTGTCGAGGCCTGGTCGATGGTCATCCCGTGGGTGGGTATACCGCTCGGCGACGTGTTGAAGCGCTTCGAACCGACCGGCAATGCGAAATACGTCGAATTCACCACCCTGCACGACCCGGAGCAGATGCCGGGCCAGCGCCGCGGCGTGCTCGACTGGCCCTACGTCGAGGGCCTGCGCCTCGACGAGGCCATGCATCCGCTCACGATCCTCGCGGTCGGCCTCTACGGCGAGGTCCTGCCCAACCAGAACGGCGCGCCGCTGCGGCTGGTGGTGCCGTGGAAGTACGGCTTCAAGAGCATCAAGTCGATCGTGAAGCTCCGCTTCGTCGGGAAGCAGCCGACCAGCACGTGGACGCAATCGGCGCCGGACGAATACGGCTTCTACTCCAACGTCAATCCCGAGGTCGATCACCCGCGCTGGAGCCAGGCGAAGGAGCGGCGCATCGGCGAGTTCTTCAAGCGCGCGACGCTGCCGTTCAACGGCTATGCCGGAGAGGTCGCCAGTCTCTACGCCGGCATGGACCTGCACAAGAACTTCTGACCACCATGTCGCGCATCCCGATCGCCCGCGTCAAGGCGGCGGTGTTCGTCGCCGCGCTCATCCCGCTCGGCCTCCTGGTGCTGGGCGCGGTGACGAACCGGCTCGGCCCCAACCCGGTCGAGACCATCGAGCACGAGACCGGACAGTGGACGCTGTACTGCCTGCTGGCGACCCTCGCGATCACGCCGCTGCGCCGGCTCACCGGCTGGAACGCGGCAGTCCGCCTGCGGCGGATGCTGGGCCTGTACGCGTTCTTCTACGCCTGCCTGCACTTCTCGGCATGGCTCGTCTTCGATCACTTCTTCGACTGGATGGAGATCGTCAAGGACATCGGCAAGCGTCCGTACGTGACGGTCGGCTTCAGCGCCTTCCTGCTGCTCCTGCCGCTGGCGATCACCTCCACGGATGGCATGATTCGCAGACTGGGAGGCGGGCGCTGGCGGCGCCTGCACAGCATCGTGTACGTGATCGGCACGCTCGCCATCCTGCATTTCCTGTGGCTGGTGAAGGCCGACACCCGCGAACCGATCCTCTACGGCATCCTGCTCATCGGCCTCCTCGCCCTGCGCCTGCCCGCCGTCGCAATGAAGGCTGCGTCCCGACCACGGCCGGTCATGGTGGAGTCCTGATCGGAGACGTCGCCTTCCCGGCCCCGAAGACCCGTTGTAATCTGCGGGCGTGGACGACCGACCGCCCAGCAGCGACACCGATCTCTTCCGCCGCACGGTCGGCAAGGTCAAGCGGCTGCGCCACGACACCGTGACCCACGCCGGTCCCCGGCCGGCCCCCATTCCCAGGCAGCGCCTTAACGATGAACGCGCGGTCATCGCGGAGATGGCGGCGGGACTGTACGACCATGCCGAGATCGAAACCGGAGACGAACTGCACTTCCGCCGGCCCGGACTGCAGCATGGCGTCTACCGCAATCTGCGCCGCGGCCAGTACGCGGTCGAGGGGCATATCGATCTGCACGGTCTGACCGTGCCGGAGGCCAAGGCAGCGCTGCTCGGTTTCCTGCGCGCCGCCGCCGCACTGGGCCGGCGCTGCGTGCGCGTGGTGCATGGCAAGGGCCACGGTTCGCGCGGCCGCCAGCCGGTGCTCAAGGGCAAGGTCAATCTCTGGCTGCGACAGCTGGACGTCGTGCTTGCCTTCTGCTCGACCCGTCCGGTGGATGGCGGCACGGGCGCCGTCTACGTCCTGCTCCGGCGCGACTGATCCCAGAGCGCGCGCCTGGCAACGTCCCGGTGATGCCGCGCGGAACGCCGCGGTCACGAACCGGCCGTCAGCTTCCGATGATTTCGTTGAAGCCCTCGACGACTATCAAGAAATGACCGACCACCACCACTCAAAGGTGCCAGAACCGCACAGTATTTTCAGCCTTGCAATGGGGGCACTTCGGCTTTCCATACCCACCATTATTGTCCCAAGTCGAAGTGATCATCGCGCTGGTGGTAATTACGGCGACCAAGCCTAGCGCAGCGAGCAAGATGCCATTAAAGAAAGCGGCGACACCCGCCAGAATCCAAAACACGATAGCGATGCGGAAAAATATGCCGGGCGAATTCGCATCCGCGAGCGAAACCTCGCATAGACGAAACGATTTGCCGCAGCTGCTGCAATTCATTGCGGGTTGCCGCAGGCATTGACGGCGGCCTCGTAATTGGCCGGTAGCCAGAACGGTCCCAGGCCCTCAGGCCGGTCGCGGGTGATCTCCCCTTGCAGCGCGGTTTTCTGTGCCGCGTCGCAGGCGTTGGAATTCGGGATCTCCTCGTGGTACAGGCGGTACATCTCGGCGTCGAACTTGAAGATACCGCGGCAGTAATACTGCTCGAGGAGGTTGCGCAGATTGCCCAACACCTCCGCCCGCTGCTGCCTGATCTTCTGGTATTCGGCCAGCGCCTCGTCGAAAGGCGCCTGGTGGGATTCCCACTCGCGCAGGGCGCTCTGGAATCCGCCCAGGGTGTAGCTCGCCGCGGTGCCGTAGGGGATCTCGAAGAGGTCGTCGGTGATATCAATCCAGCTTATCGCCATGCCGAGCCAGGCGCTCCAGGAGTTCGCGAACTCAATCGTGGCCACTTGGCTGTAGGCGTTGGCATCGGTGGCGCAAAAGTTCACCCGCGTCTTGGCGTCAACATCGTCGAGCAGGTCCGCCAGCGTCTGATAGGCGCCAAGGGCCTTGGTCACACCGGCTTTGAGCTCCAAGATGCGGTGCCGGTAGGCATCGCAGTTACCGGCGGCGGCCGGGGCGCGGGATTCGCCCCGCTGCTCGCGGTTCTTGACGCCGAACGTGTCGATATACTGCTGGTTTTCCCGGACGTCAGTCGAGACTCCGAAATCGCACTCCGCGCCCCTGCATTCGTCCCGTGCCATTGTCGGCTGAAGGAGCCAGGTCCAGGCAACGATGCAAAGCGGAAGCAGACGAACAAACGTGTTGCCTCTACGCGCTGTAGCCGACACAAGAGAGGCTGCGCAACACCCTTTCCAGGGGACGGTCATGATCGCACCTCGTCGTTACCGGAGACAGAGGGCCTGCTGCGTTAGCAGGCGCATGCGCCAAGCTGCGGTAATTTAAAGTATACACCGCCACTGGCTGCGGCAGCTGGACGTCGTGCTTGCCTTCTGCTCGACCCGTCCGGTGGATGGCGGCACGGGCGCCGTCTACGTCCTGCTCCGCCGCGACTGATCCCTACATCACGCCGCCAGTGCGCAGCAGCGCTCCGGCAACAAGGAAGCCGACGGCCAGCAGGGTGACGGCGAAGACGTGCGCCGCGAGCAGCGGCAACCGGTCGCAATCAAGGCGCGGGATCAGCCGCAGCCGGGCGTGCGCGGCGAACAGCACCGTCGCCAGGAGCAGCCCGAGCTTAACGGCCACGAGTTCAGCCTGCGGTGTCGCGGGCGCGAACCATCCGGCGACGTCCGGCGCCCACTGCCGGGCCAGCAAGACCCCCGTCACGACCTGCACCAGCAGGGCCGGCATGCCGAGCCGTTCGTACCCCGACTCGAACTCGAGCACGATCGCCGGGTCGCGACGGCGCAGGGCGCGCGGCAGAATGATGAGCGACAGCACCAGATGGCCGCCCACCCAGATCGAGGCGCCGAGCAGGTGCAGGATGACCAGCAGGCGGTAGGTATCCATGCGGGCGATGACTCAAGAAAGGAACCGGGGCGGGCTCCGAAACAGGGGCCGGGGCCCGCCCGCGGGGTTACTCGTAATCGCCCTTGTCCTTCTTGCCTTTTGCCTTTTCACCCTTCTCCTTCTTACCCTTGTCGTCGTCCTCGTCCTCTCCTTCGTCGTCGTCGTCCTCTTCCCTGTCGGCCTCGCGGTCGGCCTTCGCTGCGGCCCTGGCCTCATCGTCATGGCCGAGCTTCTTGCCCTGACCCTGATTTTCCTTGTCGAGACCGAGTTTCTTGCCCTGGTCCTCGTCGCTGTCCTTCCTGGCGACGATCAGGACATCGTCCGACGCTACATAGCCGGACGACGGGTCCGCGCCCGACACGGCGGGTTGCGCAAGCAACGACAGGGCGGCGGCGATGGCAACGGCAAGCGGTGTTTTCTGTTTCATGTTGGCTCTCCTTCGGTTCGTTTGTGGATACTGCCGGGACTATCGTAGGACCAGTTCCTGAAACCGGGTTGAATTCTCAATCCTGCCGCGGCCGCATGTGCGGGAACAGCAGCACGTCGCGGATGGAGGGGACGTCGGCCAGCAGCATCACCAGCCGATCGATGCCGATGCCGGCGCCGGCGGTCGGCGGCATGCCGTACTCCATCGCCTCGATGTAGTCGGCGTCGTAGAACATCGCTTCCTCGTCGCCCGCCTCTTTGGCCGCGGCCTGCCGGCGGAAGCGTTCCGCCTGATCGTCAGGGTCGTTCAACTCCGAGAAGCCGTTGGCCAGCTCACGGCCGCCGACGAAGAATTCGAAGCGGTCGGTGAGAAAGGGATTGTCGTCGCTGCGCCTCGCCAGCGGCGACACTTCGGCCGGGAAACCGGTGATGAAGGTCGGCGACTTGAGGCGCGATTCGACCGTCTTCTCGAAGATCTCGATCTGCACCTTGCCCAGACCGTGACTCTCGTGCAACGGGATCTCCAGACGCGCGGCGGCGGCGCGCGCCGTTTCCAGGTCGTCCAGTTCCGCCGGCCGGATCGAGGGGTTGAAGTGCAGGATCGATTCGCGGACGGTCATGCGCGCGAACGGCTGCGAGAAATCGAAGGCCTCGCCCTGGCTGGTGAGCTGTTCGCTGCCCGCCACCCGCCGCGTCAATTCGCGCATCATCGACTCGATCAGGTCCATGAGGTCGCGATAGTCGGCGTATGACTGGTAGAACTCCACCATCGTGAATTCGGGATTGTGACGGGTGGACAGGCCCTCGTTGCGGAAATTGCGGTTGAGCTCGAACACCTTCTCGCAACCGCCGACCACCAGCCGCTTGAGATAGAGCTCCGGCGCGATGCGCAGGTAGAGGTCCATGCCGAGGGCGTTGTGGTGGGTGGTGAACGGGCGGGCGGCGGCGCCACCGGGGATGATCTGCATCATCGGCGTCTCGACCTCGAGGAAGCCGCGGCCGCGGAGGAAGTCGCGTACGAAATCGACGGTCGCCGAACGGATGGCGAACACGCGCCGCGACTCCTCGTTCATGATCAGGTCGAGGTAGCGTTGCCGGTAGCGAGTCTCGTGATCGGTGAGGCCGTGGAACTTCTCCGGCAGCGGCCGCAGGCTCTTGACCAGCAGTTCGACGCGGGTGGCATGCACCGAGAGCTCGCCAGTCCGGGTCTTGAACAGGAAGCCCTCGATCCCGGCGATGTCGCCAATATCCCAGTGCTTGACGGCCTCGTAGGCCGCCTCTCCGAGGTCGTCGCGCCTGAGATAGACCTGGATGCGCCCGCTCATGTCCTGGAGGTGGGCGAAGGCGGCCTTGCCCATGATCCGCCGGGTCATCATCCGGCCGGCGATCCGGACGGTGGCGCGTTCCGCCTCGAAGGCGGCGGGGTCACGGTCGCCGTACCGCGCCAGAAGATCCGCGGCGAGGGCATCGCGGCGGAAGCGGTTCGGATAGGCGTTGCCGGCGGCGCGCAGCGCCTCGAGCTTGGCGCGCCGCTGCGCGATTTGATCGTGCGTATCGAGTGATTCGTTGCCGTGATCGCTGCTCATGATTGCTCCTACGCCCGTGCCCGGATCGACCGCAGGTCGTGAGTCGCGCCGCGGCGACGCGCGCGGCAGGATTGCGAGCCCGGAGTCGTGGTAGCGGGCAGTCCAGGGACGGACTGCGAAGCGGTGGACGAACGACGCGCGGACGATCCGCCATGGGGCATCATCATTGCTGTCTCATAACCCGCTCTTGAGGCTCGCCTCGACGAAGGCGTCGATGTTGCCGTCGAGGAAGGCCTGGGTGTTGCCGGTCTCCATGTCGGTACGCAGATCCTTGATCCGCGACTGATCGAGGACATAGGAGCGGATCTGGCTGCCCCAGCCGATGTCGGCCTTGGATTCCTCGAGCGCCTGCTTCTCGGCGTTGCGCTTCTGCATCTCCATCTCGTAGAGCCGGGCCTTCAGCATCTTCATCGCCTGCGAGCGGTTCTTGTGCTGCGAGCGCTCGCTCTGGCAGGCGACGACGATGCCTGACGGTTCGTGCGTGATGCGAATCGCCGAATCGGTCTTGTTGACGTGCTGGCCGCCGGCGCCGCTCGACCGGTAGGTGTCGACCCGCAGGTCGGCCGGGTTGATCTCGATGTCGATGTCATCGTCCACCTCCGGCGACACGAAGACCGAGGCGAATGACGTGTGCCGGCGGTTGCCCGAATCGAACGGCGACTTGCGAACCAGGCGGTGGACGCCGGTCTCGGTGCGCAACCAGCCGTAGGCATAGTCGCCGACGAAATGCACGGAGGCGCTCTTGATGCCCGCGACCTCGCCTGGCGAGACCTCCAGCACCTCGGCCTTGTAACCGCGCCGGTCGCCCCACTTGAGGTACATGCGCAACAGCATGTCGGCCCAGTCCTGGGCCTCGGTGCCACCGGCACCGGCCTGGATGTCGAGAAAGGCGCTGTTCGGGTCCATCTCGCCGGCGAACATGCGGCTGAACTCCAGCGCCGCGAGCCGCCCTTCCAGGCCGTCGAGATCGCCGCGCACGGTGTCGAATGTGGCCAGGTCGTCCTCGGCCGCGGCCAGCTCAAGGAGTTCCTGGGTTTCCGCGATGCCGCGGTCGAGGGCGCCGAAGGAGTCCACCGTCTTTTCCAGCGTTGCGCGCTCGCGGCCCAGTGCCTGTGCCAGTTCGGGCTTGTCCCAGACGGTCGGACTCTCCAGTTCGCGCCGGACCTCGATCAGGCGTTCGTGCTTGCGATCGTAGTCAAAGATACCCCCTCAGGGCGTCGAGCCGCCCCCGCATATCCTTGATGCGCGCGTAGGTCGCGCCGGTTTCTATCATCGGTTCGAATCCAGGAATATCGCGGAATGGCCACCGGGCGATGCCCGTTCGCGGCCGGAAAGGGGCGCATGTTACTACAAGCGCGGCACCGCTACATGGCGAGGCGACGGCCTCCGGGCACCGACGCGCCACCGGCGACGATGGTCTCGTGGGTCTTCAGGAAGGCGACCAGATCGGACGCCGGCACCGGTTTGCTGAACAAGTAGCCCTGGGCCTCGTCGCAGGCATTCTCGAGCAGAAACCGCAACTGCTCGTGAGTTTCCACGCCCTCGGCGATCACACTGCGCCGGAGATTGTGGGCCAGGCCGACGATGGCCCTGGCGATGGTGGCGTCATCCGGATCGGTGGTGATGTCGCGTACGAAGGAGCGATCGATCTTGAGCGCGTCGATGGGGAAGCGCTTGAGGTAGGACAGCGACGAATAGCCGGTGCCGAAATCGTCCACCGACACGCGCACGCCGCGTTCCTTCAGCATCATCAGGGTCGCGGTGCTGGCAGCCGTGTCCTCCATGAGCAGGCTCTCGGTCATCTCGACCTCGAGGTCGCTGCCGCCGAGGCGCGCATCATCCAGCGCGCGCGTGATGACCGCCGTCAGGTCGCTTTGGCGGAACTGGCGCGCCGACAGGTTGACTGCGACCCGCAGCGGCGCCAGTCCGGCCTCGCGCCAGCGGCGGCTCTGGGCCAGGGCCGCGCGCATCACCCACTCGCCGATTGGCACGATCAACCCGGTTTCCTCGGCGATGGGGATGAACTCGGCGGGCGGTATCAGGCCGGCATCCGGTTTGTACCAGCGCACCATCACCTCGACCCCGGTGACCCGGCCGGTGCCGATGGCGATCTTGGGCTGATAGTGCAGGACGAACTCCTCGCGGTCGAGGGCCTGGCGCAGGCCGGCCTCGAGTTTGAGGCGCTTCACCGACCGCGTGTTCATGTCGGCGGTGTAGTACTGATGATTGTTGCGGCCCAGCGACTTCGCCTTGTACATGGCCGTATCGGCGTTCTTGAGCAGTCCCTCGGCGGTGTCGTCGTCGTCCGGGTACAGACTGATGCCGATGCTGGGCGTCATGTAGATTTCGTGGCTCTCGAGGGTGAATGGCGCCGACATCACGGCGAGTATCTTCTGGGCGACGACCGAAACCTCGTCGAGACCGTCCAGACCCTCAAGGATCACCGTGAATTCGTCGCCACCCAGGCGCGCCACGGTATCCGCCTCGCGTATGCATCCCTGCAGCCGGTCGGCGACCAGCACCAGCAGCCGGTCACCGGCGTGATGGCCGAGGGTGTCATTGATCGCCTTGAAGCGGTCGAGGTCCATGATCATCAGCGCCACCTTGCTGTCCTGGCGATGGGCGACCGCGAGGGCGTGATCGAGACGGCTGTGGAAGAGGGCGCGGTTGGCGAGTCCGGTGAGGCTGTCGTAATGCGCGATCTGCAGCAGACGCAGCTCGATGCGCTTGCGCTCGATGGCGTGGCGCAACGAGCGCGCGACCAGGTGACCATCGCCCTGGCCTTTGACCAGGTAGTCCTGAGCCCCGGCCTGCATGATCGCCACGGCGGTTTCCTGATCATCCATTCCGGTAAGCACCACGACCGGCAGGTCGCGCGCCGCTTCCATGATCTTGCGCAGGGTGAACAGGCCGCGGGAATCCGGCAGGTTGAGGTCGGTCAGCACCACGTCCGGCGGGTCGGTGGCGAGCGCGTCCACGGCCGCCTGCAGCGTCTCCGCCTCGCGGATTGCGAACGCCGTGGCGGACGATTCGCGCAACATCTCGCGGATGAACCCGACGTAGACGGGATCGTCTTCCACGAACAGCAATCTGATCGGCTGGTTGTCGTCTGCCATCGGGATGGCCCTCTCCAGTAGCAATGATAGCCAGCCTGGCCGGAAATCGGGGTTCGGATCGCGTGCGCCTAGGCGGTAGCGGCCGCCGGCGCCATAACTTTAGCGCCGCCGATCAACGACATGGACGAAGGGTGGTCTTACCTCGCGATAAACGGCGACAGGGGGCGCCAGAAGCGCAGGCGACCGAACCGGGTGAGCCGGAACCAGGTATCGCGGGTCCGCAATTCGAGCGCGTCAATGCGTCCGGCGCGGAGGTCGGCATAGAGCGGTGCGCACCACCGGTTCTCGACCACGCTCAGCCGATCGAGCGCCGCGGCAGCGGCCGCGTCGGCCCCGCGCTCGGCCTGCGGATCGACGACTACCAGCGTGCGATCGACGACAGCGCCGATCGTTGATTCGCCACAGGGGCAACCGCGCAACCGCGCCAAGCCGACGGCCAACGGATCGGTGGCGACGACACGGCTCCACGGCGACGCCGATACCGCCGGCAGCACCCCGGCGCCCCACCACCAGAGGCTGTTGACGGGCACCGCGCCCCGCGCCTGTCGCGCCTGGTTGACGCGGCTGGCGTGGAGGATCATCTGGACCTCGTTGGCGAGCGCAAGCCAGCGGATTGCGTCGCCGCCCCGGGGCAGCGCCGCCGCAACCGAGCCGCCGCGCGCCGCCAACGGTGGCGTCGTCAACATCTCCGGCGGCACCGGCAGCCGGACGTACCAGCGGCCCGGGTCCCGGCCGATCTCGACCCGTAGCCCGCGGTCCGCCAGGGCGGCGTTTACCCCGGCCGCCAGCGTCTCCGCCTCGGTGCGATCGAGCGCAAAGCTCGTGCCGTCGAAGAGCAGCAGGCGGTCCCGATCGGCGTGCAGATACACCGGATCGGCGCGCATCCAGCAACCGTCATGACCGGAATCGAAGTCGATCTGGTGCGTGACGGCGGCCACCGGCAGGTCCGCACTGGCGGGTGCGACCACGTTGAACAACTCGAACAGGGTCGCCTCGAATCCATGAACGGCTGCCGTCTGGCGATCGGCGCGGCCGCAGATCCGTTCGAGTGCCGGCCGGCGTGGCACGAGGACTCCCCGCGGCGCCGGAACCAGGCTCAGATCGGGAACGGCGAGGGTGACGCTGGTCAATCAGCCCAGGCGGTCGAGGATGGCACGGCGCACGTCGTCGAGCCGGGCTTCGACCTGGATGAGATCCGCCGCGCCCTGCTTGATGGCGATGTCGGGGTCCTTGAGGCCGTGGCCGGTCAGGGTGCAGACGACGGTGCTGCCGGCGGCAATCCGGCCGCGCCCGATGTCGCGCAGGGCGCCGGCGAGGGAAGCGGCCGAGGCCGGCTCGCAGAACACGCCCTCCTTCGCGGCCAGCAGCTTCTGGGCGGCGAGGATCTCCTCGTCGGTGCACTCGTCGAACCAGCCGGCCGACTCCCGCTGCACCACCCAGGCCTTGTCCCAGGACTGCGGATGGCCGATGCGGATGGCGGTGGCGACGGTCTCCGGATTGTCGACCATGTGGCCGCGCAGGAACGGGGCGGCACCGCTGGCCTGATAGCCGCACATGCGCGGCAGGCCGGTGCTGGCGCCGCGCTCGCGGCACTCGCGGTAGCCCATCCAGTGGGCGGTGATGTTGCCGGCATTGCCGACCGGGATGCAGTGATAGTCCGGCGCCCGGCCCAGCGCCTCGACGATCTCGAAGGCGGCGGTCTTCTGCCCTTCCAGGCGGTAGGGATTGATCGAGTTGACGATGGTCACGGGGGCCTGGCCGGCCACCTGTTTGACCAGCTCCATGCCAGCGTCGAAGTTGCCCTTGATCTGGATGACCACCGAGCCGTGCATCATCGCCTGGGCGAGCTTGCCCATGGCGATCTTGCCCTCCGGGATCAGCACGAAGGCGGTGATTCCGGCGCGCGCCGCATAGGCCGCCGCCGAGGCCGAGGTATTGCCGGTCGAGGCGCAGATGATCGCCCGCGCGCCCTCCTCGACCGCCTTGGTCACGGCCATCGTCATGCCCCGATCCTTGAACGAACCGGTCGGATTCAGCCCCTCGAACTTGACGTAGATGTCCACGCCGCCAGCCAGCGTGCGCGGGATGTTTTCGAGACGGATGAGCGGTGTGTCGCCCTCGCCCAGGCTGATGATCCGCGTCCACGGGCCGACCGGCAGGCGGTCGCGATAGCGCTCGATGAGCCCCGTGTAGCGCTGGCCACCGCTCATGCCAGCGTCTCCAGGCGCAGGCGCACCACCGGTCCGCGTATGGATGGCAGCGCCTCGATGCGTGCAATGGCCTCGTCGATCGCCTGTTCCATCACCTTCTGGGTGAGGATGATGATCGGAACGTGCCGCTCGCCCTCGGCGGGTTCGCGCTGGCGTATCGCCTCGATGCTGATCTGCGAGTCGGCGAGGATGCGGGTGATCTCGGCCAGCACGCCGGGCCGATCGAGTGCATTCATGCGCAGGTAGTAGGCGCTCTCGATCCGGGCCACCGGCAGGATCGGGATGTCGGTCAGCCGATCGGCCTGGAAGGCCAGGTGCGGAACGCGATTTTCGGGATCCGAGGTCAGCGCCCGGGTCACATCGACCAGGTCGGCCACGACTGCCGAGCCGGTCGGCTCGGCGCCGGCGCCGGCCCCGTAGAACAGTAGCGGGCCGACGGCGTCGCCGCGGACCAGCACCGCGTTCATCACCCCGTCGACGTTGGCGATCAGCCGGCGCTCGGGGATCAGCGTCGGATGCACGCGCAGCTCGATCCCCGCCGCCGTCCGGCGGGCGATGCCGAGCAGCTTCACCCGGTAGCCGAGCGCCTCGGCATAGACGACGTCCTCGCGCGCCACCCGGGAGATGCCCTCGACGTGCACCTTGTCGAATTGCAGCGGGATGCCGAAGGCGATCGAGGCGAGGATGGTGAGCTTGTGGGCGGCGTCGATGCCCTCGATGTCGAAGGTCGGATCGGCCTCGGCGTAGCCGCGCGCCTGGGCGTCCTTGAGGGCGTCGGCGAACTCGCGGCCCTTGTCGCGCATCTCGGTCAGGATGAAATTGCAGGTGCCGTTGATGATTCCGGCCACCCACTCGACCCGATTGGCGGCCAGCGACTCGCGCAGCGCCTTGATGATCGGGATGCCGCCGGCCACCGCCGCCTCGAAGGCGACGATGACGCCCTGTTCGCGGGCGGCGGCGAAGATGGCGTTGCCGTGAGTGGCGATCAGCGCCTTGTTGGCGGTTACCACGTGCTTGCCGTTGGCGATCGCCTGCATGACCAGCTCCCTGGCCACCGTGTAGCCGCCGATCAGCTCGACGACGATGTCGATCTCGGGGTCGTTGACGACCGCGAAGGCGTCATCGACCAGGCGGGCCTGCCCCCCGGTGACCGCCGCGGCGCGCCCGCGGTCCTTGTCGGCAACCACCGTGATCCGGATCGGACGGCCGGCGCGGCGCGCGATTTCCTCCTGATTGCGGGCCAGCACCATGAAGGTGCCGCCGCCCACCGTGCCGATGCCCAGCAAACCCACGCGTACCGGTTTCAATGCCTTGCCCCTCCATACATACGGAACTTTTCCGATTCGACCGTCGATGGAAGCACGCTCCGCTTTTTCTCGCCTGGCATCCTGCCTGCCTTCGAAGCGATGCGCCGCGTTCCGCCTTCCTGGCTGCACGCGCCGCATAAGCCGCTGCGCATGCTCCCATCGACGCCCAGTTGCAGCCGTCAGGTTCGTCTCAGCCCTTGCGCAGCATGTCCTTGATGCCACGGACCGCCTGCCGCGTGCGATGTTCGTTCTCGATCAGGCCGAAGCGCACGTGCCCGTCGCCGTACTCCCCGAAGCCGATCCCCGGCGACACCGCGACCCTGGCCTCGGCGAGGAGTTTCTTGGTGAATTCGAGCGACCCCAGGGCCTTGAACTGATCCGGTATGGGCGCCCAGACGAACATCGTGCCGCGTGGCTTGTCGACCTGCCAGCCGGCGGCGTTCAGGCCCTCGCAGAGGACGTCGCGGCGGCGGCGATACATGTCGCAGATTTCCGCGACGCAGTGCTGCGGCCCTTCCAGCGCCGCGATCGCCGCCACCTGCACCGGCGTGAACATGCCATAGTCGAGGTAGGACTTCATGCGCGCCAGGGCCTTGACCAGGGTCGGGTTGCCGACCATGAAACCGATGCGCCACCCCGGCATGTTGTAGCTCTTGGACAGGGTGAAGAACTCTACGGCGATGTCCTTGGCGCCCGGCACTTGCAGGATCGATGGTGCCACGTAGCCGTCGAACACCAGATCGGCGTAGGCCAGGTCCTGTACCACCCAGACCTTGTGTTCGCGGGCGAAATCGACGACCTTCTGGAAGAACGGCAGGTCCACACACTCCGTGGTCGGATTGCTGGGGTAATTGAGCAGCAGCACCTTGGGCTTGGGCCAGGAATCGCGCATGGCGCGTTCCAGCTCGGCGAAGAAATCGATGCCCTGCCCGCAGGGCACGTGGCGGATATCGGCGCCGGCGATGACGAAGCCGTAGGGATGGATGGGGTAGGCCGGATTCGGCACCAGCACGGCATCGCCGCGATCGACGATCGCCATCGCCAGGTGCGCCAACCCTTCCTTCGAGCCGATGGTGACGATGGCTTCCGTCTCCGGATCGAGGCCGACCTCGTAACGACGCTGGTACCAGTCGCAAATCGCCTTGCGCAGGCGCGGGATGCCGCGCGACACCGAGTAGCGATGCGTGTCCGGCCGCTGGGCGACCTCGACGAGCTTGTCGACGATGTGCTTGGGCGTCGGCTGATCGGGATTGCCCATGCCGAAATCGATGATGTCCTCGCCGCGCCTGCGGGCCGCCATCTTCAGCTCGCCCACGGTATTGAAAACGTACGGCGGCAGTCGTTCGATTCTCGGAAACTGCGTATTCATTTCCCTCGTCCCGATCTGTGGTCGGCGCGTGGCCGGCTTTAGGCCCGCCCAAAGCCGCGTGAAGTTACCGGGGCCGCCTATCTGTGTCAAACTTCCGGCATGTCCGACGCCCTGCTGACCGCGCGCTCGCAGTTGCTGGCCCCGGCCGGCATCGCCGATCGGGACCTGGAATCGGTCCTCGGCACCCTCCTCGGCCCGCGCCTCGACTACGCCGATCTCTACTTCGAGCGGACCCGGGGCGAGTCGTGGACACTGGAGGACGGCATCGTCAAGGAAGGTGCCTATTCGATCGATCAGGGCGTCGGCGTGCGTGCGGTCAGCGGCGAGAAGACCGGCCTCGCCTACAGCGACGAGATCCGGTTGCCGGCACTCACGGCAGCGGCCACCGCGGCCCGCGCCATCGCCACCCGCGGCACCCAACCACGGTTCAAGCCCTGGCTGGTCCGCACCGGTGGCGGGCTATATGACCCAATCAACCCCATCGAAACTCTCGGCGCCGACGACAAGGTGGCGTTGCTCCTGGCCGTGGACGCCGCCGCCCGCGCCGTCGATCCGCGCATCAGCCGCGTCACCGCGACCCTGAGCGCCCGCCACACCGTCATGCTCGTTGCCGGCAGCGACGGCACCTTGGCCGCCGACGTGCGGCCGCTCGTCCGGCTGTCGGTGCAGGCGATCGCCGAGCAGGGCGGTCGGCGCGAATCCGGCACCGCCGGTGGCGGCGGCCGGCACGGCTACGCCTGGCTGAGCGAGGCCGGCCGCGCCGGCGGTTTCGCCCGCGAGGCGGCGCGCCAGGCCCTGCTGCTGCTCGACGCTGGCCCGGCGCCGGCCGGCCCCATGACCGTGGTCCTCGGTCCGGGCTGGCCCGGTGTACTTCTGCACGAAGCGGTCGGTCATGGCCTTGAAGGCGATTTCAACCGCAAGGGCACCTCGGCCTTCGCCGGTCGGATCGGCGAGCGGGTGGCGGCCCCGGGGTGTACGGTGGTCGATGACGGCACGCTCGCCCGCCGCCGCGGCTCGCTCAACGTCGACGACGAGGGCACGCCGACCCGCTGCACGGTGCTCATCGAGGACGGTTTACTCCGCGGCTATCTGCAGGACCGGCACAACGCCGCGCTCATGGGCGTGGATGTCACCGGCAACGGCCGCCGCCAGTCCTACTCGCACCGGCCGATGCCGCGCATGACCAACACCTACATGCTGGCCGGCCCCCACGACCCCGGGGAGATACTGGCCTCGGTGAAAAGCGGCCTGTACGCAGTGCAGTTTGGCGGCGGCGAGGTTGATATCACCAATGGCAAGTTCGTGTTCTCGGCGGCCGAGGCCTATCTCATAGAAGGAGGCAGGGTCACCCGCCCGGTCAAGGGCGCCACCCTGATCGGCAACGGCCCCGATGTCCTCACCCGGGTCAGCATGATCGGCAATGACCTCGAGCTCGACGCCGGCGTCGGCATGTGCGGCAAGAACGGCCAGCAGGTCCCGGTCGGGGTGGGCCAGCCGACCCTGCGGATCGACGACCTGACCGTCGGCGGGACCGGCGGCTGAGCCGGGCAGGCCAGCCTGACGGGAACGGTTACCGCTAAAGTTCCGTGGCGGCGCTGCCGATATCACCGCGGAGTACCGGCAGCGCAGCGCAACAATTCGATAACAACGTCCGGCCACCGCGAGCCCGTGGCCGGGGGACATCCTATCCGCCATGAAGGTGCTGATCGTCGACGATTCATCGACCATGCTTATGACCACCAGCGCGATGGTCAAGGCCAACAACCATGAGGTCATCCCGGTGCGCAGCGGCGCCGAGGCCATCGAGCGCTTCCGGCGCGATGCGCCGGACCTGATCCTGCTCGACGTCCTGATGCCGGAGATGGACGGCTACGAGGTCGCCCGCCGGATCCGCGCCCAGAGCGGCGATCGCTGGGTGCCCATCATCTTCCTCTCCGGCCTCATCGACGATACCGATGTCGCCAAGGGCATAGCCGCCGGCGGCGACGATTACCTCACCAAGCCGGTCAGCCAGACCGTCCTCGCCGCCAAGCTGCTGGCCATGCAGCGGCTGGCCGACATGCGGGCGCATCTGGTCCGCCTGTCGGAGGAACTGGGTCAGGCCAATGAGCGGCTGCAACAGATGATCAACCTCGACGGCCTGACCGGGATCGCCAACCGCCGCCATTTCGACGAGACCCTGTTGCGCGAATGGCAGCGATCGGCGCGCAGCCTGCGGCCCCTCTCGCTGCTGCTCCTCGACGTCGATCACTTCAAGCTGTTCAACGACCACTACGGCCACCTCGGCGGCGACGACTGCCTGCGCCGCATCGCCACCACCCTGCGGCAGGCGGTGCACCGCCCCGCCGACATGGTCGCCCGTTACGGCGGCGAGGAATTCGCGATCATCCTCCCCGAAACCGATGTCGATGGCGCCATCACGGTCGCCGGCCACGTCTGCGCCGCGGTACGCGCACTGGCCATACCGCATGCCGCGTCACGGACCACCACGATTACAACGGTCAGCATCGGCTGCGCGTCGCGTGTCGCCGTCCCCGGCACCAGTCCCGGGCCGCTGGTCGGCGAGGCCGATCAGGCGCTTTACGCGGCCAAGACCGAGGGCCGTGATCGCGCCTGCCGGCACGCTTCCGGTAACGGCGCCGGTTCCGCCGCCGCGGCCTGAGACCTCTCGCCATTGAACGACACGCGCTACCATGAATTGAAGGCCAGCGGCGATCTGCCCTCGCCCACGGGCACCGCCCTGCGGCTGATGGAACTGATCCAGCGCGACGACTCGACCGTCACCGAGATCGCGCGCGTGCTGGCCACCGATCCGGCGCTGACCGGACGGCTGCTGAAGTTTGCCAACTCGCCATTCGTCGGCAGACGGCGGCCGACGGCCTCCATCCCCGAGGCGGTCAGCCTCGTCGGCCTGCACGTCGTGCATCAACTGGTTCTGGGCCTGTCGGTCCTGTCGCACTATCGCGACGGCCGCTGCCGGGGGTTCGACTACGGGCGCTACTGGGCCGGCTCGCTGGCGACCGCGGTCGCGATGCAGGCGCTCTGCGCCCGCGAACGCGGATTTCCGCCCGAAGAGGCCTTTACCTGCGGCCTGCTGTCGGGAGTCGGCCGGCTCGCCCTGGCGACGGTCTATCCATCCGAGTACGCGGAAATACTGGATACGGTCAGCGGACCCCAGGCGCTGCTGACGGCCGAATCGGCCCGCTTCCTCATCAACCATCAGGAACTCACGGCCGCGATGCTCGGCGACTGGTCCCTGCCGCAGGTGCACGTTCAGGCCACGGCCGGGCTTTACGACCTGAACACCGTCGCCGACGACAATCCGCGGGTACGCGTGCTGGCCACCGCCCTCAATCTGGGCGCCCGCATCGCGGAAGTCTGCGTTGGCGCCGCCGATCGGCAGGCCCCGCATCTCGACGGGCTGCTCGACGCCGCGCGCGATTTCGACCTCGACGAGAAGGCGTTCACCGAGCTGTTCGATCGCATCGTCGTCGACTGGCGCGCCTGGGGTCAGTTGCTCGAGGTGACGACCGACGAGGTCCCGCCGTTCGCGCAACTGCTGGAGCGGACCCGCAACGAGGCCCTGGAGCACGCGGCCACGCCGTTCACCGACCCGGGCGAGGCGTTGCGGGTGCTGGCGGTCGACGACGACGCAACCATGCTCAAGATCGTGGAAGCCCACCTCACCCGCGAGGGTCATACCGTGGCCACCGCCACCAACGGTCGTGACGGCCTGCGGATCGCCATGGAGTTCCGTCCGCACGTCATCGTCACCGACTGGCTCATGCCGGAGATGGACGGCATGCAGTTCTGCAAGGCGCTGCGCGCCACCCGCGAGGGCCAGCGCATCTACGTCATCGTCCTCACGGCCCAGGAGTCGGAGGAAAAACTGGTCGAGGCCTTCGCCGCGGGCGCTGACGACTACATCGTCAAACCGGTCATGCCGCGGGCCCTGCTGGCGCGGCTCAGGGGCGGCGAACGGCTGGTCCGGCTGCAGAAGGAAAACGACCGGGAGCGGGAGGAAAACCGCCAGTATCTGGCCGAGTTGGCGCTCGCCAACCGCCGACTGGAGCAGGCCGCGCTGACGGACGTCCTGACCGGGCTGCCCAATCGACGGCACGCCCTGCGCCGGCTGGAACAGAGCTGGTCGGCGGCCAGCCGGACTCGCGGCACGCTCACGGTGATGCTGATCGACATCGACCATTTCAAGGTCATCAACGATACTTATGGCCACATCCTGGGGGACCGGGTGTTGACCGATGTCGCCGGCATCCTGTGGGCCGCGGCGCGTACCGACGACGAGGTCTGCCGGGTCGGCGGTGAGGAATTCATGGTGATTTGTGCCGTTGGCGACGCCACTGCCGCGCGACTTGCCGCCGAGCGGCTGCGCGCCGCCGTCGAGCACAGCCCACCGCCGCAGCCGGGCATGGCCCCGACTACCGTCAGCATCGGGGTTGCCGTCCTCGGTGCCGATGAGGCCGATACCGACCGGCTGATCCGGACGGCGGATACGGCCCTCTATCAGGCCAAGCGCGACGGTCGCAATCGCGTGGTCGTCACCACCCGTGCGCAGTCGCCGTCGACGGCGCCAACCTAGTACCCCCACGCAAGGTCAGCGGCGCACGTTCTGCAACCGCCCGGTCCCGCCCCGGCGCCAGACCTCGAAAGGCAGTACCTCGGGCGGTTCGCCGTTGGCCCCGGGCCAGGAATCCACGACGTAGCGTCGACCGCTGGCCAGTTCCTCGACCTGCGCCGACCAGTGCTGGCCGAAGAAGTCCGGGGCACGGAAGGCCCATTCGCGGACCCGATGCCACCGGATCCAGCCGGCCGCCGCCATCCACTGCAGGTAGGCGGTGGTGTTCGTCGCTTCGTCGATGCAGTCGAGCTGGCCCTCGACCGGGGCGTGCGGTGCGCGCATGGGTGGCGGCGGCCACGGCGGATCACCGGGGACGGGCGGCGGGATCGGCTCGTCGCCGGGATTGCGTCCGCGGTCCAGATGCGTGGGCGTATGCTGGCCGGCGATGCGCTCGATGGCGGCGATGGCCGCGGCAATCCGCTGGCGCTCCTGCTCCGGATCGGCGCCCGTCCCCTCGAACAGGGCGGCGATCGCGCGCACCTCCGCCAACGTCAGTTCCACCCCTGCATGCCGGCTGCACCCCAGTTGGTAGCAGATTTCGAATCGCGGCGGCATCGGCGCCGGTTCCGCGGCGGCCACCGCGATCACCGCTGCCCCGATCCAGGCCAACGCCCGCCCGACGGCATGGCGACCCGGCCGGGTTCGCGAGGCGCGCCGGCGCGACGCGCGCAGCAGGATAGCGAGCAGCGGAGTGCGGGTAGCGAGCGGGTACAGGGACGTAGCCCGAAGCGGTAGCCGAACGAATCCGGCCGGGTCGCTGCTCAGGCGCATGTCCTCGGCACCGTCAGAAGCGCTCGATATCGGGAAATGGCAGGCGGCCGCCGTGCACGTGCATCGCGCCGTACTCCGCGCAACGGGCCAGCGTCGGCACCGCCTTGCCGGGATTGAGCAGGCCGTTCGGGTCGAAGGCCGCCTTGACCGCGTGGAAAAGCTCGCGCTCGTCGTCGCCGTACTGCGAGCACATGGGGCCGAGCTTTTCCATGCCGACCCCATGCTCGCCGGTCACCGTGCCGCCCACTTCGATACAGAGTTCGAGGATGGCGCTGCCCAGGCGCTCGACCTTTTCGAGCTCGCCCGGCCGGTTGGCGTCGTACAGGATCAGGGGGTGCAGGTTGCCGTCACCGGCATGGAAGACATTGGCCACGGCGTTGCCGTACCGGGCAGACAGTTCGCCGATCCGCCCGAGCACGCGGGCCAGTTCCCGGCGCGGGATGGTGCCGTCGATGCAGTAGTAATCCGGCGACAGGCGGCCCACCGCCGGGAAGGCCGCCTTGCGCCCGGCCCAGAGTTTCCGGCATTCGGCCTCGTCCTGGGCCACCCGGATGTCACGGCCGCCATGGGCCAGGAAAAGTCCGCGCACGCGTTCGGTCTGCACCTCAAGTTCTGCCGACAGGCCGTCGAGTTCGCACAGCAGGATGGCCTCGGCATCGAGCGGATAGCCGGCATGGATGAACGCCTCAACTGCCCGGATGGCCAGCCGGTCCATCATCTCGAGACCGGCGGGCACGATGCCGGCGGCGATGATCGCCGCCACCGTTTCGCCGGCGTCCTCGACACGGTCGAAGGCGGCAAGCATCACCCGCACGCCGGGCGGCCGCGGCAGCAAGCGGACGGTCACCTCCATGATCACCGCCAGCATGCCCTCGGAACCGTTGAGCAGCGCCGTCAGGTCGTAACCCGGTCCATCGAGCGCCCCGCCCCCGGCGATCAGCCATTCGCCGTCGGCGGTCAGCGCCTTGACGCCCAGCACGTTGTTGACGGTCAGTCCGTACTTGAGGCAGTGCACGCCGCCCGAGTTCTCGGCGACATTGCCGCCGATGGTGCAGGCGATCTGCGAGGACGGGTCCGGCGCGTAGTAGAGGCCGTGGCGGGCGGCGGCCTCGGAGATCGCCAGATTGCGCACGCCTGGCTCGAGGGTGGCGGTGCGGGCCAGCGGATCGATGTCCAGGATTCGATTGAAGCGGGCCAGCGACAGGAGCACGCCGTCGGCATGTGGCAGGGCGCCCCCGGAAAGACCGGTGCCGGCGCCTCTGGCCACCACCGGTATGTTCAGGCGGTGACAAAGGCGGAGGACGGCCCGCACCTGCTCCGCTGCGCGCGGGATGACCACGGCGCGCGGCAGTTGCCGGTAGGCCGACAGCCCGTCGCACTCGTAGGGCCGCATGGACTCGACATCCGCCAGCACGGCGTCCGGCGGCAGGATGCGGCGCAACCCGTCGATGAGTTCCATCCGCGCTTGAACTTTCTCGTAAGGAATTCAGCTCAAGTGTATTAAAATCCCCGGCAAATTTCCGTTTCGACCCGAACGATGGCCGAAGAGATACTGATCAATGTAACCCCCCAGGAGACCCGCGTCGCCCTCATCGAAAACGGGGTGCTGCAGGAGGTGCAGATCGAACGGGCCCGGCGCCGCGGCCTGGTCGGGAACATCTATCTGGGACGGGTGACCCGGGTGCTGCCCGGCATGGGTGCCGCCTTCGTCGACATCGGCCTGTCGCGCACCGCCTTTCTGCACGTTTCCGACATCGTCGATGAAGGCTGCGCCTCCCAGGTCGAGGTCGCCACCACCATCGATCAGGTCCTGCGTGACGGCCAGGACATCCTGGTCCAGGTGACGAAGGACCCGCTCGGCAGCAAGGGCGCGCGCTTGACCACCCGCCTCTGCATTGCCTCACGCTACCTGGTGCTGATGCCGGAGACATCGAGCATCGGCATCTCGCAGCGGATCGAGAACGAGGCCGAGCGCAATCGCCTGCGCGAGCTGCTGACGCGCCTCGCGGCCCCCGCACCCGATGCCCCGGCGACGGCTGGCGATACCGGGTCCTGCGGCTACATCGCCCGCACCGCCGCCGACGGCGTCGCCGCGGACAAGATCGCGACCGACGTCGAATTCCTGCAGCGCCTCTGGCAGTCGGTCAAGGCGCGCCTCGCCGATGCCAGCGCCCCGGCCCTGATCCACGAGGACCTGCCGCTCGCCCTGCGGATCATCCGCGACCTCTCGGCGCGCGAGGTGGAGAGCATCCGCATCGATTCGCGCGAGAGCCATGCCCGGCTTGTCGACTTTACCCAGCGCTTCATGCCCGAGCTGACCGACCGCATAGAGCACTACCCGGGCGAGCGGCCGATCCTCGACCTGTATTCCGTCGAGGACGAGATCCAGCGGGCGCTGGAGCGCAAGGTCGATCTCAAGTCCGGCGGCCACCTGGTCTTCGACCAGACCGAGGCCATGACCACCATCGACGTCAACACCGGGGCCTTCGTCGGCCACCGCAATCTCGCCGAGACCATCTTCAAGACCAATCTGGAGGCGGCCCAGGCCATCGCCCGCCAGCTGCGACTGCGCAACCTGGGCGGCATCATCATCGTCGATTTCATCGACATGGACGACGCCGAGCACCAGCGCCAGGTGCTGCGCGCGCTGGAGCGGAGCCTGGAGCGGGACTATTCCAAGGCCAGCGTCAGCGAACTCACCTCGCTGGGGCTGGTGCAGATCACCCGCAAACGCACCCGCGAGAGCCTCGAACACGTACTGTGCGAGAACTGCCCGACCTGCAACGGCCGCGGCTCGATCAAGACCGCGGAGACGGTCTGCTACGAGATCTTCCGCGAGATCCTGCGCGAGGTGCGCCAGTTCGACGCCACCCGGCTGCTGGTGGTCGCCTCGCGCGAGGTCGTGGACCGGTTGCTCGACGAAGAATCGACCAGCGTCGCCGAGCTGGAGCTGTTCATCAAGCGACCCATCAAGATCCAGGTCGAGGCCGCCTACGCCCCCGAGCAGTTCGATGTGGTCCTGCAGTAGGACCTCATGATCCGCCGTTTCAGCCTGTTCTGTCTCAACATTGCCTGGAAGACGGTGGCGGTGGTCGTCGTCGGCGCGGCGGTGGCGGTCTCGATGGTCCGGCTGTGGCTGCCCACCATCGATCAGTACCGGAACGAGATCGCGCAGTGGGTCAGCCATCAGGTGAACCAGCCGGTGGAGTTCGACCGGATCGTCGCCAGCTGGCAGGGGTGGACCCCGGTCATCGAGCTGACCGACTTCCGCCTCAAGGACCGGACCAGCGGCAGCGTTTTGACCCGCTTCGCCAGGGCCAGCATCGCCATCGACCTGCGCCGCTCCTTCCGCCGCAAGGAATTCATCCCGGGGGCCCTGATGGTCAGCGGCGTCTCGATCTCGCTCGCCCGCGGCGACGACGGCTCCATCCGTATCGAGGGCATCGCCCCGCAGGACACCGAGGTCAGTTCGCTCTACCAGAACGCGCTGGCCTACTGGCTGCAGATGCAGCGCCAGTTGACCATCGAATCGGCCTCCATCACCTGGCGCGATCAGAAGTCCCTGTTCAGGCCGGTGGTGTTCGGCAACGTGACCCTGCAGATCCGGAGCGACGGCGAACGCCGGCAGCTCGAGGGCATGGCGCGCCTGCCCGAGGCGCCGGACAGCCGTTTCCGCTTCCTGCTCGATGCCCGCGGCGACCTGCTGACGTCGCTGTGGTCGGGCGACCTCTACATCGAGGGTTCGGCCATCGAACCCTCGATGCTGCTCGAATACAGCCGCTGGCTGGGTCTGGAGGCGGCCGGCGGCAAGCTGGACTTCAAGGTATGGTCGGAATGGAAGAACGCCCGCCTGGTGAGCGTCACCGGCGCGGTGAACGCGGCCGGTGTCGATGTCGGCACCCACGAACGGCGCGTGCGCCTTGACAGCTTCAGTGGACGCATCAACGCCCGCCGCGACACCGCCGACAGCTGGTACATGGCCGTCGACGACATCAACGTCGCCACCGCCGCCGGGGCCTGGCCCGCCACCGCGATCGCCATAGCCCTGATCAAACCCTACAACGGGGACCTGCGCACACTGGTCGCCAACGCCAGCTTCCTGCGCCTCGACGACGTGGCCCATCTGGTCGCCGATATCCCCGAATTGCCGGAGGCGGTGCGCGAGACCGTCCAGAAGCTGCAACCAAGCGGCGACCTCCACGACCTGCGCCTCGGCTATTTCCCGCAGCGCACCGGCGCCGAGCGCTTCTTCCTGCGCACCCGCCTGGCCGGGATCGGCACGCGGCCGAGCGGCCGCTTCCCGGGTATCGCCGGGGTCTCCGGCGACCTGTCGGTGGACAGCACCACCGGTGTTCTGCACCTCGACAGCAGCGACCTTCGCCTCGATTTCGCCAACCTGATCGACCAGCCGGTGGCCTTCGACAGTGTTGCCGGCACCCTGCACTGGCAACGCCAGGAGGACGGCTGGGCCCTCGCCGCCGAAACCATGCAGTGGGTCAACCCCGACCTGGCAGCGACCCTGGCCGGCGACCTCCGCTGGCATGGCGACGCCGCGCCGGAGGCCAATCTGCGGCTGGCGTTCGGTGGCGGATCGCTCGCCGCCTTGCGCGCCTATCTTCCCCGCTCGCGACTGCCCGCCAAGGTCACCGACTGGCTCGACCGGGCGCTGCCGGTCGGGAAAATCACGGGCGGCGGCGCGATCCTGCGCGGCGCCCTCGATCGCTTCCCGTTCGACGAATACGACGGCAAATTCGAGGTACGCCTCAACGTCGCCGACGCGACGCTCGCCTATTCGCCGCGCTGGCCGGTCATCGAGGGCATCGAGGGCGAGCTGGCGTTCACCGGCCGCGCCCTGGAAGTCGCCGCCCGGCACGGCCGTTCACTCGGCATCGAGATCGATGCCACCAACGCCCGCATCGACGACCTCACCGCCAAACAGCGCTGGATCGCGATCGACGGCCACGGCCACGGCGCCGTAGGCGAGGCCCGCGGGTATGTCGAGGGCAGTCCGCTCAAGACGCCATTGCGGCGCGTCCTCGAGGCCATGGGCGAGAGCGGCCGGCTCGATCTGGACCTCAAGCTGGAGGTGCCGCTGTTCCCCGATCAACCGTCGCGCTTCAGCGGCCGCCTCGGCCTCGACGACGTGAGCCTGAAGCCGCCGGACCTGACAGCGCCGATAGAGATTACGGGTGTTCGCGGCGACGTCGAGTTCGGCCGCGAGGCCTTTGCCGCTCCGGCCCTCAAGGGGCACTACGCCGATCGGGAGGTGGAGCTCGCGATCGACGCCCGCCTGACCGGCGATCGACCGACGACGCATGTTGTGCTTTCCGGCCGCGCCGATCCCGGGTTTTTCGGCAGCCGGATGGACACCCTGGCCCCGGCCGCCGCCACCTGGCTCAAGGAGCGGTTGCACCTGTTCGAGAGGCTCGGCGGCGAGACGGACTGGGTCGCCGACCTCGTCATCCGCCGCGAAGCCGACGGCGTAACCGCAACCGATGTCGAGGTCCGTTCGACCCTTGCGGGGATGGCCGTCGATCTCCCGGCCCCCTTCGGCAAGCCCGGGGCCGAGGCGCGGCCGGTATCCTACCGGTTGACCCTGGATGCCGCGCCCGAACGGCGGCATCTGCTGGATCTCGGCGACGGCGGCAAACTCGGTGTTGGCACCCGGCCCGGTCCCGACGGACAGCGCAAGCTCACCGATATCGCCATCCACTTCGGCGGCGATCGTTCGCCCCCCGGCGATTTTCGCGGCCTGTGGCTGGGCGGGGCCTTGGACCAGACCTCGCTCTCGGAATGGGGCGGCCTGCTGACGCAGGAGACACCGGCGGCGGTGACCGGCGGCGGTGAACAACTCCCGGTCCTGATCGATCTCCGGGTCGGGCGACTGGAGTTTCTCGGCCGCTGGTTCGAAGACGTCGCCCTCACGGGCCGGGCTGCCAGCCAGGACTGGCGCGTCGATGTCGCCAGCCCCGGGGCCGAAGGCTGGATCGCCCGGACCGGCGCCGATCCCGCAGCGCCGATTCAGGCCGACTTCAAGCTGCTGACGATGCCATCCCGTGACCCCGAACTCGGACGGCGGCTCGACATCGATCCGGCGCGGCTGCCGCCGATCGACGGCCGCTGCGCGCAATTCAGCATGAACGGCATCGCCTTCGGCCACGCCGAACTCAACACCCGGCCCGATACCCGCGGCCTGGCCCTGGAACGGCTCGTTTTCGAGTCCGAGGCGGCCCGTATCGAAAGTACCGGCGCCTGGAACCTGCAGGACGGCATCCATACCTCGCGTTTCGACATCCATGTCGAATCGCCGGAACTGTCGCGCCTGCTGACCCAGTTCAAGTACGACGTCACGCCGGTGGAGAAGGGCGATACGCGCATCGACATCGAGGCGACCTGGGGCGGGACCCCGGCCGACTTCACCCTCGACCGGCTCGACGGCCGCCTGAGCATGGCGATCCAGCAGGGGCGGTTCCTCGACATCGACAATTCCGCCGCCGGCCGCCTGTTCGGCCTGCTCAGCATCCAGACCCTGCCGCGACGGCTGCTGCTCGACTTCAACGACCTGTTCAAGAAGGGCCTGTCCTTCGACCGGATCACCGGCGGCTTCGAACTGGACAACGGCAACGCCTACACCAATGACCTGACGATGGAGGGCGCCTCGGCGCTCATCGAGGTGACCGGCCGCACCGGCCTCGCCGGCAAGGACTACGACCAGATCGTCACCGTCACGCCGCAGATATCCGACAGCCTGCCGGTCGCCAGCGCCCTGTTCGGGCCGGCCGGGGCCGGGGTCGGCGCCGCGCTCTATGTCGGCAAGAAGCTGTTCAAGGAACTGCCGGTGGACATCGACCGGATGCTGTCCAAGCAGTACACGATCACCGGCCACTGGAACGACCCGGTCATCGAACAGACCAGGGGTTTCGGCGCCGACTCGCCCCCGGAACCCGCCGACGGCTGACCGCCGCGGCTCAGGCCCCGGCGCCGAGGCCGTCCGCTCCGATCTGCTTGCCGAACTCCTCGAACGACACGGGCTTCGAGAAATGGAAGCCCTGGAAGGTGGCGCAGCCGCGCTCCTTGAGGAAGGCCCATTGCTCGGCGGTCTCGACGCCCTCGGCCACCACGTGCAGGTCGAGGTGGCGGGCGACGGAGAGGATGGTCTCGACGATGGCGGCGTCGTCTGGATCGACGGTGACGTCGGTGACGAAGGACTTGTCGATCTTGATCTCGTCGATGGGCAGGCGCTTGAGATAGGTCAGCGACGAATAGCCGGTGCCGAAATCGTCGATCGAAAAGCGGACACCATGCGCCTTCAGGGCCTCCATCTTGCGCACCGTGTCGGTCACGTTCTCGATGAAGATGCCCTCGGTGAATTCGATGGTCAGCCGCGCGGGATCGACGCCGACGATGTCGGCGATGGCGACGATGCGCTCGGTGACGTCGGCCTGCGCGAACTGCCGGACGCTGACGTTCACCGACAGGCGGAGGTTGCACCCGGGATTGGCGGCGAGCAGCCCGCAGAACTGGCGCAGCGCGGCGTCCAAGGTCCACTCGCCCATCACCACGATCAGGCCGGATTCCTCGGCGATGCCGATGAACTCCACCGGCGACACCAGACCGCGCTGCGGATGCCGCCAGCGCAGCAGGACCTCGCCGCCGACCACGCGCCCGGCGGCATCGACCTGCGGCTGGCACACCACGGACAGCTCATCGGCGACCAGTGCCTGACGGAGGTCCTTCTCCATCGCCAGCCGGCGCTCGGCATTGGCCTGCATCGCCGGTTCGTAGAAGGCGAAGCAGTTGCGACCCTCGGCCTTGGCCCGGTACATGGCGGTGTCGGCGCGCTTGAGCAGCTCGTCGGCGTCGCGGACCTCCTCCGGGAACAGGGTGATGCCGATCGACGGCGAGATGTGGTGGACGTGCCCGGCCAGGTCGTAGGGCCCGTTGAGGGTGTTCCGGATCTTCTCTGCCACCACCCGCGCCTGCGCGGCGGCGGCGGTCGCCGAAGCGCCGAGGTTGGCGAGCAGGATGACGAACTCGTCGCCGCCCAGTCGCGCCACCGTGTCCTCCAGGCGCAGATGCAGTTGCAGCCGCTGCGCCACCTGCTCCAGCAGGGAGTCGCCAATCGCATGTCCGAGGGCGTCGTTGATGGTCTTGAAGTGATCCAGATCGACGAACATCAGCGCGCCGCAGAAGTGGCTGCGCTGGGCCAGCGCCAGTGCCTGCCCGATGCGGCTGTTCAGCAGGCGGCGATTGGCAAGCCCGGTCAGCTCGTCGTAATAGGCCAGGCGCTCGATGCGCGCCTCGGCGGCCTTGCGCTCGGTCAGGTCGAGCATGGAGGCGACGTACTGGCTGGTGCGCCCGCCCTCGTCCTTCACCGCGGTCACCGAGAGCCAGAGCGGGAAGATCTCGCCGTTCTTGCGGCGGTTCCAGATCTCCCCCTGCCAGCAGCCATCCTCGATCAGCGCCTTCCAGAAACCGGCGTAAAAACCCGGTTCATGGCGGCCGGACTTGAACAATCGCGGGTTCTTGCCGGTCATCTCCCCGGCGCTGTACCCGGTCATGGCCACCAGCGCGGTGTTGACGCGGACGATCGTGCCGTCCGCATCGGTGATGAAGATGCCCTCCAGGGTCTCGAAGGCATGGGCGGCGATGCGCAAATCGGCCACCTGCCGCAGGCGCTCCAGTTCCTGGGCGGCACGCGCCGCGAAGATGCGCAGCAGGGTCATCTGCCCGAAGTGGGAATCGTAGCGCCGCCGGCACATGCCGATGAGTAATCCCAGGACGCGGCCGGCGGCGTCGCGGAGCTGCACGCCGAGATAGCTGTGCATGCCGAACTCGAGCACCATGCGGAATTCCGGGAAGCGGCTGGCGACGTCGCCGGCGAGGTACAGCTCGCCGTTGTTCATGACCTGTTCGCAGGGGGTGCCCGGCAATTCGTAGGCGAAGGGCGCCATGATCCTGCCATCCATGCAGACCGCGACGTTTTCGATCCGGTTTTCGGCCCCGGACCGCCGGCCGATCATGCAGCCATCCAGTTCCAGGACCTTGCAGACCGCCCACGCCATCCGTTCCAGGAAGCGTTCGCCGATTTCCGTGGTCACCGCCTCGGCGGTCATGTGCAGGGCCTCGATGCTGCGCTTGCGCTCGATGATGCCGGCAAGCGTGCTGCCGACCGTTTCCAGGAATGCCAGTTCCTCGGCCGTCGCCTCGTGGCCGGTATCGACATACAGCACGAGGACCCCGTACACGCGGTCGTGCAGCAGCAGCGGCACGTTGTAATGGCCGTGCGGCGCGATGCCGTCGTAGGTGGTCTCGTGCCGGGCGTCGACATCGGCGGCGTGCTGGATGACCCGCTCGGCGGCCGCCCTGCCGCACAGGCAGCGCCCGAAATCCACCTGCGCGCAGGCCGCGCGCACGCCCGCGCTCAGGTTGCGCTCGGCGGTGAGCGTCAGCCGTTCCTGCGCCGCATCGCCCAGGAAAATACCGCCCCGGCGGTGCAGGCCGAGCCACGGGGTTTCCAGGATGACATCGAGCGCGTCGCCCAGTATCTCGGGCAGCGTGTGGGTATGGATCGGCAGGGCCAGCAGGGCGTGCAGCACCTGCTGGCCCTGGGCGTTGCGTTCGGCCTGCTCGGCGGCGCGGCGCTCCTCGGTCACGTCGCGCGCGATACCGAGAAAGCCGATGAACCGGCCGGCGGGGTCGAAGCGCGGTACGGCGTGGTCGACGATCCAGCGCCAGGCGCCGTCGGCGCGGCGCAGGCGGTACGGCGCAGAGGAAAAATCCCGCCGCTGCTGGTATGCCGCGCGATAGTCGTCGAGGAAAGACTGCCGGTCATCCGGATGCAGACCCGCCTCCCATACGGTCCCGCACTCGTCGCTCAGACTCCGCCCGGTAAACTCGAGCCAGGCCTTGTTGTAATAGGTGCCGTACCCGGGGCTCTCGCTGCTGTCCATCCACATCAAGATCGGGGCGCGGTCGGCGATGGTCCGGAAGCGGTCCTCGCTTTCGCGCAGCGCCGCCTCCGCCTGCTGGCGGGCCACATCGCGATCGAGGTTGTCGAGGGCGAACGACAGATCGGTGGCGACCTCTTCCAGCAGTTGCACCAGGTCCGTGGTGAAATAGCCGGGCACCGCGGCGTAGGTCTTGAGCACGCCATAGGGCCTGCCGCCCCGGCGGATCGGCAGACTGGCGCAGCCGCCGACGCCCGCCATCCGGGCCGCCCGCTGCCAGTCCTCGGCCACGGCATCGTCGGGCAGGGTGTCCAGTACCACACTGCGGTTCTCGCGCAAGGCGGTCACCAGCGGCGAGTCGGCACGGTCCAGGTTCACGACATCGTCGCCCTCGACCTCGCGCCACGACTGGCCGGCGCTCTCCGCCCGGATCAGGGCCTGCCCGTCCGGGGTGACGGTCTTGATGCAGGCCCGGACGAAGCCGGCATGGCGGACCAGGATGTCGCAGGTCTTTGCGAACATCCGCTGGCCGTCGCCCTCGCGGACGATCATCTGATTGATCTCGGACAGCGCGCCGTAGAGGTCGCGCTGGCGCTTGAGTGCCTGCGCCGTGGCGTATTCGGCGGTCACGTCACGGAAGATCAGGACCACGCCACGGATTTTGCCGCCGCCGTCGGTAATCGGGGCGGCGGCGTCGGCGATCTGGTATTCCCGACCGTCGCGCGCGATGAGCACCGTGTGGTTGGCGAGACAGGCGATGGCGCCGGTCGCCAGTACCCGCGCCACCGGGTCCACGGCAGGGGCGCGGGTGATGGCATGCACGATCGGGAATACCTCGGCCAGCGGCCGGCCCCGCGCCTCGGCATCCGGCCAACCGGTCAGCTTTTCCGCGATGGGGTTGAGCAGGGTGACGCGCGCCTGCGTATCGGTGGCGATGACGGCGTCGCCAATCGAGTGCAGGGTGACGGCCAGGTCCTCCTCGCGCTCGCGCAGCGCCGCCAGGGTCTCGCCGATGCGCCGGCGCATCGTGGCGAAAGCCTCGGCGACCAGGGCCAGCTCGCTCGCGGCCGGTTGCGGCAGGACCGCCGAATAATCGCCCTGGGCCAGGCGTTCCGCCGCCCCGGCCAGCGATCGGAGCGGGCGGCTGACCAGCCGCCGGATGATGACGATCAGTGCGACGGTGGCGAGCAAGGTCGCTGCCCACAGGGCGCCGCTCCCGCGGACGAGGTCGCGCCAAAGCATCGCCCGGGGCCCCGTCAGGTCGTAATCCAGCCACACCACGCCCATGCGATCGGCGCGCACCGCGCCGGGGAGGACGCCCAGCGACACCGGCATGCTGGCCTCGATCCGCTCACCGCCGGCGGCGACGACGATCCGCTCGCGCCAATCGCCGCGGGCCGCTGCCAGCAGGCTGGCATCGAAGCCTTCGATCACCTCGGTGGCCGGCCGCCCGATCCAGGCGTAGCGGGTCGCCGCATAGACCATGCCGGTATCGTCGATGACGGCGATCGACCGCACCTCGGCATGGACGCCCAGCCGCGAGATCAGATCGCTGATGTGCTGCTGCGACTCGTGCCCGATCTCGTTCTCTACATAGGTCTGCACGCCATGGAGCAGGTCGCGCGCGTCAACCACGCCGGCGCGCTCGATCGCGCGCACCGCCAGCCAGTACTGGTAGGCGCCGACGAAACCGATGAAGCAAGTACCGGCGATCAGCACCAGCAGGGGCAGACCCAGGGTCAGAGAACGGAAACGCGATGGCGTGACCATGCTACGGGGATGGCAGATGGCCGCCGTCGGCGAGCCGGGTGACATCGACGTCGCGCGTCAGCAGCGTCTGCTGCTGCATCAGGCGCGCCAGCATTGCGGCCGCCTCGTTGAGCTCCGGCGCTGGCCCCGCCAACAAGCGTTGGTTCGCCCCCAGATCCGGCAGGCGCAGCCCCTCGAAAGACTTGAGCACGGCCTTAGGCTCGAGCCTGAGGCGCGGCTGCATCCGCCGCGCGGCGTCTTCCGGCTGGGCGCGCAGGTGCGCGAGCGCGGCGAACTGGGCGGCGACCAGGCGCCGCACCGACTCCGGGCTGCGTTCGATGGCCTCCGTCCGCACGGCGAGCACATCGACGATGCGGCCGGGGACGCGGCTGCTGTCGAATACCTGTCGCGCGCCGCCGGCGAGCAACTGGCTGCGCACCGGTTCGAAGGTCACGACCGCATCGACGGACCCGGCGCGGAACAGCTCGGCGTGCCGGTCGACGGTCGCCTTGACGATCTCGACGTCGGCCGCCTCCAGCCCCGCGTCGTCGAGCACCGCCTGGAGCATGATGGCGCCGACGGCCGTGTTCTCGACACCGATGCGCCGGCCCTTGAGCGCCGCGGTCGTGCCGATCTCCGGTCGCGCCAGTACCGCGTCGCCGCCGGCCGACTCGTCCATCACCAGCACCACTTTGAGATCGATGCCGTCCTGCAGGACGGTCAAGGTCTCATCGAGCGTCAGCGCCCCGCCATCGAGCACGCCGTTGCGCAGGCCCTGGATCACCGCCGTTGCCGAGGGCAGTTCGACCAGCCGCACCGAACTGCCATCCAGTTCGCCCAGGTCGCGGGCCAGATAGAGGGTCTCGTAGCCCGGCCAGACGTTGGTGCCGATCCGCAGCGGCGGCTCCGCCACCGGCCCGCAGGCGGCCAGCCCGAAAACGAGAAACAGGGTGGTTAGTAGAGTGGCCGTCATGCCGGCGCACGCCGGCATCCAGTCATCCCGTGTATTCACTGGATTCCGGCTTTCGCCGGAATGACGAGCGCGGCTTGTGCGTCCCTCGGTCAGTGGTGCCCTAATTGAGGACTTCAACATGCGTCGATTCTCGCCGATAACCCCCCTGACCCGCAATGCAACGAGTGCGCCCGCTCGACCTACATCAGGTCCGCGTTGAGCAGGCAGTGGGCGGCGATGCTCGCCACGTAGCCGAGGGCGATGGCCCACGACCAGCGCAGGTGGGCACCGAAGGTGTAGATGCCGCGCGCCTGGCCCATCACCCCCACTCCGGCCGCCGAGCCGATCGACAGCAGCGATCCGCCCACGCCCGCGGTCAGCGTGACCAGCAGCCACTGCCCGTGACTCATGTCCGGTTCCATGGACAGCACCGCGAACATCAGCGGGATGTTGTCGATCACGGCGGACAGGACCCCGATCAGGATGTTGGCGGTGGTCGCGCCCAGGCCGCCGTACAGCGCCTGCGACAGCACGCCGAGATAGCCGAGTGCGCCCAGGCCGCCGACGCAGAGGATGATCCCGTAGAAGAACATCAGGGTATCCCACTCCACCCGTTCCATGGCCTTGAACACGTCGAACCGGGTCGGGCCCGACGGCGTGGATAACGGGGCATCGCCCTCCGGCACCCGGCGTTCGGCCTCCGGCCCCTCCACCGGCGGCCATGGACCGGCACGAGGCGGACGGAGGTGATGGCAATAATCGTAGAGCTTGAGCAGGCCCAGTCCGGTCATCATGCCGACGACGGGCGGCAGATGCAGGTAGTTGTGGACGGCGACGGCGATCGCGATCGTGAAGATGAACAGGGCAATCACCGCGATGGCCTCCGGCCGCAACCGCACGCCGCTCCCGACCGCCGCCGGATGGCCGGCCGGTACCGCGAACGCCATGAGTACCGCCGGCACCAGCCAGTTGATCGCCGCCGGCAGGAAAAGGTCGAAAAACTCGTGGAATTCCACCACCCCCTTCTGCCAGACCATCAGGGTGGTGATGTCGCCGAAGGGCGAGAAGGCGCCGCCGGCATTGGCGGCGACCACGACATTGATGCAGCCGACGACGACGAAGCTCCGCACCTCGGGCGCCACTGCCGTGACCACGCTGGTCATGACCAGGGCCGTGGTGAGGTTGTCGGCAAAGGGTGAGATGAAAAAGGCGAGCGCGCCGGTGATCCAGAACACCGCCCGCAGGGAGAAGCCGCGCCGGACGAGCCAGGCGCGCAGCGACCGGAAGACCCCCAGATCCTCCATCGTGTTGATGTAGGTCATCGCCGCCAGCAGGAACAGGAACAGCTCGGCGAACTCGAGCAGGTTGTGGCGTACCAGTTCGGTGGCGGTCGCCGCGACACCGGCCTCCCCGTAGACCCAGGCGACCAGCATCCAGATGAGGCCGGCGGCCACCATCACCGGCTTCGATTTCCGCAGGTGCAGTGTCTCTTCGAGGATGACCAGGCCGTAGGCGGCGGCGAACAGGGCCAGACACAGATAACCGGCCCAGTGGCCGGTCAGATCGAGGGGCTGCGCGGTCATGGCGGGCGTTCATTTTACGCTATCATCCGGCGATGATCTGGAAGCCCAAGGTCGTGGCCGCCGCCATCACCGGGCGCCACCCGCTCGACCTGCCCCACCACCTGACCTGAATGCGCGTCATCGTCGGCCTGTCGGGCGGGGTCGATTCGGCCGTCGCCGCCCTGCTGCTCAAGCGCCAGGGTCACGAGGTCCGCGCCCTGTTCATGAAGAACTGGGAGGACGACGACACCGACGAACACTGTTCGAGCCGGCAGGACCTCGTCGATGCGGTGGCGGTCGCCGACGTCCTCGGCATCGACGTCGATCAGGTCAACTTCTCGGCCGAATACCGGCAGCGCGTGTTCGCCCGGTTCCTCGCCGAATACCGGTCCGGCCGCACCCCGAACCCCGACGTGCTCTGCAACGCCGAGATCAAGTTCCGCGCCTTTCTCGATCACGCGCTGGGACTGGGCGCCGAACGCATCGCCACCGGCCACTATGCGCGCATCGGGGAACGCGGCGGCGGCCACGCCCTGCTGCGCGGTTTGGACCCGGACAAGGACCAGAGCTATTTCCTCTGCCGGCTGACGCAGGCCCAACTCGGGCGCACGCTGTTTCCGGTCGGTGACCTGACCAAGGGCGAGGTGCGCGCCCTGGCCCGCGCCGCCGGCCTCGCCGTGCACGACAAGCGGGATTCGACCGGGATCTGCTTCATCGGCGAGCGGCCGTTCCGCGACTTCCTCGCCCGCTACCTGCCGGCACGCCCCGGCGAAATCCGCACCGCCGACGGGCGGGTGATCGGCGAACACCGCGGCGCGATGTACTACACCCTGGGCCAGCGCGAGGGCCTGGGCGTCGGCGGCGTGCGCGCCGCATCCGAGGCGCCGTGGTACGTGGTCGCCAAGGACGTCGCCGCCAATACGCTCACCGTCGCCCAGGGCCACGACCATCCGCTCCTTTACTGCCGCGGCCTGACGGCAGTGGATATCCACTGGATCGGCGGCGCCGCCCCGGCGCTGTCGTGGCGGGGTACAGTCAAGTGCCGCTACCGGCAGCCCGATCAGTCCTGCCGCATCACTGACTTGGACGGCAACCGCTGCACGGTCCTGTTCGACCATCCGCAGCGGGCCGTCACCCCGGGCCAGTCGGTGGTCTTCTACGAGGATGAGGTCTGTCTCGGCGGCGGCACCATCGACAGCACCTTGCCGTAGGTTCGAATTCGCGCGCCGGCGTGCGCCCGCACCTACACGACCGCGGGAGGATGCCGCATAATGTGCCCCCGTTTTCACGGCCCCTCCGGAGACCCTCATGAGCGACAGCTACAAGACCCTCGCCACCCTCAAGGTCGGCAAGAAGAAATACCGCTACCACAGCCTCAAGGCCCTGGAGAAGGCGCTCAAGGGCAAATTCAGCCTCGCCCGCCTGCCCTATGCTTACAAGATCCTGCTGGAGAACCTGCTGCGCCACGAGGACGGGGCCAACACCACCGCCGCCGACATCAAGGCGCTGGCCACCGCCAACCTGAAGAAGCTGCCGGCCAAGGACATCAACTTCACCCCGGCGCGGGTGATCCTCCAGGACTTCACCGGCGTGCCCTGCGTGGTCGATCTCGCCGCCATGCGCGACGCCATGAAGGCGCTGGGCGGCGACACGGCCAGGGTCAATCCGCTCTGCCCGGTCGAGCTGGTCATCGACCACTCGGTGATGGTCGATCACTACGGCACGAAGAAGGCGCTGGACCTCAACGCCAGGATCGAGTTCGAGCGCAATGGCGAGCGCTATGCCTTCCTGCGCTGGGGCCAGGCGGCGCTGCGCAACTTCAAGGCCGTGCCGCCCGACACCGGCATCGTCCACCAGGTCAACGTCGAATATCTGGCGCGCGTGGTCTTCGAGAAGGACGGGATGCTGTACCCGGATTCCTGTTTCGGCACCGACTCGCACACCACCATGGTCAACGGCATCGGCGTGCTCGGCTGGGGCGTCGGCGGCATCGAGGCCGAGGCGGCCATGCTCGGCCAGCCCTCGTCGATGCTGATGCCGGAGGTGATCGGCGTGCGCCTGACCGGCAGGCTGGCCGATGGCGCCACCGCCACCGACCTCGTGCTCACCGTCACCGAGATGCTGCGCAAGCGCGGCGTGGTCGAAAAACTGGTGGAGTTCTTCGGTCCGGGCCTGGCCAACCTCAGCACCGCCGATCGCTCGACCATTGCCAACATGGCGCCGGAATATGGCGCCACCTGCGGCATCTTCCCGATCGACAAGGAGACGCTCAACTACCTGCGCCTCACCGGCCGCTCAAACGCGCAACTGGCGCAGGTCGAGGCCTATGCCAAGGCGCAGGGGCTGTGGTGGACCCCGAAGAGCCCGGAGGCGAAGTACACCGACGTGCTGCGGCTCGACCTGGATTCGATCCGGCCGTCGCTCGCCGGACCCAAGCGCCCGCAGGACCGCGTCCTGCTGGCCGACGTACAGGCCAATTTCCGCACGGCCTTCGCGGCCGAGCAGAAGCTCCGTCCGTCGGCCGGTGCCGCCACCGTCACCGACAAGGGCAAGACCTTTGCGCTCAAGGACGGCGCCGTGGTGATCGCGGCGATCACCTCCTGCACCAACACCTCCAACCCCTCGGTGCTCATCGGCGCCGGGCTGCTGGCGCGCAAGGCACGGGCCCTCGGTCTCAAGACCCAACCGTGGGTCAAGACCTCGCTCGCCCCCGGTTCCAAGGTGGTCACCGACTACCTCAACAAGGCCGGCCTGCTCCCGGACCTCGAGGCCCTGGGCTTCAACGTCGTCGGTTACGGCTGCACCACCTGCATCGGCAACTCCGGGCCGCTCAACGAACCGATCGGCCGCGCCATCCAGGACCACAGGCTCTCGGTGTCGGCGGTGCTGTCCGGCAATCGCAACTTCGAGGGCCGCGTCCATCAGGACGTGCGCATGAACTACCTCGCCTCGCCGCCGCTGGTGGTGGCCTACGCCATCGCCGGCTCGACCGACATCGATCTCACCCGCGAACCGATCGGCCGCGGCAGGGACGGCAAGGATGTATTTCTCAAGGACATCTGGCCGACCGGCAAGGAAGTCCAGAAGGCCGTCGCCCGGGCCGTCACCGCCGGCCTGTTCAAGAAGTCCTATGCCGACGTGTTCAAGGGCGACCGCCGCTGGCGCTCGATCAAGGTCGGCAAGTCCGAGACCTACGCCTGGGACGCAAAGAGCACCTACGTGCAGAACCCACCCTACTTTGCCGGCATGTCCATGACCCCGCCCGGAATCAAGCCGATCGCCGGTGCCCGCTGCCTGGCCGTGCTCGGCGACTCCATCACCACCGACCACATCTCCCCCGCCGGCGACATCAAGAAGGACTCGCCCGCCGGCCGCTACCTCTCGGACCGGGGCGTGCAGAAGGCCGACTTCAACTCCTACGGCTCACGGCGCGGCAACCACGAGGTCATGATGCGCGGCACCTTCGCCAACACGCGGATCAAGAACGCGATGACGCCCGGCGTCGAGGGCGGCGTGTCGAAGTACCTGAACGGCAGCGACGGCCCGGTCGAACCGATCTACGACGTGGCGATGAAGTACCAGCAGGACGGCACGCCACTGGTCGTGCTCGCCGGCAAGGAATACGGCACCGGCTCGTCGCGCGACTGGGCGGCCAAGGGCACGCTGCTGCTCGGCGTCAAGGCCGTGATCTCGGAGAGCTTCGAGCGCATCCACCGCGCCAACCTGGTCGGCATGGGCGTGCTCCCACTCAACTTCATCGACGGCCAGAACGCCGCATCGCTGGGTCTGGACGGCACCGAGGCGTTCGATTTCCACGGCCTCGCGGAGGGCGCGACCGAGCTTGCGGTCTGTGCCCGGAAGAAGGACGGGACCACCGTCGACTTCAAGGCGCGGGTGCGCATCAACACCCCGGCGGAATGGCAGTATTACGCCCATGGCGGCGTCCTGCCCTACATGCTCCGGCAGATGGCGACGGCGTCCTGACGCCCGCCCCGCAAGAAACCGGCCGGTGATCACAAGGGGCCGCAAGGCCCCTTGCTCATTGCCCCGGATCGATTAGGCCAAACGCGGCCGCTCGGATATACTGCGCCGCAGTTTGTCGCGGCATGGTCCGGTCCATGCCTTGAGGTTCCTGCCGCAGGTGTCGTTCTCGGCATTGCAACGGGCCACCGCCCGTTCCCCCTCCCGCAAACCTGTCGCGGTTCGTGCCATCCGGCGCGCTCTTCGCTTCACCGTAATGTTCGCTGCCTGGACCGGTTTCGCGCCTTGCGCGCGAGCGGGAGCATCCTGGGCGTCTTTGTGCGCCCGTATATGGAGTCATAACTGTCCATGTCATTCTCCGAACTCGGCCTCCCCGAGGCCATTCTGCGTGCCGTTGCCGATCTCGGCCACCGTACACCCACCCCCATCCAGCAACAGGCCATTCCCCTGGTGCGCGAAGGGCGCGATCTGCTCGCTGCCGCGCAGACCGGCACCGGCAAGACGGCGGCCTTCGCGGTGCCGATCCTGGAGCGCCTCGAGACGCGCGGCCCGAACGGCGCCGCACCACGGGCGCTGGTGCTGACACCAACCCGCGAACTGGCCGTCCAGGTGGCCGCCAGCTTTCGTGACTATGGCCGTCATCTCTCCATACAGACCGAGGCGGTCCATGGCGGCGTCGGCATGATGGCGCAAACGCGGGCGCTGCGCCGGGGCGTGGACGTGGTGGTCGCAACCCCGGGCCGCCTGCTCGATCACATCGGGCAGCGCAATGCCAGACTGGGTGGCATCGAAGTGCTGGTGCTCGACGAAGCCGACCGCATGCTCGACATGGGTTTCCTGCCGGCCATACGCCGCATCGTCGGCCTGCTGCCCGGCCACCGCCAGAACCTGTTGTTCTCGGCGACCTTCTCCACCGAGATACGCCAGTTCGCCGCCGGCCTGCTGCGCAACCCGGTCACCGTCGAGGTGGCGCCGCGCAATGCCGCCGCGTCCACGGTCGAGCAGCGCGTACTGCATATCGATCGCGACAATAAACGCGCCCTGCTGGTACACATGCTGCGCACCGGCGACTGGGGCCGGACCCTGGTGTTCGCCAGGACCAAGCACGGCGCCGATCGGCTGACCGACCAGCTCGATCGCGACGGCATCCTCGCCACCGCCATTCACGGCAACAAGTCGCAAGGGGCGCGGACGCGGGCGCTGGACGAATTCAGGCGCGGCGACGTGCGGGTCCTGGTGGCGACCGACGTCGCGGCCCGCGGCATTGATGTCGACGGCATCACCCATGTCGTCAACTTCGACCTGCCTCAGTGCCCGGAAGATTACGTACACCGCATCGGCCGCACCGGCCGTGCCGGCGCGAGCGGCCAGGCGGTCTCGCTGGTCAGCGGCGAGGAACGACCCCTGTTGCGTGACATCGAGCGCCTGCTCGGCCGCACCCTGGCCAAGGCGACGGCCGATGGCTTCGAGACCACCGCAACCCCGTCGATCAGTGACCGCGGCCCGGCCCCCGGCGCCCGCCGCCGGCATGGCCAGTCACAACGCCAGGCGCAAACACATGCCAAGACCGGGCCGGACCCGGCCCGGCGGCGCCACGGACATCGCCACGATGCCGCCGGCAGGCGTGACCATTCGCCGGCCTACAAACCATCGCGCAAGGGTCGCTGATACCCGGCGCTTCCGGCTTTCACCAAGGAGTCCTGACATGCTGAAGATCTACGCCGGCAGTCTGCCGGTCGACACGACTGACGAGGAAATCACCGCGTTGTTCGCCGCCCACGGGCGGGTTCGATCCATCGAGGTCGCGCGCGACATCTTTTCCGGGAAATGCAAGGGCTTCGCCTTTATCGAGATGGAGGGCCACGAGGCGCGCGCCGCGATCGGCGCCCTCAACGGCAAGCAGCTGCGCGGCAGCACCCTGCGGGTCAACGAGGAACGGCCGCGGCCCGCCCGTGGCGGTCGCCGCTACTGACGATCGCCCGCGTCGCGACTAGTCGCCGCGCTTCAGGAGGGAGGCGAGACCGGCGAAGGGCTGGAAGGTGGCGGCCGCATCGCCGGTGCGCGGCGGCGCGCCCCCTTCGCCACGCACCTGATCGAGGTGGCGGCGGTGTTCGTTGTCATGGCAGTAGAGGCACAGCAGCTCCCAGTTGCTGCCATCGTCGGGATTGTTGTCGTGATCGTGGTCGCGGTGGTGGACCGTCAACTCGTGGACGTTGGCGCGGGTGAACTCGCGGCCACAGCGGCCGCAGACCCAGGGATAGAGCTTGAGCGCCTGTTCGCGATAACCCTGATCGCGCGCGGCGCGGGCGCGTTGGGCCTCGGCGACGACCTGATCGAGCTTGCCATCAACCTTGCCGGAACGTGAGGTCACTGGCGCTTGTCCATGGGCGCCACGGCTCAGCGCGGCGCGGTGATGGCGGTGCAGCGATCACGCACGGCGCGCGCCTCGCTGGCATAGCCCGCGACGGCAGGCGGGATTGCGCTCCCGCCGGGCTCCTCGGCGACTATCGCGACGTAGTCGATGAAGGTCAGGTCCAGCGGCAGGCGGCCGTTGACGCAGTTGCAGTACGGCCGGTCGGCGAAGGTCCGCATGCAGGCGGCGTGGCGGGTATCCGAACGCCGCTTCAGATCGGCCAGCGTATCGAGCGCCTGCAACCCCGGATCATTTGCGATTCCGGATTCCGCAGCGGCGTCGATGACCGCAAAGGCGAAACCGGCGGCCACCAGCACGGCCCGCGCGCGGTCAGTACCCAATCGTGCTGCCGCTCATCCGGTCCAGCCGAGACCGGCGGCGATGCAGTTGATGGACAGCAGCAGAGGCACCAGGTACTGCTCGGCCGCCTTCTTGTCCGTTTTCTTCGTAACCCGGAAGCGCCGGATCAGTTCGATCTGGGTGAGGCCCACCTGGCTGACGGTGGGCAGCCGCCGCGTCAGGCGCCGGCGGAAGCGCGGGAAGCGCTCGCACAGGGACCGGCCGCCGCTGACCGCCAGCACCTGGCCGACGGTGGTCTGGTACTCGGCCTCGATCAGGGCGTAGATGGCGTCGCGGGTCTGGCGATCCTCGACCAGCGCCGCGTACCGGCGCGCGATGTCGAGGTCCACCTGCGCCAGCGTCTTCTCGACCTCGTCGATGATGAGGCGGAAGAGCCGCGACTCCGCGAACATCCGCCGCAGCATCGCCTTGCGCCCGCCGCCACGGCCGTCCATGAAGGTCGCGAGCGCCGAACCGACCCCGTACCAGCCGGTGATCATGTGGCGGTTCTGGGTCCAGGCGAACACCCAGGGAATGGCGCGGAGCTGGCTCAGGGTCTTGGCCCCGAAACGGCGCGCCGGGCGCGAGCCGATATTGAGCAGCGTCAGTTCCTCGACCGGGCTGGCGGCCTCGTAGTAGGCGACCAGACCGGGCTGATCGACCAGCGTTCGATAGGTCCTCCGGGCCGTCTCCGCCAACCCGGCCATCACCTCGTCGAACTCCGGGTGCGGCCTCAATTCCGCCTCGCGGCCCGACAGCAGCGAGTGCTGGAAGACGCTCGCCGCCAGCAGTTCCATGGCCGCCTGCGCCGTGCCGCGATTGGCGAACTTGGCCGAGGCCACCTCGCCCTGCTCGGTGATGCGCATCTGTCCGTGGATGGAACCGGCCGGCTGCGCCGCGATGGCGTGACCCGTCGGCGCGCCGCCGCGGGACACCGAGCCGCCGCGGCCGTGGAAGAAGCAGATCGGCACCCCGCATTCGGCGCCGACCTCGGTCAGGATCGCCTGGGCGCGGGACAGCTCCCAGTTGGCGGTGAAGTAGCCGCCGTCCTTGTTGGAGTCCGAGTAACCGATCATCACCTCCTGCACGCCGTCCAGGGCGGCGACGGTGCGCTGCACCAGCGGCACCGACAGCAGTTCGCGCATGATCGCCGGCGCCGCGTGCAGATCATCGATGGTTTCGAACAGCGGCACGACCATGATCCGGCAGCGATCGACGCCCGGGCTGTCGGCGTAGAGGCCGACCAGCTTGGCCAGCAGATAGACGCCGAGCACGTCGGCGGCGCGCTGGGTCATGCTCAGTACCACGGCGTTGAAGGCATGGCCATCGACCAGGGCCCTGGGCTCGACGATGAGGTGCAGCATGCCGAGGGTTTCGGCGGCCTCCTCGGGCAGGCCGGTAAGGTCGGGATAGCGCTCGTACGGACGGGCCAGTTCGCCGGCGATCCACTGCCGCCAGGCGTCGCTTTCCGGCGGCGGCGCGGTCGCGCCCTCGAGCCGTTCGTAGACCGCCGCCAGGGTGCGGTTGACGACCGTCGTGTTCTGCCGCAGATCGAGGCTCACCGTGCGGAAGCCGAAGATCTCGACCTCGCGCCGCAGCGGCGCCACCAGCGCCCGCGCCACGTTGCCGCACTGGGCGGCGATCAGGCCGTCCTCCATGACCCGCAGGTCGTCGATCAGCTGATCCGGGTTGAAGTAGGCATAGGTCGTGTGGATGGTGGTGTTGCGTTCGACGGCGTTGATGCTGGCCTCGAGCTTGCGCCGGATGCAGGCGGTGTACTGCCGGAAGACCTCGCCCGGGTTGCGCCGCGCGATGTTGTCGCCCTCGCCGCTGCGCACCAGGTTGTCTGCCAGCGCCGCCTGGAACGCGGGCGGCACGACGACCGCGTGGCGGGCGATGCTGAGCCTGCCGCTCAGCGCCTCCAGCCGCCGCCGGTAGCGGCGCAGCGCCGCCAACTGGTTGGTGCGCACCGTGCGGCGGGTGACCTCGTTGGTGACGAAGGGATTGCCGTCGCGATCGCCGCCGATCCAGCAGCCGAAGCGGAAAAACGCCGGGACCCGGAATCGTTCCTTCGGGTAGGCGGCGCGCAGCGCCGCGTCGAGATCATCGAACAGCGCCGGCGCCCGCTCGTACAGCGCCTCGTTGAAGAAGTGCAGACCCCAGGCGACCTCCTGATCGACGGTCGGCTTCTCCAGCCGGATCTCGCCGGTCAGCCACAGCAAGTCGATCTCGCCGCGCAGTTCGGCGATGAATTCGGCGCGCTCGCGGGGTGTCCAGCGCGACGACTCCATCTGCACCAGCAGCAGGTAGATCCGCCGGTGGATCTCGAGCACGGTGACGCGCTTGGCCTCGGTGGGGTGGGCGGTGATGGTCGGCCGCACCCGCGCCACGTCGAGCAGCGCCTGGACCTCGGCGGCCGGCACGCCGGCGGCGGCGGCGGCGGCCATGACGTGCGCGAAGGTCCCGTCGACCGCGTTGGCGCCGCGCTCGGTCTCGATGAGCCGGCGGCGGCGCATGATGGCGTTCTCCTCGGCGATGTTGAGGAGTTGGAACCAGATGCCCTGCGCCTGCATGACCCGCAGCAGCAGGTCGCGGTCGTCCTCGGGCACCGGCGCCTTGCCACGCAGGATCGGTTCGATCTCGGGCTGGCGCGCGCGGATCACGTCATACAGCCGGTCGTGCAGCAGGCCGACGACCTCGCGGACGTAGGCCACGGAGTTCGCCGCGATCGGCCCCTCGGCGGCAGTCACCCGATCAAGCGGCTTGAAGTGTTCACGGCCCTGGTTTCTCTTGCCCATGTCGCGCTCCGGCTTGAGTGCTGCAACCTTGGTTCAGGACTGCCGCGGCGCGCCCGTTGCGGGCGCTGCCAGGAAACCGTCCACCTGCCGTCATGCCGGCGGAAGCCGGCATCCAGCAAAAGACCTTTACCTCACTGGACCCCGACTTTCGCCGGGGTGACGACCTCGCGGCGGCGTGCGCCGAATGACGGGCGCGCCACGGCGTCACTTGCCCAGAAATTCCCTAGACCACCTTGTCGCGCACCGGCTTGTTGGCGAAAAACAGATCGAGGTTCTCGACCACCCGCATGCCCATGTCGACGCGGGTCTCGCGCGTGGCGCTGCCCAGGTGCGGCAGCAGTACCACGTTTTCCAGCGTCAGCAGGTCCTCGGTGACCCGCGGTTCGGCCTCGTAGACGTCGAGCCCGGCGGCCTTGATGGTGCCGTTCCTGAGGGCCAGGACCAGCGCCTGCTCATCGACCACGTCGCCACGGGCGGTATTGATGAGGATGGCGTCCCTGCGCATCATGCCGAGACGCTCGGCGTTGATCAGGTGGAAGTTCTCCTTGCCGCCCGGGCAGTGCAGCGACACGAAATCGGCGACCTTCAGCACCGCCTCGACCGAAGCGCACTGCGTCGCCTCGAGATCGCTGATCGACTCCGGCGCCGGCGGATAGGGATCGTAGTACATGATCTTCATGCCGAAGCCGTGATGGGCCTTGTGTGCGGTCGCCCGCGCGATGCGTCCCATCCCGATCAGGCCCAGCGTCTTGCCGGTCACCTTGGTCGAGATCATGTGCGTCGGCCGCCACCCGGTCCAGGCCTTGGTCCGGACATGGCGCTCGCCCTCGCCGCCGCGCCGCGCCGCCATCAGCAGCAGGGTCATCGCCAGATCGGCGGTGCAATCGGTGAGCACCTCGGGCGTGTTGGTCACGGTGAGGCCGCGCTTCTTCGCCGCCTCGAGGTCGATGTGGTTGAAGCCGACGCCGAAGTTGCCGAGCACGCGGGCCCGCAACGGTTCGGCCGCCAGCACCTCGGCCGTGATCTTGTCGGAGACGGTCGGACAGACGGCGTCGTAGCCGCGCAGGGCGTCCTGCAACTGCGCCACCGACAGCGGTGTGTCGGTGGCGTTGAGCGTGACGTCGTAGCGCTCGCGCAGCGCCGTCTCCACTTCCGCCGGCCAGGCGCGGGTGACGAGGACCTTCGGTTTGCTCATGTCGTTGCCCCGCGACCCTACTGGATGCCGTACTGCTTGCGTACCGCGGCCACCGTCGCGCCGATGGCCGCCGGGGTCGGCGACACATGGATGCCGCACTCCTTGAGGATCTCCACCTTCTCGGCGGCGGATTCGCCATAGGCCGAGATGATCGCCCCGGCGTGTCCCATGCGGCGTCCCTTGGGCGCGGTGAGACCGGCGATGTAGGCGACGACGGGCTTCTTCATGTTGTCCTTCGCCCATTTCGCGGCCTCGGCCTCCTGCGGACCGCCGATCTCGCCGATCATGACCACCATCTTGGTCTCCGGGTCCTGGTTGAACAGTTCCAGGTGGTCACGGAACGACGAGCCGTTGATCGGATCGCCGCCGATGCCGATCGACGACGAGACGCCGATGCCGAGCGACTTCATCTGCGATGCGGCCTCGTAACCGAGGGTCCCGGAACGGCCGACGACGCCGACGTCGCCCTCCTTGTAGATGTGCCCCGGCATGATGCCCATCATGCACTTGCCCGGACTGATGCTGCCGGCGCAGTTCGGCCCGGTCAGGCGCATGCGGCGATCCGCCTTGTAGCGGCGCATGTAGCGCTTGACCCTAATCATGTCCTGGGCCGGGATGCCGTCGGTGATCGCCACGCAGTAGCCGATGCCGGCATCGGCGGCCTCCATGATCGAGTCGGCCGCATAGGGCGCCGGCACGAAGATGATGCTGGCGTTGGCACCGACATCCCTGACCGCGTCCTTGACGGTGTTGAAGACCGGGCGGTCGAGGTGGGTCTGCCCGCCCTTGCCGGGCGTCACGCCGCCGACCACGTTGGTGCCGTACTTGATCATGTCATTGGCGTGGAAGGTGCCGATCTGGCCGGTGAAGCCCTGCACAATGACGCGCGAATTCTTGTCGAGAAGGATAGCCATGATGTTTCCTCTTCAGTGTTCCGTTATTGCCGACCCGTATGTTTCTTCCACGCGGCCACCACCTTTTCGGCGGCCTCGGCCAGCGTCTCTGCGGTCTGGATGCGATGGGCCTGGGACTTCAGGTCACCGCTCTCCAGCGCCTCGCGCAGGATGCGGCGGCCCTCTTCGACGTTGGTTCCGGACAGGCGCACGACCAGGGGCACGGTCATCTCGACCTTCTGCAGCGCCTGGATCAGGCCCTCGGCCACCCAGTCGCAGCGGTTGATGCCGGCGAACACGTTGACCAGGAACGCCTCGACCTTCTTGTCCGACAGCACCAGCCGGAACGCCTTGGCGACCCGGTCCGGGTTGGCGCCGCCGCCGATGTCGAGGAAGTTGGCGGGTTCGCCGCCGGCCAGCTTGATCATGTCCATGGAGGCCATGGCCAGACCGGCGCCGTTGATCATGCAGCCGATGTTGCCGTCGAGACCGACGTAGGACAGGCCGCGGTCGGCCGCCTGCATCTCGCGCGGATCCTCCTGCGACTTGTCGCGCAGTTCGGCGACGTTGGGGTGACGGAACAGGGCGTTCTCGTCGAACGACATCTTGGCATCGAGCGCGATCAGCTTGTTGTCCTTGGTCGTCACCAGCGGATTGATCTCGACCATGGTGGCGTCCAGATCGCGGAAGGCGCGGTAACAGCCCATGAACGTGGTCACGGCCTGGCTGATCATCGACGGCGGCAGCCGCAGCGCGAAGGCCATTTCCCGGGCCTGGAATTCCTGCATGCCGACCGCCGGTTCGATGGCGCAGCGGACGATGGAATCGGGACGCTCGCGGGCGATCTCCTCGATCTCCATGCCGCCCTCGGCGGAGGCGACGACCGAGACCCGCTCGTTGGCGCGATCGAGCACGAAGGCGAGGTAGATCTCGCGGTCGATCGCGCAGCCGGCCTCGATGTAGAGGCGATGCACGACCTTGCCGGCGGGGCCGGTCTGGTGGGTCACCAGCCGCTTGCCGAGCAACTCATCGGCGGCGTTCCAGATGTCGTCGTCGTTGCGGCAGACCTTGATGCCGCCGGCCTTGCCGCGGGCGCCGGAATGGATCTGGGCCTTCACCACCCATATGTCGCCGCCGATCTCCTTGGCGCGATAGACGGCCTGCTCGGGGCTGTAGGCCAGCCCGCCCTGCAGGGTGTTGACGCCGAAACCCGAGAGGATTTCTTTGGCTTGATATTCATGGATTTCCACGGTGCGTCTCCTTCAATTCAATGGGGAATTCGTCATTTCTTGGTCTTCGACTCGATGACGTCGGCCATGCGCACGACGTTCTCGGCCATGCGCGAGGAGGCGGCATCGATCATGCGGCCGTCGAGCACGACGGCGCCCTTGCCGGCCTTGGCGGCCTCGTCCATCGCCTGCAGGATGCGCTTGGCGCGCTCGACTTCCTTGGGCGGCGGCGACATGACGTCGTTGGCGAGCGCGATCTGCGACGGATGGATCGCCCACTTGCCCTCGTAGCCCAGTGCGGCGGCGCGCTTGGCGGCGGCGATGTAGCCGTCCGGATCGTTGAAGTCGCCGAACGGGCCGTCGATGGCACGGATGCCGTAGGCACGGCAGGTGATCACCATCCGCTGCAGCGACGAGTGCCACTGGTCCCCCGGGTAATCCGGATTCAGGCCGCCGATGACGACCGTGCGGGCGCGGCAGGAGGCGGCGAAGTCGGCGACGCCGAAGTGCAAGGCCTCGAGCCGCTTGCTCGACTGGGCGATGGCCTCGACGTTGGCCATGCCGAGGGCGATCTCGATCAGGCATTCGATGCCGATCGGGTTCTTGAGCTTCTTCGCCTCCTCGATCTGGGTCAGCATGCAGTCGACCATGTAGACGTCCGCGGGCGTCCCGACCTTGGGGATCAGGATGGTGTCCAACTTCGCACCGGCCTGTTCGACGATGTCGACCACGTCGCGGTACATGTAGTGGGTGTCGAGGCCGTTGATGCGCACGGAGATGGTCTTGCCGTGGCCGGCCCAATCGAGGTCGTTCAGCGCCTCGATGATGTTCTTGCGGGCCTTCTCCTTGTCATCCGGGGCGACCGCGTCCTCGCAGTCGAGGAAAATATAATCGGCTTCCGACTTCAGCGCCTTCTCGAACATCGACGGATTGGAACCCGGCACCGCGAGCTCGCTGCGCTGCAGGCGGGTGCGTACCGGTTTGTACTGGGTAAAGCTCATGCGGGCGTCCCTCTCATATCGTTAGGCGCCGGCCGGGGACTCCCCGACCCCGGCGGCGCGACTTGGACATTGCCGACAGCTTGTATTTTGTAACACCACCGCCTCAAATCTTGCGGGCTTCCTCGACGGGCACCTTGTTGGTCGAGCGCAGGTACTCCTGCGCCGCGGCAACACCGGAACCGGCCTCGACCTTGATGCCGATGTCGCGCATCGCCATCTCCGCGCCGCCCAGGGCCGCGAGCAGCATCAATTCGTTCATGTCGCCCAGATGGCCGATGCGGAAGATCTTGCCGGCCACCTTGGCGAGACCGATCGACAGCGCCAGGTTGTAGCGGCGGTAGGCGGTACGCACCACCTCGGTGCCGTTGAAGCCTTCGGGGACGAACACCGCCGAGACGGTGTCGGAGTACCACTTGGGCTCCTTGGCGACCAGTTTCAGGCCCCAGGCCTTGACCGCGGCGCGGGTGGCCTCGGCGTAGCGGTGGTGGCGGGCGAAGACGTTCTCCAGGCCCTCCTCGAGGATCATGTTCAGCGCCTCCCGCAGGCCGCGCAGCAGGTTCATCGGCGGCGTATAGGGGAAGAAGCCGAGATCGTTGGTCTTGATCTGATCGGCGATGTCGAAGAAGCAGCGCGGCAGCTTCGCGGTCTTGCTCGCCTCCAGCGCCTTCTGGCTCATGCAGATGATGCCGAGACCGGTGGGCAACATGAAGCCCTTCTGCGAGCCGGATACGCAGACGTCGACGCGCCACTCATCCATGCGGAAGTCTATGGAGGCGACCGAGGAAACGCCGTCCACGAACAGCAGCGCCGGGTGCCCGGCATCGTCGAGGGCCTTGCGCACGGCGGCGACGTTGGAGGCGACGCCGGTCGCGGTCTCGTTCTGGGTGGCGAACACGCCCTTGATCTCGTGATTCTTGTCGGCCTTGAGGATCTCGGCATAGCGTTCCGCCGGCACGCCTTCACCCCACTCCACGTCCAGGGCCTGGACGTTGAGACCCCAGCGCTGGCACATGTCGATCCAGAGGTTGGAGAAATGGCCGAACCCCGACATCAGCACCTTGTCGCCCGGCGACAGCGTGTTGCTGATCCCGGCCTCCCAGCCGCCGGTGCCGGAGGCGGGATAGATGAAGACGCGGCCGGTGGTGGTCTTGAAGACCTTCTTCATGTCCTCGTACAGCGGCTTGGTGAAGTTCGGCAGATCCGGCGCCCGCATGTCCTCCTGGGCGAGGTGCATGGCACGGTTGATGCGGTCCGGGATGTTGGTCGGGCCGGGGATGAACAGGAAGTTACGTCCGGGCATGGGCTATCCTCCGTAGTGGCAATTGAACCCTTCGACGCGAACCCGCTCCTGCCAGAGGACGGTCGTTCCGGTCGAAGGCGTCGACTAAAAAATGTGATTAACCGCCCGCGGAATCGCAGGCGATCCCCCCAAAAATGGACGCGCAAGTTAGCACGCCAACGCGCGTCCGTGCAAGAGATAACCGCATGAAAACTTGCGGGTTTAGCTGACGCGTCGCAACAACCGCCGGCGGCCGGCGGCCGCCCCGCCGTTCAGAAGAAATCGAGCAGTACCGCGCGCCGGAAACGGGGCTGTACCGGCCGGGCATTCATCGGATAGAGCTTGGCAAACTGCTCGATCTGGGTCTTGGAGGCCTCGATGTGGTCGCGAAACACGACCCAGTTGACCACCTCGCCGCACGGCGGCGTCGTCAGCGAGCCCGCGTACTGGACGGTCGTCATGTTCCTGGGCAGGAATTTCGCCAGTTCGATGAACTCATCCTCGACCTTGACCGTGCCACCGGCCTCCTCCGGCATCCTCGCCCAGATCGGGACCAGCACCGGATGCTCGGCGCCCGGCTTGATGAAGATGCCGAGCACGGTCAGGCCGCCATCCTCGGCCTTGTGCACGAAGTGCACCTCCATCTCGTGCGCCTTGCCATCGACCGTGTGCTCGCTCGGGTGATGGAAATGGAACTGCAGGAGCTGGTAGTCCTTGCCGCCGTAGTTGACGAAACTCGCCGGCGGGACATTAACCTGGATGGTGTGGCCATTATTGACGATCGCGTAGGGACTCTTCTTCCAGACCGGCGCGATATCCTTGAGCAGGGCCGGCGTCGGCTCGCTCAGGTCGATGGGCGACTGCTCCCGGCCTGTGCCGCAGATCCGGAAGTCCTCGCTCAGTTCGGCCCAATGCTCCGGCCCGCCCTCGCCTTCGTAGCCCCAGTGCGGACCTTCATGCTTGTCGCCGGCGCCTTTGGCGTCTGGTGCCGGCTTCCCGGTCTTTTCACCCTCCGCTTTCCCGGCCGCCTTGGTCTCGCCGTCCGCTCCGTGCGCGTCCGCCTTCGCCGCTTCCTTCCCGGCTTCGCCATGCCCGCTGTCCGCGGCACGCTTCTCCTCGGCCAGTGCCGTGCCCGAACGCAGGCACAGCGGGCACAACAAAGTAGCCCCGAGATAACGGACGACGCGGCGACGCTGCATGGTTTGAATCTCCTTGTTCGTCAGGTTGTCGTGCTCAGCGGCGGCGTGGTCCGCGACTTGAATTTCGCTATCGAACGGGCAGGCGCTTCAGGCGTGCCGCATCGCCTGTTCCAGGTCGTCGATCAGATCATCGACATCCTCGAGTCCGACTGAAAGCCGAATCAATCCCTCGGTGATGCCGGCCGACTGTCGCTCGGCATCGGTCAGCCGCCAATGCGTGGTGGTCGCCGGATGGGTAATGGTGCTCTTGGCATCCCCCAGATTGGCCGTGATCGAGAAGATGCGCACGGCGTCGATGACTTTCCAGGCGGCGCCCCGCCCGCCCCGGACCTCGAACGCCACGATCCCGCCGAACCCCTGCTGCTGTCGCCCGGCGAGTTCGTGCTGCGGGTGCGAGGCCAGACCCGGGTAGTAAACGCGCGTCACCAGGGCCTGGCTTTCCAGCCAGGTGGCCAGATCCATGGCCCGGGCGCTGTGCGCCTTCATGCGCAGGCCCAGGGTCTCGATGCCCTTGAGAAAGACCCAGGCGTTGAACGGGCTCATCGAACAGCCACCATTGCGCACCGCCCCGAAAACCGCCTCGCCAAGCTGCGCGTCGGCAACCACCGCGCCGCCGACGCAGCGGCCCTGCCCATCGATGTACTTGGTGGCCGAGTGGATTACGAGGTCGGCACCCATCAGCAGCGGCTGCTGCAACGCCGGCGTCAGGAAACAGTTGTCGACGGCCAGCAGACAACCCCGCGCGTGCGCGAGCTCGGCCAGACGCGCGACGTCGGCGATCTCGGTCAGCGGATTGGAAGGGGTCTCGACCAGCAGCAGCCGGGTCTGCGGCCGGATGGCCGCCGCCCATGCCGCGTAGTCGGTAAGCCCGACGAAGGTGGTATCGACGCCGAACTTGGCGACGATGTTCTGCAGCAGCGTCACGGTGGTGCCGAAAACGCTGCGCGAGCAGACCACGTGATCACCGTTCTTCAGCAGCGCCAGGATGGTGGTCAGGATTGCCCCCATCCCGGAGGCCGTCGCCACGCACCGCTGCCCGTGTTCGAGCGCCGCCAGGCGTTCCTCGAAGACGCGCACGGTCGGATTGGTGAATCGCGAATAGATATTGCCCGGCTCCCGGCCGGCGAAGCGGGCGGCCGCCTGGGCGGCACTGGCGAAGGTGAAACTCGAGGTGGCGAAGATCGGCTCGCTCTGCTCGCCTTCCGGTGTGCGGATCTGGCCCGCACGCACGGCCAGCGTGTCGATGCCGAAACTCGCCCGCTCGTCCGCAACCCCGACGCCGCCGCCACGCTCCGCCGTCATACCGGAAGGTGCAGGTTGGTCAGATTGGACGACTTGGTCCCGCGCCGGGTCTTGGCGGCGTCGGATCTCAGGGCGCTCACCGAGTCGAGATACTCCTGATCGACGTCGCCGGTCACGTACCGGCCGTCGAAGCAGGAGGTGTCGAAGCGGGTGATCTCGGGATTGCCCTTGCGCGCGCAATCGATCAGATCATCCAGGTCCTGGTAGATCAGGCGATCGGCACCGATGAGGTGACAGACCTCGGCGTCCGTCCGTCCGTGCGCGATCAATTCCTCGCCGGTCGGCATGTCGATGCCGTAGACGTTGGGATACCGCACCGGCGGCGACGCCGACGCGAAATACACCTTGGTCGCCCCGGCCTCGCGGGCCATCTGGATGATCTGGCCCGAAGTCGTGCCGCGAACGATCGAATCATCGACCAGCAGCACCGTCTTGCCGCGGAACTCGAGATCGATGGCGTTGAGCTTCTGGCGCACCGACTTCTTGCGCAGCGCCTGACCCGGCATGATGAAGGTGCGCGGGATGTAGCGGTTCTTGATGAAGCCCTCGCGGTACTTCACCCCCAGGATGTTCGCCATCTCCAGCGCCGCGGTGCGGCTGGTATCCGGGATCGGAATGACGACGTCGATGTCGTGGTCCGGCCACTCGCGCATCACCTTGCGGGCCAGCGCCTCGCCCATGCGCATGCGCGCCTTGTGCACCGAGATGCCGTCGATGATCGAGTCCGGGCGCGCGAAGTACACATGCTCGAAGATGCACGGTGCGTAATCGGGACGATCGGCGCACTGGGCCTCGTGGAACCCGCCGGCCTTGTCGATGAACACGGCCTCGCCCGGGCGGACGTCCCGAATCGTGCGGAAGCCGAGCACATCGACGGCGACGCTTTCCGACGCGATGATGAATTCGGGGCCGTCCGGGGTGTCGCGCGACCCGAAGACGATCGGCCGGATCCCGTGCGGGTCGCGGAAGCCGACGATGCCGACGCCGGTGATCATCACGACGCAGGCATAGGCGCCGCGGCAGCGCCGGTGCACGCCGCGCACCGCGGCGAAAATGTCCTCGGCGCCGATGCGCAGCTTGTCGCGCTCCTGCAGTTCGTGCGCGAAGACGTTGAGCAGCACCTCCGAATCCGAGTCGGTGTTGATGTGCCGCAGATCCTCGCGATAGAGATGGGCCTTGAGATCGCCGGCGTTGGTCAGGTTGCCGTTGTGGGCAAGGGCGATGCCGTAGGGCGAATTGACGTAGAAGGGCTGCGCCTCGGCGGTCGACGAGGTGCCCGCGGTCGGATAACGGACGTGGCCGATGCCCATGTTGCCGAGCAACCCGATCATGTGCCGGGTGTGGAACACGTCGCGCACCATGCCGCCCGATTTGCGCAGGTAGAACCGGCCGTCGGCGTAGGTGGCAATCCCCGCCGCGTCCTGGCCGCGATGCTGCAGGACCGTCAGGCTGTCAAACAGCGCTTGGTTGACGCTGCCCTTGCCGACGATGCCGACGATTCCACACATGGCGCGCGCATTCTAACCTTTTTGCGGGGCCGGCGGCGGCGGCGATTCCGGCGGCGGCGCGTCGTCGAAGCGGAAATGACCGGCGATCTCGGCCGGCAGAAAACCCTTGAACCAGATCGCGACCGGGAGGACGTGCGGGATGAGGGTCGACTGCCGCCACCACGGGTCATTGGGAAATGGCGTCAGTCCGGCGAGCAGGACCAGGATGGCGACGACCACCACCCCGCGCGCGGCCCCGAACACGACGCCGAGCAGGCGGTCGGTGCCGGTCAGGCCGGTGCTCTCCACCAGCTTGCCGATAAGGAAGCCGGCCAGCCCGCCGGCCATCAGGGTGCCGACGAACAGGACCAGGAAGGCCAGGAACAGGCGCGCCGACGGCAATTCGACGCGGCCCTCGAACAGGACCGCGACCGCGGGGAAGAAAGTGATCGCTATCCAGAAGGCGAGCACCCAGGTGACCAGCGACAGGACTTCCCGGACCAGGCCCCGCAGGACGCTGACCAGCGCCGACACCCCGACGATGGTGGCGATACCGATGTCGATCCCGCTCATGGCTAGGGGTAGCGGACGACGATGCCCTTGATCTTGAGTTCCTTCTCGAGTTTGTCGCGGATGCCATCGGCCTTGGCCCGGGCCAGCTCCGGCCCCACCCGCACCCTGTACTTGCGGCCCTCGGCTGGATAGTGCTTGTCGATGAACGCGGCATAGCCGGCCTTCTGCAGACGCTTCTCCAGGTCGGTCGCGTTTTTCTCGCTGTCAAAGCTGCCGAGTTGGACCACCCAGGCAACTACCCCGGTCCTTTGTGTGTCCTGCGGCGACGGCGAAGCCGGTGGCTCGGGGATGGCCGGCGCGGGTGCCGTTGCTGGCGGTGTTTTCGTCGCGGCCGGTGATTCCGGCGCTACCGGCACCGGTGCCGTTTCGGCGTTGGTGACCGGCGCCGGCTCCGTATCCAGCGGGACGATGCGCGAAGAAAATTCGCCGGAGTCAGGTTTGGGCGGGATGTTGGTCGCTTCGATCCTGGGTTCTTCGATGCCGCTGTCGTCGAGCAGGGCGGGAAGGAAGATCACCGCCAGGCCCGCGAGCACCGCGGCGCCGACCAGCCGTTGCCGCAGGGTCTGATTCATGCGCGAGCCGCCACCGGGCGCGCACCATCCCGTTCGAGCAGCATGGCAACGCCGGCCACCGTCAGAAAGGAACCGAAGACCAGGATGCGATCATTCGATCCGGCGGTGGCCCCCAGCATTGCAAACGCGGCATCGACGGTCGCATGCAGTGTCATCGGCACCTCTTCGGGCAGCTGTCGCAGGTGGTCGGCAAGCTGGGCGGCGGTGGCGCCCCGGCGCCCGGCCAGCGTCACCAGGTGCCATTCATCGGCCAGCCCCGACATCGCGCGGAAAACCCCACCGATGTCCTTGTCGCGCAACATGCCGGTCATGAAGAGCGTGCGCCCGGCCGCCGGCCGCGCGCGCAGGGTCTCGGCGAGCACATGCGCCGACTGCGGATTGTGCGCCACATCGAGGATCCAGACCGGAGGACCGGAAAAAACCTGGAAACGGCCCGACAGCGTGACCGTGCGCAGCCCCTGTTCGATGGCGCCCCGAGTCACCGGGCAGCGCGACGCCAGTTCCTGAAGCGCCATCAGCACACCGGCGGCGTTCTGCAACTGGAAGTCACCGATCAGCCGCGGCCGTGGCAGCACGTCGAATCTCTGCCGATCGCTCCACCACGACCAGCCCGCGGCCGCCATCTCATAGCCGTATTCGCGCCCGAGCAGCAACAGTCTCGATCCGATTTGACCCGCATGGCGTCGCAGACTTTGCGGCGGCTGCGGATCGGAACAGACGGCCGGGCGCGCGGAACGAAAGATCCCGGCCTTCTCCCAGCCAATGGCCTCGCGATCGGTGCCCAGCCACTCGACGTGGTCGATGTCCACGGTGGCGACCAGGGCGACATCGGCATCGATGATGTTGACCGCGTCCAGCCGCCCGCCCATCCCGACCTCGAGTATGGCGACGTCGATCCCGGAGCGAAAGAAGATGTCCAGGGCGGCGAGCGTCCCGAACTCGAAATAGGTCAGACTGATGTCGCCGCGCGCCTGATCGATGCGGTCGAAGGATGCGCAGATCGCGTCATCGGCCACCGCGTCGCCGCCGATGCGGATGCGCTCGTTGTAACGCACCAGATGCGGCGAGGTGTAGCGGCCGACGCGATACCCCGCCGCGCCGAGTATGGCATCGAGCATGGCGACGCTCGATCCCTTGCCATTGGTGCCACCAACGGTAACCGTGGCGTAGCCGGGACGGCCGATCCCCATGCGCTCGGCGACCGCACGCACCCGATCCAGGCCCAGCTCGATCTCGCGCACATGCAGGGACTCCTGCCAGGCGAGCCAATCCCCCAGGCAGCCGAAGCGGGGCGGCAGGGCAGCAAGTCTTGGCGCGTGATGGTTCATCGGAACGGGGCGAGGCGCGGGGAAATCATAACAGGAACGCGCGCCCCGGAAACCGGGGCCGGCGTCATTCCGGCTTGGGCAGATGTGTCAGGACGGCGAGCAGCGAGGCAATCCGATCGCGCAGCTGCCGCCGGTCGATGATCATGTCCACCACGCCATGCGCCAGCAGGAACTCGCTGCGCTGAAACCCCTCGGGCAGGACCTGTCTGACCGTCTGCTCGATGACCCGGGGCCCGGCGAAGCCGATCAGGGCGTTCGGCTCGGCAATGTTGACGTCGCCGAGCATGGCGAGGCTCGCCGACACCCCGCCCATGGTCGGATCGGTCAGCACCGAGATGTATGGAATCCCGCGCCTGGACAAGGCGGCCAGCGCCGCCGACGTCTTGCTCATCTGCATCAGCGACACCAGCGCCTCCTGCATGCGGGCGCCGCCGCTGGCCGCGAAGCAGACCAGGGACATCTTGCGATCGATGGCGGCGGCGACGGCGCGCACGAACCGTTCGCCAACCACCGACCCCATCGAACCGCCCATGAACTCGAACTCGAACGCGCAGGCGACCACCGGCAACCCCTTGACCCGGCCGCTCATGCAGACCAGGGCGTCCGATTCCCCGGTATCGCGCTGTGCCTGGCTCAGGCGATCCCGGTAGCGCTTGCTGTCGCGGAATTTCAGGAAGTCGAGCGGCTGCACCTCGGCGCCGATTTCCTGACGCCCGTCGCGGTCGAGAAAGTAGTCGAGCCGGCGCCGGCCACCAACACGCAGGTGGTGGTCGCATTTCGGGCAAACATCGAGATTGCGATCGAGTTCGGCGCGGTACAGCATCACTTTGCAGGCCGGACAGCTGAGCCAGAGTCCTTCCGGCACATTGCGCTTGGCGACACCGTCGGTGCGGATGCGTGACGGCAGCAGCTTGCGGAACCAGTTCATGGGCATGAACTCCCGGTCGCCGGCGCGGCATCCATGGCGGTGCGGAGCGCACCGGTGTAACGGCGCAACTCGTCCGGAATCCGCGCCGCGTCCTGCTGCAAGCGTTCGACCGCTGCCACCAGCGCGCTGCCCACAACCACGGCGTCGGCGACCTGCGCCACGCGCGCGGCCGTTTCCGGATCGCGGATGCCGAAACCGACACCGATGGGCAGATCGGTGAGATCCCGGATCGCGGCCACCCGGGCGCCGACGTCGGTCACATCCAGAGTCGCCGCGCCGGTGACCCCCTTGAGCGAGACGTAATAGACGAAGCCGCCGGCCAGATCGCAGATCTGGCGTGCGCGGACCGCCGACGTGGTCGGCGCAAACAGGAAGATTGCCTGCAGTCCGCGCGCGCGCAGCGCGGCGACGAACTCCACGCCCTCGTCGGGTGGCAGATCGACGGTCAACACACCGTCGACGCCAGCGGCGGCGGCGGCGGTGGCGAAGGCCTCGTAACCCATGCGCTCGATCGGATTGAGATAGCCCATCAGGACCACCGGCGTGACCTGATCGCGGGTGCGGAACCCGGCGACCATCCGCAGCACCGCCTTGAGGTTGACATGATGGCGCAGCGCCCGCTCACTGGCACGCTGGATGATCGGTCCGTCGGCCATGGGATCGGAAAACGGCACGCCCAGTTCCAGGACGTCGGCGCCGCCCTCGACCAGGGCATGCAGCAGCGGCACCGTCGCGCCGGGTTCGGGGTCACCGGCGGTGACGAAGGTGATCAGGGCCTTGCGCCCGGCGGCGCGGCAACTGCGGAAACGCTCGTCGATCCTGCTCATGCGCGGGGAGTCGCCGTCATGCTCAGAACTGTATGCCCTGGCGCGAGGCGACCGTATGGATGTCCTTGTCGCCGCGGCCGGAAAGATTGACGACGATGACCGCGTCCGTCGGCAGCGTCGGCGCCAGCTTCGCCGCGTAGGCCACGGCATGGCTAGACTCCAGCGCCGGCATGATGCCTTCGGTACGGGTCAGATCGAAAAATCCCGCGAGCGCCTCGGCGTCGGTGATGGCCACGTACTGTGCCCGGCCGCGGTCCTTGAGCCAGGCGTGTTCGGGACCGACCCCGGGATAATCGAGACCGGCCGAAACCGAGTGGGTCTCGATGATCTGACCATCGTCATCCTCGATCAGATAGGTCCGGTTGCCATGCAGGACCCCTGGCCGGCCGGCGCACAGCGATGCCGCATGCCGGCCGGTGGCTATCCCGTCGCCGGCGGCCTCGACACCATGGAGGGCGACCGCCGGGTCATTGATGAAGGAGTAGAACAGGCCCATCGCGTTCGAGCCGCCGCCGACGCACGCAATCAGCGCGTCCGGCATGCGTCCGATCTGCGCCATGCATTGCCGGCGGACCTCGCGGCCGATCACGGCCTGGAAATCCCGCACCATCGCCGGATAGGGATGCGGCCCGGCGACCGTGCCGATGATATAGAAGGTGTTGTCGACGTTGGTCACCCAGTCGCGCATGGCCTCGTTCAGCGCGTCCTTGAGCGTCTTCGATCCCGACTCGACCGGGACCACGGTGGCGCCAAGGAGCTTCATCCGGTAGACGTTCAGCGCCTGACGCTTGATGTCCTCGGAACCCATGTAAACGACGCATTCCAGGCCCAGCCGCGCCGCCACGGTCGCGGTCGCGACCCCGTGCTGGCCGGCGCCGGTCTCGGCGATGATCCGCGTCTTGCCCATGCGCCGGGCGAGCAGCGCCTGGCCGACGGTGTTGTTGATCTTGTGGGCGCCGGTGTGGTTGAGGTCCTCGCGCTTCAGGTAGATGCGCGCGCCGCCGAGGCGCCGGCTCCAGCGTTCAGCGTGATACAGCGGCGACGGGCGGCCGACGTAATTGCGCAGGTCGTCGTCCAGTTCATGGATGAACTCGGGATCAAGCAGGTAGCGCTCGTAGGCGGCAGTCAGGTCGAGCAGGGGCTGCATCAGCGTTTCGGCGACGAACCGGCCGCCATAGACGCCGAAGTGGCCGGCCGCGTCGGGAAACCCGGTCGCCTCGGCCGTCGCCGGCGACACGGAATCCAGCCGGTGCTCGCGACCCGACAGGGCTGTAGTCATTGAAACCTCAGAACCTCGTTCATGAATGCCCGCATCCTGGCGGGGTCCTTGATCCCCTTCGCCAGCTCGATGCCGCCGCTGACGTCGACGGCATAAGGTTGTACCGTCTTGATGGCGGCAGCGACATTATCAGGAGTCAACCCCCCTGCCAAGACAACCGGCTTGCCAACATCGGCCGGGATCAGGGACCAGTCGAAGGTGACGCCGGTCCCGCCCGGAACACCCACGACATGGGTATCCGCGAGCAGCGCCACCGCGCCCCGGTAGCGCTCCGCCTGCTCGCGGAGATCGACTCCGGCCGCCATCCGGACAGCCTTGAGATAGGGCCGGTCGTAGCCGACACAGGCATCCGGCGGCTCGCTGCCATGGAATTGCAGCAGATCGATCGGCACGGTCGCCAGCACGGCCTCGATGCGGGCACGCCCGGCATCGACGAACAGCGCGACCTTGGCGACGAAGGGCGGCAGCGCCGCGGCGATGGAACGCGCCTGCTCGATGGTCACCGCCCGCGGACTGGCCTCATGGAAAACAAGACCGATCGCATCGGCACCGAGGCGCGCCGCCTCCAGGGCATCCTGCAACCGCGTGATTCCGCAGAACTTGACCCGGATTCTGGGCATCGATGCATGACCCGGCGGAAATGGGGTCGCGATTGTATATGAAAGGCCTTCAGCCCGGCAGGAGATCGCGACGCGGGCGCGGCAGTCCGCAGGACTCCGGATAGCGCACTTCGACGAGGTAGAGGCCGTCGGCAGGTGCCGTGACACCGCCCAGGCGCCGATCGCGGGATTCGAGTACCTCCCGGGCCCAGGTCGGCTTCGCCTTGCCGGAGCCGATCGCCATCAACACCCCGACCAGGTTGCGCACCATGTGCTGGAGGAAGGCGTTCGCCTCCACCTCCACGATGACCAGCGTGCCTTTCGCCCAGACATCGAGACGATCGACCCGCCGCACCGGCGTCCGCGACTGGCATTCGGCGGCCCGGAATGCCGAGAAGTCATGCTCCCCCAGCAGGTCGCGGGCCGCAAGCCGCATCGGCTCGATGGTCAGGGGCTGGTGATACCAGGTTACCATCGCGGCCGTCACCGCGGGCCGTTCCCGGCGGTTGCAGATCACATAGCGGTAGACGCGCGATATGGCGGAATGCCGGGCATGGAAGGTCGCCGGGACGGACCTGGCCCAGGTGATGCCGACATCGTTCGGCAGGTGGGTGTTGGCACCCAGCACCCACGCCCGTTCGTCACGCCGCGCCTCGGTATCGAGGTGAATGACCTGACCCAAGGCATGGACGCCGGCGTCGGTGCGGCCCGCACAATGGATTCTGACCGGGTGATTGGCGATCGCCGCCAGTGCATTTTCGACCACGGGCTGGATCGTGCGCCGCCCCTCACCCAGACGCTGCCAGCCCTTGAACGCGCGGCCGTCGTACTCGACACCCAGGGCGACTCGCATGGCACGCCCGCCGGCGGACGGTTCGCCGCCCGCCGCGTCAACCACCCTGCTGCAGCAGCTTCTCCGCCTCTTCGCGCTGGGCGTCCGTTCCTTCGGCAATCACCTCGTTGAGGATGGCCTTGGCGCCGTCGCTGTCGCCGAGTTCCATGTAGGCACGTGCCAGGTTGAGCTTGGTATCGACCTCGTCGGAACCGCCACCGGCATCGTTCGGTGCGCGCGGCATGGCTACGGTCTGGTCCTCGGGCTCCTCCTCGATATTCAGTTCGCCGGGCCCGAACTCCAGTGTTTCGACGGCCCCCGGGGCCGGTTCTTCGAACGACACCGGTTCCGCGGCCGTCGACTTGCCCAGCCCGGATACCGTGTCTTCGAGCGACTTGCTCAGATCATCAAGCGACAGCCCGGGATCGTCGACCAGCGACAGGCCGTCGTCCTCGGCGCTGATGGCCGCTTCATCCGGCCGATCACCCGAGTCCGCGGCCAGTTCGAATTTCAACCCTTCCTCGCCGATGCCGCCGGCGGAAAACACGTTGTACGTATCCTGTTCCGATGCCGCCGCCGGCATTTCGACCGTGTCCAGCTGGATCTCGCCGGCCCCGGCATCCGCCGCCGGCGCGGCCTCGGGTTCCAACGACAAGCCGCCAATGTCGAACTCCAGCGCGTCGTCGCTCGCCGCCGGCGCCTCTATCTCTATTTCGTCCGGCGCCGCCCCGGCGGTGACGTCGACTACGCCGGCATCGGCGGGCTCGGCCGCAGCGGCCGCGGACTCGACCCCGCCGAGATCAAACTCGATTACATTCTCGAGATCGTCGGCCGTCCCGGCGCCGCTGCCGCCGGTGATATCCAGCAGATCCTGGTCACCGCCACCGGCGACCGCGCCTGGCGAGGTAACATTCAGCAGATCGGTATGATCCATGCGCGAGACGTCACCGGTCTTGGTCACGTCGAGCAGGTCGTCGGTCCCCGCCGGCGCCGCCGAGACGCCGCCCGGGGCGCTGATGTCCAGCAGGTCGTCAGCCGTGGCCTCGGCGCGGCCGGAGGTGATGTCCAGCATCTCGCCACCGCCTTCGCCCATCGTGAAATCAAGCGCCGGCGCCGGGGCACCCGGTTCGGCAGCCGTCAGATCGAGCACGTCGCCACCACCGGTTCCCAGATCGAAATCCATCTCGCCGCCCGCGGACGCCGCCGCCATGGCACCGGGTTTCATCGTCACCGTGTCGCTCATGCCGTCGGCGGGCTGCGACTCGCCGGCCGTCAGGTCCAGGAATTCGCGCGCCGGCCCGCCCTCCGCCACCACCGTCGCCTCATCGGCGCCCTCGGCGAACAGCTCCCGGCTCGGCGACATCTCGCGCCACATCGCCACCGCATTGTCCCAAAGCGGACCGCTGCCATCCACGGCATCGTGCAGCGCCCGCGCCGCGGCCTCGTAAGCCGGCTTGTTATTCGCGGAATAGTAGACTTCGAGCAAGCGCAACTTGTATTTCTGCTCGTCCGGGTATCTGGCAATCACGTCCTTGACGATCTTCTCGGCCTCGCCGAAACGCTCGTAGGCCAGATACACATTGACCTCGGCCAGGGGGTCTTCCGCGCCGGTCGCACCTTCGCCCGACGGCGGCGCTGCAATCTGCGTTGTATCACTCGCCGCGAAACCGCCAGCGGCCTGGGTTGTGTCCTCGCGGGTTTCGGTGATCGGTTCCTCGAACTGGGTCTCGGCTTCAGCCTCGGCTTCGTCCTCAGCCTTGGCCCTGGTGACGGATTTCCGCATCGGGGCCCCTTCGCCGCGCCCGCGGACGACCTTGACGATGCCGCCGATCAGGCCGAGAACGACCACGAGTACCGCACCCAACAGCGTCAATACGCCACCTGGAATGGTATCGAGCAACGACTTCGGCACGATGCCCGAAATCATGTTCGTCGCCTGGTCCAGCACCACCTGCATGCCACCGGCCGCCGGCTTCTTCTCCGGTGCCGGCCTGGCCGGCGCCTTCTTCTTTTCTTCCGGTTTTGTCTCGGGCTTGCCGGCAGGTTGTTCAGCTGCCGTCTTGGCCGGAGCCGCTTCCTTTTCAACCTCGGGCTTCGCCTCCACTGCCGGTTCGGGCGGCGGCGCCGGCGCGGCCGCCTGTTCCACCGCCGCGGTTTCCGTCGGCGTCGGCATCTCTGGGGCCGGTGCGGGCTGTGCCGCGACCGGGGCCGACTCCGCACCGCCGGTGGCGGCAAGCTTGTCCTGCAAATCGGCCAGCTGCTCGTCCTTCAAGACGATCATGCGCTTGAGAGAATCGATGAGTTGCTCGGATTCCGTCAGTTGCGAGCGCAGTTCGGTAATCTCGCGATCCCTGGAGGCGACCCCCTCGCGGGCCAAGGCCAGTTCCTCGCTGGTGACCGCCTTGTCGCCGGACTCCTTGGCGCTCAACAGCTTGAGACGTGCCTCCTCTTCGGCCGCCGAAACCGCGGACGCCGGCGTACCGGCGTCCTGAGTGGTGGTTTGGGAAACGGTTGCGGTTTCGCTGGGTGCGCCCTGCGGCTGCAGCGGGACGGCGGATATGCCGCGGCCGCGGAACTCCTCCCACAGGGCGTGATGCCGGCTGGCTTCGGCGAGCGCCTCCGCCTTGGTTGCCGCCGTGATGGCATCGGCGTCGGGCATTTTCAGAATGGCGCCGCGCTTCAGCCCGTTGATGTTGTTCTGGACAAACGCCTCGGGATTCGCCTTCCACAAGGCGATCATCATCTGCTGGACGCTGACCGACGGGTCGGGCCGCATGCGTTCCGCAGCCGACCACAGCGTCTCGGAAGCCCCGGTCGGGCGGGCGGTGCGGACACCACCACCCCGCACCTCCTGTTCAGTCGACCGCCATGCCTCGCCCGTCGCCGTGGACGACGCGACACCAGCGGCCGGCGCGGATGTCGATGCCGACCGGGACGCGAGGCGCTGACCGGGCACATACAGGGGCGGATCGAGCAGCGCCGTGTACTCCCGCACCAGACGGCCGCGGGCCCAGCTGGCTTCGATCAGGAAATTCAGGAACGGTTCGGCGATCGGGTCGTGCGAAGTGACGCGGATGTAATCCCCACCCTTGTCGGACTGCACGACCTCGAACCGGAGCCGCAGCAGCGCCCCTCCCCGATCCACCCCGGCGCGCCGGAATTGTTCCGGATTCGCCAGTTTGACCACCAAGCCATCGATCTCGTCAGCCGTAGCCTTGAGCAGGGGAATGCTGGCATTGAACGGTTCGTTCAGCGCCGACTTCTGTTCGAGATTGCCGAGCCCCAGTGCGTTCGCCACTGCCGGCAGGAACAAACACGCGGCCAGACCGATGATCTGTATCCGTCTCATTTGCCGATCCTTAAACAAGGAATCAAGAAGCTCTTGGTGTTTTTTCATCCGATGTGGCCAATCCGGCCTCCCCGACGGCCGTCAAAACCTTCGAATGGACTTTATAAATTAAGCTTAACTATAGCTTACAAGTAGCTTTTTACCAAAATTTCGGCGATTTGGATACTGTTCAAAGCGGCACCCTTCCGGATGTTGTCGGACACCACCCACATATTGAGGCCGAACGGGTGGGAAAGGTCCTCGCGCAGACGGCCGACGAAAACCGGATCCTGGCCGGCTGCCTCGGTGACTGCGGTCGGATAGCCACCGTCCCGGTGTTCATCGATGACCACGACGCCGGGGGCTTGGGCAAGCAGGGCACGCGCCTCATCGACACCGATCTTCTTCCGCGTCTCGATGTGCACGGCCTCGGAATGCCCGTAGAACACCGGCACGCGCACGGTCGTTGGATTCACCAGGATCGACTCGTCCTCCATGATCTTGCGCGTCTCCCACACCATCTTCATCTCCTCCTTGGTGTAGCCGTTGTCCATGAACACGTCGATGTGCGGCAGGCAGTTGAACGCGATCTGCTTCGGATACACGTGCCGTTCAATCGGCTTGCCGTTGAGCAACGATGCGGTCTGCAGCGCCAGTTCCTCGATCGCCTCCTTGCCCGTCCCGGACACCGACTGGTAGGTCGCCACGTTGATGCGGACGATACCGGCGGCGTCGTGTATGGGCTTGAGCGCGACCACCATCTGGATGGTCGAACAGTTGGGATTGGCGATGATGCCCCGCTGCCGGTACCGGGCGATGGCGTGCGGATTGACCTCCGGCACCACCAGCGGGATGTCCGGTTCCTGACGGAACTGCGAGGTGTTGTCGACGACCACGCAACCGGCGGCGGCGGCCTTCGGCGCATACACGGCCGAGACCGATGCCCCCGGCGAAAACAGGCCGATGTCGACGCCGGCGAAGTCGAAGTCCTCGAGCGCCTCGACCGTCAGCGGCTCGCCCCGGAACTCGACGGTTTTACCGGCCGAGCGCTGACTGGCGACGGCGTGCACTTCATTTACCGGGAATTCGCGTTCCGCCAGGATGGAGAGCATGACTTCGCCGACGGCGCCGGTGGCGCCAACCACTGCAACATTGAATTTCCGACTCATGGATCCACTACCTTCACGATTGATGATCAAGATGTGCCGGCCCGGCCGATTCCGATTTCTACACCAACGCGGCGATGGCGTCGCCCATTGCCTCGGTACCGACCGGTGTCGCGCCTGCGGCCATGATATCCGGTGTGCGCAGACCCCGATCGAGCACCCTGCCGACCGCCGCCTCGACCTTTTCGGCCAGGGCCGGTCGATCGAGCGTGTAGCGCAAGGCCATCGCCAGGGACAGCACGGTGGCGATGGGGTTGGCGACATCGCGGCCGGCGATGTCGGGGGCCGAACCGTGGATCGGTTCGTACATACCCTTGCCGTTCGCGTCGAGCGAGGCCGACGGCAGCATGCCGATTGAGCCGGTCAGCATCGACGCGAGGTCCGACAGGATGTCGCCGAACATGTTGTTGGTGACTACGACATCGAATTGCCTGGGGTTGCGCACCAGCTGCATGGCGCAGTTGTCCACGTACATGTGCGATACCGCGACCTGCGGATAGTCGCGCGCCACCTCGGTCACGACCTCGCGCCACAACTCGGTCGCCTCCAGGACGTTGGCCTTGTCGATGGAGCAGAGGCGCCGGCCGCGGCGGATGGCCAGCTCAAAGGCGACGCGGGCGATGCGGCGGATCTCGCTCTCACGATAGACCTCGGTGTTGTAGCCTTGGCGTTCACCATTGTCGAGGACGCGCACGCCGCGCGGTTCACCGAAATAGATACCGCCGACCAGTTCACGCACGATCATGATGTCGAGGCCGGCAACCACCTCCGGCTTCAGCGTCGAGGCGGCGGCAAGCTGCGGGTAGAGGATGGCCGGGCGCAGATTGGCGAACAGGCCAAGCCCGGAGCGTATGCCGAGCAGCCCCTTTTCCGGGCGCACGCGCATCGGCAGCGGCTCCCACTGCGGACCGCCGACCGCGCCGAGGAGCACGAGATCGGCGGCCTTGGCGGCAGCGAGCGTCGAGGCCGGCAGCGGTTCGCCGGTGGCGTCGATGGCGGCACCGCCGATCAGCGCCTCCTCGCAGTCCAGTTCCAGGCCATGGTGATCCCGCAGCACCCGCACGACTTTCATGACCTGCGCCACGATCGCCGGGCCGATGCCGTCACCCGGCAGCACCAGCATCTTCTTCGCCATCGCCCGTACTCGCGTCCGCCTGATTGAAGGGCCGCAAGGATAACCGAAAGGCGCGCGCCGAAACCACAGCAGGGGTCGCCATTGGAGGGACAAATCCGTATCGCCTATACTACGCGGCCTTCCGCCGACCTCGCCTTCCCTTCATGCACGAAGCCCTGCCGCGCCTGCAGCCCTACCCGTTCGAGAAGCTTGCACGGCTGCGGGCCGGGGTGCATCTCCCGCACGACAAGGCGGTCATCGATCTGTCCATCGGCGAGCCGCGACACGAAACGCCGGCCTTCATCCTGGAGGCCATGTCCCGCCACCTGCCGGAGATGGACCGCTACCCGACCACCAGGGGCACCGACGAGTTGCGCGCCGCGATCACCTCATGGCTGTTGCGCCGTTATCGGCTACCCCCGGGAACCCTGTCGCCCGGCGCGCATGTATTGCCGGTCAACGGCACGCGCGAGGCGCTGTTCGCGATCGCCCAGTGCGTCATCGATCGCCGCCGCCCGGATCCGGTGGTCGTCATACCCAACCCGTTCTATCAGATCTACGAGGGGGCGGCGCTGCTCGCCGGGGCCACACCCTTTTTTGTCAATTGCACCGCCGCGACCGGCCATGCCCCGGATTTCACGCAGGTCCCCGCTTCCGTGTGGGAACGTTGCCAGTTGCTCTATCTCTGTTCACCGGGCAATCCGGCCGGCGCGGTGTTGACCGGCGCCGACTATGAATCCTTGTTCGAGCTGTCGGCACGTCACGATTTCATCATCGCCGCGGACGAGTGCTACTCGGAGATCTACGGCGACGAGGACGCCCCACCCGTTGGCCTCCTCGAGGCCGCGGCTCGCTGCAACATCAACCAGTTCCGTCGCTGCATCGTCTTCCACAGCCTGTCGAAGCGATCGAGCACCCCGGGCATGCGCTCCGGATTCGTCGCCGGCGACGCCGAACTGATCAAGTCTTTCCTGTTGTACCGCACCTACCACGGTTGCAGCATGCCGCTCTACACACAGGCCGCCAGCTGCGTGGCGTGGAACGATGAGGCCCATGTTCGGGACAATCGGCGCCTGTATCGTCAGAAATTCGATGCCGTGCTGCCGATCCTGGCGTCGGTGCTCGACGTCGGCCGACCGGATGCCGGTTTCTACCTGTGGCCGCGGCTGCCCATCGACGACGTCGAGTTCGCGCGCGGTCTGCTCGCCGAACAGAACACGGTCGTCCTGCCGGGCAGCTTCCTGGCCCGCGCGGCGCAGGGCATCAACCCCGGAACCGGCCGCGCCCGCATCGCCCTCGTGCCGCCCCTCGCGCAGTGCATCGAGGCCGCGCAACGCATCGCCGAATTCACCCGCACGCTTTGAATACACCACCGGAGGACACTGCCATGCTCGCATTGGAGAAAATAATCGACGAGGCCTTCGAACGGCGCGCCGACATCACACCGGTCAACGCCGATGCCGAATTGCGGACCGCGATCAACCGCTGCATTGAGGGACTGGATGCCGGCGAGCTGCGGGTCGCCGAGAAGAAGGACGGCAAATGGGTCGTCAACCAGTGGTTGAAGAAGGCGGTGCTGCTGTCGTTCCGGATTGACGAGAATCGCAGTTACGAATCCGGCTGCCTCGCGGCCTACGACAAGGTCCAGCCGAAATTCCTCGGCTGGGGCGAGAGGGAGTTCGTGGCGCAGCGCGCGCGCGTAGTACCCGGCGCCGTCGTCCGCCGTGGCGCCTACATCGCCCCGGGCGTTGTGCTGATGCCGTCGTTCGTCAACATCGGCGGCTACGTCGACAGCGGCACCATGGTCGATACCTGGGTGACGGTCGGTTCCTGCGCCCAGATCGGCAGGAACGTCCACCTGTCGGGCGGCGTCGGCATCGGCGGTGTACTTGAACCCGTGCAGGCGGCACCGACCATCATCGAGGACGACTGCTTCATCGGCGCCCGGTCCGAGATCGTCGAGGGCGTGATCGTTGGCGAAGGATCGGTCATCTCGATGGGCGTTTACATAGGCCAGAGCACGCGCATCTACAACCGGGAGACGGGCGAGGTGTCCTACGGTTACATCCCTCCGGGCTCGGTGGTTGTTTCCGGGAACCTGCCTTCGAACGACGGCAAGTACAGCCTCTACTGCGCGGTGATCGTCAAACAGGTGGACGCCAAGACGCGATCCAAGGTAGGCATCAACGAACTGTTGCGCGGGGTCTGAGGGCGGGCGCGCGAAACGGCAGCGCGTTCAAGCGGCGGCCAGCGCCGACTCGACGGCGCCGGCAAGCCGGCCGGCCAGCTCCTTGACCTGCCCGCCGTCGCGGCCCTCCACCATCACCCGCACCAGCGGTTCGGTACCGGACGGCCGCAACAGCACGCGGCCGTGGTTACCGAGTTCGGCCTCGGCGGCCCGCACCGCCTCGCGGACCGGCGGCAGCGACAGGACATCGGCGCCGTTGCGGGCCAGCTTCACGTTGACCAGCACCTGCGGGTACTTGGTCATGCCGGCCTTGATCTCGTGCAGCGGCATTCCGGAACGAGCCATCGCCTCGATCACCTGCAGCGCCGAGACGATGCCGTCGCCCGTCGTGCTGATGTCGAGGCAGACAAGGTGGCCCGAACCCTCGCCACCCAGCGACCAGCCGTTCTCCTTCAGCATCTCCATGATGTAGCGATCGCCGACCTTGGCGCGCTTGAAATCGAGGCCCAGGGTGCGGATCGCGTGCTCGAGGCCGAGGTTGCTCATGAGCGTCCCGACGATGGCACCTTTCAGCATGTTCATGCGCAGGCGCTCGCGGGCAATGATGAACAGCAGTTCGTCACCGTCGACGATCTCGCCGCGACCATCGACCATGATCAGGCGGTCACCGTCGCCGTCGAGGGCGATGCCGCAGTCGGCCTTGCGCTCCAGGACCTCGCGCTGCAGCGCGCTCGGCGCGGTCGCGCCGAATTCGGCATTGATGTTCAGTCCGTCCGGATCGGCGCCGATGGCTATGACATCGGCCCCAAGCTCCTCGAACACGCTGGGCGCGATGTGATAGGTGGCGCCATGGGCGCAGTCAATGACAATGCGCAGGCCGCGCAGCGTCGTGCTGTACGGGACGGTGCGCTTGCAGAATTCGATGTAGCGCCCGCGCGCGTCGTCGACACGGTAGGCCTTGCCCAGGCGGGCGGACTCGACGATCCGCATCGGCTGCTCCAGCTCGCGTTCGATGACGAGCTCGACCTCGTCCGGCAGCTTCATGCCGTCGCCGCCGAAGAATTTTATGCCGTTGTCGTAGTACGGGTTATGCGAGGCGGAGATGACGATCCCGGCCTGCGCGTGCAGGGTGCGGGTCAGGTAGGCGATGCCCGGAGTCGGCATCGGACCGAGCAGGTAGATATCGATGCCGGCAGCGGAAAGGCCCGCCTCGAGGGCGGATTCGAACATGTACCCGGAGATGCGCGTGTCCTTGCCGATCAGCACGCGGCTGCGACCACCGCCACCGAGCACCCGGCCGGCGGCCCAGCCGAGCTTCATCACGAAATCCGGGGTGATCGGTACCTCGCCGACCGTGCCTCGGATCCCGTCGGTGCCGAAATACCGGCGCTGGTTACCGCTCATCGGCGACCGCTATCAATGCACCGCGGGGCCAGGCCCGCCAATCTTGCCTTCCGGCTTGACCTCGCCGGCGACATCATCGCGCGCCGGTTCCGGCTGGCGGCCGGCCGCACGCGGCGGGCGGCGATCGTCGTCGCTCCAGCCATCCGGTTGCCGTGGCTCGCGGCCGGCCATGATGTCGTCGATCTGCGTGGAATCCAGCGTCTCGTACTTGATGAGCGCCGTCGCCATGACATTCAACTTGTCCATGTTGTCCTGCAGGATGCCCCGCGCCCGGTTGTAGTTGCGATCGACGATGGAGCGGATCTCCTCGTCGATGGTGTGCGCGGTGTCGTCGGAGACCAGCTTGTGCTTGGTCACCGAGTGGCCGAGGAACACCTCGCCCTCGTCCTCGCTGTAGGTGAGCGGCCCGAGCTTGGTCGACATGCCCCACTTGGTCACCATGCTGCGGGCGATGTTGGTCACCCGCTCGATGTCGTTGGCCGCGCCCGTGGTCACCTTCTCGGTGCCGAAGATCAGTTCCTCGGCCACGCGCCCGCCGAACAGCGAGCAGATCTGGCTCTCCAGGCGCTCGCGGCTGAAGGACAGGCGGTCCTCTTCGGGCAGGAACATGGTGACCCCCAGCGCCCGGCCACGCGGGATGATGGTGACCTTGTACACCGTGTCGTGCGAGGGCATCAGCCGGCCGACGATGGCATGGCCGGCCTCGTGGTAGGCGGTGAGCTTCTTCTCCTCGTCGCTCATCACCATCGACTTGCGCTCGACGCCCATCATGATCTTGTCCTTGGCCTTCTCCAGGTCGTCCATGTCGACCAGCCGCTTGTTGGCGCGGGCGGCGAACAGGGACGCCTCATTGACCAGGTTGGCGAGATCGGCGCCGGAAAAACCCGGTGTGCCACGGGCGATGATCGAGGCCTTGACGTCGTCGCCCACCGGCACCTTGCGCATGTGGACCTTGAGGATCTGCTCGCGGCCGCGCACGTCGGGCAGCGGCACCACCACCTGGCGATCGAAGCGCCCGGGGCGCAGCAAGGCCGGGTCGAGCACGTCGGGGCGGTTGGTGGCGGCGATGACGATCACGCCCTCGTTGCCCTCGAAGCCGTCCATCTCCACCAGCAGCTGGTTGAGCGTCTGCTCGCGTTCGTCGTGGCCGCCGCCCAGGCCGGCGCCGCGGTGCCGCCCGACCGCGTCGATCTCGTCGATGAAGACGATGCAGGGGGCGTGCTTCTTGGCCTGCTCGAACATGTCGCGCACCCGCGAGGCGCCGACGCCGACGAACATCTCGACGAAGTCGGACCCGGAGATGGTGAAGAACGGCACCTTGGCCTCGCCGGCGATGGCCTTGGCGAGCAGGGTCTTGCCGGTCCCGGGCGGGCCCACCATCAGTACGCCGCGCGGGATCTTGCCGCCCAGCTTCTGGAACTTGCCCGGGTCGCGGAGAAACTCGACCAGCTCGGCCACCTCCTCCTTGGCCTCGTCGACGCCGGCGACGTCGGCGAAGGTGATCTTGACCTGGTCCTCGCCCATCAACCGCGCCCGGCTCTTGCCGAAGGACAGCGCGCCGCGGCCGGTGCCACCCTGCATCTGCCGCATGATGAAGACCCAAGCGGCGATGATCAGCACGATCGGGAACCAGGAGATGAATATCTGCGTCAGGATGCTCTGCTGCGCCGGCGGCTGCGCCTCGATCCGCACCCCGTTGTCGAGCAGGGTGCCAATCAGCGCCGAGTTGTTGTTCTCCGGACTGTAGGTGATGAACTCACCACCGCCGGTGATCTTGCCCTGGATCGCGGAGCCGCCGTCGCCGATCAGGACCTTCTCGACCCGGCCCGCCTTCACGTCGGCGATGAACTGGGAGTACTCAACCTGGCCAACGACGCCCTGCCGCATGCCGAAGTTGTTGAAGACGAGCATCAGCACGAGGGCGATGACGACCCACAAGATAAGATTTCTCGCCATATCGTTCAAAGCCTTACCTCGAAGTTGCGTGGACTTCCCTTTGCACTATACACCAGAATGACGCACCGTCCCCCGCCGCCCGCTATTCAGGCCACCCGGGATTTCAAGCCGCGCGCCAGCAGGTAGACCTCGCGCGAGCGATCGCGGGAGGCGTCCGGCTTGCGGGTGGCGACACGGGCAAACCGTGCCCGCAGTCCGCGCAGATAATCGTCGAAGCCCTCGCCATGAAAGAGTTTGACGAGGAAATCGCCGCCGGGTTTCAGTACCCGGGCCGCGAATTCCAGCGCCAGTTCCGCCAGCACCAAATGGCGGGCCTGATCGACGGCCTTCATGCCGCTCATATTGGGGGCCATGTCGGACAATACAAGGTCGACCGGCCGGCCATCCAGCGCCACCAGTATCCGGTCGACCACACCGGCGTCGCCGAAATCCCCCTCGACGAAGGTGACGCCGGCGAGCGTTGGCATGGGCAGGATGTCGGTGGCAATGACGCGCCCCTGATCGCCGATCCGTCCGGCGGCGACCTGGCTCCAGCCGCCCGGCGCGGCACCGAGATCGACGACCGTCATCCCCTTGCGGAACAGCCGGTCGCGCCGGTCTATCTCGATGAGCTTGTAGGCGGAGCGGGCGCGATAGCCCTCGCGCTGCGCCTTGTGGACGTAGACGTCGCTGGCATGCTCACGCAGCCAGCGCTTGCTGCTGCTAGACTTGGCCATCTGCTCGCAACCGCTCTTCGATCCGGTCCCAGCGCCTGTCCGTGACCATCACGAAGCGGCAGCGTCTCTCGGACAGATGGTCAATGCCGCCGGGCGTTCGATGGGCCACCCTCTTGCGGCCAACCAGCTTGAAGGAAATGCCGAACTCGATGTGGACCGCGCTGGTGCTGTAGCGCATGACCGGCAGGCCGGTTACTCGTAGCGGACGGCGAGGATCTCGTATTCGACCGCGCCGCCCGGCGCCTGCACCACGGCCTTGTCGCCCTCGGACTTGCCGATCAGGGCGCGGGCGATCGGCGACTTGACCGAGATCAGCCCGGCGCGGATGTCGGCCTCGTCCTCGCCGACGATCCGGTAGGTCGCCTCATCGCCGTTCTCGGCGTTGCAGAGATCGACGGTGGCACCGAACACCACCCGGCCGTCGGCGTCGGCGAGGCGCACGTTGATGACCTCGGCCGTGGCGAGCTTGTGTTCGATGTCGGCGATCCGCCCCTCGATGAAGCTCTGCTGCTCGCGGGCGGCATGGTACTCCGCGTTCTCCGACAGATCGCCGTGGGCGCGGGCCTCGGCGATGGCCTGGATCACCCGCGGCCGCGCCTCGGACTTCAGGCGCTGCAGCTCCTCGCGCAGCTTCTGCGCGCCGTCGATGGTCATCGGCGTCTTGCTCATGCGCCGGCGACCTCGCGGTGCAGATCCTGCAGGCGGTTGACGGTGCGGCCGGCCGCCTGTTCGGCCAGCGCCAGCACCGTCGCCAGCGCCCCGGCCATGGTCGTGGTGTAGGCGACCTTGCGCTGCAGCGCCGAGCGGCGGATGGTGAAGGAATCGGCGATCGCCTGCTTGCCCTCGGTGGTGTTGACGATGAAGCTGATCTCGTCGTTCTTGATCATGTCGACGATGTGCGGCTGGCCCTCGAGCACCTTGTTGACCGGCCGGCAATCGACGCCGGCGGCGTTCAGTTCCCGGGCCGTGCCGCGGGTCGCCACCAGCTCGAAGCCCAGCGCCCGCAGGCGCCGGCCGATGTCCACCGCCGCCGCCTTGTCCTGCTCGCGGACGCTGATGAAGGCGCGGCCGGCGCGCGGCAGATCGACATTGGCGGCGAGCTGCGACTTGTAGAAGGCCTCGCCGAAGCTGCGGCCGACGCCCATGACCTCGCCGGTCGATTTCATCTCCGGCCCGAGCAGCGGGTCGACGCCGGGGAACTTGATGAACGGGAACACCGACTCCTTCACCGAAAAATACTTCGGCACGCGCTCGCCGGTGATGCCCTGGGCCTTGAGACCGCGGCCGACCATGCACAGGGCGGCGACGCGGGCCAGCGACACGCCGATCGCCTTGGAGACGAAGGGCACGGTGCGCGAGGCGCGCGGGTTGACCTCGAGCACGTAGATGTCGGAGCCCTGGATGGCGAACTGGGCGTTCATCAGGCCGACGACGTTGAGCGCCCGCGCCATCTGCACCATCTGCCGGCGCAGCTCGTCCTGGACGGCCGGCGCCAGACTGTAGGGCGGCAGCGAGCAGGCCGAATCGCCGGAATGGATGCCGGCCTCCTCGATGTGCTCCATGATGCCGCCGATGAGCACGTCGTCGCCGTCGGCGATGGCATCGACGTCGACCTCGATGGCCCGATCGAGGAAGCGATCGAGCAGCACCGGCGATTCGTTCGACACCGCCACCGCCTCGTTCATGTAGCGGTTGAGGTCCGCCTCGTTGTAGACGATCTCCATCGCCCGGCCGCCCAGCACGTAGGACGGCCGCACCACCAGCGGAAAGCCGATCTCGCGGGCCAGCGCCGCGGCCTCCTCGGGGCGGCGCACGGTACGGTTGGGCGGCTGTTTCAGGTCGAGGCGGTGCAGCAGTTGCTGGAAGCGTTCACGGTCCTCGGCGATGTCGATGGAATCCGGCGTCGTGCCGATGATCGGCGCCCCCGCCTCGTACAGTGGCCGCGCCAGCTTGAGCGGCGTCTGGCCACCGTACTGGACGATGACGCCGCGCGGCTTCTCGATGCGGATGATCTCCAGCACGTCCTCGAGGGTCAGCGGCTCGAAATACAGGCGATCGGAGGTGTCGTAGTCGGTGGACACGGTCTCCGGATTGCAGTTGACCATGATCACTTCATAACCGGCGGCGCGCAGGGCGAAGGCCGCCTGCACGCAGCAGTAATCGAACTCGATGCCCTGGCCGATGCGGTTGGGGCCGCCGCCCAGCACCATGATCTTCTCGCGTTGCGTCGGCTCCGCCTCGCACTCCTCCTCGTAGGTCGAATACAGGTAGGCAGTGTTGGTGGCGAACTCGGCGGCGCAGGTGTCCACGCGCTTGTACACCGGGTGGATGCCGAGATCGCCGCGCCGCCGGCGGATCGCCGGCTCGGAGACGCCGGTCAGCCTCGCCAGCCGCCGGTCCGCGAAGCCCTTGCGCTTCAGTTGCCGCAGGCGGCCGGCGTCGAGGCCGTAGAATCCCTGCTCGCGGATGCGGACTTCCTCGACGATCAGATCCTCGATCTGGGCCAGGAACCACGGGTCGATCCGCGACAGATCGTGGATCTCATCGAAGGTAATGCCCTGGCGGAAGGCGTCGGCCACGTACCAGAGCCGGTGGGCGCCGGCCACCCGGATCTCGCGCCGCAGGGTGGCGAGCGCCTCGTCGGCCGCGCCGTCGAACACCTCGTTCAGGCCGTCCATGCCGGTTTCGAGGCCGCGCAGGGCCTTCTGCAGCGACTCCTGGAAGGTGCGGCCGATGGCCATCACCTCGCCCACCGATTTCATCTGCGTGGTCAGGCGATCATCGGCCTGCGGGAACTTCTCGAAGGTGAAGCGCGGCACCTTGGTGACCACGTAGTCGATGGTCGGTTCGAACGAGGCCGGCGTGGCGCCGCCGGTGATCTCGTTCTTCAGTTCATCGAGCGTGTAGCCCACCGCCAGCTTGGCCGCCACCTTGGCGATGGGGAAGCCGGTGGCCTTGGAGGCCAGGGCCGAGGATCGCGACACGCGCGGATTCATCTCGATGACGATCATGCGGCCGTCGGCCGGGTTGATCGCGAACTGGACGTTGGAGCCGCCGGTGTCGACGCCGATCTCGCGCAGCACGGCGATGCTGGCGTCGCGCATGATCTGGTATTCCTTGTCGGTCAGGGTCTGCGCCGGGGCGACGGTGATCGAATCGCCGGTGTGCACGCCCATCGGGTCGAGGTTCTCGATCGAGCAGACGATGATGCAGTTGTCCCTGCGATCGCGCACCACCTCCATCTCGAATTCCTTCCAGCCGAGCAGCGACTCCTCGAGCAGGACCTCGGTGGTCGGCGAGGCGTCGAGGCCGCGGGCGACGATATCCTCGAACTCCTCGCGGTTGTAGGCGACGCCGCCGCCGGTGCCGCCGAGGGTGAACGACGGCCGGATGATGATCGGGAAGCCGATCTCCGCCTGCCCCGCGGCAGCCTCGGCCATGTCGTGGGCGATGGCCGAGCGCGCCGATCCGAGGCCGATGCGGGTCATCGCCTCCTTGAACTTCTGCCGGTCCTCGGCCTTGTCGATGGCCTCCGGCGAGGCACCGATCAGCTCGCAGCCGAATTTCTCGAGTATGCCGTGGCGAACCAGGTCCATGGCGCAGTTGAGCGCCGTCTGCCCGCCCATGGTCGGCAGCACGGCGTCCGGCCGTTCGCGGCCGATGATCTCGGCGACCACCTCCCAGCGGATCGGCTCGATGTAGGTGGCGTCGGCCATCTCCGGGTCGGTCATGATCGTCGCCGGATTGGAGTTCACCAGGATGACGCGATAGCCCTCCTCGCGCAGCGCCTTGCACGCCTGGGCGCCGGAGTAATCGAACTCGCAGGCCTGGCCGATGACGATCGGTCCGGCGCCGATGATGAGGATGCTGTGGATGTCGGTGCGTTTCGGCATCGTTATTTCCGCGCCTGCATGAGGGCGATGAATTGATCGAACAGCGTCCCGACGTCGTGCGGTCCGGGGCTGGCCTCGGGATGACCCTGGAAGCCGAAGGCCGGCCGCTCGCGGTGGCGGATGCCCTGCAGCGTCCCGTCGAACAGCGACCGGTGCGTGGCCGCAAGCATTGGCGGCAGCGTCGCCTCGTCGACCGCGAAGCCGTGGTTCTGGCTGGTGATCATGACCCGGCCGCTGTCGATCTCGATGACCGGATGATTGGCGCCGTGATGTCCGGTCTTCATCTTCACCGTCCGTCCGCCGCAGGCAAGTCCCATGAGCTGATGGCCGAGGCAGATGCCGAAGGTCGGCACGCCGGCGGCGATGAATTCACGGATCGCGGCGATGGCGTAGTCGCAGGGTTCGGGATCGCCGGGCCCGTTGGAGAGGAACACCCCGTCGGGCCGTTGCTTCAGGACTTCGGTGGCGGGGGTCTGCGCCGGGATGACGGTCAGATCGCAGCCGCGATCGGCGAGCAGCCGCAGGATGTTCTGCTTGACGCCGAAATCGTAGGCATAAACCTTGTAGGGACGCGACGCCGGGATCTGCCCGCCCGGCGCGTCCAGCCGCCAGCTGCCATGCGTCCACGAATACGGTTCGCCGGTGGTCACCACCTTGGCGAGATCGGCCCCCTTGAGTCCCGGGAAGGCGTTGGCCGCGGCGATGGCCGCCTGGGGGTCGATGCCGTTCCCGGCCTGTATGCACCCCTTCTGCGCACCCTGTTCGCGCAGGATGCGGGTCAGCCGGCGGGTGTCGATGTCGGCGATGGCGACGACACCGTTGCGTTGCAGGTAGTCCGGCACCGACCACTGCGCGCGGAAGTTGCTCACACGCAGCGGCAGATCGCGGATGACCAGACCCGCCGCGTACACCCGGTTCGATTCGCAGTCCTCGCCGTTGGTGCCGACGTTGCCGATGTGCGGATAGGTCAGGGTGACGATCTGCTGGCAGTAGGACGGGTCGGTCAGGATTTCCTGATAGCCGGTCATGGCCGTGTTGAACACGACCTCGCCGGTGGTCTGGCCCACGGCGCCGATGGCGCGGCCATGGAACAGGCTGCCGTCTTCCAGCGCGAGCAAGGCGGGCCGACGCACGTGAGATTTCTCCGATTTCCGGGGGCCTGACAAGGAAAGCGGGAGTGGCCTGCCGGCGACCCCCGCGAACCGCGCGAATTGTACTTGAGCCCCGCGGCCGATGCACCACCGGGATGCCGGCCGGAACTCCGATCAGGGTAGCGGAACGAGCAGCAGATTGACCTGCCAGCCGGGGCCCAGGTTGTAGCCCGGCCAGGTGTCGATGGCATTGTCGATAGGCAGCAGCCGTTGCTCGCGTTCCTGGACCAGGCGCAGGGCATAGCCGAGCGCGCCGAAACGATTCAGCACCGCGACCGGATCGGCACCCGCCCGGCGCAGGCCGTCCGGCCAGAACTCCAGCATCACCACCGGCCGATCGCGCTCGATGATCTCCCAGGCCCCGTCCAGGACCGACGCCTCGCCGCCCTGCACGTCCATCTTCAGGAGGCCGAGCCGCCGATCCGGACATTGCTCGGCGAGCACGGTCGCGAGGCGCCGCAGCGGCACCTCGTACTGCGCGCCCACGACCGTGACGTTTGCCACGGACCGCGACGAGCCGCCGACGTTGTAGGCATCGACCACGAACGCCGTCGAACCGTCGCGCTCGCCGATGGCGTAGGGCAACACCCGGATGTTCCCTGCCCGGTTGAGCGCGACGTTGCGTTCGAGATCGGCACGCACCGGCGGCTGCGGCTCGCAGGCCAGCACCAGCCCGTCGCTGCCGATCTCCCGCGCCGCGACCAGGCTGTAGTGGCCGAAATTCGCGCCGACGTCGGCGACGAGCATCCCCGGCCGGAGCTGCGCGCGGAACACCTCGGTCTCGTACCGCTCCCAGTAACCGCGCCGCAGGACCGCCCGGCTGCAATGGTCGCGGCGTGGCACCGCCCAGAGATCGTAGTACCGGGTGCGCAGATGGAAAGGCCACTCAGGACCCAGGGCGTAGAACAGCAACCGCCAGATCGCAGCCAGCAACGGCCGTCGATCCATCGCCGCGGTCGGGTACCACGCGGCGATCCATTCCATCAGGCGTTGCCGGAGGTGCGCGATCATGATTTCAGCCCGGGTTCATGGAAAAGCTTGCTAAGCTTACCGAAATCCGCTGCCCACACCCGATCCCGAGGAGTCGCGCCATGCTGATCAATCCTTCCCGATCCGTCACTGCCCTGCTGGTCGCCGCGCTGGTCGCCGCCTGCTCGGAATCGCCGCAGCCGCCACCGACTCCGGCCAGTTCCGAGGACCGTGATACGACCGGTGCCGCCGCAACTTTGGAATCCAGGCCGCCACCTGTGGCGGATCTCGCACCGCCGCCACTCCCGGTTACCGAGCCGACGGCGGCACCCGAGGCCGCGGCCCGCACTCCGGAACCCGTAGCACCGGTCGCCCCAGAGCCGGCACCGGCAGCCGCCCCTTATTCGTCGCCGCGATGGTCCGGGCCGCAGCCGAGACACTACGACGATTACGTCCATTACTACCCCGCCACACCCCGGTCCGCCCCGCAACCGGAGGAATCGCCGTCCGGGCTCGGCGCGTTGAAGGAGGCGCTGCCGGCCGTCGGTGTCGCGGCCGGGGCCGCGGCCGTCGCCCTGATCGCCAAGAACGCATTGGACGACGACAAGGACAAACGGAAGAAAAAGGGCGCGCCACCGCCCGCAGCCCCGCCAGCTGCCAAACCCGCACCGGTCGCCCCTGCCGCGGCAACGGCTCCGGCCGCACCCGCTGTCGCTGCGCCAGCGACTGAAACCGCAGCCGCCCAACCGGCGGCCGCACCGGTCGCTCCGGCAACGACAACGCCGACGGCCACGGCACCTGCGCCGGCACCGGAACCCGCGGCACCGACCGCACCCGCACCGGCGCCCGACGCGGTCGTTGCCGAAACCCCGCCGGCGGCAACCGTGGCCGAACCGGCGCCGCCTGCCGGGGAGGTGGTCTGCACGCAGGACGCCATGGCCTGCCCCGACGGCAGCTTCGTCAGCCGGCAGCCGCCGGATTGCGCCTTCGCGCCATGTCCGGTTGCCGCGCCGCCGGCGGAACCGCCAGCCGATGCAGCAGCGGCACCCGACGCACCGGCTGAGACGGCCGCGCCGGCGGTGGCACCCCCAGCCGCATCAGAAGCCGCAACCGCCAGCGACACGTCAGCGGCAGCGGATACCCCGGCCCCGGCGGCAGCACCGGATTCCATCGAGCCGGCCGCTCCCGCGAGCACCCCGCCACCGGAAGCCGCGCTGGCACCCGAAGCCCCCGCTCCGGCCGCGCCGGCCACAACCGAGGTTCCGGCTCCGCCGGCAGCCGAGCCGCCACCGGCAGCGATCGACGCGCCGCAGACGGACGCCCCGGCGCCCGCCGCCGAAGCCCCACCCGCCGATCCCGGTACGCCGGCCGCCGCAGCGCCACCGGCCATTGCCGAGGCGACCGCGCCGCAGGCCACCGATGCCGCCCCCGCCAAAGCCATCGACGGTGCACCGATCGTGCAGGGTCTGTGCTTCGCCTGCCATCAGGCCGGCATGAACGGTGCGCCCAAGTTCGGCAACAAGGTCGCCTGGTCACAACGCATCGCGCAGGGACGGGAAACCCTCTACAACAACGCCATCAACGGGCTGCGCGGCATGCCGCCGCGCGGCGGCAATCCGGCCCTATCCGACGACGAGGTGAAGGCGGCGGTGGATTACATGGTCAGGGCCGCTGGCGGCTACCCCGAATGAGCGCAGCCTATCGACTGGGCCCGACCGGTCAGCGCAGGCCGAGCACGTCCTGCATGTCGAAGAGGCCGCGCTCGCGGCCCGTCACCCACTGCGCCGCGCGCAGGGCGCCGCCGGCGAAGGTGTGGCGGCTGGTCGCCTTGTGCGTGATCTCGATGCGCTCGCCGGCGCCGGCGTACAGCACGGTGTGCTCACCGACGATGTCGCCGGCGCGGATGGTCGCGAAGCCGATGGTCTTGCGATCGCGCGCGCCGATCTGGCCCTGGCGGCCGTAGACGGCGCAGTCCTTGAGGTCGCGGCCCAGCGCCGCGGCCACCACCTCGCCCATGCGCAGGGAGGTACCCGACGGGGCGTCGATCTTGTGGCTGTGGTGGGCCTCGACGATCTCGATGTCGACCGTGTCGCCCAGCACCCGCGCCGCGAGGTCGGCCAGCTTGAAGCAGAGGTTGACGCCGACGCTCATGTTGGGCGCGAAGACGATGGCGATGTCGGTCGCCGCGGCCGCGATCGCGTCGCGGCCCTCGGCGGTCATGCCGGTGGTGCCGATCACCATGCGCCTGCCGGCGGTCCGGCAGGCCGCGATGTGGTCGAGGGTCGCCTGCGGATGGCTGAAGTCGATGAGTACATCGGCCCCGCTCAGCGCCGCGCCGACCTCATCGGCGATCGGCACGCCGAGCCGCCCGACCCCGGCCACCTCGCCGGCGTCGGCCCCGATCACCGACAGCCCCGGCCGCTCCAGCGCGCCGCCGAGGGCGAACCCGTCGGTCTGCCGGGTCAGTTCGATGATCGCCCGGCCCATGCGCCCGGCGGCGCCGCTGACCGCCACCCGCACGGTCATGCGCCACCCGCCAGCGTATCGCGCAGGCCGAGAAACCGCTCGACCCCCAGGATCTTCTTGATCTCGTCGAAGCGGACCATGTGATCGGCGAGCGCCCGGGTGTGGCCGTCGCGGGCGAAGGCCTCGGCCATGTCGCGCATGGCGCGGGCGGCCAGCAGCACCGAATCGATCGGCGCCACCACCATCTTGAAGCCCATCTCCTCCAGTTCGCGGCAGGAGAGGATTGGCGTCTTGCCGAAGGCCAGCATGTTCACGAACTTCGGGTACGGCACCATCTTGCAGATCAGTTCCAGCTCGGCCATGCCAAGCGGCGCCTCGATGAAGGCGACGTCGGCACCGGCCTCGCAGTAGCGGTTGACGCGATAGATGGCGTCCTCCAGACCGTTCGGCTCGCGGGCGTCGGTACGGGCGATGAACAGGAAATCCCTGTCGGCGCGGGCACGCACCGCCGCCTTCCATTTGATCACCATCTCCTCACAGGCGATCACCTGCTTGCCCTCGAAGTGGCCGCAGCGCTTCGGGAAGACCTGGTCCTCGAGGATGATGCCGGCGGCGCCGGCGCCCTCGAACTCCTCGACGCAGCGCATGACGTTGTGCAGATCGCCGTGGCCGGTGTCGCCGTCGGCGATGACCGGGATCGAGACGCGATGGGCCATGCGCCGCACGGCGTCGGCCATCTCGGTCATGCCGAGGAAGTTGAGGTCCGGCAGGCCGTAGAGGCTGGCGCTGGTGCCGAAGCCGCCGATGAACACGGTCTCGAAGCCGGCCTGCTCGACCAGCACCGCCGTCAACACGTCGTGGGCGCCGAGCGAGCGGACGATCTGCCGGCCCTTCATCAGCTCGCGCAGGCGCCGCGCCGGATGGAACTTCTCGGTCATTGTCTACCCCCTCCCCGCGATCGATTCAAAACGCGCCGCCGCCTCGTGATCGGCCCGCGTCGCGCTCATGTAAAATGCCGGCGTCACTGTAAACACGGCCCCGACAAAGCACAATCCCGCAAGGCACGCAGACCCGCATGGAACGACACGATTCGCGATACGCAGCAACCCTCATCCCCGGCGATGGCATCGGCCCGGAGATCGTCGACGCCACGGTGGCGGTGCTCGACGCCCTCGGCTCGCCCTTTTCCTGGGATCGGCAGACCGCGGGCCTGGTTGCCCATCAGCAGGGTGGCGACCCGCTGCCCCAGGGCGTAATCGACAGCATCGCCCGCAACAGGCTGGCGCTCAAAGGGCCGCTGACCACCCCGATCGGCGAGGGCTTCCGTTCGGTCAACGTCATCCTGCGTCGCCACTTCGATCTGTACGCCAATGTCCGCCCGGCGCGCACGCTGATCCCCGGCGGCCGCTTCGACAACGTCGATATCGTCCTCATCCGCGAGAACACCGAGGGTCTGTACATCGGCTTCGAGCAGTTCATCCCGATCGGCGGCGATCCGCACGCGGTCGCGGTGCTGTCGGCGGTCAACACCCGCGCCGGCTGCGAACGCATCTCGGAGTTCGCCTTCGATTACGCGGTGAAGAACGGCCGCCGCAGGCTGACCATCGTCCACAAGGCCAACATCATGAAGGTGCTGACCGGCCTGTTCCTCGAGGAGGCGCTGCTGATCGCCGAACGATACAAGGACCGGGTCGAGGTCGAGGACCGGATCATCGACGCCTGCGCCATGCAGCTGGTGCTGGACCCGACCCGGTTCGACATGATCGTCACCACCAACATGTTCGGCGACATCCTCTCCGACGAGATCGCCGGCCTGGTCGGCGGCCTGGGCATGGCCCCGGGCGCCAACATCGGCAAGGAAGTGGCGATGTTCGAGGCCGTGCACGGATCGGCACCGGACATCGCCGGCAAGGGCGTCGCCAATCCCATCGCCCTGATCCTGGCCGCGGCGATGATGCTCGACCACGTCGGCGAGCAGCAGACGGCGCGGCGGCTGCGGCAGGCCATCGACGACGTACTGAAGAAAGACGGCATCCGCACCCGCGATCTCGGCGGCAGCGCCACCACCGCCGACGTCACCCGGGCGATCGTCGATCGCCTGCGCGCCTGAATTCCGGCCCCTGCAAACCCACGATTTCGATCTGTTGGTGATCGGCGCCGGCTCGGGCGGCATCCGCGCCGCCCGCACCGCCGCGGCACTGGGCGCCAGGGTCGGCATCTGCGAATCGGCGGCGCTCGGCGGCACCTGCGTCAATCGCGGCTGCGTACCGAAAAAACTCCTGGTCCATGCCTCGCGCCACCGTGCCGAACTGGCCGACATGCACGGATACGGCTTCGCCTCCGCGGACCCGGAATTCGACTGGGCAACGTTGATCGGCAACAAGGATCGCGCCATCGCCCGCCTCAACGGGCTCTACGAGCGCATGCTCGCCGATGCCGGCGTCGAGATCCTTCGCGGCCGCGCCCGCCTGGTCGATACGCAAACGGTCGCGATCGCCCCTTCCGCCCGGCGCTGCACCGCGCGCCACATCCTCATCGCCACCGGCGGCCGGCCCGTCATTCCGCCCATCCCCGGACACGAACACGGCATCACGTCCGACCAGGCATTTCACCTCGAACACCTGCCGCGCCGGGCGCTGGTGGTCGGCGGCGGTTACATCGCCGTCGAATTCGCGTCGATCTTTCACGGCCTCGGCGCCGCGACCACGCTCGTCCACCGCGGCCCCGGTCTGCTGCGCGGCTTCGACGACGAGGCGCGTGACTTTCTGACCCGCGCCTTGGGCGACAGCGGCATCGAGCTGCGCTTCGGCGTGCAGGTGACAGCCATCGAGCGCCGCGGCGATGACCTGCACGCGCAGTTCAGCGATGGCACGGCGGCGGCGGCCGATCTCGTCCTCTTCGCCATCGGCCGGCGGCCGGACACCGCGGACCTGGGCCTCGCCGAGGTCGGCGTGGAACTGGACGGCAACGGCGCGGTGCGGGTCGATGCGGACTACCGGTCATCGGTGCCGTCGATCCATGCCGTCGGCGACGTCACCGATCGCGTACGCCTGACCCCGGTCGCCATCGCCGAGGGCCGGGCGCTGGCGCAAAGGCTGTTCGGCGGCGGCGAGGTCGCGCCGGTCGATTACGGCTGCGTGCCGACGGCGGTTTTCTCGACGCCGGAGCTGGCCGCCGTCGGCCTGACCGAGGCGGCGGCGCGGGCGCGCGGCGAGGTGCGGGTCTATCGCGCCGATTTCCGGCCGACGCGCCACCTGCTCAGCGGCCGCAACGAGCGCACGTTCATGAAACTGGTGGTTGACGCCGGGAGCGAACGCCTGCTCGGCGCGCACATGGTCGGGGCCGACGCCGCCGAGGTGATTCAGGGGCTGGCGATCGCCATCAAGGCGGGAATGACGAAGGCGCAGCTCGGCGCGGTCATCGGCATACACCCGACCGCCGCCGAGGAGTTCCTCACCCTGAAATAGCGGGCGCCGCGTTCAGCGCTGCGCGGTCCAGCCGCAGACCGCCGGCGGGATCATCTTCTGCGCCTTGCCGCTCACGTAGATGCCGATGTGGCCGCCCGGGAACTCGAGCGCCGTGTAGTCCTTGGTCCCGACGACCTGCTCGAGCGCCTTGGAGGCGGCCGGCGGCACCAGGTGATCGTCGGCGGCGTAGATGTTGAGCACGGGCATGGTCACGTTGCCGAGATCGACGCGCCGGTCGCCCAGCATCACCTCGCCCCTGATCAGCTTGTTGCCCTGGTAGAAGTCCTTCATGAACTGCCGATAGGCCTCGCCGGCCTGATCCGGGCTGTCGAAGATCCACTTCTCCATGCGCATGAAATTCTTGGCGGCGGTGGCGTCGTCCAGGGTGTTGATCATGTCCAGATACTTCTGGCCGGAGAGCCGGTAGGGCTTCAGCGACAGGAAGGTCCAGTTGAGCAGTTCGCCGGGGATGTTGCCGAGGGTGTCGACCACGCGATCGACGTCGACGTTCCGCACCCAGTGGCTCAGCATGTCGGCCGGCGTGTGGAAATCGACCGGCGTCACCGTCGTGATCAGGTTGCGCACCTTGTCCGGGTGCAGGGCGCTGTAGCACAGGCTGAAGGCGCCGCCCTGGCAGATGCCGAGCAGGTTGATCCGGTCGAGCCCGTGGCGGCGGCGGATGACATCGACGCAGCGGTCGATGTAGCCGTTGATGTAGTCGTCCAGGGTCAGGTAGCGATCACCGCCATCCGGATAGCCCCAGTCGATCAGATAGACGTCGAGGCCATTCTGCAGCAGGCCCTCGATCATCGATCGGCCCTTCTGCAGGTCGGCCATGTACGGGCGGTTGACCAGCGCATACACCACGATCAGCGGCACCGGCTGCACCTTCTCGGCCTGCGGCTTGAAGTGGTACAGCGTCAGCTTGTCCTCGTGATGGACCGCCTCCTTGGCGCTGGCGCCGACGTCGATGTCGCCGAGCTCGGCGAGGACGTGCATGCCCTGCGACAGCTTCTGGCCGATCTGCTGCACCTCGCGCAGCGCTTCATCCGGTCTGATCTGGAATGGAAACACGGGGGCGACCTCCGGTTAGCTCTTCTTGCGGCGTGAAGCCGGCGATGGATCGGTGGCGGCGAGCGTGGCGATGCTGCCGATGTCGAAGGGCGACGGCGCGCGGTTGGACCGCGCCGCCGGCTTGACCGCCGGTTTCGTGGCCGGCTTCGCGGTGCTGTTCCCGGCCTTGCGCGCGGTGCGGGCGCGGATCGGGGTCACCTTCTCGCGCGCTGCCGCGGCTTCGCGCCGCGGCGATGCAGGCTCGGCAGATCGGGCCGGCTCCTCGTCGCGGCGGCTGCCGCGCTGCGGTCCCTGACCGCCACCGTCGACCCGCGATTCGAGGGCACGCAGCGAGCGGCGCAGCTCCTGCTGCCGTTTGAGCACCGTGTCGAGCTCGCGCCGGGTCGGCATGTTGAGGGCGCCGAGCTGTTCATCGAGCACCATGCGCAGGTGGTGCTTCACCGCCATCAGGGCATTGATGAATTCACCGTATACCTTTGCATATTCGGCCGACATCACGAACTCGGCATAAGCCTCCTCGCCGCAGTCCACCCACAGGTCGTAGACCTGGCGCAGCGAACTGATGTGCTCGCCCTCGTCGGCGAGTTCGATGATCTTCTTGTAGAGGCGGTCGAGGGTATCGGCGGCGAGCCCCCCATGCGCGGCGGTATATTCATGCAGGGCGCGCTGGTAGTCGATGAGCAGACGGACCAGCGCCTGGTTCTGCTCCTGGCTCTCGCGCGTGTAACCGACGCCGGGGACCGAGAGGAACTTGTCGACGCGTTCGTGGACGTGATCGGCCGCCTTGTCCCAGAGGTCGGAACGCAGGTTCTGCAGGAAATCGCCCGGCAGTGCCGTCGCGCCGGCGAGCAGGCGATTGAGGGTATCGGCGGGCAACTGGCAGAATGACAGCAGGCCCTTGAGGGTCCCGGGCAGATCGAGAGTCGGGTCGGCGACGAGCAATTTCTTCAGTTCGTCGAAGCGCCGGCGCAGCAGCCCCTTCCACTCGTCGCTGGCCTTGGCCGTGTCATCGATCCCGTCCAGGAAACCGGTGATGACCTCGCCGACCCGGAAGAAATTGCGGCCCTGATCGACGAAGCGTTCGTACACCTCGCGGCTGCCGTGCGGGACACCCGCGGCCTTCCACCATTGATCCAAGGTCTGGGTCCAGGCGCCGGCCGGCGTCTCCTGGCCGGGGTTGAGCTTGCAAAGGGCGGCCCAGGCCTCCCAGTACTGTTGCTGGGCCTTCATCCAGGCCTCGTCCCAAGGCTGACTGCTCGTCGTATCGGTCATAAGCCACTCCCAACTTTCACTTGCAGAATCGTAACATGCGCGATATTGCACTGCAACAAACCCGGCCGGCGCGCTTTCCGAATGCCGTTATAATCGCCGCCTTTCCTCCACCGGAACGACTGCGACGCCCATGAACCACGACCCGATCGTTGACGCCGCCATCGCCGCCGTGGCGGCCGCCTGCCAGGTGACGCGCCGCGTCCAGGGCAGTCTGGGCGGACTCCGCGGAATCACCAAGGACGACAAGAGCCCGGTGACGGTCGCCGACTTCGCCGCCCAAGCCGTGGTCGGCCACCTGCTCGCGGGGCGCCTGCAAGACCTGGCACTGCCGTTCCTGCTGGTCGGCGAGGAATCGAGCGCCCTGCTGCGGGAACCCGGCCAGCGGACGATCCTCGACGCAGTCGTCGGAGCAGTGCAGCCGGTGTGGCCGGGGGCCGGGGTCGATGACGTGCTGTCGGCGATCGATCGCGGCAATCATGACGCCAGTGGCAGGGGCTACTGGACCCTGGACCCGGTCGACGGCACCAAGGGTTTCCTGCGCGGCGGCCAGTACGCGGTGTCGCTGGCCCGGATCGAGGACGGCGAGGTGGTCCTCGGGGTCATGGGCTGTCCCAACCTCGGCGCCGACTTCGGCCGCAGTTTCGACGACCCCGACCCGACCGGGCTCCTGTTCTTCGCCCGCCGCGGCGGTGGCGCGTTCTGCGTGCCGGCCGACCGCCCTGGGGCGCCGCCCCGACGAGTGGCGAGCGACCCTGGCGTGGCGCACGCGATCCGCGTCTGCGAATCGGTGGAATCCGGCCACACCGACCACGACGCCATCGACCGCATCGTCGAGCGCCTCGGCGGGGCCGGCACGCCGGCGCGGCTCGACAGCCAGGCCAAATACGCGGTGGTCGCGCGCGGCCAGAGCGATGCCTACATCCGCATCCCGGGCCGCCCCGGTTACGTCGAGAAGATCTGGGATCACGCCGCCGGCATGCGGGTGGCGATCGAGGCCGGCGCCCGCGTCAGCGACATCCGCGGCCGCCCGCTCGATTTCTCGCGCGGCATGGGCCTGGCGTCCAATCACGGCATCGTCTGCGCCGGGGCCGGATTCCACGACCGCATCATCGAGGCCATCCGCGGCCTTGCGCTTTGACAGGGGTCATCGCGAATAAATTCGCTCCGGTTGCTGGAGCCTGTCAATTCTTGACCGCCGGAAAGACGAGGGAGTGGCGATGCGGCGGGGGAAAACGGCGGCGCCTCGGCGTCAAGTGAGATCGTCCAGATCGACACGCAGCGCCGCGGCGATGGCACGCAGCTTGGCGACGCCGCCCTTGCGCTCGCCACCTTCCAGCATGGCGATGTAGGACTGCGTGAGTCCTGCTTCGGTTGCCAGTTGCGCCTGCGTCAGCCCGCGATGCTCGCGCCACACCCGCATCGGGTTCTCGCCTTCGGCCAACCGATGCGCGATCGGCGCCGGCACCAACTCCTCCTCGCCCGCAGCCAGCCGGCGCTCGAATGCCTCGATGTCGCGCACATCATCGGCCTCCGCCGCCGCTGCGAGCAGGCGCACATACTCGCGATAAGGGACCACTGCGTACTGCGGCTTGCCGTTCTCTTCGATGATCTGAGCCTTCGCGTTCATTTGTACACCTCTCCGCGCGTTGCAATCTTGACGACCGCCACGATCAGGCGTTCATCGTCCAGGGTGTAGACCACGCGCCAGTCGCCCACCCGCAGGCGCCAGCCTCGCGGGTGGCCCGCCAACCGCTTGACGTTCGCCGCGCGATGCGGGGCTGCGGCCAGGCGCGTGATCTTGCTCTCGATCAGCCGGCGCACATCGACCGGCAATCTCCCCAGCGTCTTCGTCGCAGCCCGGCTATAGAGCACCTGGTACATGAGCGCAGATTATTACGCATCGTGATAATACGCAATCACAAATATGTGCTCACCGGTCTTCGGCGGCGGGTGGTGATGCCGGCTCTTGCGGCATGACGAGATCGATCGCGGCGGAGCTGGCGACAGGGTTTGTTGATCAGTCGGCGAGGTCGGGCAGCGGGATGTCGGCGGTGAGTGGCGGATTGTCGAGGACCTTGCCGGGATTGAGCAGGCCCGCCGGGTCGAAGGCGTTCTTCACCTCGCGCAGCGCCGCCGTCAGCGGCTCGCCGATGATCGACGGCAGGAAGCGGCCGCGCATGCGCCCGTCGCCATGCTTGCAGGCGAAGGACCCGCGCCAGCGGACGCAGATCGCCGCCACCTCGTCGATCAGGGCGCCATAGGCGGTAATCGAGGCCCGCGACATCAGCGTCAGCACCGGCCTGATGTGCAGCGACCCCATGCCCACCGGGCCGTAGACGTAATGGATCAGACCCATGCGTTGGAGCAGCCCCCGCACCTCGCCGTAATAGCCCGCCAGATCGGTCAGGGCGACGGCACTGTCCTCGATGCCGGTCTGCGCCTTGAGACCGCCTTCGGCCTCCATCAGCATGTGCAGGACGGAGCGGCGCAGGTCCCATACCCGTTCGACCGCCGCGCCGGTCACGAACGACCGGTGCCGGCAGCCGTGCCCGGCGGCCAGTTCATCGGCCAGCCGTTGCGCGTCGCGCTGGCAGGCGGCCGCCGTCCCGTCCGCGAATTCGATCAGCAGCACCGCCCCGGGATCGCCACGCAGCCAGAAGCGGTTGCCGTTCTGCACCCGGTGCGCCGCCGCCACCTTGAGGATGGCGCGGTCGAGCAGCTCGACCGCCGCCGGGCGCTTGACCACCACCGCCGGCACCGCGCGCAGGGCCTCCTCGACGCCGTCGAAGTGGGCGCAGAGCAGTCGCCGGTGGCCGGGGATGGGCACCAGCCGCACCGTCGCCTCCGTGATCAGGCCGAGCGTCCCCTCGGCGCCGCAGAGGATCAGCGCCGGGTTGTAGTCCGGGCCGCCGGCCGTCCAGGGCCGCATCCGCGCCAGCACGTCGAGGGCATAGCCGCCGTTGTGCGGGACGCCGCGCATCGAGGGATAGCGTTCGCGTATCGCCGGGAGATGCCGGTCGACGATGGCGACAAGCGCCCGGTGGATGTCGCCCTCCCGATCCGCCAACGCCAGCCGCGCGGCTCGCTCCGGTTCCGGGAGCGGTCCCAGTCGCGCCACCGAGCCATCGGCGAGTACCGCCTCCACGCCGACGAGGTGATCGCGGGTGGTGCCGTAACGCACGGCGTGCAGGCCCCAGGCATTGTTGCCGATCATGCCGCCTATCGTGCAGCGGGCGGTGGTCGAGGGATCGGGCGCGTACATCAGCCCGTGGTGGCGGGCCTCGCCGTTGAGCGCGTCGCGGGTCACGCCCGGTTCGACGACGGCGAGCCGGGCGCCGGCGTCGATGCCGCGGATGGCGGTCAGGTGGTAGCCCAGGTCCACGACGATGCCATCGCCGACACACTGGCCGGCGAGGCTGGTGCCGGCGCCGCGCGGGATGAGCGGCAGGCCCTCCGCCGCGGCATGGCGCATCAGGGTCACGACCTCGTCGCGGTTGCGCGGCCGGACCACCGCCAGCGGCGTCCGTCGGTAGGGCGAGGCGTCGCGGCTGTATTCCGCGAGGGTTTCGCCGTCGTCCACGACCGCCGCACCGAGGACGGCACGCAGTTGCGCGCGCATGGCACCTTCGCGAACTCCCCCTCCCATGCCCGGCTCGAATTCGGACGCGCTACGACCGGCCCGCCGTCAGTTCGGCGATGGCGGCGAGGAGATCGCGGCTGGCCACCGGCTTGTGGAAGTAGCGGGCGATGCCGAGGGCGGCGGCAACGTTGGCGTCGATGATTTCGCTGTAGCCGGTGCAGAGGATGATCGGCAGGTGCGGTCTCAGTTCCAGAATCTCGCCGGCCAGCGCGTCGCCGGACATGCCCGGCATGGTCTGGTCCGTGATGACCAGGTCGAAATCCTGCGGGGTCGCCCGGAACGCCGCCAGGGCGTCGATGCCGTTCTTGTAGGCGCTCACCCGGTAGCCGTGGTGCTCCAGCGTATCCTTCCACATCGCCAGCAGCGACGGTTCGTCGTCCACCACGGCCACGTGCAGCGACCGGGCAATCAGGTCATGTTTTACGTCTTTTACGTCTTTTACGTCTTTTACGTCTTTTACGTCTTTTACGTCCGGCGCCGTCACCACCGGCGGGAACAGCAGCTTGACCGTCGTCCCCCGCCCCGGCTCCGATTCGACCAGCACATGGCCGCCCGCCTTGTGCATGATCCCGTGCACCACGCTCAGGCCCATGCCCGAACCGCGGCCCACCACCTTGGTCGTGAAGAACGGGTCGAAGATTCGCGACAGGATCAGCCCGTCGATGCCCTCGCCGTCGTCGCTCACGGACAGCTCGACGTACTGCCCCGCGACCGGCCCGCGACAGGAGGCGCAAACGGCACCCGTTTCCGCCAGGAATCGCAGCGCAACCTCGATGCGTCCGCGATCGCCGATCGCGTCGCGGGCGTTGATGGCGAGATTCATGAGCGCCTGATGCAGCTCGACCGCCTCCACCCGCACCAGCGGCACCGATTCGTCGACCGTGGTCGAAATCTCGATGCTTGACGGTATGGTCGCCGACAGCAGCTTCGTCACCTCCTTGACCAGCGGCGCCACCGGCAGCGGCGCCGCCTCGTCGCCGGGCTGGCCGCGGCTGAAGGTCAGCATGCGGGCGATCAGGTCCCGCGCCCGCTCGCCGGCCCGGACGACCTCGCGCAGATACTCGGCGAGCTTGCTGCCCGGGTCCGGCACGTGCCGGGCCAGCGCCAGCCCGGTGTAGCCGAGGATGCTGGCCAGGATGTTGTTGAAGTCGTGGGCGATGCCGCCGGTCAACTGGCCGATGGCCTCCATCTTCTGCGCCTGCAAGAGCTGCGCCTGCAGCGCGGCGAAGCGGTCTTCACTCTCGCGCAGCGCCCGTCGCGAGCGGATGGCCGCAATCAGGGAACCGACGCCGACCAGGAGCGGCTGCAACATCGCAACGACGCCGTCGTCGTACCCGCCCGGCCGGTTGGCCAGCCCGATCATGCCGACCAGATTCCCGCCCTCGACGACCGGCAGGCCCAGGAAGGCATTGAGGGGCGGATGGCCCTTGGGGGTACCGCCCCGCTGCGGATGATTGGCCGGGTCGTTGGCGATCAGCGGCTCGGCGCTGGTCAGGATCACCCCGAGCAGGGAGTTCAGGTTGCGGAACTCGAGGCCTGCCGGCGCGTGCTCTTCGTAAAACCTCCGGCTCTCCTCGTCCCAGGCGATGTTGGTGATCGCGTGGGGCTTGAGGTAGGGCTGCCGTTGCGCGTCCAGGAACACCTCGCCGATGAGACCGTACTCGCTGCCGGTCAGCCCCAGGACGTCGTGCAGCAGGCCGTCGAAGATGACCTCGACCTTGCCCTCGGCGATGAACTCGCGCTGGAAGCGGGCCACGACCCGCGACACCTCTTGCGCCCCCTTCTCCGCCAGCTCCGCGCGCCTGCGTTCGTCGATGTTGCGGGCGTAGCCCACCGTGCCGACCGGCCGACCATCGTCACCGAACAGGGGGGACTTGTAGGTCTCGAACCAGCCCTCGACGCCGCCTTCGGCGACCAGCTCCTCGACTTGCTTGCGCCGGCCGCTGGCCAGCACCTCGGCGTCATCGGCCCGGTAGCGCTCGGCCAGGTGCCGCGGCCAGACATCGAGATCGGTCTTGCCGATCAGGGCCGCGGACGACGGCAGGCCACAGGCACGGGCGAAAGGCTCGTTGACGGCGACGAACCGGCTCTCGGCATCCTTGAGCCAGACCAGGAAGGGAAAGTTGTCGAGCAGGGTCTGGAGGTCGGCGCGTGCCCGCGTGGCCGCGGCGACGGCACGAAGCCGGTCCAGGTGGGCGATCCAGCGGAAACCGAAGGTGACGGCTCCTGCCACCAGCAGCGAGGCGACGAACCCTGTCAGCATATAGCCGCCATCGACGCGGCCGAGCAGCAGCAGACTCATGCCCGCGGTGATCGCCAGGGTCAGTACAATCGATACACCAACCACCAGACCGTAGATCTTTGGTGGCGCGAGGGCCGCGAGCCAGGTGACCCATCCCGGCGGCGGACGGGATGCGGTATTCGTCCGGGCGTCCACCGACGGTTTCACCCCTTGCCTGCGTCTACGGCGACCGCAGCAGGCAGCAGGAGGCGGATGGTGGTGCCCTGCCCGCGGGCCGACTCGACGAGGATATGACCGCCGTGCTCGTGGACGATGCCGTGCACGACGGGCAGGCCGAGGCCGACGGAACGGGCGTCCGGCCGCGTCGAGTAGAACGGGTCGAAGATGCGATCGATGCGGGCGGGGTCGATGCCGGGTCCGCCGTCGGTGACAGACAGTTCGAGCCAGCGGCCATCGACCGGCGCCCGGCAGGACGCGCAGGCGACCGGCCGGATCGGCACGGCGCGGCGGGCGTCGATGACCACGCAGCCGCGCCAGTCCATCGCTTCGCCCGCATTGAGGGCCAGGCCGTAGAGCGCCTGCCGCATCGCCACCGGATCGATTTCCAGTTCCGGCATCCCGGCCTCGCAGCGGCAGACCAGCTCGACATCGACGGGCAACCGCTCGCGCAGGAAGTCGCGGACCTCGTTCAGGAAACCGTCCATGGCCACGATCCGGCGCATGCCGCGCGCGCCCTCGGTGTAGGTCAGCAGATTGGCGACCAGCGCCCGGCCGCGTTCCACCGCCTTCTGGATCTCGAGCAGGTAGCCGGTGGTCTTGTCGGTGGCATCGGGCCTGATCCGGCTCAGCATCAGCTCGTTGTAGCCGAGGATGGCGGCGAGGATGTTGTTGAAGCCGTGGGCGACGCCCGCCGTCACCCGGGCCGCCGATTGCAGGCGTTCGGCCCGAAGCTTGTATTCCTCGAGGCGCTTGTGCTCGGCCTCGGCGACCTTGCGTGGCGTGATGTCGAGGTGCGTGCCGGCGGCGCGCAGCGGTTTGCCGGCCGCATCCCTTTCGATCACGCGCCCGCGGTCCAGGACCCACCTCCACGAACCGTCCTTGCAGCGCAGGCGATGTTCGGTCTCGTAAGTCGGTGTCCGTCCTTCCAGATGGTCGGTCAGTGCCTGATGCACGCGCTGCCGGTCATCGGGATGGACGAGGTCGGTCCAGGTTTCGAGGCGGGGCGCGAATTCACCGGGCGTGTAGCCGAGCATCGTGGCCTGCCGATCGTTGAAATCCACATGACCGGTTCCGATGTCCCAGTTCCAGGTGCCGAGGTCGGCGCCCGCGAGGGCCAGCGCCCAGCGCGCCTCCCCCTCGGCGAGCTGTGCGTTGGTGGCCAGAAGCTCTTCGCGGCTGGCTTCAATCTGTGCCGCCATACGGTTGAAGGCGACGCAAAGATCGGTCAGTTCGTCGTTACCCTCGATGTCTGCCCGCACCTCGCCTTCGCCGGCACCGAGTTCCCGGATCCTGGCCTGCAATCGGGCGATGCGGCCGGTTACCAGGCGATCCAGGTAGAACCAGAAGGCGACCGCCAGGACCAGCATGATGGCGCCGAACATCAATGCCTGCCGGCCACTCTCCAGTCGATGCCGGGCCAGAGGCGACGCGAGGTCGGAGTAGATGGCGAGCATGCCCACCGGCGCGGCGCGGGTTCCTGGCTCTTCCTCGAGGGTCAGGGGTTGGTAACCCGCAATGACCTTGCCGCCAGCCTGGATATCGATGGACGGCAGCATGCTGCCGCTCTCCTGCGCTTTGCGCAGGGCCGTCCGCACCGCCGCGTCCGCGGGCCGTCCCTCGTGGTCGATTTGCGTGCTGGCGATAACGATGCCGTCGGCACCGGCCAGATGGGCCATCATGAGATCCGGAACGGAGGCTTTCGAGGCAATCTCGTAATGCAGGTAATCCAGGTCGTGATGCCGTGCGTAATAGCTCAGGTCCTCGCTGGTGTCGTGCAATCTGAGCAACAATTCCGCACGGATCTCGGATTGCACCTCGCGAGCATGCCGGTCCGCGTTATAGACATAGCTCGTGCCCGCGCTCAGCAACACGCCCAGGCCGAGGATCAGCGGCAGGCGATGGCGCAGCTGCAGGCGGACGTGGCGGCGCATTGCTGGACCGGCCTCAGTCGCGCGTGTAGAGCCGGGTGAGCAGGTCGGCGTCGAGCAGGTGCTGACCCGTGACCTGTGCCTTGATCAACCCGTAATCCTTCATGACCCCGGATAATCTCTCGATCAACGGCATCAGGGTCGGCGACGGACCGGTCAGGGCCTTGAGGTTCTCGGCGTGCCCTAGGATATGCACACCGTTGAAAACCTCGCGGGTCTGCTCCGGGGCGAGACCCAGGCGCTTGCTCATCCGGCGCATGGCGTCTTCCGGATGTTGCTGCATGTAATCCAGCGCCCCGTACCAGGCCTCGATCACGTACCTGATGTCCCGCGGGTGTCGGGCGGCATACCCGGTCTGCACCGACAGGGTATCGACGATCTCCCCGGGGATGCGGGTGCTGTCGAAGATGACCGGATAGCCCTCGGCCACCAGCCGCGACCTGCGCGGCTCGAAGGTCACCACCGCGTCCACCTCGCCGCCCTTGAGGGCGCGCTCGTGTTCGTTCAGCTCGAGGTTGACTGTCTGCACATCGTCGATCTTCAGTTCCGCGAGTTCGAGTACGCGCGACAGCACGTAGGCGCCCAGGGCGCTTTTCTCGAAACCGATTCGCAAGCCCTTGAGTTCACGGATGTCGGACAGCCCCTTGCGGCCGATGACCACGTCGGCGCCGCTGGAATAATCCATGACCAGGACGATGCTCTGCCCCACCCCTTCCTGATGCGCGCGCAGCACCTCGTCCAGGGTCAGGGTGCCGGCATCGACGGCGCCGCTGCGGAAGGCGCGCATCGCCTGGCTGGCGGAGACGTACTCGATCATCTGCACCCGCTTCGGATCGAGCAGGCCCAGGTCGCGGGCGAGAAAGAGCGGTTCGTAACCCGGCCAGACGTTGGTGCCGATGCGCAGCGGCACCGGCTTGGTCACCTCGCCGCAACCGGTGAGCAGCAGGGCGATGGCAAGCACCGCGAGGCGGCGGCAGAACGCCCCTGGCCGCAACCAGTCAGTTGTGCGCATGGAGGAGTTCACCGACCTTCCGCACCAGGTCGTCGTTGGCGAAGGGTTTCGCCAGGATGGCGTTCGCCCCCATCTTGCCCGCCAGCGAGAGGTAGGTCCGCTTGTCCACCAGGCCGCCGCCGGAGATCGCGATGATCGGCATGCGCATGTCGATCCGCCGCAAGGCCGCGATGAACTCGAGGCCATCGACCTCGGGCATGACCAGATCCGTGATGATCAAGTCGGGGAGCCGGTCCTGCACCATTTTCAGCGCCTCGCGACCGTTGATCGCCCGCTGCACGGAGTAATCCTCTCCGGCCAGCAATTCGAAGATGAGTCCGGCAACACCGGCATCGTCGTCGACGACCAGGATGCTGGCCGGCGCGGCTCCGCTCTCGCTCATGCGGCGGTTCCGCCCGCCTCGCGCCGCCGCCGGTCCCAGTCGAGCGCACCGGTGCGCGCGATCTCGTCATAGATGTGGGCGCCGATGTCCTCGATGGCCGAGGTCGTCCGCTCCAGTTCCTCCGGGCGGTTGCGCAGGATGTCGAGGAACACGCCCGCCAGCTCCGGGTCGCGCCAGCCGCGCGCCGTTTCCTCCTCGAAGATGCGGATGATCTGATCGCGGCCCATGGCCTTCTTGTACGGCCGTTCGTTGGACAGGGCGTCGTAGATATCGATGAACTGGAAAACCCGCGCCAGGAGCGGGATCTCCTCGCCCTTGAGCCCGTCCGGATAACCGCTGCCGTCGCAGCGTTCGTGATGCGAACGGATGATCGAGACGGTGCCGGTCATGCTCTTCAGGCCACCGCAGAGCTGGCTGCCGATGGTGGTGTGGGATTTCATCACCACCCATTCCGAATCGTCCAGCTTGCCGGGCTTGAGCAGGATGGAATCCGGGATGCCGAGCTTGCCGATGTCGTGCAGCACGCCGCCGCGCCGCAGGGCCAGCAGTTCTTCTTGATCCAGTCCGAGCGCCTGGCCGAATATGATCGCATTGTGCGTCAGGCGCGAGCAGTGATCGCCGGTGTACTCGTCCTTGGCTTCGACCATGCGGGCCAGCGCGAACAGCATGGACTCGGCGCTGTCGAGCTGGTCGGTCATGCGCTTGCGCTCGACCGCGGCATCGACGCGCGCCGTAAGTTCCAGGGGGTTGTAGGGCTTGCGGATGAAGTCCGTGGCCCCGGCGCGCATGCTGGCCGAGAGGTCCTCGCTGCTGCCGCTGCCGGTCACCATGATCACCGGCAACAGCAGCTCCGACAGATCGCTGCGGATGCGCCGGCAGACCTCGTCGCCGTCGATCCCCGGCATGCGCTTGTCGAGCAGTACCGCGTCGAAGGCCAGGGTCTTGAGCACCGCCAGCGCTTCCTCGCCGCTCGCCACCTCGACTACTTCGTATTTCGGCAGGGCGAGGATCTCGCGCTCGAGGGCGCGATGCGGCGCCTCGTCGTCGACGATCAGGATCCGGTAGGGCCCCGAATTGATGTAGTGCAAAAAATTGCGGCTTGCTTTCATCTCCTCACTCCCCGTCAAGCGGCGTCGGCGATGACGCGCAGGTCGATGGCCGCCAGTAGTGTCTTGGCGTCGAGTGGTTTGGCGAGACAGGCCTCGGCACCGGCGGTGACGATGCGCTGGATGTTCTCGGGGGTCGGATAGCCGGTGATGGCGATGATGCGGACGTGGCGGGTCAGGGGGTCGTTCTTGACCCGCTCGCAGACCTTGAAGCCATCGATGCCCGGCATCATCAGATCGAGCAGCATCACGTCCGGCTGAAAAAGCTGGATCTTGCAGCCGGCCTCGAAACCGTCGTGGGCGACCTCGGTCACCGCCGGTCCCGTCTCCGACCCGCAGCCTTCGAGCAGGGCCTGCAGGTAGCCGGCGAGCTGCCTGTCGTCATCGACGATCAGGATGCGCGGACCCCGCATGGCCGCGCGGCGCTTGAGGCGCAAACCCCGCTCGCGGGCGAAGCGCTCGACCTCGGTGCGCAGGAACCGGCGGTGACCGCCCGGCGTCAACAGGGCCTTGATCAAGCCCCGCTGCGCCCAGACCCGGACGGTGACCGGCGCCACCATGAGCAGCTCGGCAACTTCGCGGGGAGATAGAAAAGACCTCGGAGATTCTTCGGTACGTACGTTCATCATATCTGGCTCCTGCGGATTGCATCCGGTGGGGGGCGGCCGACATGGACCCCATGTCTGTAGGATGTTACTGACACTCTGGGGATGTTAATCGATTTTATCAGTAATATCGATAACGCGTGTATATTCGCCAACAATCGCCTTCACGACCTCCTGGGACCCCGGTGCGCCACTTCCTCCTGCCTCTGATTGCGCTGCTCCAGCCCGTCTCGGGATGCGGACCGGGGACTCCCGACTATTTCCCGCTGGACGGGCCGCGGACGCGCGAATTCCGGCTGTCGGTCGAGACCGCCGACGAACACGCGACGCATCGCCAGCTGCTGCACCACGCCGGCACCGTCCACCGGGATGGACGCGAGGTTGGCGTCTTCGAGCACTCCGCTGGTGGGCGCCAATACTATGTCCGCACCGCCGAGGGCGTGCGGTGGATCGCCACCGCCCGTGCCGAGGATGGCGCCGTAACGGCACAGGCGGGTGAGCCCTTCGTGATCAGGGAACCGGTGACAGTCGGCATGGAATGGGAGGTCCCCAGCCGGCTGGCGCTCGCCGAGAGCGTCTTCCACGACAACGGCGAACGGGTCCGCAGCCGCCAGACCCCGGTAACCCTGAGGCACGTCATTGTCGGCGGCGGCGAAGAGGTCACCACGCCGGCTGGGCACTTCGAGGGCTGCCTGCGGGTCCACGCCACCGGCCGCGCGATCGTCCGCGTCAACTGGGGTGCCAATTTCGGCACCGTCGAGGTGGACCAGACCGACTGGTACGCGCCCGGCATCGGCCTGGTCAAATCGCGGCGGATCGAGACCTCCGACAGCCCCTACCTGAAGCCGGGTGAATCCATGCTGGAGCTTGCGCGCTACGATTGACAGTCGCCGCCGAGATCGGGTTTGATATGCCCCCTTTGCAAGAGGCGGGGCCGGCGGCGGCGATTCGTGCCGGACGGACAATGGTGGGCGTAGCTCAGTTGGTAGAGCCCCGGATTGTGATTCCGGTCGTCGTGGGTTCGAATCCCATCGCTCACCCCATCTCCCGCCGCTTCCGAATATGGGCCGTTAGCTCAGTTGGTAGAGCAGCTGACTCTTAATCAGTAGGTCCGGGGTTCGAATCCCTGACGGCCCACCAATTTAATCATATAGTTACAATCCTAGTTGCCTCCGCGCAAAGCTGCGAGGTACAGTACAGGTACAGTGGCGCGCAGGGACCTGTACCCATGGCAACAATCGTGAAGGCGACCGGCGGCTGGAAGGCCGTCATCCGCAAGACCGGCTGGCCGACGGCAAGCAAGACCTTTCGCACGCGGCGCGATTGCGAAGTTTGGGCGCGGCGCACCGAGGACGAGATGGTGCGCGGCGTGTATGTCGATCGCACGCAATGCGAGGGTCTCACGGTGGCAGCGGCACTCGATCGTTATCTTCGGGAAGTCTCGCCGACAAAATCCGCTGGCAGCCGGCGCACCGAGATCACGCACGCGGCTATTCTGAAATCAAGGCTCGGCGGATATAGCCTCGCGGCGCTCACGCCCGACATCGTCGCGAAGTACCGTGACGGCCGCCTGCGCGAGACCAGCGCGCGTTGGCGGCGGCCGATCAGTCCGTCAACGGTGCGTCTGGAGTTGGCAATGCTCGGACATTTGTTCGAGATCGCTATCAAAGAGTGGCGAATTGGTCTGATCAGCAATCCGGTGCGTGCGATACGAAAACCATCGGCGCATCCCGGGCGCAACCGACGCCTGACGTGGTCCGAGATGCGACGACTGTTGTCGGAGTGCGACAGACACGGAAATCCAATGCTCGGTTGGATTGTACGAATCGCCCTTACGACCGCGATGAGGAAATCGGAGATCACCACGCTGATGGTCGGTCAGATTGACATCGCACGCCGCGTTGTCCGCCTGCACAAAACAAAGAACGGAACAGATCGAACCGTGCCGCTCTCGCGCCGCGGGACAATGGCGTTTTCGGCAGCGCTTGGAAATCCCGTCCGTCCCGACGATTGCGATCTGGTCTTTTTCGGCGAGCCGGGCAAGGACGGTAACAGACGGCCGTACTGCTTCGAACCGATGTGGCAGGATGCCGTGCGACGCGCGGGTATTCCGGATCTCAGGTTCCACGATCTCAGACACGAGGCCGTCAGCCGCTTCGTGGAACTCGGCCTTTCGGACCAGGAGGTTTCCGCGATCTCCGGTCACAAGTCGATGCAGATGCTTCGGCGGTACACGCACCTGCGAGCGGAAGACCTGGTGTCACGTCTGGACAGCGCCCGTCGCGCATAGTCACAATTCATCCCTGCATCCATACCAGGCTACACCGGCTCCGCATGTGCTGATGTAGACGACTTGCCTATTCGTGTCATCATTTCGAAAATTCACTTCACAAATCCCAGTATGAGTACCGACCGGTTCGGGTCCACAACGAATCATCGTGCCAGGAATAGTGAATGCCATTGAGCCCAAGCAAGATTAAGCGTCTCCGACAGCAGACCGGAAAAACCCAGACCGAAGCCGGGCGGGATATCCACGTTTCCATGAGAACGTGGCAGGGTTGGGAGGCACCGGCTGGGACCATGAATCACAGGGTCATGCCGGAAATGGCCATCGAGCTGTTCTGCATCAAGAACAAGATCAAATATCCACCTTGATTTGACATATACACGCATTGCGTGCATAATAACAATGTGCGCAATGGGCGCATTATTGTTAAACCTGCATGCACGCTTTGCGTGCCTTCTTAAAGGAGAACACAGTGAGCAACCATGAAGACTTGAGATTCGCACCGGTCAACGACGTGACGGCAGATATGGCCGGCGGCGGCCAGATGGAGGCAATCGCGTCTTTGGCGAATGCCGACCACTCTCGGCGGGACATTCATTCTGCCTATCCCAAAATGATGTCGAATGAAAGGCGAGGAGCCGCTCGTGGCCGTCCACGCCGACGCACGAAAATCCACGACAGCGTGCAGGCTGGCATGCAGCGCTTCTGGGAACATTTCGAAAACCAGTTCCCGTTACTCAAGGGAGTAGTCGGAGGAGACGAACGTGGATATATCAATCGCCACGCCATCATGCTTGCCGAACTCGGCTGGGCAGCCGGGATCGTCGATGGCGAGGGCTGCATTTTAATCGTCCAGCAGCGGTACAGAAATCCACGCCGCAAGGTGACGCATCGACCGCGTCTGACCATCTCGCAAAACAATCGGGGATTGCTGGACCATTTCCGATCCCTGTTCCCGGATTGCAACCATGTGCTGGCGCAAGTGAAAAGGACGACGAAGCAGAATCGGGATCCCTATTCACTGACCTACGACGGCAAGCACGCCGTCGGAGTCCTGATCGAACTGCTACCGTATCTCGATCGCAAAAGATACGAGGCCGAAGTGCTCCTGGAAGCCTGGACGGAATGCAGGATGGGGAAGAGAGGACGCTACATCCGCCTGACACCGGACCTGCTGAAAAAACGCGATGACTACATGCGTAGACTGAGGCAGATGAAATAGCGGCGGTTCTGTTCAGCCCCCGTTTAGGCGCATTCCCGTAGAGTTGCGCGACTCGATGGCAGGAACACCTACGGTCTTTTTGACAACGACCGAACGGCTGGAGTAATTTGGACGGCGTGTACCAGGAGAGCATCATGAATTGTCCGTCGACGCACAAGCAGCGCGAAAGCATACGTCTGATAACGCAGACGTAGGCCCTCT
>Ga0233425_10000184_pt1 | contig 160076 bp, 220 predicted proteins | sample Watercolumn_Towu_2_FD_181712 | JGI IMG/M metagenome (GOLD analysis project Ga0233425, IMG submission 181712) | Freshwater microbial communities from Lake Towuti, South Sulawesi, Indonesia - Watercolumn_Towuti2014_140_MG | ecosystem: Environmental > Aquatic > Freshwater > Lake | place...
GACCAAAGAGCAATGCGACGAATACCTGGTGCGCATTCAAGACTTCTTGCGCGATGAGCTGCATCTGGAGCTGTCCAAATACACCATCGCGCCCACCACCAAAGGCGTGAATTTTGTGGGCTACCGTACATGGGGCTCCAAGCGATTCATCCGCAAACACAGCCTTTTTAAGTTCACCAAGGCGGTCAAGGCTGGCCGCCTGGATTCCGCCGTCTCCATCCTGGGGCACGCCCGCAGGACATGGAGCCTCAGTCACCTTGTCTCAACAATAAAGGAAATTAATCATGACATCTATCTTCTCTTACCGCAAGCATATCGACGCAATCACCACCCGCGAACTGCGTCTGCCAGAGGGTGAAAACCATCAGAAAATCGGCACAGAGCTGGCCACCATTAATGGCGTTACTTATATCAGCCTGCCAGATGGCGCCACACTCCCAGCCGAACAACCCGCAGAGATTGCAGCCAGCATCGCGGATGTGATGCTGACACCGGAACTGCGTGCCGCCATTTCTGATGCCAGCCCGCATGTGCGGCTGATCCGCCAGCGGGTGCAGGATCGGATCGCCGAGCGTTACTCGATGGCCGATGAGATCAAGCTGCTGCGCACCCAACCATCGGCCGAGTTTGAGGTCTATAACGCCTATGCCGAGGATTGCCGCGCATGGGGTCGCGCAGAACGCGCCAAACTGGGTCTCTAACACATTGTATGCAAAGATGCATTTGTTAAAATGCTCAATACCTCATTAGAAATGAAAATTGAAACTGTTAAGGACTAATTATGATTCCTCTGGATAAACAGGCTCACTTTTTCTCCGGAGGAACTATTGCTGCTATGGCTCTCCCGTTTGGGTTAGCTGTAGCCGTAGTTGTTCTTGGAGTGGCTGCTTTCGGTAAAGAAGTGTATGACAAGTTCCATCCTGAAAATCACACTGCTGATATTTGGGATGCTATAGCAACTCTGGCTGGAGGAGCATTGATAATTATTTGGCAATCTTTTGTGCCTGGATTATTAGTATAAAAATGTAAGAATGAATCGAAATCAGATCAATTCTGATTTAATGATTTAGATTTAATGTTTTAATAATCTAATGATTTAATAATCTAAAAATCTAAAAAGGAGCTTTATGCTCCTTTTTTTTAACGCTAAAGAAATTTAATTCAGACTGATGCAAGTTTTCGTGACTGGAGTTATTCTTTAGATCAGAATGAATAGAAGTTCTTGAAATGAAATGCTCAATCTGATCTGAGAATCATGATTCGAATCAAAGAATTCAGAAGAAAATTGAGAATTTCATTTCATCGCATTATGTTATTATATAAAGAAGTTTTCTTTTCACTCTGATTTGATCAGAATATGAAAAAATGGTCAGATGATCTGAAGTTCTTTAACAGAATTTTTAATTCAGGTGTTATCCAGATGTTTTCATTCTATAAAGATAATCACTTATCGATTCATCTTGATCAGGGATAACTTCTGATTTTGAATAATAATCTTCCGGGACTTCATCATCTGGAATATTTTCTGGAATTTCTATCGATTGTATAATACCCTTAGGAAATACCTCTGGTTCGATAATATTTCTGGAATCAGTATTTAATTCCGCTCGAAGTTCTATTTCCTTAGAATTTAGTTCAGATTCTCTTGTATTCAATGCTGATTCTCTTGCTGAAATATTCGATTCTCGAAAGTTCAATTCAGCTTCCTTCTGCACCAAAAAATCATTAAGTTCAAACGATGCATTTGATGCATTTAATGCATTTGATTCTGAACTGGATTCTTTGGCATTCAATTCAGATTCTCGGGTATTCAACGCTGATTCTTTGGCATTCAATTCAGATTCTCTTACTGAAATATTGGTTTCTTTGGTATTCAGTTCAGATTCTCTTGTATTCAATTCAGATTCTCTTACCGAGATATCAGATTCTTTGGCATTTAACGAATTAATCAAATTATTGAACTCTTCTGCTCGCCCAATTTGACCAATTTGTTCAATTTGAGCAACCTGCTCAATCTTAACAACATCAGAATTGCTTTCACGAGCATTTTTATACTGCATCGTTCGTTTATTCTGTCTATCTGGAACAGAGTGTTTCCTAGAATCTATACTGATTTCTATATTCTCAATTTTTCCTGTGATCATTTTTTTCTTTCTTTTAGTTCAAAGACTAATTCATCAAATCTAGTCCCAATCATCCAATGTTGATTTTTTGATGTTATTACTAATTATAGTTATTTTTTTACCTGAATTTTCAAATTTTCTCTTAAGATAATTCAAATCATCATTTAAATCTAGTTGGACGAATAGAATACATTCGTTAGCATATTCGCACATTTGGTCATATATCTTTTTGTAAGCATTCTTTCCAAATAGTACTTCATCTGGTACGAATTCTTTATTCTTTAGTTTATTGTTAAGAGCATAATTAGCTCCCATCAAATCTACACTGTAGTTAACGGAATTGATGATTTCTTTAGCTCCAGAAATTTCAATTCTTTTATTCATTTCTTTTTCAAACAATTCTTCATTTGAAAAATCTTCTGAACCGTGAACTAAAATGGTGTACTCATTATGATCTTTAACAATGTTTTCGTTCCGAGATGTTAACTTAGCTTTGAATTTCTTAGATTTATCATTCTTAACTTCACCAAGCACTCGTTTATCGAAATGTGTAACAGGCACAGTTAAATCATCGTTTTTATTGATGTATTTATTAAGAATCCATGCTCTTGAATCTTTATTCAGTTCATGATCTTCTTGAGTAATATCAATTCTTTGAATTCCATAATCAAAAAATTCAATGTTCTCTTTTAGAAGATATTTATTCCGTTCCATTTCTTCAGAAATTCTGATGATTTTATCTTCAGGTAAATATGAAAGATATGTTCTCCAATCGATAGCCTTCGTTAGCATATTTTGATCGGATTCACCTAATTTCAGCAAATCTTTCATTACTTTATTATCAATTGTATCAGGAATTTCATTTCCCCAGATATAATCGTAGTAATTACAGTTAAGTAACTTTGGCGCTGTTAGAATCTTAATGATCCTTGAATTATCCTTTGTGTACCTGTAGAATTTAAGAACATCAATAACTTCAGTTCGTTTAGGTTCACTTATATTATTTAGAATATTCCATTTTTTCAGGGTATTGAAATCAATACTTTGAATTTCTTTTATGATTTCCTGATCGTTTTTATCTGAATCATTTAAAATTGGTGCTTTCATCATATCGATAATTGTTTCACCAATTGTTCGATCTTTATATTTGTCGAAGATATCATAATTTGTTATGTGATGCCACCGTTGGAATCTCCATGATACAGAAGTAATATCTGGATGATTATGCATCAGCATATTTGATTTAGGCAATGTTCCTTCTTCGGCATAGAATGCTTCAGTATTTCCACCAGCCATCGTTTGCGTTCCCATTTTTCTAGATAAGAACGCATCGAATTGAATTGTACTATATCCTTCTTTTAAGGATCTGATACAAATATCTACATCTTCGTTGTACCTTCCAGCCCATCTAAAATCGAGATCGTTCCTAATCAATAACCCAGAATAGATTTTTGTATTCGGGACATAAGGACGATCTTTCATTCCTGGAACTGCGAACATAGCATAATTTAAGCCAGCGATTCCTATGTTCTCATATCTATTAATGAAATCTTCGGCTGCTGCAAAAATTGTCCCATCAACAGCCTTGATACGCTGATCATCATTATAATACATGAAACCAAGAATGTTATCATCAAATATCCAATGAAATTTGGATTTTAGAACATTTTTAGAATGATGCCAGACGAAGTTCCTAGCTGGTCCAGAACCCTTCGATCGTGATTCATCGAAATTCTCGATATATGTATCATATTCTTTCTTGAAATTCATATCTAATTTCAGAAGAATATCTTCACCATAAATCTTGGCGTAATCATTCCATTCTTGTTCCTCAATAACAATACGGAATGGAACTTCCATCTTAATTAGATGATCAGCTGTTATACATGTGCCAGAACGACCCTTACTTATGATGTAAATTGGGTACTGAGGTTTGGTCCTAGTTCCAAGTATTCGCGTTCTAACTGAACTCGTAAAAATGTTCTCTTTATAATTAATAGAATTAGTTCGCGATGTTATATTCTGCTCAAGTAATTCACTTAGTTTTTCTGTACTGAATGAATTATCGAAATAGAATAGAATTTTAGCGAACTTTTCATTATCATTACTCTCAAATGGAGTAAGATTGATCCAATGTTTTTGCCATTCTTTCAGTTCACTCGGTTTTTCTTTCAAAGAACGTTTAAATGTGAAGTCAATCGAATTCGCTCTGAGAAAAACTTCCTTCATATTAGGAAGGAGCTTATAATCATCTTTCCCATGAAATAGTTTATTCGATAGATTGTTCAGACTTTCTTCGGACTTGAAATGAAGTAGTATTTTTCTCAGATTTTCCATAATTTTAACAAAATGATTTAGGCGTCGGAATTGAAACAATCACGAGTATAACATTTAGAAAGGTAAGGCGTTAATTCTTGCTCAATTCGATTAGCAATAATAATATCAGACATTTCATTAAAATCTTCAATATTGTTAATCACAGGAATTCCATTGAAATTTGTATCTTTATGAGCTGGCTCATAAATAATCACATCAATGTTTGATTTTCTGATCTCTGAAATGATATCGAAGATCGCTGATTCCCTGAAATTATCAGATCCTGCTTTCATAATTAGTCTAAAGATTCCAACTGTTTTGGGATTCTTAGATAGAATTTGATTTGAAATAAAATTCTTCCTGATTGAATTAGATTGTACGATAGCTGAGATAATTGAATTAGGCGTGTCCTTAAAGTTAGCTAGTAACTGTTTTGTATCTTTAGGGAAACAATAACCGCCATACCCAAATGATGGATTGTTATAATGTGTTCCTATACGATGGTCTAGCGATACACCTTTGATAATATCTGATGCATTCAATCCATTTAATTCAGCGTATGAATCTAATTCATTAAAGAATGACACGCGCATCGCTAAATATGAATTGGCAAATAGTTTAACTGCTTCAGCCTCGGTTGGTTCAGTCAATAGAACCTCAATATTATCTTTTCTAGCTCCTTCTTTAAGAAGATTAGCAAAAATCTTAGCTCGTTCAGATTTTTCTCCAACAATGATTCGATCAGGATAAAGATTATCTTTTAGAGCCGTTCCTTCTCGAAGGAATTCTGGACTGAAAATAACATTTGATACATTAAGTTTCTTCCGGGTTTCAAGAACATATCCAACAGGAATTGTGCTCTTAATAACAATTGTGCATGAAGGTGAGTACTTATTAGCATCCTTAATAACATGTTCGATCAAAGATGTATTAAAGTACTTCGTTTCGGGATTATAATCTGTTGGTACTGCAACCACAACATAATCAGCACCCGTGTATGCTTCTTCTTTGTTCAAAGTACTCTTTAGATTAAGTTCTCCAGATGCTAAAAATTCAGAGATTAATTCGTCCTCAATCGGAGAAATTCCAGAGTTGATTTTGTTCACCTTCTCTTGATTCACATCTAGCATTACAACTTTATTTTTCTGAGCTAATAGAACAGCAACAGAACTTCCAACATACCCACTTCCAACAACAGCGATTTTCATTTCATTTCCTTTTTCAAATTTTCAATATAATCTTTTAAATTGTATTCAGCGCACCAACCGAGTCGTTTAGTTCTCTCAGTAATAACGGGAGCTGACATTCTATTGCCCTTCCGTTCTGGTAACATTTCATAATCAGAACCGAACATTTCAGCTATTTCAATTATAGAATATGATTTATCGTCACCTATGCCATATTCATCTCCATCTCCGTGCTCACCAATAAGAACAAGAGCATTAACCGTATCATTAACATGTGTAAAATTCCTTCTTTGTGTGCCTGGTGAAACTACTCCAAATTTTTCTGATTTTCTTAATTTCTCTGCAAATAAAGCAATAAGGGTGCTGTACGGCCCAGTTTTTATTTCATTCTTGCCGTAAACATTATAAAAATACGCTATTGCATATTTTAAGTTGAACCATTTCCCATAATTCTTTACTAATTCGGTATTGGATGATTTTGACCAAGCATATGGTGATTCTGAAGCATTCGTTCCTGAATCACCAAATTTCGTACTGCTCCCTGCATAGATCAATTTAGAATCATTTACCCTGGCGAACTCAAGAACCTTAGAAGTTCCATTTTTATTGAACTCTAAAACTTGTTCAATATCTAAAAAACTTTGCTCAACCCTTGAGTACTCACCTAAATGGTAAATAAGATCAGGTTTAAAATGAACCTTTTGAAAAATATCTACAGTTGACCCATAAATGTATTGAACTCCGGGAACATGATTATCTCTCGACCCAGTGAAATAATTATCAAGCGAAACAACATCATGCCCAAGTTCATTTAATCTTTCACACAAATTAGACCCAATGAAGCCAGCACCACCAGTAACTAAAATTTTCATATATTTCCTTTGTGAAATATTCTATATCTAGATTATTTAAAAATTACCAATCTAACGATTGAATTTTACTACGGTTGTTGAATTTTGTTATTGCGTTGTTCAGAATTGTTGAAATTCTTGATTTATATTTTTCTTTGCCCATTTGGGTCTCAGCAGCATTTGCTAATTCCTGACGTTCTGATAATGTCATATTCTTAAATACTGATACAGCATTTAAGAAATCTGATTTTGTTTTGATGAGTTTTAAGTACTTATGGTACTCTTTTGGAAGCATTTCGAGAGCTGGATGACCATTTTTATCTTTAAGTATTAAAGGTACACCTCTACTTAGAGATTCTAAAGATGTTATTGTAAATGTATCTGGATAATTACCAACAAACGTTACTTCTGATTTACCAATATTATCCATAATCTCAGAATGATTAACATCTAATTCAATATCCTTCGAGTACTTATTTAATGCGTTAAGAACGTACTCATCTTGCTGATCTTTACTTTGATGTCCAAGAGTACTATAAGTTTTGACATTTCTTCCAGATCCTTCAAGATATATATTAATTAGAAATGTATCTTTTCCCTTAGATGCCGCTGAAACGTGTCTTATGAATCCATCTGATTCTTGAACGGTAGTTTTTTCACAGTATTGAGGATAAAAAATTTCATCTGGAACGATACCGTCGAAATTCCATTCTGATCTTTTAGTACTGTAGTATTTTATTATTCCAGCTTTATGGTATTCTGAAACAGCACAAAATGTACATCCATGTGTACTCACCATTTCATTAAGAAGATTAGCATTCAAAAAATCAGTCCAAAACCCAGGCATTGAATGAAGAACATAAACAATGGGAATATTCAGGTTTAATAATTCTTTATAGAATTTACTGAACTCATAATTGCTTATGATAACATCTGGTTTAAATTTATGAATGTCGTTAATTATTTTCTTTTCAATGCTGCTCTTATGAGTTCTTGAAAATGATTTGATATCTTTTACATTATGATTCACATAATAATCGATACCTGAGAAATCTTGATCAAGATCTGTGAATGCTGAGAACATTCTTACATCATGACCCATTTCTTTTAAGATATTGAATTGAGTTAATGCCGCAACATCGATCCCAGATACTCTTTTTTCCCTAGAAAAAAATGTTTTCCTGGAATAAGTTAAAATATATATTTTCATGTTTGTATTTTAATATACAATGAATTAAATTCTGTACTATTTTTGGTCTTTACATTCTTTACAATCAATCACATTATGTTTTTTGCATGGCTTTGGTCGTTTAACTAAATCTAATTTAGTTGTAACTGTGGCTATATCACCAGATGTTGTTTCTTCTGACAATTCTTTCAGGAAATTTTTGAAATTTTTAATCATTTTTCTATATCAATCCATTGTTTAATTTTTCTTGATCCAATGGGCATAATTCCAAACCTAGCACCATTTATTCCAAAATCTTTGCGGGAGCCTCCTTTATAAACAACTGATAAAATTGGCTCATAATTCCCAGTTAGTTTATCACCATTTTGATGAATATGATACGCAGATAATTCATAGTGCTGCCCCTTTTTGATTAGTTTAACCTCACCCTGAAGTAAAATACTGACATTTTGTTCACCTAATCTACGAGATTTGAAATCCTTCCCGTAAACTGCCATGTTCTTTAAATCTTTCGAATAAATTTCTGAAGCTGCTGTTACAGCAGGACTAAGTTTTTCACCATACATAGATTTAATTTTATCGACGAATTTCTGAACATTATCTGGTGTTGTTGGGTATTCTTTCTTTGAAACACCTCCCCAATTCTGAAAATCAGTTGGTGACCTCCCATCTTTATGTGATATCCATATACAGGCATCACCATTTTTATCTAAGAGATGAAAATCGGATTTTGGTGTTCCTCTCGTGGATTCTGCTCCAATTATATCATATTTTTTGTTATTACACTTCACAGTTATAAAAGATGAATTTGATTCTAGAATTGCATTCTTTATTTGAACTTGAAGGCTTTTTAATTGAGCATCTTCCTTAGCTGTTGAAGCCCCAGCACCCTTCCCACCTAGTTCTGAATCTTTGAACAATTCCGTTATCTTATAGAATGATTTACTTCCGGTTCTCGAATCGATAAGTTCAATTAATAATGGATCAGAGATTATTCTATTCTCAAGAAAATTGTTTATGTCCTCTGAAGATATTTTATTTTTGGAATTGAATTCTCTTTTGACTTTATTTATTGAAAATAAAGCTTTCCCAGTACAATTAAATAGTTCTGAGTTTTCCTTAATCAAAAATGATCCATCTGAATTTATTCTCTTAGTAATAATTTCTATGTTATTTCGTTTTGTTATATCTTTATACGTTATTTGTGACATAGTAGTTCAATGCTTTTCTATACATATCATGTATTTCTTTTGGTGTATTCTTTAAAAAGAATTCTTTATCATTAATGTTAGATATAATCTTACTTGCTGATATACCTGATTCATTTCTTTGTAATTCTCTAACTGATATTCCAACGTTATTTCTAATTTGTTCCATATAAGATTGTACTCTATCAGAACCTGCGTAAATTATATTTATGTTAATATCAATTTTATTTAGAATCGATAGAATATTTCCATTATTAGAATGAACTATTTGAACGTTAGGAAAACACTTCTTAACCATTTCCTCACGGAAATCTTTAGTTTCAATTGTATCGGATCCAGTTACTATACACACAACGACATTATCGTAAAGTGTTAATGCTCGTTTAATTAATTTATAGTGACCTTCTTTTGTGAATATTCTGAATTTACCAATTACTAATACGTTATTGTTCCCTTTCATTTTTTTAATGAGAAGAGTTTTTGCATTCAGTTGAATATCATCTTTTATATTAGTTTCAGTTTTAACGGCATGAGAAAATGTTAATTTCATTCGTTTCAGTGCTAATGAAAGTTCAGCAAGAACATCATCTAATTTTTTTGATGGCTGTACAGAATTAACTAACTCTAGAGAAACTCGTTTAACATTATCCCAATACTTTGCTTCTTCAGCTGGATTATTGTCCTTGTATTTAAGTTTATTAATCAATCTTGCTTCTTGATCGAGTTGATATTTTTGTTGGAACTTTAAGATTTTATCCTTGAACTTAATTACTATTCCTTCTTCATTTCCACCGTATTTTGATTCTATACTTAGAAATAAATCCTTGATATCATTTAATACATCTATGGAATCCCACCGTATTACATTCTTTCTTTTATCAAATTCAGCCCGAAGATTTTTGTTAATAATACCAGATTCGAATGATATTTGAGATCCAAGAATCCCCTTAAAAAGTAATTGTGGTACATCTATTTTCAGTTCTTTTGCGTACTCATTTCGTTTTTCAGTAAAGAATCCAGATGGAGATGTTATTAATTTTCCAAAATTCTCTTTAAAAGTAGAAGCACTGTATCCTATCAGAACCATTTTGTGTTTAGTACTATAGTTACTTGAAATAGTTGGTTTGGACATTAGAAATTCTATAAATAATTCTGTCCCAACGGGAATACTATTTTTACTTAAACTATCAAAATGTTCAAATACTAATTTGAATTGACTCGAACCAATTGATTCTTTCTTTATTTTTGATGTTGGTTGAAAATTATATTCTGTACTATATAGAATATTTCCCTTATAAGCAAAAATATAATCTTTAAGATTACCATTATTAGCTTGTTTAATAACAGTAAGCTTCACACCATCCGTTTTATGTTCAACAGAAACTTCTGAGAATAAAAAATCTTTTATTTTAGAATCAGTTGTTAAATACTTTTCGGCAGCTTGAATCGAAATATCAAGTTGCTGTTTTGATTCACTTATATATTCATAAAAATTCATAGCGATCTAAGATAATCCCTGAATGATTCGTGTATTTTTCCTCTTTGACCATAATCTTTATAGTACTCTTCGGCAAGTTTTACTGATTCATCTTTCATACCGAACTCTTTGATGAATTTTTGATATCCACTGAATTTAATCTGAAAATCAAGTTCAGCATTGTTAAATTCTAATTCTTGAGCTCTTTGAGGTTTTAGACCCCAAATTAGTTCAACATATCTGATGTATGTATTTTTTATCTCATTCTTAGATAAGAACTTTTTCATAAGTTCTATAACACCAATGAAAGATCCGAATAGTTTAACATCTGATTCTCGGCTATTTAATTGCTTAAATGACAGTTTATAAATTTCAGCAACAATTGTCTCGTAAGTACTGTTCTTAGTTGGAATTTCTTTATAAACTTGCTTTCCGTCTAATACTATGACCTTTCCAGTTTTTGGGTCGATTAAAGGTTCATAGGCTATTCTGATTCCCTTTCCTACTGAAAATTTAAGCATTTTAGGAATCAAATGCGTTTTATTTGCACTTAAAGTTATATTTTCCGGTGTACTACTCTGTGTTGCTATGACTATATCTTCACGAATTGAAGCAGCTCCTATTAATGCTCTGATCAAATATTTGTGATGAACAGCTTTTACATTAATTTTAGCATCATCAAAAGAAGAACTATGTGAAAATTTAGCCCATTCGGTTGGTTTATTATTCTCGAACTCAAGGAATTCAAAATCAACTTGAGCATAAGCTTTTTGACCGTTTGGGAAATCAACCATAATAACTGAGTTAATCTGCTCACCTATCGAGGAAATAGTCAGCTTATTTGACCCCATATAACGAGCACCATTGATTATCTCTTTCCCCTCTATTGAGTCAAGATATTTCCAAAGATCTTCTTTTAATTCTTCTGGAACAGTAATATCAATATCACCAGCACTTGGTTTGTACTTCATAACTTCTTCATCACTTAATGACTGATCCATTATAAATGAAGTACTTCCATTGAAAACAAATCCAGTTATTAAATGTGTTTCATCAATCCAAATTGGCTTTTTGAACTTTGACTTGAAATCCTTATTCATGAACTTAAAAATTTCTATAAATTTCTTCATGAATTCTTGTCTACCGATTTCCTTGATCGGTATTTTTTGAGCTTTCGTTTCCTCTCCGCTGGATTTAATTACTGCTGTTACATTTCCACCCATAGAACACCTATGCTAAAGTATTCTTTAATTCTTCTTCATTAATAAAATCTTTGAATGATTGAGACTCAAATAATGCTGATCTATATGGTAAAATTACTAAATGTGTTCGATATTTTGAACTAATTAAATTATGAGGATTTTTTATATCGAACGAGCATTCAATAGGTTTAACTATCATAGTACCTGATGGATCTGTTTGAATAATAGATGTTGAAAATATTTTTACATCTGAACCTTCAATTGGAGGAACTTCATCCTTTAATCTTACTGGTCTAAAGAATGGATTTTTATCAATTTCTTCCCTACCAAGTTTAGATAATGTAGTAATAAGATCCAAAGGCTCAAAAGCATTTTCTTCTAGAGCTTTCATGGCGTATTCTCTGCGTTTAATTGAAGATTTATGTCCATCGCCATCTTTTGGTTGGTACCCAAATTTCGTTTCAAGAACACCAGAATTGGTTCTTACAATTAAATAATCTTCTTTAATTTCTAGAACTTCTGTAGCATATTCCTCTGGTTGAACAACATCTTCAAATCTCTGACCATCCTTGAGTGTACCTCTGTATTTTGCTGCAATTTCTTCGGGAATTGAGGTCTCAATTATGAATAATTGATCGCCGTTAGTAATTAAAGTACACCCATCGAACTTATTTTCCTGAATCAATTTAACTGAATCTTTGATATTATTTTGCTTTAGAGCTTTCCGAATAACCCTTCCATTGCTAGAAATTGGCATATCATTAACATCGTTCTTTGCTTTTCCATCCTTTTTGTCAGAATGATTATTCAGAGCAGAATTAACCATACTAATATATGTGCCATCTTTGAGAACAGAAACGCCCTCGGTCCAATCGGTATCATTGTCTATTAAGAATAATTGTGATGCACCATGCTCAGATACTGTGTACCGTCTGATTTTATAGTCAGCATTGTAAACGCGATCTCTAATCTTAGCTAAACGCCATTTTGCATCTTTAGTTGGTTTCCCAGTCTTTTTATCTCTGGGTAATTTCATTGCTACAGCAACACACATAGTTAGTCTCCATGAATGATTTTAATTATTTATATTTGAAGGCGATGTAAAAAAATCCACCATTTGCAGGTGGATTATTTATGATAACAGAAATTATCTCATTCCAAAATAGTCATCCATTTATGTGCACCATAAGTTTTTGACATTAAATCATATGAAGATTTATCAGTAATGAACAACGCTACTGAATTCTTACGAACTTTAGCTAATTTAAAGAACTTAAATGTTTCTTTATCATGAACCAAATCAGCATCTGTGAACATAATAATATTCATATTATTTTCATGGAAATATTCAATTATCTTGTGCATCTGTGGTATATATTTTGTACCAGAAGCATAACCTACACTTAATAATTTTTGAAGTTGTTGTTTCTGACCGTACTTAATATCTTTAGGTTTAGTAAGTAAAACATCATGATTAATCAACTTTTCAGATTCCATCGCGTTAATATTAACCTTATGAACTTCAAAATCTGTACTGAACTTAATAACGAACATATTGCTAAGTTCTTTTTTATTGTCTTTAAGAAGTTTAAGAATTTCTTTATTGAAATTTCCTACAACATTCATAACAGAACCAGAAGTATCAATTACAAATACTAAACCTTTTTTATTACTGTCAAATACAACTTCACCGGGTGTAATTCTTCCAGCACCAGTTTGAGATGCTGTAACCATTGAAGATGTAGCTTGTCTGGACATTTTTGAATATGTATCCTCAGCTTCACCGTTTCCGGTTGGAATCATTTTTTTGAGAATTTTTTTCCAATTGATAGTTACTTTTGTATCATCAAATTCAATTTTTGCTGTACCAGAACTATTAATATTACTCTTGACAGATGTATTATCGGAATCTTTTTTCTCTAATGCTGTTTTAGCATCATCATTACCGTCGTCTCTTTTACTGATGTTTTCTCTATTCTTTTTCATTGCTTCATCAATACTTTTTGCTATTTTATCGGCTGGATGAGCATCATTATTTCCTTGCCCTGATTGTCCTGGCTGACCTGATTGTCCTTGACCTTGACCTTGTTGTCCTTGATCTTGCCCAGGCTGACCTGATTGTCCTTGACCTTGACCTTGTTGTCCTTGATCTTGCCCAGACTGATCTTGTTGTCCTTGACCTTGACCTTGTTGACCTTGATCTTGCCCAGACTGATCTTGTTGACCTTGATCTTGCCCAGACTGATCTTGTTGACCTTGCTGTCCTTGACCTTGCTGTCCTTGACCTTGTCCCTGATCTTGTCCCTGATCTTGTCCAGGCTGATCTTGTTGATCTTGTCCTTGACCTTGTTGTCCTTTACCTTGTTGACCTTGACCCTGTTGTCCTTGTTGATCACCAGATTGAGAATCCTTTCCTCCTTGTGATGGTGTATCATCAGAATTATCCATATGATCATCCATACCGGATTCCATGGATTGCTTCATTTTTTCTGTATCTTCTGGACTCTGATTGAAAAATTCTTCAATAACAGCTTCAATCATATCTTCGTATGTTTCAAATTTGTCATAGTTTATTTCTGAACTGAACAACCCAACTGGAAGCTGTTCATATCCAGACTTAACAAGCTCCCAGTTATTGATAAAATCACCAACATAATTAAGTACAGAATTAGCGTTAGAACCAATTTTTGGATGTTTTTTCAATATTTTATCAACCATTTTTTTAGTATAGAAATGATCTCCACTTGAAAAATGCATCAATTCATGCAAAATAACAAACTCAAGATAACAGTAGTGATCTGGTATTGGGCCACCATTACTTTTGTATTTCTTAGATTTTGGTTTAACATTGTTTATTAATGCAGAAATCGCTAATGTTTCAGAGAATTTTCTATTAAATACCATCTCGGCATTAGGTGTACAAAATGCTGTTTTGCAATTATTCCGTGCGTTTTCTCTTAATTTTTTATCATTAATTAATGGAAGATGATCTGGAGTAATAAAGAAAAATGGCTTAACAGCTTTTGTTTCAAATGGATTTCTTAATGGAAAGAATCTAGCGTTCTCACCAAGAACATATTGAGTTAAATCAAAAAAGTAATCTCTATCTAACAAATCTTCTCGATCTTTAACACCAAGAGGCTCTAAATTAATATCGTCTGGATTTAACTCAGAAATAAGAGAGAATGCTATAGATTCAGCAGCGTTATTAACGGCATCTTTGTTCATTTTAGATGAACCAAGCTGTGAAATATGCTTATGGTATTGTTCGTTAAAATATTCCTGAGCTTCAGATAAATCTATGCCTTTTGTTTTGGCATAGACTTCAATAGACTTCTTGATATTTGAATCATTAGGTGAACTCTTTTTTAATTCAAGATTAATCTTTAATGATTCCAAACGTTCATTTATAAAATTCAAAAAACTCATTTTTCTATAATCCAAAAATTAAAAACTCTTTAATTTTTTCATAGTTTCTTCATTTTGAAGAACATCAAGAATATCAATCTTATTAGAACTTAATAATGCTACGATTCTCGAACCTATTGCTTTCTTGAGTTGATCAGCATAGTTATTTGAAGCATTAAGCTTTTCAAGAGATTTAGCAATTTGGTCGTAAAGTTTTAATGTCTTATCTAGTATCTCTGCACCAGAAGTAGAATTAAAGTATTCATCTACTATAGTTGCAACATCTTGTAGCATTTCTGTTGAGCTGAAATCCTTAATGTACGAGCCAATAACACCCTTATCTAAGAATGTAACATCTCCATCAGCATTCTTAAGAATCTGAACTAAACTGAGAGTATTAACTGATTTTTTCGTTCTAATTGTTTCAAAAGATTTTTTGAATTTTTCATTTCCAACAATTTTCTTTCCTAAAGTATTTGTAAAACCTTCTATTTCTTGTTTCAAGGTTATCATTTTGAATGTTGTTACAAATGATTTAGCAGTTACATTGATAGCTTCATCAATGAACTTCTTGTACTCTTCATCAGAATAACTTCCATTTAAATCCCAACCCATATCATCAAATGAATCTTCAATTTGAGTCATAGTATTTGAGATGCACTCTGTCATTTCTCTTGGAGACACATAGAACGAATCTACACCATCACTCCACCAGAATGGTTGAATATCAATATCTTCAATATCGTTCCCATCGGAATCCTTAGCACTCTTGAACTCTAATGCTAACTGATACATTATATTTGAGACAGATTCTGTGAGATCAAATCCCATACGTTCGGATAGTTTAGTTAAGTTTTCTTTCGTTTTGATGTAGTTAAATGTCTCAGTGAAATTTCCAGATGAAGGAATAATATCGAGAACGTCTCTAGTATGAGTTGTGAACTCTATAGCACCAATATCATTAGGGTTAATTGCTCCGGTAATGATAATGTCATCTGGCAATTTAACATGTTCGAACTCTTTTTCGAGAAGAATCTTACGAATAGAATTGAATACAGGAACAGAAGCTCTATTCAGTTCATCGAATAGAAGAATGATGTTATATTTTCTTCCTTCTTGTCTATAATCATTTATCTGTTCATTATATTCCTTCATTATAGTTATATAAAGATTAGATTCTGAAAAATTAGTGGTTATATTGTCTTGGCCTTTTGACATATCAGCAATAGGCATGCCTGTAATATCTTCTGGCGTTAAATTAGATACATCGATATGAATGTATCCCATTTTCATATCTTCAGATAATTTAACCATTTGTGTTGTTTTGCCGATACCAGGCTGACCTGAGACTACAGGAACATATTTTCTGCTATCTCCAAGTTTAATTTTAAGTTCTAGTTCAGTTTTTAACTGATCACGCCACTGAGATTTTTTAACTGGTGTTCTTAATATATTCTCAATATTAATTTGAACACCTTCTGGAGTTGTTTCTTTAATAAGATCTGTGGCTATTTTTGTAAATTTATCAAGAAGTGGAATAGATGATTTTTCATCTACATAATTACTTAAGTTATTTTTTATGAATCCTAGTAATTCTCTAGCAGAATCTTCAGAATTAACTGGAATTAATGAATCTATACAGATAAGCATTTGCTCCAATCGTCTTGGAGATAATCTAACATTAGCTGATTCATCATTAAACCCAAGTTCTTTGTCTGTTAATTCATTCATGAATTTATTCCAAACTTCAGGCTTAATTGAAATCCCAGTTGGTGTTCCTACTTCATAGGTTCCATCATCTTTTGGAATTTCATTTTTATCTTCGGGGTTATTAACATATTTCCCGTACATATAAGACATGAAATCCTCTTTTGAAGAAACATCATAGTCCATTAAATGGAAATCTTGATTCAGAGGAATATCTTCAACACCTTCATCGTTAATGTTCGTGGCCATGATGATATAAACTCCTTTCGGAATTTTATCATTGCCTATTTTTCCATTAAGAATGTTCCGAAGAACGTTTCTAATTTTAATTGATGCTGTTCTATAGAATTCATCTAAGAATAAAATAGCATTGTATGATTCTGCAACCTTTTCAATTCTCTTCTGGAGAATAGGATAAATATCTCTAAGAATTTTATTCTTATTGATCTCCGTTTTTATTTGATCTGGTGTTCTTTTTGTTTTAGACTTTAATTGCGTAACTAGATTTGATTCAGCTTGAACAACCTTCATCTGTTGAACGGAATCGTCAACTGTAAGATTACCTTGACGAGTTTTTGGTCCATCAATAACTAAAAAAGGAATGTTAATAAGATGTTCTTGAGTAATATGTGGTGCTTCAATAACAACTAAAGGAATACCAGTTAAAGTACTTAACGATCTGATAAAAGATGTTTTACCAGTACCTGGATCACCACCTAGCATATATGTAGTTTTAACAGTCCCCTCAGCAAATGCCTTCATATGCGAAAGGATTGTTTTCATCTGATCGACATATTTCGAACTAGAACTCATTTTTGGAACTAAGAACTTCTTTTCAATTAGCTTAGATATATCTTTAACACCGACAGCTAAATCTGAATCTTGTTCAGTTCCAGAATCTTTATTATTTTTTGAAAGCCATTCCAGACCAAGTTCTGTGATTTTATAATCACCAGTTTTCCCATTTTCTCTTGCTATCATTTTTAATTTTAGCAATACACCGCGCATTGGATGCCCATCTTCTGGAAATTCTGCTCTGATTTTTTTATCAGCTGTTGGCTTCCAAGTGTCGGTGCCAAATAAATCATGCATTTTTCTTAGCATTTCTCCGGGTGTTTTGCCGGATTCATCCTCAGAATTCATGTCTAAAGTTTTAGCTTCACCTAGATGCTGTTTAATAAATTCGTTAAATTCCATATTTATGACCAATTTAAAATTTTGTTAAAAGTTTCTGGGGATCTCTCTTTAAGTTTCATATAATAAACGTACTTAAAATAATAATCACCATCTGTTTGAGATAACAAAGGAATGTCATATTTTAAACCAGTGTCTGGATTTATCATATTGAAATATTTTGCATCTTCAGATATATTTGTTTCAGTTGGAATTTCTTTATTCTGAATCGGTTTAACAACTATCAATTCATTTACATAATCTGTAATAAAGGTTCTAAATTTCATAATCTTTTCCTTTTTTCATATTCATTATTTATATTCGAGTGACTGTAAAAACTGCATAATCTTTAATATAATTTATTATATACCATAATTTTCTAAGAATTTTTTAAAAATAATAAAATCTTTTAATGAACTACCGTACAAATTATTTTTCATAATTACATTTACTAATAATTCATTATTTATTTTAGTTCTTTTAGCTAAATATTTGATTTGAGACATATCCAAGCGATATATATTATTCTTAAATATAATTTCAAAGTCTGAAAGATTTGGATCGTAATGATATCTCGATCCCCATATCTTGTTTAATTTTCTGAATTCTTCCTCAGATATATACACCATTGCAGAATCTTTTACGTATTTAGGATCAAAGAACTCTGGATTCTGAATTATTTCTTCTTCCGTAAAAAATCTTTCGTTAGTAAAATCGATGGTTTCTGAATCTTTTAATTTTAATTCTTTAATTTCTTTAAGACTTATTTTTGTATTTTTAACCATTAAGCTAGGTGATAAGAAATCTTTGAACTTTATTATTTGCTCACGCGTGAGAAATTTTATTACATAATGTGGAAAATTTCCATCGGGTGTATTGAATTTCCTTTGAAGATATTCATCTGGTAAAATAAGGTTTGGGTGTTCTTCAACGTATTTAAATAAATCTGTAAATTCAACATTGTGAGAAGTATTTATCAAGAACTCTAAGAATCTAGATTCAGGAAAATCTTTAATTAGAACATAAACACCTTGAAAAGATTTTTTAGCATAATCTATTACTTCTTCATCAGATTTAATGAATTTATGAACAAATTCACTTAAATTTTCTATCAAAATATTATGTCTAACTTGTTCATTTATTTTTAAGATTGTATCTAAGAACTTTTTTCCTTCTTCTTGACTTAATACGGTACTGTCAAGTTCACCAATTTTTACATTAGAACTCAAAGTTTTTAGAATACCTATAATTTTTTCTATATTATTAGGTTTTAAGAACAATTCAAAGATTTTTTTATTAGCTACTGCCGTACTGATAAGTAAGAATATATTGACATCGTTTATACGAGTATAAAACATCTTAGATATTTCATAAATACTAATAAGAAAATCCTCCCATTGAGTCTCATTTGGTTTTGAGCTTGCTGAGCTTGATTTAATAACATTTTTAAGCACATTATTAAAAATGTTATCTTTGAAAATGTTTACACCGTATTTTCCTTTATAGATTTCAAAAATAGTTCCATAATTATTCATTATAAAATCTAGAATAAAATCAAATTCAAAAGAATAATTAGATTTATCAGTACTGAAATCAAGTAAGATATCAGTCTGTAATAAACCTTTCCAGTCTTTTTTATTGATCAGATCTTGTTTTTCTTGTGTGTACATGCAATTTCCTATATTAATAGCTATTTATGAATTCTTTAATGAAATTAAAATTTTCTAATTTTGGATTTAAGTAACTACTAGATATTGCATTAACTAACTCTGTATTGTTTATTCCTGTTTTCCTAATCAAATATCTTAAAATATCTATAGAAAAATATTGTAAACTTGCTAAACTTTCAAACAATGATGAAAATTTAGATAAATTATTGTCGTATTTCTGTTTTTTGCCCCAAGTTTTATTTAACAGTGCAAATGTACTCTCTGAAATATATAGATGACCAACATTTTTAACAGATTCTGGATCAAAGAACGCTGGATTCTGAATTATTTCTTCTTCGGTAAAGAATCTAATTTTAGATACATCAAAGAATTCGACAGATTTGAATTCTTTAACCTTATCTAATGGGATTCTTTTATTAAACACCATTCCGTATATATCTATTTGATTCTTATATTTTTCAGTTTGTTCTAAAGTTAGAATAGAAGCAAAATTATTTAGTTTATTTTCTTCAAATATAGTTTTAACTAAATCATCAGGAAGAATCATATCTCTGTGAGATTTTACATAAAGAAGTACATCAGTAGATTCAATAATTTTTAGATTTTTTCTAATAAAACTAATAAATCTATCTTCTGAAAATGTTTTGATAGCATTCTCCAAAGGAATATTTCCTTTGTTAAAGAATGAAACAAGTTCATCATCTGTTTTAAACTCTTTTAGCAGTCTATTAATAGTTTTATCATCAAAATAAAATTCAATCGTGTGAAAGCTTCTATTATTCTTATAGATAGTTTCGAATGCATCAAAAAGAGCTATAAAATCGTTAACAGATGAGCCTTCAGAATTAAAAGAATTAAAAGTTATAGATCTTTTCACTACCTGAAATAATTCATAGAATTCAGGATTTTTACAATTAATTATGAACTTAATATACTCGGAATTTTTATTTTCATTATCAAGGAATGTATTAATATCTAAAGAAGATATATCATTTGCTTTATTCTTTTTAATTTTAAAAAATTCATTAACGATTAATCCCCATTGATTGGCAGTTATATTAAGATTTAATTCTTTAGCTCTGAAGAACATATTTTTAGATATATACCGAAAACTCACCGTTTTATTAGTTGTAGATTTAATTTCATTAAATCTTTTTAGAACGAATTCATATATAAAATCAAAATCAAAAACGTATTTTCTGAATTCTGAATTGTTATGATCGTTTAATTCGTCTAAGATATCCGTTCGTAATAAACTCTTCCAGTCTTTTTTATTGATCAGATCTTGTTTTTCTTGTGTGAACATGTGTTTTCCTATATTAATAGCTATTTATGAATTCTTTAATGAAATTAAAATCTTCATGATTTTTACTAGTGGGTCTGATTCGTCTACTTATTATTTCTTTAACTACCCTATCATTACTAGCACCTGTTTTTTTAACGATGTATCTTAAATCGTCGAATAAAAAGTATTTCAATCTTACAAGATTATTACATAATGTTGTGAAATCTGACAAATCATTTTCATATTTCTGTTTTTTGCTCCAAGTTTTATTTAACAGTTTAAATGTACTCTCTGAAACATATAGATAACCAACCTTTTTAACAGATTCTGGATCAAAAAATTCTGGATTCTGAATTATTTCTTCTTCTGTGAAAAATCTAATTTTAGATGCATCAAAAAATTCAACAGATTTGAATTCTTTAACCTTATCTAATGGAATTCTTTTATTAAATAACATAGCCTCCAATGACAGTAAATCTTTATATCTTTCAATTTGTTCTAAAGTTAGAACAGTAGCAAAATAATATAATTTTCCAGTGTCAACTATAGTTTTAACTAAATCATCGGGAAGAATCATATCGCTATGAATTTTTATGTACTGATTTATATTGTTTATGTTAATTATATCTAGGTTTTTTCTAATAAAACTAATGAATCTATTTTCTGAGAATAAATTAATTGCATTATGTAAAGGTACATTTATTTTTTCAAAGAACGAAATGAGATCATCGTCTGTTTTAATTTCATTTATTAATTTTTCAATAGTTTCATCATCAAAACCAAAATTAACTAAGTAATAGCTTTCATTTTTGTAAATCTTATTGAATTTATCTGCAAGTTCTATGATATCATTAGCAGATAAATCATTTACATTAGAAGAATCAATAATTATAGTTGATTGATATTCACGGTATAATTTGTCAAGTTCAGGATTATCATAATTAATTAGGAACTTAATAAATTCAGAATTCTTATTGCCTGTATCAAGAAATACGCCGTTATTTATCAAAAAACTGTTATTATTGTTCTTTTTGATTTCAATGAACTCATTGATGATTAATTCCCATTGATTAGCAGTTATGTTAAGTTTTAATTCTTTAGCTCTGACGAACATATTTCTGAATAGACTATCAATATTTATTTTGTAATTTGCTGTAATTGCATTTTCATGAAATCTTTTTAGAACGAATTCATACATAAAATCAAAATTAAAAACGTATCTTCCTGTATCATTAATTTCAAAGTCAGGTAAGATATCAGTTTGTAATAAACCATCCCAGTCTTTTTTGTCGATCAGATCTTGTTTTTCTTGAGTGAACATTGGGTTTCCCTATATTGTGTAACTATTTATGAATTCTTTAATGAAACCAAAATTTTCATAATCTTTGTTAGTAAACTTAGTATAAGAGTTAATTATTTCTTTAACTACTATATCATTACTAGCACCCGTTTTCTTAACTATGTATCTTAAACTGTCTATTGAAAAATATTTTATGATTGAAAGATTATTGTATAACGATAAAAAATCAGTTAATTTAGTTTCATATTTCTGTCTTTTGCCCCAAGTTTTATTTAATAGTTTAAATGTACTCTCTGAAACGTATAGATAACCAACCTTTTTAACAGATTCTGGATCAAAGAATTCTGGATTCTGAATTATTTCTTCTTCGGTAAAGAATCTAATTTTAGATGCATCAAATTGTTTAATAGATTTTAATTCTTTAACCTTATCTAATGGTATTTTTTTATTAAATATCATCAAATCTGTTGGTATTCGATCTTTATGTTTTTCAATTTGTTCTAAAGTTAGAACAGGAGCAAAATAATATAATTTTCCTGTTTCAACTATATCTTTAACTAAGTCATCTGGAAAAATCATATCTTTATGAGTTTTAACATAATGTGATACATTAGATAAGGTAATTTTATCTAAATTATTTCTAATAAAACTAATGAATCTATCTTCTGAAAATAATTTAAATACACTATATAAAGGAGTATTTGATTTCTTAAAGAATGAAATTATCTCTTCATCTGTTTTAATTTCATTCAATAGTTTTTCAATAATTTCATCATTAAAACTAAATTTAACTTTGAAATAATTTTCAGTTTTGTAAATGTTATCGAATTTATCTACAAGTTTTACAATATCATTAACAGATATGCCATCTATATTAAAAGAATTAAGAGTAATATCTGATTGATATCCACGGTATAGTTTATTAAGTTCAGGATTATCACAATTAATTAGGAACTTAATAAACCCAGAATTCTTATCTTTTGTGTTAAGAAATACACCATTACTTATTGAAAAATTTAACGTATCGTTCTTTTTAATCTCAATGAACTCAACGATGATTAATTCCCATTGATCAGCAGTTATATTAAGATTTAATTCTTTAGCTCTTACAAAAGTATTTACGAATAACATGTTAACATTTATTTTGTAATGTAATTTAACTATATTTTCATTAAATCTTTTTAGAACGAATTCATATATAAAATCAAAATCAAAAACGTATTTTTTCGTGTCATTAATTTCAAAGTCAGATAAGATATCAGTCTTTATTAAACTGTCCCAGTCTTTGTTGTTGATCAGATTTTGTTTTTCTTGTGTGAACATGTGATTCCTAAAATTTTTAACTATTTATATTGATCTAGAGAGAAAATACACGATTTTAGTTAAGCAACAGATACTATAAACAAAAAAATGATAGCCTTTTAAGGGGCTATCAAATTCTAGTGAATTCTAGTAAATTCTAATGAATTCTAGTGAATTACTGAATAGATATTAACTTTTTAAGTTGTTCTTTTGGCTGAACTGTAATGCTCAGAATTCCATCAGTCATCGATGCATTAACATCTCCGCCAACAAAATTCTCCTGCATAGCGATTATCCGCTCGAATGTATTTGAGCTTATATGCCTTTGCATCCATTCAATATCAGATTCTTGAACATCTTTTACCTTATTTCCTCTAATATGTAACTGATTACCCTTCATCTCTAATTCGATATCATCTTTACTAAATCCCGCAACCGCGATTGCAACATGCAGAACACCGTTTTTGTCGATGCCTAAATCAGTTAAAGGATATCGAGTAATCTTATGCTCAAAGTTTGGTTTTAGGAACCATTCTAAATCTCTTAGTGCTAGTGAGTTTAACATTTTTTCTCCTTGGTCATCTCGACCTAAATAATGATGCACACCTTGTACACCATAAAATTATTTATATCGGTTAACTCGATAATAAATAGTTCTTGTACAGATATGCGAATTAACTAACATGCAAAAAACTTTAGATATACGAACAATTTTCACAGATAAGATAATTCAAGATCTTAGAATGAATAAAAGCAAAATTTCATCTGATCTTTTGACAGCTCTAAGATCTCATGATAAAGAAGGTAAACAGATAGCTCTTGATATACTTGATCTAAATAAGGATCACGAGCAGTACTATTTAGATGCATTCAATAATAGAATTTCTTTCAATGGAAATAGAAGATTAAAGAAAGCTTACACTAAGTTAGAACTTTCAGAAATTCATAAAGAAGAAATATTCAAATGTGCTTCTGATATTCATTATTTCAAAGATAATTATGTCAAGATAAAAACAAAGGAAGGCATAAATTTCCCAGATTTAAGACCTTATCAAGATGATTTTATTAACAGAATAATCCCAGACAAATTCGAGGATAATATTGGTTTGATGCCACGACAATCCGGAAAAAGTATAAGTACAGCGATATATTTAGCTCATTGTTTTATATTCAAAAAAGATATTAACATAGGCATTGTCGGGAATAAAGGTAAACAAGCTATCGAATTTCTTAATAATACTAAGAACATTCTAATTGAGTTACCAATATGGCTACAGATGGGCGTTTCAGTCTGGAATAAAGGTTCAATTGAAGGTGAGAATTCCATGAGAATTCTAACAGATGTTCCAACATCTGATGCTTTTAGAGGATTTACAATAGCTATTTTGATAATTGATGAATGTGCATTCATTAAACCAACAATTTGGGAAGAATTTTCAGATTCTATTTTTCCATCACAATCAGGTTTATCTTGGAAGAAAAATATCATTCTTAGTACTGCAAATGGCATGAATCATTTTTATAAAATGGTTAAGGATGCTAAGGATGGGCTAAATGGAGCAAATCTCATAGAGGTGGACTGGAAAGATGTTCCAAGATATAGAGCAGATGGAACATTAATTTCACCAGAAGATTTTATGAATTCTGTTATCAGAAAACACGGTTCTGTTTATTTCAGTCAGAACTATGGGAATAATTTTATAGGATCTTCACATACACTAGTTAGTGCTGAAAAACTTTCTGAACTTTCTGAAGCGAAAAGGTCAGAGATTCAGCACATAAGGGATGGAAAACTAAAAATCTATATAGAACCAGAAAAAAATCACAAATATATCATAGCTGTAGACCCAGCTAAAGATGGAAGAGATGCTTTTGCCGTTCAGATAGTTGATATAACTTCTTTTACCTTCGTTCAAGTTGCTTCGGCAGAACTTCAAATCGACTATTTGCTCATGCCAGAATTTATAGATGATTGGGGTAAGTACTATAATAATGCTTATCTAATTATTGAAAATAATGAGGGTGCTGGTCAATCTATTGCTGATCAAATGTATCAGATATATGAATACGAGAATCTTCATTTTGATTCTAAAATTGATTCAAATTCTAAAAATACTGTAAAATCTAGAAAAACTTATCCTGGATTTAGGACTACATCAAAAACCCGAAAACAAATTATTCAAACTATGAAACTATTCGTGGAGAATAATAGATTAGTTATTTATGATGAACGAACAATTAGTCAGCTCGAACGATTTATTTTGATAGATAATAAGTACCAAGCAGATAACGGTGCAAAGGATGATATGGTTCTAGCATTAGCTATAATTTTTGTGCCATTCATCAATATCAAGAACTTCGAAGATATGAGATCTCTGGTTAAGGAATTGTACAAAAATGAACCTCAAGAAGAAGAATTAAAATTCTCCGATATGCTATTACTTGGAAACTTCGATGACTTTACAGATGAAGAATACAATATTCCTAAACGAGAATATGAAGAATCATTTGGAATTTATTACAACGATTTTGAGTAAAAAAATTCCTTAATATACTTCAAATAATAGAAATTGATAACAAGAATACTGAGATATTCATCTTCTAATAATTTAATATCTTCGTTTTTTAATCTATATGAATCAATTATTTTCCAACCAACCCATTTGGGATATTCTTTTCTAGAAATTCCAAGATAGTTGTTAAATAACTTATCTCTATTAGCTATGTTTTCTTCGTAGTAATTATAGAACAAATTGAATCTTTCTTGAATTAACCAGTTTGACGGCGCTTTTTAACGAAGTGCTTACCTGATTTTATTGCTTCTCTTCTAGATTTTTGATAAGCTGATATTTTTTGCTTGTTAGCTCTATAATATCTTTTTCTAGCTTGTCTAGTTTGTCTATTTTTTCTTTTTCTAGCTGCTGCTGTGCGACGCATTGTAGCTCTAGAATTAGACATGAACTTACGCCGTTTTCGATTTCTGTTAGCAGATAGCATCCGTCTATTAACACCTTCTTGAACCTCATACTCAGATTCATCTTCAGGTGTTTCTGGATCATCTTGCTCTTCTTGAAGTAATTCTAAGATTATTTCAAGAGTTTCAGGATCAAGAGCTGATAACATTTCTTGAACATCTGATAGTGCAAATACTTCAAATTCATCTGGATTTTCTTCCTCGGTATCGAAGAATTCATAATAGATAACATATCCGAACTCATCAATTTCATCATCTGACAATTCGGAAAGTAAAGCATTTATCGAAGCAAGAATATCATCTTCGAAAAGAAAATCTTTAAAAGAAATCATTTTTAAACTCCAGTTATAAAAATTATTTATATAGATTAGAATTTTTAGATGAGAAAAAATCGAACTGAGATTATAGGTTAGATCAAATTGTGTTGAAATTGTGATCTGAAATTATTATTGTTCAAATTGTGTTGAAATTGTGATTTGAAATTACTATGGTTGAAATCGTGATTCAAATCAAAATAAACAAAAATGCTGATCTTTGTATATAAAAACAGGGCATTTTACGTTTAAGCTGAAAAAATCATTTTGAGAATCTTAACGAAAAAAAACACCCAGAATTGGGTGTTTGTTCAGTTCGATTGAATAAAATCTATTCTTCAGATTCTTGCTGAGAATCCCTGAAACTTTGAACAGCTTTTGATAAAAGTTCATTACACAGTTCGGTAGCTTCAGCTTCTGACATCTCATTATCATCGTACTCAGCATCGTAAAGAATTTTTGAATCCTCAGAAACGATGTTAAAGATTTTAACTTTTCCGTTAATGAGATATGTATCATTCCCAAGATTTTCAACTGTTTCAATTAAAGAACTTTCAACATTCTCAGTATTCTCAGTATTTTCAATAACTTCTTCCATATTTTTTCTCCTTTTTAAAATCATGTACAAGATTCACAAACATATTCTTCATCGGATTTTTGTTGTTTGCAATAATAAAATGTTTTCATCCCATAATAAAACCCATAAATGTGTAATTTCAGCATTTCAAATAAACTATCTGGTGTTTTGATGTACACATTGACCGATTGAGCTTGATCAATCCATTTCTGCCTAACAGCCGCATTTTTCAATAAAGCGTACTGATCACATTCAAACGATCTTTTATAATACGAATTATTCTTTCTGAAGTTAGCAACAACTGTTGGTATAGTCATAGTTCCTTCTTCCTTATAGAATAAATCATGCACAGGTTCAATTGATTCAATAGCGTTAATAGCCCGTCCACTAGTTGCCGTTGGTGCTATAGCCATTAACTGAGCATTTCTTATTCCAAATATTTTTACTCTTTCAGCTAAATCGTCCCATTTTTTCTTATCGTATGAATATTCAGTTAATGAGAATGCTTTCTTATTAGCTTTATGAATTGGAAGAATTCCTTTAGACCATTCAGTTTCATGGAATTTTGGGAACTTTCCTTTTTCGATAGATAATTCAACTGACGAACTGATAATTTTATATGAAAGATCATCAAATAATTCATCAGTTTTTTCTGCTGCTTCTTGAGTATCTATAACTATTTTATTCAAAGCTAAATAGTTAGTATAGTTCATTACACCTATACCCAAATACCTGTACATTATATTTGAGTTCTTTCCTTCCTTTACAGGATAGTGAGCAACATCAATTGTATTGTCTAATGATCTCGTTATGATTCTTACAAGTTCCATACGTTCGGAATCACTTAAATAGAACCATTTTTCTAAATTAATTGAACTTAAATTGCACAATGCTATCTCACCGGCTTTGTACCGTTTGATGATTCTTTTATCTTCATCTTCCATCGTTACTAATTCTTCATTAATAGCCTCCGATGCCCTTGAAGGAATAACAATTTCAGAACATAAATTACTAGATCCGATATACCGATTGAGCATTGATTGCTCATTAACATTTTCTTCGTGAAATAAGTAAATGTTACCTGTTTCTGAACGCTCTTTGAAAATTTTCTCAGCTAAATCACGAGCTTTAATTTTCTTTCTTCTGACATTAGATTTATTACAGAAAATCGTATAAAGATCATTAAATTCTTGACCGTATTTAGATATTAACTCATTTACATCTTTTGGATCGAACAAAAAGACATCATCATCGTTTATTACAGCATTAATGAAAAATTCATTAAGTTTAATAGCGTATTTTAATCCTCTTGCACGATTTTCATCAGTACCGCCATTAGATTTCAAACTAAGAATATCTAGAACATCAAGATGCCACCATGGGAAATAAATTGCACAAGATCCAGCACGCTTCCCACCCTGATTCCATGCTTTCATTATGCTTTCGAACAGCTTAATGAATGGTACGGGGCCGGAAGAATATCCTTGTGTGCCTTCAATATAACCACCCTTAGCTCTTATTGAAGAAATATCTAGAGCTGTACCACCTTTATGTTTAGAATAAATTCCAAGATTCTTACCTGTATCAAGAATTGAATGAGAATCATCTGAAACTGTATTAAGAACACATGAACTAAGTTGCTGATTAACTGTTAAAGCATTCAACATGATAGGTGTAGCAACGGTGTACAGATGTTTTGATAGAGCATTGTAAACATCAATAACTCGTTTAACTCGATCGGTTTCATTAACCATCAGAGCTAATGCTACTCTTACATAAGCATGTTGAGGAAGTTCTAATTTTTTCGTTTTACTATAATTCAAACAGTACTTATCAAAGAAGGTAACTAATCCTTTATAGTTAAAAAGAAAATCTCGTTCTGGGTCAATGGCAGAATTAATTTCTTCTAATTCTTTTTCTGAATACTTTTGAATTGTTTTCTTATCATATATTTTATGTTCGATTCCCTTTAAAAGAACTTCTTTAATATGGGGATAATCAATAGTTTTACCAATATTAAAAGTTTCTTTATAATAAGACATTAACTGTAATTTAGCACTGATATCCTCCCATTGTGGATACAATAACGAAATTTTATTAACTGCTGTTACAATTAACTGTTGATAAACATCTTTAATACTAATCTCTTTGTGTAATTTAATAGATGTATCTCTGATAAGTTCATCAGCTAAGAACTCATTGTCTGAGCATGCCCATAGACAAACTGCCTTCATTTTATGTGGCATGAACGGTTCTTTTCGTCCATCTCGTTTGATTACTGTGATTTTCGAGCCTTGAAGTTCAACTTGATTAGATATTTCAATGCTAGTGTCAGATTCGACAGCGTTAGATAATTCATCTAACTGTAAGGTATTATATCTGATTGCTTTATTTTTTCTAATGTCGTTCAATTTTTGTTCCTTATTTGTTCCTTAAGAATTAAAATTTAGTTCAATCTTACCCTCTGGTACATCATTCTTCATGATCCCGATTGAATAAACAGCTAGATCAGATTCTTGTAATGCGGCATTATCTTTATTCAAATTTTTGTATGTTTCGAACCATTGCACAACATCTGTTTTTTCTTGATTGAAAATTTTTCCCATCCCTAATTGAGTACTGCGGAAATCGATATAGTACTTAAGGAATTGCTCAAATACTTCCCTCGTTAGGGTCGGGATATTCCCTATACTAATGAGATATTCAGCCCATTCCAATTCTTCTTTATAACAACTCATGAATGAATTTTTCACCATGTCATTGTACCATTCTGTTTCCATTAGTTCTTTGAAACCTTCGGAAGATTCTGTTCGAAGAATATTTATTAACCCCTTACCCATTGAAGTATGTAAATCTTCATCGAAATTAATCAGCTTAATAATTCTAGTAGCTCCTTGAATCTTGTTGTTATAAGCATTGTTAATAACATATGTTGTCAAGAATGAAACATAGAATTTAATTCCCTCTAAAAGAAAAACATTAACTAGTAATTCAAGAACTAATTTTTTCTTGTCCTCTAACGATTCAATTTTTTCAAGATTTTTAACCCTAGTGTACAAATCAATTTCTCTATCAATTCGGTGCTGAATTTGAGGAAACTCAGAAATCATATTGAACTTTAGAGTACTATCTGCGAAGATTCCCCGGAGAATATGAGAATAACTTAAACTATGAATAAGTTCAAAATAACCCCAAGTCCTGAACATTGCTTCAAATTCTGAATTGGTGCATAGTGTTGAAAGAATTTCTTCCATGCCTTTATTTTGACCAGAATCCATCAAAGTCTGGAATAACCAAATTCTGATCATGACGTTTTGCATTTCTTCAGGCAATTCATAGAATTTCTGAGCGTCATTCTGCATTGAAATTTCTTTAGGATTCCAGAAGGCATTTCTTTGTTTTTCTTCCATATCTACGGCAAAACGATAGATAGGATTATCGTAACGCTGAAAACCAGAATAATTCCCAAAAAAGATTTTTTCTTCGGATTTTTCAGTAACGAGATTTGAAACGTCGATAATTTTTTTCATTTTTTGCGAACCTTATGGATAAATTATTTTAATAAGAATTGAATTAAAAAAGATTGAAGTTAACTTCATTGATTGGGTATTCTTCTGGATTATAGCTTGTTTTCTTTCTGTGCTGGTACTGTTTATAAAAAATTTCTCCAGGTTTTTTGAATGAAAAATTATCAACTAAATCATAAACAACGAATTCAGTTTTCGATTCATGAAGTCTCATACCGCGACCTAACGATTGAGTAATAGTAGTATATGATTTTAATGGACTAGCAAAGACAAGATTATGAAGTTTCTTTATATTAGCTCCAGTACTGAGAAGGGCATAATTCGCAACAAGTAATGCATTATCATGTCCTTCAAGAACTTTTCTTGTTCTTTCTCTAGTTACTGCATCATCTTCACCATTCAAAAAATAAACACCGTACTGTTCCTGGAATTCATAAGATTTTTTACCAGTTATATTCTTATTTTCAATCTGAACATCAGGAAAAAGATTATTCATTATGTCAATATAAAGTGATTTACCGTGTTCTGTATGTTGAAAAAGAATCAGAGAATTGCCCTTATTTCTTAATTTAGAAGAGAGATTAACTATAAAACTATTTCGTTTCTCATGATCTTTTACGAACTTTAATTTCTCGGTATAATTCTTTGTTCCTTTAAAAATAGCTTTATCATTATTACTGTAATTGAATATAAGTGTATTTATTCTGATTGGAGTTCCCAAACCGCGTTGAATCAATTCTGAACTTGTAATATACGTTTTTGGGAATCCGAATAACCCAATCAATTGCATTTTCATTGATAAATTCTCCGGAAGTGAACCGGTGAATCCCCATTTGTATTTACAATTAACTGTTGAACTAACTATATCTGAAGTTTCTGCTGACGCAAATCGATGACACTCGTCAGTAATAACATAATCCAATTCATCTAATTCTGTTCTAAAGTTCAACAACGATTGCCATGTACTGATCGTTAAACTTTTGTCGAAATGTTTTTCTGAGTTTCCACCACCAATAACATGTGTGTTCTCGTATAAATCATTCAAATTATAATCCTTAATATCATTTTTGAATTGCACCAAAAGATTGATATTAGGGACAAGCAATAAACCTTTTTTATTTTTTCTTCTAAAGAACTCGGCAATTAATGAAATAGTTAAACTTTTGCCAGAACCTGTTGCCATTTTGTTCACTTGTTTAACATTAAGAATTGATTCCCTAAATGCTAATTCCTGAAAATCATGAGGCTTAAATGGCAAAATAGTTCTTACAGAATTCAAGAATTCATCTAATTCTGAACTAGAAAAGTCCGATATTTCCGGCTCGTATTTGATTCCGAATTTTCCAGCTAATAATTCTAAGTGTCCGTTAAGAACAATTAATTTCTTATCTTTAGGAACAGAAAAGAAATCATAAGGTGATTTAAATCCAGCTTTCACCAGATGTTCAAAATATGCTCCTTCCCTTTGAACCTTAAGATAATTATGAATTTCTTGAAGGATTTTTAAATCATCATCTAATTCAGAATACGACTCATTTAATTTTTTTACAATCAATTTTTCAATTTACCCTTATTGGATGAATTAAGGAAGAAAGCACCAAATAACGCGGCCTTCCAAGCCGGATAATCTATCTTACCATCTGAAAAGAACTTATACAGAAAATAGTACTTAACGAATCTGATTAGCAAACCGAGTGTCGGTAAGATTAACAGTGCCATGAATAAAAGAATAGTAAGTTCAACTTCTTGCATTTCATTTCTCCTTTTTTTACATTATAATACAAGTTTTACTTAATGTAACCATAAAATTCTTTTACGTTCTTATCAACTCTATATCCTCTGTATCCAACTGTTGTTATTTTAGCTCCGCTTGCATTATCTTCTTTGTACCCGCAATTATCTAAAATGTATTTTAATCTCTTATTTCCCATAATATTTTTTTTGCTGTACTCATCAAATATTTCTTTTTGACCATATTCTAGGAGGACATTATAGAAATGCAAATCATCAACTTCTGAATTGATAACGGACTTTGAGATCAAATTTCGAATATCTGTATCATCCCATATTAGTTTAGTATAATTAAACGCAGCTTTGTAGTACTTTGATTTCTTTATGAATCCCCTATCCTTTAGGGCGTACTCAAAAATCTTAGTTTTAATATTTGGTGAACATTCTTTTATATCTTCATCTATATAAGCTAATGCTCTGAGCGCATAATTCGCATCAAAGTCCATTAGAAGTGAAGTTTTTTCAAAATCTTTAAGCGATAAAAATTGTTCGATATGTGATAATAGAACATTGTGTTTTTCACTTTTAATTTCATCTATGTACTTATTAAGAACATTCCCCTCAAATGTCGTATTAACTATTCGTGGTTCTTTCATGAAATGATACTTTAACAACCATTTGAATGCTTCTCTGTGATTAAATTCTAATATATTTTTAAATGTATCAATTTTGATTGCTTTTTTACCAATTTCTGATAATTTACCTTCACCATAGTCATCTATATCGAAGAGATAATTCTGTTCAATATTTCTTCCTATATTTCCAATGTACTCATCTCTGATGTCATTATAACTAGTTTTCAAATAGTTGATTCGATCTTTAATGAACATATGAATTTCTTGCGATCTTCTTGTTCGTTTAATCATCTGAATTGAGCTGATGACATCTGTGCTCATTGAACTGTCATAATGGAAATGATAATTGATACTGTTCAAATTAGAAACACCAACGGTTAATGTTGGAGAGAAAATTAGAACGTCCCATTTATCATGGTTATCTTTCTGAAATAAATCATAAATCAGATTTTTGGTGCTTTCTGGTGTATCAGCTGTTAAAGTTACAACTTTTAATTTTCTCTTTTCTAAAAGCATTCTGAGTGAATGAATAAAGTTCATTGACGTACTAGAAATAGTTATCTTATGACCCTTATCGGTATGATAAATTAACGATTTAACGAAATAATTGAAATTATCATATAAGTAAAGAGTAGTTGGATCTCTATAGATATTATCGATCAGATGAATATTTGTTTCTTTATTCGAGAGCAAAAAGTTCTCATAACCTGTTAAAAATGCATCAGCAATCACCAATTTTTTATTGAATGACCCAAAGAATTTCGCTATATTGATGTTTGAATTATTCAAGTTCGATCGACTATGCATCATTAATGATACAAATTCATCCATGATTACAATATCGAAAAATTTGATGTTGTACTTCCATAATGAATCGAATTGACAAATCAACGAATCACCAATTTCGTATTTATCTATATTATAGACCTTGATACCATATTTTTTACCAAAATCGTGAGCTACAGAGATTCGATTCGTGATGACCAGAACTTTCATATCTTGATCATGACATTCTTCAATTATGTGATTAATGATTGTGCTTTTTCCTGTTCCCATTGGAGAACGAATGCTCAGTAATCCATTCTTATTATTCAGAAATTCTTGAACTTTTGAAGAAATTTCTGGTGTTATCTTAAGATATTTTTCATTAACCGAAATAACGGAAGTATCAGTGTTGAATTGAAGAAATTCAGAGTCATAATTGATCTCTTTTTTCATCAATTCTTTAGCCAGATCTAGTTTTCTTACAGTATCAAAAATGTTAATTGTTTTAACACTGTTCCAATGGTGCATTGTATAAGGTGAAGAACTAAACCAAAAATAACCCCCTGGTGACTTCTTTTCTTCGGGATGTTTAAATGAAATTGATCCATTCGGGTTATTCTTAATCGCTTCGAATTGCATTGATTGAAAAACCTTCAAGCATAATTTCTCCATTGAATCGGCTTCAATGTTCTGAAGTTCTGAAATCGGTATTGCTATACTCTCACCAACATATTCTTTTTTGATTTCGTTAATGTGCTCTATAGCTTCTTTCTTAACGAATTTGAATCTAATCCCATCTTCGTTATTTAGGAAGATATTATTCTTCATTATTGGAGCATTAAGTGAAGCCTTTCTAATAACGGCTTCGTCTATAGTACATAAATCTTTTAAGTCGTGCTGAATTGATGAAATTGCTATCTTAGAGTCAGCGTATTCGATACATTCTGTAAAAATAATACCCTTCATATTGAAGTTATTAATACCGTTGTATGATTTAGACTCACCAAGAATGATTTTGTAGTCCTTGAAGTACTCAAGAATTTTTTGTTTGTTGAATTCTGATTTTACATTGTCAATATCAAGAATAAAATAGGTTATACATTCATGATAGAATTCGTTAAGATTTTCTTTTCTTCTGAATGTTCTAATTGGTTTTTCTAAATAGTATAAAGGGATATTAAGTACAAAATGCGATACTAGAACAGAGTACATCTGTAAATTAGATGAGGCAGTATATGTCTCAAAAATGAATGTATTGTCATCGTAAGGTGATATAGGATTTTTAGATTGAGTTTTCTTAGCCTGAAAGACTGTAATTTTTTCTTTCATAGTTTTCCTTAGTTAGTTACACAACTGGTGTCATAATTTTCTTGATCTTCAGTTATGTGAATCGTATTCGAATGAATTATTTCTATATTTAACATAGAACATTATAACATCTAAATGTATAATTTTGTATTATCAATTGAGATTTTTTGATGCAAATAATAAGCATAACCGATAATAGGTAGTGAACAATTTTAAAAAGTTATTGATTAAAATAATTATTCTCAATAATTTTGAGATAAGTTAGTATTTTTGAACTTTAATAATAAAGGGGCATGAACTTGAGTAATTATATTACATATGCAATGAATGAATTTCAAGCAGCAGGTTGGGTAGATAGTAATGGCAAATGGTCTGATAGTACACAGCAAGCAATGTGCGAACATGTTATGGATTTACTACGCGTTTTCGGCGATGAAGGACACAGTGGAACAACCGCACCATATGCAATTAACCTATTTTCTAAATTGGCAAAGTTCGAACCAATTACACCATTAACCGGTGATGACAGTGAATGGAATGAAATAAGTGACGAATGCACTGATGAAGTTTCCGTTTATCAAAATAAGCGTTGTGGCGCAGTATTTAAACAATCTAACCGTTTTGATGGTAAACCATATTACCTTGAAGCAGTTGTATTTTGGGATTGGCACACAGATTCTGAAACTGGTAGAAAATTTAAATCGTATTATACATCAGGAGATTCTGCACGAGTAATCGAATTTCCGTACACGCCAACAACAGAATATATTTATGCCCCAGATACAACTACATAATCTAGTAATTATTCTATGATGAAAATCGATTGATTTTTCATCTTGAAGTTAAAATTACTTAGAACTTTTTTGATTTCTTCTTCGTCATATTTTCTAGCAAGATCTATTTGAGTTCCAAATGCAGTTGGTGTAATTAACTTAATTTTGAAACCATTTCCTCTAAGTATTCCTTCAGGTGTTTCCTTCTTTTCGAGAATAACTCGATTGACTCGAATACTTTGATCTTGCTTAGAAGATATTTCAGTACTGCTGATATTAGTTTCCTTAGGAACATCAAATAATTTTCGGAATGTCATTTATTATTTAGTTACCTTAAACTTGAAAAGCATTTCATCATCAACGGTGTGTAATGGCGATGCTGTAATTGCAAATCTATTGTAAATATGATAAAAAGCCGCGCCGGTATCTGGATCGATAGAAGTTACAACGTTAGATGCATATGGTGAAAATACTGCTGAACTTTTTGAGGGATTAGAACTGTCCTTTAAACCAACAAAAACTTTCGTTGCATTTGGGTCAGGACTCATAAAAAATCTAGTTTTACCAACTTTTGAAATGTATAATTCATCTAGTTCGTGTTCTTTATCTGTCATGTACTCTTTTAGGGACATAAAAGCTGCGCCAATTGAATATGGTAACACTGCAAAAGCACTATATGTTCTTAAATACTTAGAATTCATTCTCAGAATTAACTTGTGAATTTGTTGAGTTATTTCAAATATAATTGTTTCAGCGTTTTCTGGAGCAGATAACTTAAAATTACCACTATCTAAAGAATTATTTTCGAGGAATTCTAATGTTCTAGCGTTCTCCTGTTCATTAGCTAAACCTCTTAGTAATAAACCGATGACTTTATTTCCATTTTTTCCGAACTGGGACATAACGTCCTGAAAAGCTTCCTGAGTTAGTCCAGTATGAATGGATACACTTGGATAGCATTGGACATCTTTTCTTAATAATTCAAAATCGTTTGATAACTTTTTCTTTCGAATGTTAAATAAAGCGCCAGTTGGACCATTTAGAGGAATAACGGAAAATATTTGTCTTCCGAGAGAAGGAAGAGATACCTGTTGAAATAATGCATCTGCTGACAGATTATCATCTGTAGATGCAATATTATCTGCATTCGCTCCGACTGTATCCTCTAATAATTTAGTGTTTAATTTTTCCATAAGAAAATAATCCTTTTGCAGTTATGATCGAACAATAAATATATTTATAATTTACTCGTAAAGAGAAATACATATATTCATAAAGAATCATTCATGCAATGATTCTCAAATTGACAATAAGAACACAATTTACTATTCGATTTGTTGAAAGTACTATCAGATTCGATTTTATTTATTAAATCTAGAAGATTAGATTCTAATTTCTGCAATTCTGAACGGTCAATAGTTATGCAATTCTCTATGTTATGTTCTATATAAACATACGATATATTTATTTTTGTAATATTAGTATATTTTCTAAAGAAATAAATGGCATAAAAAGACAACTGTTCATACGATTGATATGATTTTTCTTTGTATGAACCAGATTTCCAGTCTACGAGATACAATTCATTATCTATAGAACAAATAAAATCAACAGAACCTCTGAACAGAATGTCTTTGTCATAATAACTACATGGTACGAACTCTTCTGTTAAACCAAAATCGTATTCCCTTATACTATTTCTGAACAAATACTTTTTGAATAAATCAGTTTTTGAAAATTCATCAAAAACACTCTTATATTTAGATACTAATACATTAGGACTCTCATTTGGATAATGTTCTATCATTGAGTGCAATGTAGAACCCTTAAGTAAAGGGGTTAAATCTGTACTCTCGGGTTTTACATTATCAATATATCTGTATTTGAATTTTCTAGGGCATTGAACATGAGCACTTATTCGGCTGAAAGAATAAGGACTGTAGTTCATTTCGCTAGTAATTCACCAATATCATTATCGATGTCAGCGTTAGCTTCTAACCATTCTTTAATAGCATTCTCTTCAAAGATTTCAGAATCTGATTTCTTTTTAAGTGATTTGATTAAATTGAGCGTTTTACAAACGACACCCACCGGAACACCCTCTTCCTTGAATTCTTCTTTTAGTGCTTTAATATCTTTATCTAAAGACTTTTTTTGCTTAAGAAGTTCAATATATCGTTTAGCAAAAGTTTCAACATTTGTGCGAGCTTCTTCAGTACTGCGAATTTCCATTATAATATCTCCCAATCTGTTCCAAAAATATCATCATTATTTGGTGTCCAAGCACCAATACTTTCATCAGCATAAATCATATCTAAATGTTCCCTATATTTAAAATTTCCCTTCAAAAAATCGTGCGAATCTGGTTCAATCATAGAATCTTGAACTAAGAATACAAATGTCGATCCTCCGCATTTTCGTCGATCTTTCCAAGACATTCTAGTTAATTTTTTACCATTTTTAAGTTCGTTAAGAGCTGAGCTGAAATTCATATTTGTATTAAAGTTTACATTTAATTCTAACTTCGGCCGATATTCCCGTTAGAATATTATTTTGTATCATTAATGGTACATTAAGACCGTTATGATTCATTAGTAATTCATTCATATCTTTTTCCTTATATTCGTTCGGCTGAATATAAACGTTAAATCCTCGTTTAGCATATTTTAAACTATTTATCATCCCGGTTTTATCGTTATCGAGAACAAATACTGGATTCTTTAGTTCTGATAACCTATCTTCCGGAATCGAAGCGCCCATAAGAGCGATAACATTTTTTAGTGAACTAGAGATTGCATCAAAAATACCCTCAAAGATATAAACAGGTTTATCATTATCTACATTGAACCAATTCCATATTTTATACCCAATGTTGTTAGAATTCATATAAGTACAGAATTGTTTATTATCAATTTTTCTCGAATAGAATCCATACATTTCATTTTTGAAATACAGGGGAATAATTATTGAATCTGATAATTTGTAAAGAACGTCACCAATTTTTAAATCTTGATGACCGTAATACCATTTACCATATTCTTTTGTGTATGTTATATTCCTTCGATTCAAATAATCTAGAGCCTTCTGTGAATCAGAAATATCTGTAAAGTACTCAGAAAAATCTTGAGTAAGAACTGGTTTGATTTGTTCTTCAGTACTCTGAGAATCATTAGATTTTATGAACTGCTTAAAGACATCACCAGATGATAGTTTCTCAAGAGTATCTCCGAAAGTTTCTTTTTTGTACTGTGCAAAAATACTAGGAAAGAAATCTCTCAGAAATGAATGAACGGTTTTGTTCTGAACAGCACACCCACCATTGAAACAGTTAACATTGGTTACTGAACCTTTATTATACAAATGTAATCTTTTATTTCTTTTATTATTCCCATCACCACAGACAGGACATCTTGCTGAAATATCAGAATCGGATTCAGTACCAATGTTAGCCGAGCCAACAGCTAGTTTAAAGTACTTAATATCTATTTTTTCTAGCATTTTGGATAAGTAACAAAATCGTTAAACTACCAACCAAAATCTTCCGATGTTAATTCCCTATCAATTTTGAAAATGCTCGAAAGATCCATGATAATTGATTTTAAACTATTCTCATTTAAGTACTGAATAAATTCTTTTTCATTGTACGAAGAATTAGATTCCTTGTATTCTAGAATTATCTCATTCCAAATGTTCGAAGGTATCCCTTCCTCCATAATCAAAGAAACATTTCGATTGTAATGTTCTCTATATAATGGATTAGAATCTAGCCAGTTCTCAAGAGATCCAAATTCCTTTATTTTCTTTTGAAGCGAAACTGGTCCGAATTTTATATCTTTATAGATATCTTTCACGCCAGTTGATTCTCCATCTCGATTTGTTTTATAGAAATTGAACTCTTCTAAAATGGTTCGTTTTTCATCAATTGGCATTCCTGAGTTCTTGAATTCAAATGGTGTTCTAAAGTTTACTTTTTTACTTTCTAGATATTCAATAAACCTATCACTGAATTCAGTCCCATCAATTACCTTAGGAATATCATCAGCACCATCACCCAAAATAACATGCTCAAGAATCCAATGATCCATGTGATCATGTTTATTTTCAGGAACAATCCATTTTTTAGTTAATGAACTATACTGGAATACATTTTCAGTATCTCTTTGAGCTTGAATCATGTCCTTATCCGGACTGTGAATCAAAATCTTTTCGTACTTATTGTATTCTCGCGATAGTACTAGCATAATATCATCGGCTTCAGCTGTATTAACTTCAACAACCCTCCATGGAAGATTATTTCTGATTTGATATATCAAACCATCAATTTCTTTGAAAACTTCACCGAAATTTATGTTCGATTCTTCTCTAGCTTTTTTCCGCCCTGATTTATACCCTGGATAAATAGATTTTCTCCAGTACCCATCGGATGATTTATCAAGACATATAACTAATTCACCAAAATTATTCTTATGTTCGCGAGAAATGTTAAATAAATCCTGGAAAATATAGTATTTAGTTAAGCCAATGAATTCAGAAGTAACGTATTTTTTATTCTGAATCTTTGGCTTAACATTAGCTATTGAAGTATGAATCATTCTGTGTATAATACTTGAAAAATCAATGAGAATCACAGAACAATTCCTTCAAATCAAACCAAGCCGGCTAGCAATGAATCTAGCGATTCGGCGCTATTTGGCTGTTTTTGAACTGGAGCAGGTGACTGAACGGGCGCTTGAACGGGAGCTGGATTTACTTCCGGTGCGTTAACCTGTACTGGAGCAACCTCGGCTACTAAAGTTGGTTGAACTTCTGTATCTGCGAATGTCACCCATTTCAGCTTATCTTGCAATTGCTGATAAGTCATGAATGATTCAGGCTTCAAAAGATCGCTTAACTTATAAGTCCGATTCTTGATCTCATCCAAAGCTTCCTCAACGGAAGAATAAATTGATGTAATCTCATTAATCACTTCTGAAGAATCATAATTAATCTGACCATTAGCACCCTTTTTAGCTACTAAACGGAAAGAATTACCACGAAGAGGATTAAATATTTCCTTAGGAATAGCACCTAGTGCACGATCTTGATCAGACGGATCAACAGCGTTTTGAATTTTATCCTTCATTGCTCCTGACATAGAGAATAGAAAAATCTTACCCTCATTTTCTGGATTAGCTGGATCTTTAAGAATCTTGATATTTGTGACGTACTTAATTCCACGCCCAAATAGTTTAGCACCATCCTTGTCATTGGCATTCCAGAGTTCTTGCCATTTTTCCTGAAATGGACATGGTAACCCAATAGAAGAAGGTGAGTACTCTGATACGAAACGCTTCTTATCATTCTTCACAATAGTAGTATTGATGGCGTACAATTTTTGAATCATGCCCCTTTCAGAATCGGGTAAAAACCGAATCAGGGCAGCGCCGTTACCATTTTTGTCTTTTGAGAGCGTATAGAATCTCTCGTCTTTACCATATTTGTTTACTTCTTGAGCGAATGGATCCTGCCCAATAGCTTCCTTCATTGCATCAAAATTAAAAACACTTGCGTCAATCATATTTTTCTCCTTAAATTACATCGATTTACATTCAATAGTTTAGAGTCATTGCGGACTGTTAAAAACTAAGTATTTATACCTTAACACTCATAAGAATCTTAAAGCCATCTAATGATTTGTTATCCATCAAGATTCGATAAGAATCGCGAGAGCTATTGTACTTCACATTAACAGTATAGTCAGATATAGGGATCATTTTGAAATTATCAACCGGAATCTTAATATCGAATTCCTTAGAAGTATTAGCATTTTTTGTCACGCTAAATGTATTAGATTTAGCATTGAATTTATTAGTTGCCCCTAGTGAGATTTTCATGTCTCCGTCTTTAGAGGTGAAAATAACCTCAGAAAGATCTTTGAAAACAGCTGTTGCTGCTTTGATTGACTTGATATCATCGTTCATCATATCAAACGAAGCAACTGTTGGAACCTGCTCGGTTTTATCAAATTGATCTGGATTTTTATCGTATGCATCCATTAATGCAATGTTATCCATAATATATGATGAACTCATATTATCAGAACTGACATTAATTGAATTGTTCTCAATATGAACTTTTGGACTTTCAGAGAATAATTTAAAGAGATTCAAGAAATCCGTTAAACTATCTTTAAGACCAATATCTGGAAATTGATCGCTATCTAATTTCGAAACATCAAATAGAACCATCATATCCTGTGATTCAGAAACGGCAACAGTTTTCGGATACTTCAAAATAACAGAATTGGTAATACCATTAATTTGCGAAAGAACATCAATTACACTATTATTAAACATATTTCACCTTAAAAATAAAAAAATTGCGAACGAACAAATGATTAATTATTCTAATCAAAAATGTATTAAGATTTCGACAAACCGAAAAGAAAAAATCCAAGACTGTTATAAAACTCATGTTTAGTTCTTGGAACTCTGATAAAACCATCGTCAGTACTCTTAAAGATTGCTGAACCTCCACCAGATAAACTAATAAAGTCGCATTTATCCAAAATTTTACCGTATTTGGTTTCGATCAATGAGAGCAAATCTTTCAGATAAGATTTTTTTACCTCATCAACATATTCCTTAAACGGGTGTTTCTGACCGCGAAGTTTGTAAGTACCGGTATCAATAATCTCTTTAGCCTCATGCAAGGTAATTTGTCTACCGTGTACTTCCTTAACCTTTTTAGCAACTTGCGTTGCAATTTTCATTACACCTTCTCGTTCGATACCCTCAAATAAATTAGGAGATGTTTTACCATCTGTAACCAAGAACATATCAAGTGTATTGAACCCAATGTCACACCCGACGAATGTAGTATTTCCCATGAATTCTTCTTGTTCATTAGGAAAATTATTCCCGTACTTATCAATCGTCAGTTTAGATCCAGCACCCTGAGGAAGAATATAAACCTCATTGAAGATAAATCGTTCACCATTAACCTCAAAGTCCATTAATCCTTCTTTGAAGTGACCAGAATTTTCAATCTGAGACTTAGATAATCCAGAGATAATAATATCTGGTTTATATCCAATCATTTTAATTGCATGATAAAGAAACAGGGAAGCATAGTACTCGAGATTTTTATAATCTGTAATATCAATCAAATTCTCAGACGGTAAATGCAGAGCATTGTCGCCAACATAATAAAAATGTTCTTTGAAATCATAAATTCGAGAATCTTGAACGTACTCGTTCCGTTTAGTTATTCCAATTGTACTCGTGAATTTGAATTGTTTTTCAATGTTTCCATCTTGAGTTCCAACTGTAACCTTCACATCACCATAACCAATATCGATACCTAAAATTTTCTTCATGTTAACCTCTTTAAATCAAATAATCTAAAAATCTAAATTTTGCATTTCGCTAGCCACATTAACTGGGCGATTTTTTATTTTAATATCTGGTAATTTAACAACCTCTTGAAAAACAGAATCAAATTCTTCATCTGTATTTAAAAATTTCTCTTTAGGCTGAGATTTATGAATTTTATTTTGTTCTTTAATCTGTTCGTTAATCTGTTCTTTGTTCGATGAGTCAACCGAACTGACCGTACTAACAGTTGAGGATCCGTCAGCAAAGTCGATTTTAAGTTTTGAAATATCTTTCGAGCATTTTATGGATAATTCGAACATTTAAATCTCAGAATTCAATGTTTGTCATTTCCGATGGGATCTCACGCTTAGGTCTATTTACATCATCATTTTGTGTTCTTGGAGTCGCGGTGTCTTGAGCACTTTGAGTTCCAACTCTATTTGTAGTTATTTTTTCGTTTACATCAAATGTATCAGATAATTCGAGTGCTGGCGTTTTTACAATAGGTGATCCGCTATCATCAAATGTTATATCAACATTTATGTGTTTTATCTTTTGATTCTCTGGTAAGCCTTTAATCTCAATTATCATAGTGTACTCAATTTAACTCAATTCAACTCAATTTAACTCAATTCAAAACAAATCTATCAATAACGTCTTGTGTAATTGTGGAAATCTGATAGAAACTGCCATTAAGAATATATGGTGTTTCAGATAGTTTCATTAATCTATCTTTTTCATGGAATATATTGAAATTCAATTCAACTTCTAATTCTGTTATATTCTTGAACGTCTTACTCTTAACAAGAATTTGTTCGGCTTTAAGAAAGTTCATAATAATCAGGTTATCCGTAAAAAATATCCTGTACTTTTTATCAAAGTATTTACCCATGTAGAATATTTTTCTTGGATATTTCTTAGAGATTCTTAGAATCTCATCTCTCGTGCTCGTGAAGAAAATTCCTTCTGAACTTTTTGCGCCGCTCAATAATGCATCGTTAATAGCGTACTGATTGATTCCCTTTAATTCAGAAAATGAATCCCGTCTAAGTAAAAGATTTTTGGCGTTGGGGGTCAATCCCTTAGTCAAAGTCACAAGCCATTTACTGTAAGCATCTGGTGCTTGGTCGTAATTAATAAATGCCGGCGAAGAATTTACCTCAAAGTAAAAATAAAATGGTGCTTTAGTACTTATGTACTCTTTATATGAAACACCATTATTGTTCAATGCCTCTTTGCATTCATTATAGAATTGAACATTATAATATGGGTCTATAGTAACAAACATGAGGTTAAAGTTCTGATTCCCAGATATTCTCAATTGTTCTCTTTTGGAGAGAATCTAATTCGTTTTTCTTGTTCTTGATTTCTTGTTCCAATTTTTTTACCCTCTCCTCAGTTAAAGACATGATTCCCATATTCAGCAAATAATCATACGAACCATCCTTTTCTAGGATGTTAGGAATTGATTTCATATCGTTAACTACATCGTTTTTTTGTCTGTTGTTAATGGTTAATTCATTACTAACTATTTTCTTGATGAATGTGTACTTGGAAAAATCATACCTGATACTTTCCGTTAATTCACTAATGAGATTTGCTTTTCGAAGATCTAAATAGTGCTTTTTAACACTGATATATTTATTAAGGATCGACTGAATATCATCGAAAACTGCTATTTTATTGTTCTCATCTAGAACAGTATAATTTTCAGTTACGCGCTTGATTAATTTAAGCTTTGAGAGTAACGTATCTTCGTCCCACTCAGCTAACATTTTACTGGGAATGGTAACTTCGAATTTGAAATTATCATCTTCAGATTTATCGTTATATGACTGAATGATCTTTTTGTCTTCCAAATCATCAAGAACGTCCAGATACCCTCGAAGATCATATCCAATTGGAACCTCGGTAATCAGAACCTTATTGATTCCGACTTTTTGCACTGTGCCTTTGATGATCCATTGAGCCGAATTTTCACCTTGAATAATTTTACCCTTAAATCCCTTAAAGAAAGGAACCAACGCAGTCTTAGATTCTTTACCATTAATGGTATTTTTAATATAAGATTTGACATCTTCGGGATTTCTAGGAAGAATTTTTTGCGCGAAACCTGAAGAAACACCTTCCGAGCCATTAATCAGTAAAATAGGAAGGCTCGGAACATAGAACATTGGTTCAATTTTTTCACCCTCGAAGAACTGATGCTTTAGAATTGGCGAATCTTCTTGTTTGAAAAGGCTAAAAAACTCATCAGTGCCTGAGGCATAGATATACCTAGATGCTGAGGCTTCTTGTGAAAACCTGGTACCAAAATTACCACTCTTTTTCACTAATGGTATATTATTACTTCCGGGAAAATCTTGTCCAAGATTAACGATAACACCATCTAGGTTACCGTGAAGATATTCTGAAAATTCAGCAACCTTCGATCCAAGTTGGGATACCTTAACCTTCTCTTTGATATTTTTTTCTAAAATTGTATAGAGAATTTTTCGTGAGGCATTCTTTTGGCCATCGACTAAACTGGCAATTTTGCGAAGGTTATCATATGAACTGAAGTTCACATAATCCTTTTTAAAGAATTCGGTAATTTTCATAATTTCATTCCATTCATAAAATAATTATAACACCATTTTTGAATTTTGTAAATTACAATTTAGCGATGCTGAAGTCATTTTCGAGAATGTATTTCTTGCGGGGCTCTGAATCGTCCCCTAACCATTCCTCGATGATTTCTGAAGAATCAAATTCAATGATGTTAATCATTTTAGACATTCCGTCAACCTTAACCACCTCAAGAAGATCATCGGTATTCCACGAACCGAGGCCCTTATAATAATTTGAAACTTCACCGGGTTTAAGTTCGATTTCCGAATTCAGGTCATAGTACCAATGAACTAACTTTTCCTTTTTAGTAATACCAATTACTGGGGTTTGAAGCATTCCAATTTTCCCCTTTAGTTCTGGTAAGTACCTTTCAAAGAATCCAGTAAGTAATCCCCTAATATGAAACCCATCAAGATCTTGATCTGTAGCATAAATCACAAAGTCATAGTTCTCATTATTGATGATTTGGTACAATTCAGAGAGTTCTGTATTGGCCGTAAATTTAGACTGATGAGCTGAATAAGCGTTCAGTGGTTTACCTTTAAGGCAATAGAATCCGCATTCTTTCCTTCCGAGAACAGGCATAAGCCCACCAAGAGCAGATTGTCCTTCAACCAGGAGCAAATACTTTTTAGCACCAATGCTTGGGAAGTATTTATCTGACTTAATTCTTTTAACTGTTTTAGTCAGGTTCTTCATTTCCTGACGTTTCTTAAGTTCTTCCTTGATCCGATAAACTTCAGTGATTGGCCCAATGATATTGTCGTTTTTGTAAATTTTGTAAACTATAGAATCAAATGGCACCGAACCAAAGTAAGCACTGATCTCGCTAGAACTGTTTGTAATCTTTTCCTTAGACTGAGAATTGAATTTCGTGTTCTTCACATTCTTAAGGAATGCAATAACCATCAATTTATTCTTAATATCACCGGGTTTGATGTCTTTGTATTTTTTAACTAACTTATCCCGGAGTTTAGATACGATACTCCCAGCAATGATGTCGATGTGTGTACCACCATCTGGAATTTTCAAACCGTTAACATAGCTGAATTGTTTAAAATCGTCATCTTCATTGGGAAGAATTGCGAATTTGTAATCTTCAGTTTCATAAATTTCGTAGTTTTCAGAAAACAGCGAAACGTACTTCTTGAATGAGTTAACATTAATTTTCACTCCGTTGAATTTAAATGTAATCTCCGGGAATGATAAACTTAGATTAATCAGACGCTGTTTAATGATGTTCTTATGAGAATCATCAATTTCTGTTAACTTGAATTTCGACAAGTCCGGATAAAAGAGTACTGTTGTTCCTTTACCCTTAGATTTTCCGAAAGATTCTTTAAACCTTTCAGCATTATTGCTGAATGTAATTGTGTACCGTTGATTTCCATCATCCGTGGTTCCTATGAACTCTTTAGAAAAACAGTTCGTAGCGAATGAACCAACACCGTTCATACCAATTTGAGTTCTATTCTCATCGTCCTCAAAGTTCGAACCGGCTCGGGCATGTCCCCAACACAATTCTGGGTACCAATGACCTTGATTATTCTGTTTAATGGGAATGCCAGGTCCATTATCTTGAACAGACACATGGTCGTTCATGATGTGAACTTTTATCTCATCACAACCTTGAAAATTAGTCTTGATAGCCACATCAACGGAATTATCAATTATCTCGTTGATGATTTTTATCAGACCAGGAACGTATTCAATTTCCTTGTGTACGATTTTATCATTTTCGAAAATGTATTCGATAGTTTTCGTGGAATCGACCGAACCTATGTACATGCTTGGGCGTTGAATGATATGTTCACGCTCTGTAAGTTTCTTAATCATCAAAAATTTCCTTCTTGTCAAACGCGTTCATTATATTATATGGAATTAAAAATGTACACTCAAAAGTTATAAATAGTTAAAAAATTTTCAACAGGACTAACAAATGTTCCATCATGGCACAATAAGAAAATACACGGCTGCATTACTCGACATATTCAATGATCTTGAGATTCAGCACAAAACCAGTTCTGGTGAATTACTTAGTAAAAAAATCCCAATAAGATATTCTACCAGAGAAAAGGCTACAATTTTCGATGAGTACTCAACCGAGCAATTACTTTCTGGAAATTATTCAATTCTTCCCAGAGCAAGTCTCGCTATGGCGTCGATGGCGAAATCTGAGCAAAGGGTAACAAATAAGAACACGAAAATAAATCAGTTCAAAACTGATTCAACTATAGAATTTTCATATAATTCTGTACCTTACGAATTCTCATATGAAATTATCATTCAATGCAGAGGCATGAATGAGGTAACACAGATAATAGAACAAATAGCTCCTAAATTTAACCCAACTCTTAATGTAGATATTTGGGACGCACAAAATCTAAGTGAGCCAACTAGAGTACCTATAAAATTAACAGATATTCAGTTCTCGTCAGAAGAATATGAAGAACTTTCATCTAACATATTCACCATTACGATATCTATAGCATTAATAGGTAATTTATATCCTCCAATAAAATCTCAGGAACGAGTTCAAACGTTCATGATGATGATTAATGGCTTAGATGGCGATTATTATACCCAAAAAGAAATGCTAGAATGGGATGTTAATCTTGATGGGTACCTTTTTAATGAAACCTTAGATAATTCTATAGATGGCACTGAATACCCAGGAACGTCCGTACCACCAAAACCATCAGGAACGGCATTAACAGCATCGAGAATAAGTGTTCTTGATATTGGTGATTTCTTTACCGGAACAAACTTAGAGGAAATTCTTCAAGAACTTGGCTTAGAATCAGCTAAACATGAATTAAAATCAAATAAGGGCGTACCACACGGCTATGCACCACTCGATGATTATGGAAGAATACCTGCTAATTTTTTACCATCTTATGTCGATGATGTCCTAGAGTACGATACCGTTTCATTATTTCCTGAAATTGGTGAAACCGGTAAGATATATGTGGATTTGGAATTCAACGAGACATATAGATGGGGTGGTTCTAGCTATATCTATATAACTTCAGGTGCAGTTGATTCAGTTGCTGGAAAAACTGGTGTTGTGACTTTAGCTAAAGCCGACGTTGGACTTGGCAATGTAGATAATACATCCGACCTGAATAAGCCTATCTCAACTGCTACTCAAACAGCTCTAGATGGTAAATCAGGTACAAGCCATACACATAGTGATGCCACCACAACTGCTTCTGGATTAATGTCAAGTACAGATAAATCTAAGCTAGATGGTATTGCTTCTGGGGCAACAGCTTATGTGCATCCAAGTGCAGATGGTTCATTACATGTACCAGCTACTGGAACAACTAATGCTGGTAAAGTTCTAACTGCTGGTGCAACAGCTGGTTCATTGTCATGGACTACTTTACCTGCTGATGCTGTTTCTTCAGTTGCTGGAAAAACTGGTGCAGTAACCTTAGCCAAAGGTGATGTTGGACTTGGTAATGTAGATAATACTTCTGACCTAAGCAAACCTATATCAACAGCTACTCAAACAGCTCTTGATTCTAAAATTAGCACATCTGGTGTCGCTGGTGATATTCTTTATCATAATGGCACCACATTTGTTAAATTAGCAAAAGGCACTAATGGTCAAATTCTAAGTTTAGTAAATGGTCTTCCAGCTTGGGTTAACCCAGTCATTGGTTGATATTTAGTAAATTTTAGTACTTTCGCTTAAAAGGTTCGCTTCGGCGGACCTTTTTCATATTCACGAATTGTTAGAAATAAATTTCAATCCTGGACAGAAAATTTTCGAACTGATATAGGAGATTAGATCAGAATGATTTGAAGTTCTTGAAATGGATGTTTAATTTGATTTGAAAAATTTGATTTAAATCAAAATAAACAAAAAAAAAATAATGATTTTGATATATAAAAGATGGGGCATTTTACGTTTAAGCTGAAAAAACATTTTGAGAATCAGATTAAAATTATATGGAACACTCACTGTTTAAGCTGAAAAATTAAAAATGCCTAAAATTCCAGTCTAAATCTCTAAGTTACTTTTTTACTTTTCAATAGAAAAAGATGTTAAAAAATGGGAGTCATTTGACTCCCATTCTTTTTACGGTATTTTAACCGCCAATGATTTCACTAAAAGAATTAGTTCCAGCATTGGTGAATTTAAGATGTATAAATTCAGCAACATATGTTGGTTTAATGTAAATATCAACAACTAGTTGATTTCTTGAAATTACATCTGGTGTATTATTAGATGTATCGCAAATAACCAAAAATTCCTGAATACCTCTTCCAGCTTGAACAGAACCTAAGAATGGTTTTATCATTGATAGAATTCTATTTCTTGTGAAATTATCGTTAAATTCCATGACTTGGTACTTAGCCATTTTGCTCAATGATCTCTCTAATGTATTAAAGAGACCTCTCACGTTTGCACGATCGAATGAACTTGGCTTATCAAGTAAAGTCTTTTGACCCCAGACTACGTTACCTTGACCTGGGAACGAAACGATTGGGTTAATTCCATTTTTGTACAGAAGATCTCTATGGCCTTGAGTTGGATTGAATGCTAATTTCTTAACGTTTCCAATCTGACCACGTTCGAGACCAGCTGAAGCCCACCATGATGCTCTTGTCGTACTTGTTTGAGCACGCAAACCAGCAACGTCACCGGCTATATTAACCCATCTGTTTTTATCGTTGTACCGATCATATTGATACTTGTAATTACCACAAGCAACGATGAACATGTTGTTATAATTCAAAGAACCGGTTTGTCTCCAGTCAATCAGTTTTCCAACAGCTTCTGAAGATTTTTTACCAACAACATCACCGTAATTAGCACCGATAAATCCTAAGCAATCTTTACGAGTGTTGCACAATGAAACAGCTGAAGCACCTGAATCTAGTTCGTTAGCAATAACAATATCAATATCTACTGATTCTTTATTATTCCAAAGATCATAAGCGTTCATAAGATCATCAGCCTGAATATCAGAATCTAATGAACCGTATAGCTTAACTGTTGAACCTGCAACGCCATTAACTGAGAAACAATAGTTTTTGATATCTTCAGCATTACCTGTATTATCTTTAACAAAGATTATACTTGACTGTGTGTTAATGACTGATTCAATATATGTTGATTTACCATTGAAGTCTTTAGCTGATGGATTAAAATCAACTGTAAAGATTTCTTTAATAGAATCACCAAGTTTAACAACAATACCAATCTCTGAACCAGTTGGGAAGTACTCGAATAGATCCTTAACTAAAATTCCATCAAATGCTTCTGTTGGAGTAGCAGTTTTGAATGCTGCTGGTTTAGCGATAGCAATTTCAATGTCTTGAGCCCAATTTCCTGGGTTTCTTGACATGAACTTAATTTTCGCTTTATCATTTGTCATAGCAATTGATTGCTCTTTAGATTCAAAATCTGAAGCATTAAGAATTGTTATGTTCTTTTCAAAATATGCTGATGAAGATTTAATATCTGTTCCAGAAGTTGAAACAGCTTCGAACACACCATTTTTTGAAACAATAACTGAATTAACAACGTCACCGTTTACTAATGTGTCTTGAATATTTCTATCAAGTGTAAGTTTCTTCAACGCAGAATCAACAGCTGTAACTTCATAGAATGTTCCAGAAGTATCTGAACCACCAAAAGAAATTAACATATTAACTGAATAATTAGCACCATCAGAAATTGAAACAACGTTAGTAGTACCGGCTGTTACACCAGCTGTTACAGTTTCACCAGAAATTGGTGTTGCTGCGCCATTGATGTTAGATGCCCTAGCTACATATAACTTGTTTCCGTACTGTAAAAAATTATAAGCCTGATACCAGTCGTTATAATTTGAGTCACCTGGTAAACCATAGAATGCAATTAGTTCATCAACTGAAGTAATTAGCATATAAGAATCAACGGGACCCTTATCAAAGTTACCAGCAAAAACGGCTATACTATTAGATACAGATGGGGCTATTGTACTCGCATCGATTTCGGTAATATATACGCCGGGTGAAAGCATTTCTGCCATATTTTTCTCCTTTATGAATTGAATAGCATTACTTTCTGTATATTCAAAAGACAAGAATGTCTAATGTACAGAAAACCAAATAATTCATCTGAACATTCATAATATTCAGAACTAAATGGACTAACCTATCTAGTAATATCTGGTTCTTTAAGGTCCGCTAAAATTTTAGTTTAGTGACATTTTCGGTCAATTCTTTAATCTTTTTTGGCCATTTGGAATGAAGCGTTCTTCATGATGTTCTGAAGACCGGAAACTTGATTCGGATGAAATGAACCGTTTTCCTTAAAATAATTAAGCATGCCTTGTGCAAATTCCTTAGCTTTAGAATCACCATTCTTTACTAGAGTTTGACAGGCTGATTTAATTTCTTCATTAGTCATTTTAGCTTCATTAATGCTATTAGTTAAATATTCTTTAAAGTTCATTTTGTTCCTTCTTTTTCATTTTCTAAAATTTTGAGAATTTTCTTTAAATCTGATAGTTCAGCTAAGCCTAATAAAGCACCTATTTTTGTAATAAGTTCTAATTTCAGTTGAGCTGATTCGGAAAGTTCTTTTGCTGTTTCTATGTAATTTTTAAATTTCATACGAATTGTTCATTTTCAATAGCAGCAATAAATTCTTTTAATCTTGAAATACCTAAACTATAATTAGTTATTTCACCATCTTTATATAGCTTTTGAGTTTTTATAATTTTGCCATCCATATCCTTCAGAACATAATCTTCTCCGGATATTAGTACAGTTGCCTTTTGACCGTCGTTTTTAACCCATACTAGATTATCACCAACAACTGTATCAAATAAGGTTGCAACCTTATCTAACAAATCCGAATATTCTTTCTCGGATTCCTCATTTAAGAATTGTTTAAAATTAAATTTTTTCATTGTAATCTTTCAGAATTTTTGATATTTTGTTTAGAACTAGAATTAAACTAATTTGATCTTTTGTTGAAATATAGATTGCTGAATGATTATCTTCATTTTTTATTTGAACATGAGTTCCTCTTGAATCATCTTGAACAATATTCTTTATTTTGTTAGCAAGAAACTTATCTTCAATATATATTATTGTTCGTCTATTCTTTTCTTCTTCCTTATCTGGATGCTCTATAGCGAACTTTTTAAGTTTTATTGAACCCGTATATTCTTCTATAAGATAATCCAGATAACTTATTTTATTTATAACCTTTACCATTTCGATTCTCCATCATCTGTTCCGCCATAGAATTTATTAAATAACGGATTCTTTTCTTCTTTTTTGATTTCTTCAAATTCTTTTATAATCTCATCTTGAGTCATTTTGAATATATCAGTGAGAATCTTATTAACAGAGAACAGTTTTCCTTGATGCTCAGATGCTGTCGTATATATCTCTAGTTTACTCATGAAATTATCAAGTTTCATTTTCTCTATGAATTTATTCTCATTAACGAATTGCACTCGTATCGAATCCTCAAGATTATTCCATTCTGTTTCAGAAAGAATACCAGTAGAAATGATTTCCCTTTTAAGTATTTCCTTGAATAATGAAGAATAAACCTGTCTTAATCTTGAAATGAACATAAAGAATTTCATATCTTCTTTAGTTGTTCTTGTTTCATCGTAACTAAAATCTTTATCACCTTCTGGGTTGATATCAATTCTATTACTTGGAATTTTCATAGATCTGTATAATTTCTTAGCAAAGTATAAAATGTCGTTCATTTCACCAAGATTACCGGTTTCATCTAGAACATCAACTGTAGTTCCTTTTCCACCGGAGCGGTTAGCGAACCAATAATCCTCAACCATCGATGTAATGTGTTGCTGATTAGAAACTTCTCCAGTTTCGTTATTATAGAATTTTTTGTACTTGAATTTACTCTGGTACTCACTCATTACCTCAGTACCACGCTTGTGAGGCAAATCTCCAATATCAACGTTAAATACTCTTCTAGAAATTGATCTACTAAATCTCAAAGGTATTAGTAAATCTTCTAGAGTTTTTAACATATTTGCTGGTTTAACAGCATACTCTAAATAGCTTAGAGATATTAATCCATCTCGTAATCCAAAATCTTCTTTGATCAATTCTTCAATAGTATATTCTTCTTCAGAGTTTTGAAAACTATTTTTAATCTTTAGTTTATCTTCCTTCAGGTACTTATATGTTTTTGACTTTTTATCAAAATACAACATACAAGGCTCAATCATTTTTATTGATTTGATTCCGTTCTTTGTGTTATTCTTGTCGTAAGCGCAATGAATGATAATTTGACCATCAATATATGAATTCTTTACTAATGAAAATAAATTTTTTCTTATTTTGGTTAGTTTAATTATCTTATCGAATTTTTCTGAAATTGTTTTAATTATCTTTTCATTCTCTGTGTCAATTTCTATTTTTAATGGAATCTGATCGTCATAACTGAATATGATCTCATTAACAATTTCATCTATAGCATCTGTAACATCAGCTGTCATAGATAACTGTCTATATGTCATTATTTTATTTTTTTGTTTTAGTATAACATCATCTATTTCACCAAAATTGAAAAATCCATTTTGAGAATCATTAGAATCAAAAAAAGAGCCACTTATTGGATACAAATCTTCATTAGATAAATCTAAAAGAACATTCTGTTGTTTCACATTTGAACTATTTTTTTTAGAATTATCTTCGGGCTGTTTTAGAAAATTCTTTACAATTTCTGTTAGAATCATAATTCCTCTTAAGTTTATTTGTAACTGTTATATATTTAAAATCGTATACCTTACTCTTCAGAAGAGCAAGAAATTGTTTTGTATTTATTATTTATAACAAAAATGATTCTTGTGTTTGCATGTTTATATAAATAGTTTTGCAAATTAAGGATCAAATTACATATGAATTTCAATTTTTCAAATTCAGCTGATTATCAATTAAATACTTCTTTAATAGAAGAAATGATTAGATTATATGGATTTTTGGTAAAATTTTTAATTACAGAAAAAATAAATAGAGATGATCTTGTTTTTGGTGATTATTCGCATCTAAAATCAGATAGTTCAAAAATTTATGACATATATATGATGCCTGAGAATACAGAAGACTGGGATTCTGGGAATTATTCTCTAACAAGTTTTGGTTTAGTTAATTTTGAGAATATAGTTCTTTATGCTGCTAAAAGTTCTTTTGACCCAAAGCCAAATGACACAATTAACGACCCTCTCGAAATAATAAACAATTTGGTTATTCTTCCTAACAATAAAATAATGGAAATAACAAATGTTGATGCAACAGTTCCCGGTGTGAATAATTTATTCACCTTTAATGATGCAAAATCAGTTTATAAGTTAACATGCAAGCCTTACGATTTTAAGCTTATAAATGAATTAGATTCTAACGATATCTCAGTAACTCCTAACATTCCTTATGATACTCTGGATCACTATTTTGAAGAATTGATTGGAACTGCCATATCACAGAACGACGAAGCAGAAGTAGTTCTAGATACAATTACTATAAAAACAGATCCTATAAATGTGAAAGTTCAAAAGCCATTAATTGATAAAACTGAAGATGATGTATGGGGAAGTTTTAAGTAGATTTTCTGTATAATTCCTTTTCTGTTAGAACTATGAATTTCATGTTATTATCTTCAGCGAATTTTTTAGCAGCAGTCCACTTAGCTTGATTTATACAAAATGTCATAAGAGATTTTTGATAGCTTATCGAGCTTTTTAATGATTCAGTTACAGGTTTCTTTGGTTGAATTGTATCTTTAAATGGCTTGATTTCAACTATGAATTTATTCCCAGATTTGAATTCTAAGAACATATCAACGAAGTAACGATGAATTTTTTGATCAGTTGGTTTGGTATATTTAATGTTAAATGGTTCTATTGACCATTTTGAGATATTTTCATTCGTATCAGCGTATATAAATGCAGTTAATTCTAATTTAGACTTATACTTTATGTGATTATCTTTGAACGAATTCATGTACTTATCTAATGGTTCTATGAACTTTTGATAATTAACTAGTTTATACCAACCTTTATAACTTTTGAACATATTGTATTTATACGTTCGAAAACTATATAAATAAGTTTAAATACTTGAGAAAGATTATGTCCAGAATAAGAAGTAAACAAGAACTAACAGATTATATTAAATCACAGTTGGGTTATCCAACGATCAATATTGAAGTTACAGATTCTCAAATTGGTGAAATTATTGATGATGCTGTTCAGAAGTTTACAGAATATGCATATGGCACATTAGAAGATGTTATTATTTTACAGATAAATGGTGCTGGAACATATGACATGCCAGATAGAATCACAAATATCATAAAACTCTCAAGAGGAAATTCTGGATCGAATATCTTGAATTTTAATGTTAATTTTGGTGCGGGTTTGGTACCAAATATCTGGTCAGAACAATTCTTTACTGGCGGTGGAAGTATCATTGGGAACATTATAGAAAATTTGGTTTCTATAAGTGCTAATAAATCAGTTCTTGAGAGATTTTTCGGTGATGATATTGTTTATAACTTCAATCATTTATCTAAAAAGATGAAAGTTCTCGAGAACTTCGTTGGTGCGGCAGCTTTACACTATCAATACGAATACTTAGCTAATGAATCAGATGATCTTGTTTATAATCATGAATGGATAAAGGGTTACTGTATTTCTAAAACTAAATTTTTGTGGGGAACTGTAACTGGTAAATACGATCAAACATTAATAGGTGGGTCGAGAATCAATTACAGCGATATGAAAAATGAAGCTGGAACTGAAATTGAACGTTGGGATGAACAGTTATTATCCAAATGGAGTGATCCCTGCCCCATATCAGTAGCATAAAAAATGAGGCCCATTAAGAGCCTCATTTAATTCGGTTTGAATTTAATTCTGAACTGTAATATTAGAAGAATTGTCTGTTAGAATTTCTTCTGTTTTCTCGGGTTCAGTAGTAATCTTTTTCTTGCGCTTTTTAGATTCAGTTTGAGTATCTGTTTGAGTTTGCTCTAGAACTGTTTTAGCATTCGAAGAGTCAACAATTTTTTCCAATAATCCCAAACCTACCATTCTATCTGTACCATCAGGGAACTCATCCCCAGCTTTGTAAGTCCAACCGTTGTAAGTAATTTCACTTTTTACCTTGTACATTTTATTCCTTTTTTAGTTTTTTCATTAGTTCTAGTGTCGAAATAGCTTCAGAACCATGAATATGAAGATTATTGACAGTATGTCCAGATAATTTTTCCAATTCTTCAGCTTTTTTGATTTTATCTAAATTAAGCAATGTTCCGCTCATTTGTTTATATGAATCAACATATAATTTTTGAGCGTCAGTTATTGCTCTTGAAAGTTCAGCAAATGAAACAACTAAAGATGCCCGTTTATCACCATCATGATTTAATAACTCAAGGGTTATAGCGTTCTGAACTCTCCGAGCATTCTCTGTTATTTCTTTCAGAGTTTCCCTGACATAAGCAAAATCATCTGACATTATGCTAATATTCATTATGTCAGCATAATTTGCAGATGATATATTTTTAGATTCTGATTGAACGAATTCTGTAATGGAATCACCCTGAGATAGAAGTTCATCTGAAAGATCTAACTTTTTCGATAATTTTTCCATCCTATCTTGGAGTGATTCCACTTGTTCGATCATTTCTTCTTAGAACCAATAATTGATTTATATCTCAATAGAACATATTGACCATCTAGAAATTCTAGATCTAAACCATCAGTCATTGGCCAAAGAACAAAATCTGATTCTTCAATATCCTTAATATCAGATCCAACACTAATAACAGTGCCTGAAGTTGGTCGTTCTAGTGAACTTTGTGGTTTCAATGAAATAACCAATCCAGACTCTGTTACAACTTCCGTAACTAAATCTGTTGGTTTAACCAGAAGATATTCATTCTTTGGCTTAAATTCCGCACTTAGAATTTGTACTTTTTGAATACTCATAGGATATCCGCAAATTCTTTAAATAAATCGAAGCCAACTTGAATCTGTTTAAGAACAGCTTCTTTTCCATCTGCCATGTTCGGCTCTGCAATTTGCATTTGTTTGTTATCAATGATTAACGCAAAACCAGAATCTGTTAGCATTTTCAAACAGAAGTTAATATTGTTCCCAATTGTTCCTTTTGATTTCACAGAATCACAGAACAACTGAAATGTTCGACCAGATTTCTTGTAAATTTCAGTAATGATAATATTATCGTCTGTTATTGTTTCAATTCGTTTACTTTTGCTAAAAAACATATTTTTCCTTATATGAATAATTCGGGATATTTTCCCTTTAAGATTAACAACTTTTCATTTTCTTTTTCAATATTTAATTTAAATTGAAAAATCAAATCCTTATCTTTAATTTTAGAAATAGAATTCTTATATATTTCAATTGACTTGTATATTATATTGATTTTTGTTAAGATTTTATCAATTTCTGACATACTAGTGAACGATAACTTCATCCCATAAAGCTTCATCATCAATCATTACATCAAAAATTAATGATGCATACTTCAGTTGGTACTTATATGCAACATTGGAAATTAAATCTACCGTTTCGATTATTTGTTCTTTATTGTTAAAATCTTTAAGAATATCTTTTCCATTATCTGTGTTTATTTTGCTAATAAATTCTTTACTAATGAGTACTTCAACATGTTTTAAATCATCTGGATTTTGAATATTCCCATTATTAAGCTGCTTAATATAAATTTTCTCATCTTGAATATCTTGGATAATATCAATTTCGTTTTTAATGATACTAGAATATAATCTAGCATCATAAATTGTTATTCCATTCTGTTTAAGATATTCTTTAACGATAAAACTTCCTAAAGGTCTATGTTTTTCATAAAAATTAGCTGCTATAATGTAAGGTTCTAGTCTCATTCTAATTCCATAGCCATATTCCGAAGCTTAAGTACTGTTTCTAAAGTATCGGTTTCGGTTTTATCATTTCTGATTTCTATGAATCTCGGATGACACAAAGCATAATAATCATTCCCATCAGCTTTAGATAAATCGTTAAATTCAACTGTCATAATTTTATTGATATATTTTTCTGGGAACATAGTCATGTCGTCTAATTGTTCGTCTGTGAATCCAGATGTACGACCCTTAATAGTTCCTTCATCATTGCCAAAAATGATTGATCCAATCTTTCCTTCACGCTTTGTGCCGATAGATCCATCTTGGAATGAAAGAATTCGCATTTCTGTATCAATTTTCAGCTTAAGTTTTAATTGTTCCTTAGATGTTCCATCTTTGAATACGCCGGATTTATCCTTAAGAACAGCACCCTCGTATCCATCTTTCATATATTTAGAAGTGATTTCCAAAGCCTCCTTTAGAGAATTTACTTCGTGAGTATCAATTACTCTAATATTAGTATTAGATGAACCTTGGATAATTTCCTTTAACTTATTAAATCGTTCATTATATTTAGTCAAACAAGGATTCTTTTTATCTTTTTTGCCAGCTGAACTGTATTCTTCCGGTGTAATATAATCCCAAAGATCTAGAATAATACTCTCATGAGGTGGATTAAGAGAATTGATCAATCCATTAGCCTTAGCACGATCGGGATAGCCAGCAATTGTTAACTCTCCGGTATAAACACCGTTTGGAAAATCCTTCATAGATTCAAAAATGATTGGGTAATCATAAGATTCACCAGATCTTGAAGTACTAGAAACTGAACCATCTTGAACGAAAAACGATCTATACGTTCCGTCAGCCTTTAACTGAACCAAAGCTGGATATTTGATATTCTTAGATGTTTTCGATCCGTAAACATCACATCGCATATAAACAGGTTTAGTAATAAGATTCGACCAAACCTTATTTATTTGTGTAGTACCAACATTAATCCTGAGATCACGATTGATGATTTTTTTGAGAATATCAGCATGTACTTCATTAAGTGAGCCGATAAGGTCCGAAACAATTTTCAGAGCATCATGTCCTGTGAATTTTCTAGAAGAAATATCATTTTCTAGAATATCAAGAGCATTTACAAGATTTAACCCAGGATAGTTATTCTCTGGAGCTTTGAATTTAAGAGCATTTTTTACAGTTACGCCATATGTATAAGCAACATTGTCGTAAGTCATTTTAAGAACCCTTTGAAGAATTTCAGAGTTCTTGTATTTCTTTAGTACATCTAATTTAAAATTAGTACTGTTGCTTTCGTTGATTTCATTTAGAATGGTGTGTACTTCGGTAATCATTTCGGGTTCCTTTTAAGATAATTCATTTTATTCGAAATTCATCAAAAAGTACACTAAGAATGCTCAAAAATTTTCGATGTAAATAATTTCACTTCGGCTAAAATATTCTTATGAACAGAATTATCTATATAATAATGAAATTTGAAATCGTTAAGCTCATTTTCACTTCGATGAGAATCTCGATCTATATCGGTATTTTTATTTAAGATTTTAACTGTAATTGAATCTGGAATGTGCTCAATCAAAAATCTAAAATCAGGAACAATTATAAAATCTTCATTTTCTTTTTTAGTCTTTTCCTTCAATAAATTAACCCAAACATCAGCACCAAATTGCGATTGCATGGCCTCCGTTCCGAAGTTCTGAAGAAGCGACCTGAAATTAGTTAGAATTAAACTCCTGGCAAGAATATCAGTGCATGAATTCTTATAATCATCCAGTTCATTAATAGAAATCCCGAATGATTTACTTATAATGTCTTTGATTGGATCAGCAAAAGCTACAATTCTTGAAGAATATCCAAGATTTTTTAATTCACCTTGGAGCAAAGTAGCAAAGAAATTCTTACCTGAACGCTTCTTACCGTTAATTAGAATATATTTCATTTCTAGTACCTTAGCATCTTAGTACCAAACGAAGTATTTATTTTTTGATAATTTGATAGATCCTAGAATTTGTTTTTTCATTAAACACATTTTAGTTTCTTGCTCTGTTAGAATGTACCCAATTTTTCGGTGCATTGTACTAACAAAATTTTGATCAAATACAAAGAATTCTTTCCCTGCAATTCTAATCTTATCTTTTGCTATTCCTGAACCGAATAATTCTTTGTCGCTAACCTCAAATTCCGTTCGGAACCATGAGCATGGAAGTTTATCCGTGATATCTGTGAAAGAATTGGTAGCTATTCCATTCTTGATATTATGCGGAAGAAGAACATTAGATGTATTGATAAATGTGCAATTATTAAGTTTAATAAATGCGTCACTTTCTTCGCTGTAGGATTTTAAAAGCATTGAAATATTAGCTATATGAATGTTCATTTTCTGAACAAGTTCGTTAGCCAAGATATACTTTTTATTTAAGAACATAATGATTCCTTTTTGGTTTAGGTGCAACCATTATATAATCATTTTATCCAAATGTAAACATTTTTTTTGAAATATATGAAAAAACCTAACTCATAAGAGCTGGGGTTCAATAGTGGTGGACTCGGCGGGAATCGAACCCGCGTCCGAAAGCCCTCTACAGGCAGTTCTACATACTTAGTCCGGTCATTTGGTTTTAACCTGCGCGACGCCGGCCGAACAGGCTGCGAACAGGCGATCCACCTTAGTTTTAGCGTTGCGACAAGTGACCCGGCGCATTGCGAGTTTCCTGATGTTACCGTACTGCCGGTTGCCCGGCCCAGCCCGGAAACTGGCTGGTGTACGGTCTGGCATTAAGCGGCCAGAGCGAAACGCTCGTCGTTGGCGTTTGTTTGTTTCCAGTAGATTTACGAGGGAACTGGTCCTCGGTATGCACTACGCTGCTTCGCGACCCCCGTCGAAACCAGGTCGAGCCCAAAAAATCAATTAAATGCCAAGTTCCTTATACAATTTTTCAATATCATTTTCAAATGGATTTTGAGTTTTGAATTCTGAATCAATTTCTTTCAATTTCTTAAAATCATCTTTAATAATATTCTTAATCTCTCGATCAGCAAAGTTTTCAGCATTTTTTTGTTTATTTAATTCTGTTAACCCAAAGTCATCCGAAATATTCTTCTTTCGACCAGAAGGCTTATAAACACCTATTTCCAATTCTTGATCAATTTGACCAGGTTGAACAAGAACTTCATTAAATCTCATATGATCATAATCAATTCCCATTATCCATGTATCTGTTCGACCGTTATATCTATTCTTAGTTATTTTACATACAATTTCTTTTTTGGCTTTCATTTCTTCATTCTGAAGCAAGAACATCATGAAATCCGCAGTCATTGCTGTTCCCATAGAATCAGAAACATTGGAATTATCAGCATTATCAATATTGTTAGTTGCCCCTCGATTTAACTGGCTTGCTGAAATGATTGGAATGTTTTGTTTCTTTGCAACTGCTCGAACCTCTTCACCAATAGATTTTACATAACTATATAACCCAGCGCTTGGTGAAACAAGATCAGATTTCATGATTCCGATGTAATCAACGAACACTAAATCAAATACAACGTTCTGCTCAATTCTGTAAGTTTCAATTAATTGTTCTAGCATTAACGGACTGAATGAACCGGCTGGATAATCCTTAACATAGAACTTTCCACAAGTTCCAGACGTTTTAATTCTCTCGTAAGCAGCCAGAATCATTTCTTTAGTTAGTACAGGGCGATCTAATTGAGAAATTTCACCTGGAGTTTTTGACAGATCAATTAAACTATTGATGGGGAGATCCATGGCATTAGCATGAACACGCTTCATAATCTCCTTATCAGCCATTTCTAGTGATACTAAAAGAATGTTCTTATTCTGTTTAAAGATTCCACTGATTAAATCAGTCATTAGTAGTGATTTACCAACACCCTGAGCGGCTAGAATTATATTCAAAGTTCCTGGTAAAAATCCAGGACCAAGACGTTTATTGAGTTCTTTATGTTGTGTTCTAATGCCAAGCATTCTGGCACTATAGTACTCAATCATCGTCTCGATATCATCGAAATCTAGTCCAAGATCAGCATCGATAGAAACCTTCGCCCGCTCATCCATAAGCTCCTGAGCTTTTAGCTTAAGTTTATCATCTTTTCGCATTAACCCATCTGAACCAACTTGGAGTGCTTCCAAATACAGAGAATCTTTTACCCATGTTATAGTTTCATCACACAAGAATTGAATGGAACTTACTTCATCAGTTTTTGATATAACTTGAAGCGCTTTGATTATTTCATTTCTAATATCTGCGTTACTGACATTTTTAACCTGAGCTACTAATTCAGTTAGTTCTGGGCGATTTTTATATTTCCCGTAGTACTCTTTGATTAAACCAAATAATTCTTGGTTACCAATATTCATAAAGTACTTCTTCTTCAGAATGGGCATAACCTTTCCGAAGAACTCACCGTTCAGTACTAATTTTTTTAACAAAATATATTCGAACTGTTCAAACTCTTGCATACAATTTCCTAAAAAATTAATTCTATACCGCGACTGATTAAATCTAAATCACTAATGACGAATAATTCCAGCAATAACCCAAAAATTCATTTCAATCTTAAAATTCTAATTAGCCATATTATTGAAAATGCAACAATTCCATATTGAACATTTGAACTCAATTCAGAATACATCGTAATTCCTGGAGGAATAGATTCTACGATATAGAATACTAACCATAACTGAAGAATCAATGGCAAAATAATGACGAAATTAAATATAACAAATGCAGGTACTTTCTTTAATGGTTCATCGAATAAATCTAACCCTAAACTAGCAATTAAAAAAGCAAAAACAGTAATTTCGAAATATAAAGCGTACTTAGCAAATTCAAACGCAGAAATTAAATTACTTCCAAATGAAGAATTTTCCCAAAAGAATCCTAATATAAATGCAACAGCGATAATCATTTAAAATCTTTCAAAGTATTAATTATTTTCTTAACTTCATCCATAAGTTTTTGCATTGAAACATTATTTATTTTATAAGTAAATGCATTCATATGTCCTATAGATTCAGTACCAGTTAATTCAAGTCTTAGACTATTTTTCTGCTCTGGTGTATACGCTGAAGATTCTTTAATTCTAATCCTAACGATTCCACTAGGTGTAATACCAATAACAACATCTTGCCCTTTTTTCATTTCTGAAATTAAGATTTGATTGAACCAATTCTGAACAAAAGCAACGGTGATATTGTCGAATCTGTGAATTAAATTTCTTCGCTCAAAATCAGCAATTTCACTATTATATTTTAATTTAATTTCATTAATCTTATCAGAATAATCCTCTGGAAGTTCAAAATTTCGTTGATAAATCTCATCAATAAGACTATCTAAATTATTGTACTGAACCTTCAGCCAAAAGTACTCATTCAAATCTTGTGAATCATCGAAATTTTTATTCTCAGTCTGCCACAGATCATAAACATCAATCAGATATGTTAATTCATCTAAGTTCTTATTTTTACCGGTATTTCCAAAGTACTCATTACAAAGTTTTGCACCAGATTTAGATTTATCGTGCAGTACTTTCATATTCTTGAATTCATCCCAGAAATTATCTGGATATAAATGATGATCTATGAGAGTGCATTTACCTATAGTATTAAGTTCAATTAGAGAATCTTTTGAATCAGAAAACGAAACATCAGCAATAAGAATATGAATATTCTCATAATCCTTACAATATTCTTTAATTTCTTGAACGATTTCCTTTATATTAGCATAATTAGTGTAGAAATATTTCTTCTTGATACTCGGAAATTTATATTCTACATTTAGAGCACATCCAAGTGCATCTAAATCATTATGCGTAAGAACAATCAGTTCGTTTAAATTATTTCTTTGATTCATATTCTTCGTACATTTTAACAATTCGATTCAATTCTGTTCTATCCATTAATTCACAATATTCTTTGGCTTTTTGAATTGATATCTTAAAGAAATCAGAAATGTAACCAATCATTTTTTCTTCGTTCTCTGATTCTGCTTTTGGATAAGGGATATATTTTACCTTCCCTGCGAATGATTTCTTAATCAAAAAGTACTGATTCTCAACTGGGATATCAAAATACATATTTATGAGATTCGCAGCACCAATAGTATAAGGATTTCCAGATAGCCATTTACAGAATATAAAAGATGGTATTTTTTGAATTTCTTCTAATTCTGGTGTTTTCTTTAGATCTAACGCTGACGTTATAATTTTGAACATTACCAGTCCTCTAACTTTTCAGTTTCTTTATATAGATCATAACCCAATGGCTCAACCATCAGTTCTAGAGGTTTAAGAAAATTCTTGACGAATTGTTCATCGTAATTAACCAAATCTCCTATCTCTGAAATGAAGTTATCATTAGTATAAGCGATAATTTCTGTATCGAATTTGTTAGGTTCAACTAGAAAAAGTCGTTTGCATTTATCACCAGCTTGAATCGGGGCGTATTTATTTTCAATTGAATTCTTTTTGATGTACAAATTATGTTTAATGGCAGCCCTTGAGCCAAATGGAACACCTTTATCAGAAAGATCGTAATCAATTCTAGATACTGCTCCAACTGAAGCTATGTCGTTTAAATCAGAATTCTTAAATTCTGATTTGATTTTTCCAATCCAATCTTTAAGATTACTTTCATTACCGTCGAGAATAATTGGAATAGATTCTTTAAGATATTTTTTAGACCATTTCGGTGTTGAACTTTTAATGATTTCTAAACCTGTGACCTTGATTTTCGGCTCAGAATCAGCATAACGAGTTCCCTCATTATCCCTTAGTCTAATATAGTATTTTTTCTTAGCTGTAAATACCCCAACATCGGCAATAGCTTCTCGTTCTACACCAATTTTATCTTTGTTATAAGCGTTTAATTCAGATGCAAAGTCATCGATAGTTTTTTTGATAACTGGTTGAATGATTTTTTTCTCAAATGCATCAGCCCAATCGACATATTCATTTATACTTAAGTTTGGGTTATTTACCTTGAACCTTTCCATAAATGGGTTAATTGTATAATAAACGGAATCAGTATCTCCACTTACGATGTACGTTCCATCTATTTTGAGCAGATTTTGGAGCGTACTCTCAATATTGTTAGCTAATTTTCGAATAAAGTACCGACCATTACCTGTAATAGCGGCAGCCATATCTTCGTTGAATAATGAGAACCATCTATTCGCCATAGCGCCATACAGAGAGTTCATAATGGTCTTTAGAGCTAACTGATTCGTTTTATACAGCGACTCCTTAGATTCTGCTTCAGCGTACAATTTCTTAAGTTCAGAATCTGATAATTCCCTGAGTTCAGATTCAGTGTATTCAAGAACGTCATTCATTTAGTAACCCAATCGTTCGGACAATTCTATTGATGTATTCAAGTTGTTTCATTTTTCGCTCGGCCCTTGAGTATTTAGAATAACATTCTATACAAAAGTATGTTAATCTTTTCGATCGCGCGTGAAAAGAAAACTCAGTTTCCTTTTTGTTCTCATAACAGCATTGACAAAATTTTAATTTGTCACTTGTTCCTCTAGCTATTTTCATTGTTTTCTTTCATTTAGAATAGAACCAATAAGAACTTTTCGTTTTTCATAATCGAACATAATCTTTTTCGATTTTTTACGATCGTCATAAATTTCTTGAACCATTTCAGGAATCATACCAAGTTTATCTTTAGAAAAAACAGCACCATTAATACCTAATGAATAGTTGTATTTCTTTATAAGCTCAGTTACTGCTCCAAAGATATTCTGATCCAATTCTAATCTGGCACCCTCGTCTTGATCATTAAAATATGACAAGATAAGATCCCGCAAATCGCTCGGAAGCTTATACTTAGGGACAAAAGTCTCAGGACTCATATTAAATCCGACCATACCCAATAATGGGTACATGGAATTAACGTCACCAGAAAGAATCCATTTGTGTCTACCTTTAACTGGATCCCTAACATAACCGCCCACAACAGATGGTTGAGAATTATCTGACCTAGGAGGCATAACCCGTTTATTCAGCATGGATTTATTCATGATGTACTGACTCCATGGTTTAACTGTTCCCATGGCATCGCTAATCTGAACGCCCATTTTTTCGGCAATCATATTCATAAGAACAGTAAGATTCTTAGAATCATCAATTTTCTTAATAAGATATGTATCTTTTACACCATAATAAACAAAGTCAGAGTGAGCTAATTCCTTTACCTCTTCATTTAGTGAATTAATTGCAGCGTTATAAATTTTTGAAGATTTTTGTTCATCAGTTGGATTGTTCGGTACAATATATTTTCCAGTATAGAAATCATCAAAACTTGCATATTCTGTATGCTGTACCTTATTTTCCTTTAACTCGATTTCAGCAATAGTATCCAAAGAATATGATGGCCTAGGGTCAAGAACGAATTTTTTATACACAATCATTAAATCGGTATAAAAATGACCATCAGCATTGAAATTAAATTCTATTTTACCGTCCTGAACAGCTTCAGAATATGAAACATTCCCATAATTCGATAAATCGTTAACATTCATTCCCAAATTTTTAATTCGATTGTAAATGAATGGGAAGTCGAATCCAGCACCGTTCCAAGCGTAAATGATCAATGGATCTAATTTTTTAAAGAATGAAATGTAAGTTTTGAGTAACTGAACTTCATCCTTGCAATTGATGTACTCAATCTCGTAAGGGAACTCATAATCACTCTGATGTTTCCAATCTTTCAATCCTAATGCGAACATTTTGTTCTCTTTAGAATCGAAAAATTGCATTAGAGTAATCTGTTGATCGGCTTTCTCGGGCAATGGAAAACCATTTTTAGATCGTGTTTCAATATCTAGGTACCAGATTCTTGGTGAAGAATTGTAAGCATTCTTATTCCAATAATTATCACGGATATTTCTATAAATTGGATCGAGGAATCCGTAAGAATCTCTTCCCTCTTTAGCATTACCTTGTTTTTTATCTAAAGTAATATCTTCATCAAGGATGAATTTATAAAGACCCCTCGAGCTTGGCTCGTACCATTCATACGGTAACGTTATTTCTGATTTAACAGATTTTTTAAGTTCAGTGTCGTAATATCTCTCGAAAAATGAGAATTTGTTCTTATATGCTGACTCGAATAATTTCATCGATTGACTCCAAAAATGATATTATAAAGCAATTTTCTTTCGAGATACAGCTTTTATTACCTTAGAAATACCATCTTCAAGCAAATATGTTGCTAAGGAATTATCAATTCTCTTATTCAATTGTTTGGAAATTTCAGAGCCAAGAATTGATGGAAGAATTTCATGGGATGTAAAAATCTTATTGAAGTATTCCTTGTTTAAATTATGCGATTCCCAAATCCTTAAAGCTTCTTTTTTATCTAAATGTCTAAGCTCAAGAATATCAAATAGTCTTCCTTTTCTGAGTAATGCTGTGTCGATATTCTCATATGATTGGTTAGTTGTAATGATGAATTTCGTTCGGTATTTTTCAACACCATCTGTAAAACTAAGAAATTGATTAAGAAATAAATTCTTTTTAATATCTTCATGTGAAGAAACTTCAGAATCGCGCTTAGTTAACATATAATCAAGATCATCAATTATAACAAGATCATCTTGACTTGATTCCAAATTTCGCCAGAACTTATCTTCAGAAAGAACATCAACACTTTTAACATAAACAATACTTAAGTACTGATTCTCAAGAGAAGGATTATCAATCCTTTTATCATAAGGAAGTTTATCAGTATTGCTATAAGCATGTTTGATGGCTAAAGATGCCATTTTTGATTTACCAAGACCAGGTTCTCCAACTAAGAGTAAAATATTTTCATTGCCAGTAAAGAATTGATCGAACATCACATCAGTATTGATGTAAGGATAATACAATTCAGAAATGTACTCAAAGTCTTCGTACTTAATATTTTTAATTCGTTCAACTAATTTTCCATTATCCATGTAAAATGTTTTTACAAAGATATCAGCTTGAGTATCTTCTGTTTTGTACCGTTTGTAAATTTTCCATAATTTTTCAGCATATTCTTCTGAAACAGCATATGGAGTAACAAAAATTTCAATCGAATTACCAACGGCATAAAGTTTATAAAACTCTGAAGTGTACCTAATAAGAAAATTATTCTTACTGTCAGAAAAGTCATATTCCGTTAGAACACAAAGTTCAGCATTGACATCAGAAATGAATTTCTTGAAATTGTTGTATTTAAGTGAAAAATTAGGAAATGAGCATACATACCCAGATTTAGTATCAGAATAAGCACTTAAAGCTTCTTCAAAAGAAAAATCTTCGACAGAATGATTGATATTTAGGATTAAGTCTTTTTGCATGATTATTTAAGTTTTAACCGCATTAATTCTGTACAACATGCTGCAAGATTAAGATTTTTATCTCTCACTGAATCAGACATGTGTTGATATTTAGCTGCTATAATAACAACATCTGGATAAGAATTCTGTGGAAAATATTTTGACGCATTTCCATAGATATAAGAGAACATATTATCTGGGCTATTAAGTTTATTGATCTGAACGATCATTTCGGTGAATGTACTAGGAGAAACAAGTTCCATGATTTTTCCAAATACATTGATATCGTCAAGTTCATGTTCACTAACTGAAAATACTCCATCTTTCGAGTACTTCTGCAATGCTCCAACCATACTACGGATTCGTGGGTAATATGTATTGATTACCGGAATCAGAGCCTTAGGATCGTATTGAATTTTTTCATTATCGAGAATGAATCTTAGTCGCTCGAATATCGGTTTAATCATTTCCGATTTATCGAATGAATTGAAATCATGAACCTCAAGACGATCTAACAAAGGCTGAATGATTTTTTCTTTATAATTCCCAGTAAAAATGAATCGACAGTTCTCACTGAATTCATCAATAAATCCTCGAAATGCCGCCTGACCATCTTTACTGAAATGATCAAATTCATCCATGACAACGATTTTTATGTTATCATCGAAGCTTGTTTGCGATGCGAATTTACTAACCTTCCCGCGGAGAACGTCGATACCTTTCTCCATCGAAGCATTTATCCAAAGAGCCTCGCCGTTGATTTCCTTAATGATCGCATGAGCCGTCGAGCTTTTACCCGTGCCAGGATTAGATGAAAATAAACCGATGTTAGGAATATCTTGAGTTTTAACATAATTCAATAACTTTTCTTTAATTTGTTGTGGAATAATCAAATCTTCGATACAGCTTGGTTTGTATCGTTCATAAAATACACTCTTCGATAGGTCGAACTTTTTCATAATTTCTTTCAGTTATTTCAAAAAACTTTCTTTTGTGAAGAATTCTAAATTCTCTTTTAAGAAGTACTGATTACCTGGATTTCCCTGTTTCTCATCACAGATCAGTTTATCGGAGTCTGGTAATTTACCGTATCTGACAAAAGATCCATCAACATTTAGACCTTTACGGAACTCAATGATGTTAAATGCTTTTTCGAGACATTCCTCTGCATTCATATTAACTGTTTTAGCTAAGTTAATCAATGTAACGATTGTATCTCCAATGGCATCAGATACCTCGTGCATATCATCGTCGTTAAATGCATCATGAATTTCAACAACTTCTTGGAGAACTCGTTGATACTGCCTTTGGAACGATGCCGTTTCTAATCCCCTGACAAGTCCCCAATTTCTAACATTTTCGAATTTTTCAATTACAGTCATTATATATCCTTATGATTTAAAGCGATTATGCGAACACATTGATTCTAACATTTGTTTTTTGCGCTCGATTCTTCCATATTGTTTAATTCCAAATTCTTCGAGTGTTTGTCTTTGGACTGCATCTAGCTTATATTCATTCATAAGCTCGATAGATTTTTCGGCTGCAATTTTCAGTTCCTTAAAATCTGTAGCATTAGCTAACATTTCTTTGATAATGTAATATCCAGAATTCCGTGAATTTTTAAGCTGACTCATGATGTTCTCCAAAAACCAAAAAGGTGAACCGAATTACCGATTCACCTGTATTATATCAAAAGAGCCTTAATTTGTACAGTCTATCCTAAATTAATTTCCTTGTTTAACGCTATTTTTTTCTTTCCATTTTTTTCCATGAATTCAGCGAACCTTGCTAACGCTGCGATTTTAGTTTCGAGAGTACCTTTATAAACGATATGTTCAATGTCTTTATAGTTCTTGTCATCGATTTTTTTTAAAAGATTCTCAAAATCTCGTTTAATCGCTATTCTTAATGATTCTTCAGTCCAAGTACCAAAACCACCTGATGGTCTAATTTGAAATCCATCTGGTGTATTAATTAGAATGGCTTCATTTACTTCAACATTCTGGTCATTCGACGAATTTGTTAAAAAATTCTTAAATTTCATTTTTGTTCTTTCAAAAATGTTTTAAATGATTCAATATTTAAATTCTCTTTAAGTTTTACTTTCTTAGATGAACTCTTTTTATCATCTTTATCATCTTGATCGTTTAACTCTTTTACCTCTTTTACCTCTTCTGTATCTCCAACTTCAGCATCAGCGACATCGGGAATATATTTTTGAATGAATTCTCCAATCATTCCCGTTAATTCATTAATTTTTGTTTCTAATTCTTGTACTTCTTTTTTAGCAGGATTATTAGGACTCATCACAGATAACATTTCTATGAATGTTAATTCAGCTAAACTTGTATGAATACTCTTAGCTATGGCTAAAGCTTGATATTTCATTTCACTCTCAAAAATGTTCTGATTCATGTTACCCTTTTAATTTTTCTTATATTTGTTATCAGAAGTTTTCCAATATCAGGATATTTGTTCTTAATTACTGTGTATATAATACTTACAGCAAATAAAAGTCCTGTACTTCCTGGCCAAGGGAACGTTAAATTAGTAATTGTCGCCGTTCCGATGAACATCAATAATTTCATTCCATCTTGAGATGCGAATATATCAGCTAAAGAATAATTTCCATTTAGAGCATCAAATAATGTGCTTTGGTCAAAGTCAAAATTGATATTGCCGGTAAAGGAAATCATTGAAGTCCAGATATATATTAATAATCCAGCAAGTAATACACCACCAATTTTCTTAACAATAGGATGATTTTGCAAGAATTCATCCAGTTTCTTAAGATGCTCGTTACCAAATTTTACTATTTTGTTATCAGCTAGGTATTTAGCTATAACATTATGTAAATCATCCCAAGCATTGTAACCATCTTTTACGATTTTTACTAATTTAGATAAACTCCATCCGATTTTACTAAAAAAAGCGTATATTACTTTCTCTTTAAAAACCTTCAAAAGATTAACGAGTTCAACACCAATGATTTCTGCTAATTCCTTAATGAAAGAAATACCAGTCTTTATTTTGTCAGAAAATGTGTCTAACAATCCCTCGTTCAGAATACCGGTTTTACCGTATTCTAAGATTAAATGATCTAATGCTGAATTGAATTCAGCATATTCCTGTTCAAAAATATATTCTTTAAACGTATTCGTTCCATTCATAAATATTATTTATATCTTTGAATCGATCAATCCTATTTTAATAGCTTCTTCATAACCCATGAAATAATCTCGTTGTGTTCGTTTTTTCATATCTTCTAATGTGCTTTTTCCTTTTGAAAAAGTTACCATATCCGATAAAATTTTATCTTGTAAGTACTTTGATTCATTAAAATCAATTTCAATATCATGAATTGTACCATACATTCCTGAAGAAACACTGTGAATCATGATCCTTGTGTTCTCTGTGCACTTCCTAGTTCCTGTTCCAGAAGCTAATAGATATGCTCCCATACTAGCACAAAATTCGATTCCGTGTGTATTAACTTTAGATTCGATTGAGTAAATGACATCTTTAATAGCTAAACCGGAATAAACCGAACCACCAACAGAACTAATATATAGATCAATCGGCTCGGTCGGATTATCTGAATTTAACCATAACAGTTGCATAATAATGTTCGTGCAAGCACTATTATCAATTTCACCATTTAAGTAAATAATTCTATTCTGTAGTAATTTAGTTGGTAAATCAAAAGATTTTGATGTCCGACCTAATTTTTCAATAACACTAGGAAAAAAACTCATCAATCTTTTTCCTTGTATAAATCTTTATCAGATCCTAGAATCTCTTTCAGATGATTTCCTGTAAAAATAACCCATTGACGAGTACCATCACCTAAATAATTCCCAGATGGTAAATAGTCAGGCCACTTATTATTAACGAGTTTAAAGTTCATAACATATTCTTTTGCATCGAAGTATTTCATTTTTTCCATCCTTAATTATACATTACCAAAATTACAAAAATTACAAAAAATTTACTAATCATTTACCTTCATAATAGTCCTTGTACGATTTAATTATAATTCTTTGTTTGATAATTAATGACTTAATTTCAGCTAAATTCATAGCTAAATTTTCATATGAATCGTCAGTTAAACCGAAAATTACTGGACTGTAATTCTTTTCTTTTAAATCTTTAAATACACTTTCAGCATTATCAGATGTAACTATAATCCACTTCAGAGGCTTTAATTCTACAATTTTAGGCTCTTTAATCCGTAATTCTTCCTTACGAATTGGAACTGTATCAACAACTATGGGTTTAACTGGTTCGGCAGCACACCCAATTATAAGACTACTTAGAATTGGAATGAAAAAGTTCTTGGCATTCACTATTTGTTTCTCCATCTTTAATTTCTGATCCACTAGATAATTCAAAACATCTAAGAACCTTATTAGATGCATTATTGATTATTTTTTCCATCAATTTAGTTTTAGCTATTGCTATTTCACCAATATCTCGTTGCTGACCATTAGCTTTAACGTTTAATCTGTTGTTTAAATCACTAACTTCTTTTTCTAAGGAAGAATTCATTGAAATCAATCTATCGTTGATATTAACTATTTTTTTAGCTTCAATAATTTTTTCGCTAAGAGCATTTTTTTCAAGTTCAAGAGATTTTTTCAAAATGCTAATATTAAATTCAGACATTTCTAAATTATATCGTGCATCTTTAAGATCAGATTTTAACGAATTAATATACATGAATAGACCGATGATGAGCAAAAATTCCCCGATTATCAGAGCTAATCTTGCATATGAAAATGTTAAATTCATTTTATTTCCTGTCAGATGATTGAATAATGCGTTTAAATAAATTCTTATTGTTTAATTCAGAATCATATTGTGCGAGTTTTTTATAAACATCTGGTTCATTTTTCTTCAAAGATTTAAGAAACGAAATACAAATTTCAATTTCTAATGAGTACAGATAACACAGAAGATAAAAAATATCACTTTCACCATATTTATTACTTAGCTGATTAGCCAATTCAATTTTCTGTATTGCTTCAATCTTAGAAATTTTTTCTGAAATATATGAACCTAATTCTTCAATTGTTGATACGGAATTTTTATGCTTAAGAATTAAATTCTCAATATCGGTTATCTTTATTGAATCTTTGTAATTTTTGAAGAATACATAAAACTGAGAAGCAACCTCTGTTCCAATTTTTCCTTTCATAACTTGGAACAGAATGTCATTGCTTATTTTATCGGCATTATTAAGATAATTACTGAGTTTAGCCCATGATCTAGGAGTTGCTCCAGTTCCTTCGCTGGAAAGCCAGTGCAATCGATCTGGATGCTCAGAAATAAATCCAATTATGGTATCGTTAATACCTGATTTTCTAGCCCATTTTAACCAAGATTCAGCATCTGGTTCAATTTTTACATGCAAGAATCTATCCAGTAAGGCAGTATCTAATTCATCAACTTGGTACTGATCTGCTGGATTAATTGCCGCAACAATTAAAGTTCTTGAACCAGAAGTAACGGGTAACTCGTGTTCATGAATTTTCCGTTCAAGAACTAATTGCATAGCAGATTGTCTAACGTCAGTTTGAGCTCGATTTAATTCATCTAAAAATAGAATACATTTCTTGCCATTTTTTGAAGCATTTCTCAATCGTTGAAGCCAAATTGGAACACTCCATGTAGTTAATGTTAATCCATCTGATTGAACAATATGAGGAATTCCAATTAAATCACCGATTTCGTTGTGAGATAAAAACAATTCCTCGATGTGGTAATCATTTTCAGTAGCGAATTGATTAACTATTTGAGATTTTCCAATACCATGAACACCTTCTAAGATAACTGTGTCGTCAGCAATTGCTGCAGCACTGATGATATTCTTAGCTGTTTGAATATTCATTGTTTACGAATTAGAAATTAGGAATTAGAAATCTTCGTTTTCATCACCGTCATAATACGAATAATCCTTCGAATCGTCGAAATCTTTTTCATATTCTTCGTACTCATTATATTCTTCATATTCAGATTCGTTAGAATCCTGAATCCAGGTAACGATAACTTCAAATTTTCCACGATGCAATCCGTATTCATCAACTGGAATACTTGACTCGTTCAAAGTCCAATGAATATCGTCATCGATTTCAACAATACTCTCTGCATCATAAACTTTTTCAAAAATAACTTGGGTTTTAAAATTCTTCATTTCATTCTTTCCTATTAAGGTACGTTGTTGTCAATTTCTTTAGCATATACATTCAATAAATTTGTATAAGCTGTTACTAAACTTTCCGGTAAATTATGATCGTCTTTAAGTAAAAGTTTTGTTATTTCATTTGCAAGAATCCTCGAACATTTAATTTCTTCAATATAATCTGTCATGTTAAACCTCGCTATAGTTTAAATCTAAACATTTAAATATATCCACACATCAATACTATGATCTCTTACTACACAGTATTCTACCGTTATCTATTGAATAGAGAATTGATTAAAACTTCATTTCAAATTTAGCTCCTACAGAATAACCATTTACCCCACGCTCACCGTAGGATTTAATAATTTCAGCACTGAAATTCGACTGTTCATTAGAGCGGAAGATATAATTGAAGCCTAGGTTAACTTCGCGCTCTGAAGGTTTAATATTAACCTTCTCATTGTGATAAATGATATTCCCATCCATATCACGAGCTACTGGAACATGCAAATTCATCGATCCTTTAACAACACTAATCGGACTAGATAACCGAACTCGTGCATCGGATTTTTTATCAATTGACCATCCATACTGGACGCCAGCACCAATTCCATGGAAACTAGAAGTTTCAGAAATCAAACTGTTAGAATTTTTTGTCCCTGGGGAAACACCATAGTCAAGCCATGCTCCCCATCCTGTCCATTCTGAATTTCCTAGTAAGCCACGGAAATAATGAGTTCGAGTATTCTCTGTGTTCAATGCCCCGCTAGAAACAGTACCAAACATTCCAGCAGCTTGACCGTAATGAATGGTTAAATCACCTAATGTATAACCAACTGTAACCTCACTTGTTCCTTCTTTAAGACCAAGTTTGAAATTGCCGGCGTTTAGCTGTTTAAATTCACCAAAATTATATTTTGAGTTAGTTACAACAACAGCTTTAGTCAAATCAATGTTAAATGCCCTGTCAAAATCATCTAGCACAACAGCATCACGAAGTGAACTAGACTTAAGAGCTGAAGCAACAGCAGCAGGAACAACGATAACAGTTTTATTCAGAGATGCCGAATTTGAATCAATCTTGGATCCCAATGGGAGCTTAATATCACCGATTGGTTTCATTGCTTTTGCTACATTCAGTGAACCATTACCGTAAACATCATCAATACCAGGTTCACCGAGATCATCGGCTGTGGCGAAAATAATTTTAGTGATTTGACCACCAGTCAAATGAGGGAATTTTTCAATTAGCAATGCTGCGGCACCAGAAACAACCGGAGCAGCCATACTCGTACCACTGAGCTGAATGGTTTCGAGTAATTTATAAGAACTAGTTGAATTAATGGCTGAACCAGGCGCTGTGATGTACCAATTCTTTGTAACACCAGCCTTGTTTGAATAAGAGGCAAGTTTCCCGGTTTCGTCTAATGCCCCAACAGCTATAAATCCACCGATTCCTTTTACTAAACCTTCATAGCCTTTAATAATTGGCAAGGCAGCAGGAAATCCGCATGACACGATTCCGGTTGAATCTGGCAAACAAGATTTCTTATCATTACCAGCAGCTGTAACAACAATCATTCCAGCATTAACGGCCTGAATAAATCCAGATGTGCTGAAATCGGGTGTTGAAGTAAACCCAGAGTCCGTATACATGAAATTGAAAATTTCTTCATTAACAGGAAGGGGATTAACAACATTATACTTCATGGCAACGCCCAATGAAAGGTTAGCTACTTTAGCCCCTTCTTTTACGGCAAGTTTAAGTCCACGATGTACATCTGTTGGATATAAAGTCCGACCAGAATCACCAAGAACCTTAATTGGAAGAATTGTTGAATTAAATGCCACACCGTGAATACCACGATCATTTTTTGCAGCACCAATAATACCAGCAACATGTGTCCCGTGAATATTCTTATCAACAGCACCTTCGGTAATAACACCATTTATAACGGTATATCCCAATTTAGCATTGTTAAATTCTTCACGCCGACCAAGGCCGGTATCAAGAACAGCAACAGTCACACCATTCCCGGTATATCCCTGCTTATAAGCACTGTCCGCTCCGATAGCCGACAAAGCTCTGTTAAACAGATATTCTTTTGTTTGGTAATTAATTTCTGTTTGGACTGTGTTTGGATTTTGAGTTGTTGGATTCAATACATCATTGACTCTAACCCGTTCAGCTTGGAATAATTCAAGCGTGTCCTTAGTATCTTGAAGTTTATTTTTGTATTCTTCAGATTTACCTGCATCTTTGAAGTACTTATTATTAGTATACAGGTTGAGAAGAGTTCCGTAAGATTTCTCTAAACCCGTATAGTTTTTAATCATGTTATCAAGCAAATTTAACTTTTCTTTACCATCTTTTAGCTTTGAGAACATATTAAATGTTTTAACATCAGCTACTTGAGATTCCATCTGAATGATGTTTAACTCAGCTTCAGAAGCTATTGCTATGTCAGACATAGGAAATGTTAACGCAAGAGAGAGAACTAAAGGTTTAATTTTGCTCATTTCATCACCCATTAAAAACCGTAAATTGCTTTACCAATCAAAAACCCGATGATTATTGTGATGGTAAAATATACCAACTTGTCACCAAAGTTATGACTATTTGAATCAGTGTCGAAATTAATTGAGGGTTTCATTTTTGAATCCAGCTGTTTAACACGGGTTCATTATAACACATTCTTTGAAAATGTAAACACTTTTTTGAATTTTTTCAAATATATTTATATGACAGGTGAATTTATTCGTTATCTAGATTCATCAGATAGTTGTAAACGACGATTGGGGTTAATGAATAGATTTGTTCAGGTGTGCTTCCGTTGAATGTCTCATTTGAACTATTCCACCACTCTTGAGCCATCTTTTTGCCTAATAGAGCAATGACTAACGCCTCGCATCTAGCTCGCATATTTTCTGGACTGATGTAGAAACTATTTGGATATGACATTTCTTATTCTCAATGATTAAAATTTATTATACAAATCCCATTATTGTTCCGATTGGAAAAATAAATATACCAATAACTCGGAGAAAAAGTTCTGCCGTTAATTCTAAATTTAGGCAGAATAGTTTAACTACATTAGCAATCCAAGCACCTATCGAAAGTATTACTATCGAAATGAACAGGTAAATTGCGCCGGGTGATGGTATTCTCATTTTTAATCCTTAAGTATTTGTACTATAGCACCGTAGCACTATAGAATTTTGTTCCTTGTCGAATTGATTCAAAATATGAACTCGTAGATTATATATAAATAAATTTTCAAAGGTTCTAACAATGTTCGATAAAATTTCACTTTCACCCAATGATCTAGATTGTCGGATAACGATGATAACCGATAAATCTGGTAAAATTCAATACGTTAGCGACTATTTTTTATCAACTACCGGTTTCACTAGAGAAGAATTAATCGGTCAAAATCCTAGAATATTCTCATCTGGTTTACATAACAAGCAATTCTGGGAAAGAGTTTTTAAACATATTGAGCAAAATGGTGAATGGTCAGGATATATAACTAATCTTACCAAAGCAGGAACTCAATATGAAATGTTTGAAATAATTTTCGACATTGGTGAAATGTATGTCGTCGTTAGAGCTCCATCAAATAATACGATGAGAGTTCAAACGAAATTATTTATTAAAGATCTCATTTACGAACTATCACAACCATTAACTTATCTTGTGTTCCTTTCTGGCATGCTAAAGAATAATAAAACAGTTAATATAAACGATGAGAAAGAAATGTTAGTTGAAAGTATCAATAGATTAGATTTAATTCTAAATAACATCAAATCATTATCACTCTAATCTGTGCATTTAGAATAAGAACCAATACCACCAGCATTCAAAACAGTGAATCCTTTTGAACGTAAATGCTTTACAGCCATTTCACTTCGAGAACCACTTCGGCAGTACAATAAGTACTTATTGTTCACATTAAGTGAGTCAATTTCACTTAGTCTGACATTAATTGCACCTTTAATTTTTGCATATCCAAATTCGTGAGGTTCCCTCACATCAACAAGGATCCACCCGTCGTTTAAATAATCTTGTAGTACTTCACATGACATAAATTAACTCTTAACTTAAAATTTCTTAGCTGTTTCAATAATCGAATTAAAAACGGCTTGACGTTTAACAAAATACTGAAAAAGCCGCATAGTATTAAATGCATCAATATCTGCACGATGTGCCAATCCTTTAAAAGGCATTTTATAGATACCCATGGCAGAACCTAACCCACCCGCTGGCTTTTTTCCCTTTGCGATTTGATTGAATAAATGAAAAGTCTTGACATCTATCCATCTACGACCAAAGAATGGAAATTCAACATTTCGATCTTTGAATTCTTGCAGCAATTCAACTGAATCTCCTCCACCCCATGTTACAGGGTTCACGAAACAGTTATGCTCTGATATCAAATCACCAAGTTCTTTTGCAAGATCGCTGTGTGAAATGGCATAGGTTTCGATATCTTGATCGGTAATACCAGTTAATGCTGTAATTTCTGGATAAATTGGCTCGTTAGGATCAATGTACCATTTTTTAACGATCCATTCAGATTCGTCACTTTCAACGGAACCGATAGCAACACCAACCTGAATAATTTTCGGTTTTGGTGTGCTACCATCGGCTGTATTATTAAGTTCTAAGTCAAGAGCAAGAAAGTTCATTTTACTCGTCTGATTTACTAATAGTCCAGGTTCCATCACTGTTATCTGTCCAAATAAGAGTGTCTCCAATTTTCCAATTAACTTCGTCTAATACTTCGGGTGGAAATACTAAATAGAAATTTCCTTCCTCATCTTCGTCGATTGTTGCTAGATAATTGTTTGGCATGTCCATTTGGAAATCCTTAAGAATATGTTACTTCATCATCAATGAATTGAAATTAGCTGGCACAACAATAGTCTGAACCTTCCCGTCACGAATTCCTTCAGAAATATTAATCATAGCCATAGCATTCATGTACTCAACTGCACCTTTGTTTGCATTCAAAGCAGCAATACGTTCAGCCTCTTTCTTTGCTGTTGCAACTTCAACTTCTTTTTTCTTCAATTCATTTTGAGCTCGAACCAAATCATTAGCAGAAGCAATAATTGCATCAGCAGGAAGAATTTGACGAACTAGAACCTGTTGAACACTAATCGAGTCATCTAGTTTTTCAGATGCTAGAACTGCAACCATGGCTTCGCGAATTTCTTGTTCAATCTGAGTTCGAGCATCATTCATTTTCAATGCTTCGTACTTCCTTGCACTCTTATATGTTGCATTTCGTGCAATACGATAAATGTAGTTATACATTAGAAGAATGTCACCGTCTTTCGTTGCACTATGAAATTCTTTGTTCTTATCTATATATAGCTCTGCTACTTTTGCTGGATTGATTGAGTACACGATAGATACATCAAAGTCTTTAATTGTTGAGTTATCAGCTGCAAGCGGTGACATATCAGCAACATCAACTTGAACATCTTTTACACTGAAGGTTAATACTTCTCCGATAATCGTTTGATTCCAGGAGCCAGGAAGCAGTTCTTCTTGTTTAATTTGTTTATCAAATCCTACCCGAACGCCAACCTCACCGGTTTCAATTCGAGTACAACCAGAACTCATAATAGCCAATGCAATAGCAGACATCGCGAACATTTTCATATTTAAATCTCTTTCTTAAAAAATTACAACAATAATTGACATTAAAACAACTGCTAGTGCTGAAATAGTTCCACTGTACATAGCAATTTTAATTGCGCTCCAGCGTTCTTTACCTGAAGCATTTCTGAACGAGTAAATCATCAGGTGAATAATCACCGCCAGAATTCCAAACCAGAGAATAAGTTTAACCATTTACAATCTCCATTAAGTATTTGGTACTTTAGATTTCAAAGAATGCTTTATCTTCATAACCCTTCACAGTCCACTTTCCATCTTTAAAAAGATATAGATAATCGATTCCTTTTTTCCCTGAAAAAATGTAAAAATAATCTGTAGAACTATCTGATCCATCATTATAAAAGATGTTCTCAGCTATAGACGATGCATCACCACGAGCAATTAGTTCACGAACAGCTTGCTCGGTTAATACATGTTCTTTAAGGTATTGCCCTAGTCCATCTTTAATATATCCGTCGAAATGATTATAGATATAATCAACAGTGCCATTGTCGTTTGCAATACCTACCAATGCGCGAGTACTCATTACAGATCCTTTTGAATTATACCAACAACAAAAGTTAGTTCAAATAAATACTTCCAATTGCCAGAAGAAATGCAACCGACGATGCGGTTGTTCCAATTACGGTATATCGCATGATCTCGTTTCGATATTCAGGAAAACCAAACCACGACACTTGTGCAACCAAATGTAACGAAACAATAAACACCATATACATAACAACGATCTCAAGCATATATCCACCTTAAATTAATATCTAGTTAACAAACGAATGTAATATACAAAAAAAGTTAGTTCTTGTCAACCTTTTTTAAGTATACTAACATTAAAAGTTGGTTCGAGCTTGACCCAAACCTCAACAAATACTGTGTTATTACTAGGACTCCAAATGGCAAATGTTAATGGCATATTTCCATATGCCCATTCGTTAATGTTTCGTCCATAGTTCTGCCAGAAATGTTTTGCACATTCATCACTAAGATCTTTTATGTCAACATTACTGGAGAAATTGTACAGCTCGTCAGAGATAATTTCCCTGTATTCATCATCACGGTGATATTCATAAACCGAATAGAAATATTTGTACATAATTACACCTCGATAAATCCAACAGAAATAAAACGATCGAAATATGCAACTACATCATCGGACTTACGAACAGAGTATCCGAACTCGTCGACCTGAATATCGCTAACCGAAGTATTCAGAAAATCCATAACGTCAGAAGCCCAATCAGAAAAATCCGTGTATTTCATATCTTGTCCTGTTTAAGTGAACTTTTATTACCTTCAACTGCCAGGCACAAACGATGAAAGGTATCAATAACATTCATCATGTCCTGTGCGGTTTTATTACCATTATCTGCCTGGTCTTGCCATTCCTCGACCATTTCTCTCATATGCACAAAGTAATAACCATCGGCCATAACTTTTGAAATTTCACCTAACTTACGAGATACTTCAGAAGTTTGATACATGATACCGTTTCCTTTTAATCACTGTTTCAGTACTGTTATTATAACACAATTTCCTGAAATGTAAATACCTTTTGAAAAAATATTTTCACTTAGTTTCTTGCAACCTGACTAGCGCGTAATTCAAGGCTGCCCATCCTGAACCATCTTCCGCTGTTAGCAACAGTGTCTGCTCATGGGTTTCACCAGTGATTGTGTGAACGGCCTGATAATCAGCGGCCAAACTTGGCAGCGTTATTTCCAGCGAAATTTCCCAACCACCTAGTGTCCATTCAGCCTGTACGCAGCCTTCTGGTGTAGGGTACAAGTGCGGCAAAGGCAGAGTTCTTCCGAGATGTTTATCGAAAACCATCTCCAGACGAGTAAGAGAATCTCGATCCAGTACACAGCCTTTACCGTCTAGCCAACCATCTTGCAGTTGCGCCAGTTCTTCAAAGCGGGTTTCGATGTCCATTGATATTTTAATCTGGATTATTAATGAAGCTAAGTTTCTTTTCTTTATCCCAAGATACAGCATATCCGTTATCTTCGTCGAAGATCCTAAGGTACTCTTCCTCAGAAACTGCACGGGTTGTTGTGAACACTTCATCGAGATGAGATTGAGACAATTCTTTAATAGAATCATCAGCTAACCCACATAGCACAGTATCATTCGCCCAGTTTTCGTTTTCTGTTCGAACGGCGTATCTCATCTTGAACATAGAAACAGTTTCAACAATAAAAATTTTAGACATTATCTTTTCCTGTATTGTGATTATCTACATTATTGTAACGGTCGTGATAGAACATTACTACCAATTCATATCCAAGTAACGAAAATTTTGCACTAAATCCTTTGTCGTATTGTTTTCCTAAAGTAACATTTAACCCCACCCCTATAATAGTTGTGGTTTTGTAAATCTCAATCTCTAAGATGTTGTTCCAAAAAATGAACTCATAACTTTTAAGTAAAGCAATAAACCTAGAGAATGGATTACCTAATGAAATGTTAATGTGCAGCATACCTACTCGCCATTATTTTCTTCAAACGAAAAATATTCTGTAATTTCTGATGTAACAGCATCGTAAATAGCATTTTTGATAACCTCTTCAGATGGATCTTCAACATGCTTATGAGCACGATTCCATCCGAGATTAATTCCACGATCAATGCATTCAGATAGAATAGCGTATTCACTGCGAATTTTCATTTTTAGTCCTTTACGTTAAAAGTTTCTTCATATTCCTGCTTCCAGTAAGGATCGCTCGTAATCGCTTTTTCACCTGGCGCCCATTTACCGTTAACAACATCACGAGCGTACATAAAGGAGCATTCAGCACTACTTGCAATAGCTTCTTCGCCCGGTTCCCATTGGTTTTTGATCAAATCCTGTGCGTACCAACATGAGTACATCGGGCTACTTGCAATTGCTTCTTCACCCGGAGACCAAGGCGCTTCGATTACAAAACGAGCATATTCAAATGAAAACCTTGGATCACTAGCAATAGCCTTTTCTCCAGGTGCCCAAGGACCTTTGATAATACGCCGGGCGTACTCACATGCATAATGCGCACTACTTGCTATTGCTTCTTCACCAGATGCCCACGGACCCTTAATGGTGTACCGAGCATACCAATATGAGTACTCCGGGCTTGTTGCCCACAAATGCTCCAGCTCTTGCTTCTTGTCTTTTGTGTCAGCCTTTATCCAAGCAAGGTCTAACGCATCATCGTTGTTGCGGTAATCCTTCATTTCTCTTAATCCTGTTCCCATTTGTACACAGCGTAATAATCACCAGGTGCGCCAAACAAGTGTTCCATGATGGACTTCTTTACCGGAACGTATCCAGCAAAGAACTTTTCTTGCCTCCACCTACGCTTTGCCGGACGCACTCGGAACCAATGTCGGATTGGTTCGGTACCTTCTTCACCTGCCCATTCCATAAATTCCACAAGGATCTTATATCCATGCTTAGTAGCCAAGATATGGCCAGGAACTCTGCGGCTCCACTTACCATCGTAGCATACAGCAACAGTCTGTCCTCGCTTCATTCCGAAATCCTTTCAATCACCGTTTCGGTAAGATTATTATAACACAATTTCCTGAAATGTAAACACTTCTGAAAAATATTTTTACAGGTTCGGATTAATTTTGATGTAGATGATTTGTAAAAAATTAAACATTTTACAATTTTACATCAAAGTATTGATTATAATGCTGTTTCCAATATGGATCACTAGCAATAGCTTTCTCGCCTTGTGGCCATTTACCTTTGATAATATTGCGAGCATACCAGTATGAGAATTCTGGATTTTTTGCAATCACCTCTTCACCAGGAGACCAAGGGCCCTCAATAACATGATAAGTATACCAATATGAAAAATCTGGAGTTTTTGCAATCACCTCTTCACCAGGTACCCACGGGCCCTTAATAACATATCGAGCATATAAATATGCGTGTTCTGAACTTGTTGCCCATACATGTTCTAGTTTTTGTTTCTTCTCTTTTGTGTTAGCTTTTTTCCATGCAAGGTCTAAAGCTTCAGACATTTTGGTATCTTGATTAACGCTTGACATTCAGAAATCCTTTCAATCACTGTTGAGGCTTATACTTAGCCAAAGTAAATGCGGTCAACCAAATCTTACTGGCCTCATCTTTATCCCTGAATCCCCTAGGGAACAAGCGGAACAATTCTTCTTGTACAGCTTGTTTAAATTTAGCATCAAGAACAATTTGCACATGAACCTGATTACTGAGGTCATCAGAAGAGGGCTCATTAAATGGTCTGTAGACAAAAACATCAATACACTGACCATCAGCGGCATATTCAGAATACCTGGAATAGTTAGTGAATCCACGTTTTGTTAAATACTCACGAACGGATTTGGAGTCTTGCACAAAGAAGTCCCAATCTGATTTTTCAGTGAAAGTTCCCCAATAACGAGAGCCTGTCAGATAGAACTCATAAAGTGAAGATCGCATTTCAGAAATGATAGAGGGCATGATGTTTTGCATATTGAGCAACATGAGATTCTCCTTGTAGTGAACAGTTTAGTTAAACATTTTGCAATTTTACGTTAAAAGTTTCTTCATATTGCTGTTTCCAGTAAGGGTAATTTGTTATCACCTTTTCACCAGGAGCCCATGGCCCCTTGATGACATAACGAGCATACCAGTATGAAAACTCTGGATCTTTTGCAATTACTTCCTCACCAGGAGCCCATGGCCCGTTAATAGCATTGAGAGTATATATACCAGCATAATATGGATTACTTGCAATTACCTCTTCACCAGGTTCCCATGGGCCTTTAATAACATTAATGGCATATAAACATTAATGGCATATAATGCTGCATAATACTCATCATTGGCAATCGCTTTTTCACCAGGTTCCCATGGGCCCTTAATAACATCACGAGCGTACAGATAAGCATAGATCGGACTGTTAGTCCACAGATGTTCTAGTTCTTGTTTTTTCTCATCAGTATCTGCACTTTCCCAAGCAATCATTAGTTCTTTATTGGATTTAGGCGTTTTGGTCTCTTGATTAATGCTTGACATTTTGAAATCCTTCAATTGCTGTTTCAGTAAGGTTATTATAACACAATTTCCTGAAATGTAAACACTTCTGAAAAATATTTTTACATTGTTAACTGTTAAACAATCTTTAGTCATGAACAGCAGTTGATACTGTTTGATTATTCTTGTTGAATGCTACTTTGTAACGAGTCAACAAGTTAATCAATCTGTCAGCATCTTGTTCTTTTAGCGAAAAATAATCCCAATGACCATACTTTGACTTGTACCCAAAGATATACATTATTGCAACAAAAATTCTTGAATACCATGGAATCCAGTCGTTCAAAAATACTGTTGTGTATAGTTCAGGATTTTCGCAACTTCCAAATTCATCCATATCAAGGGTGAACTTCAATGTATGTTCGTCTGAATGACAGGAACATTCGAAGAATTCTGTGCATGATTTATGATCGTTCATATTACTCTTTCTAGTTTAAGAATTTTTCCATCCATACATAATGCGTTCCACGTTTCTGAGACATAAACGCCGTCCTTATCTTTGAAATAATCATAGAAACAAATATTTCCACTGAAGTCACCAAGAAATTCCCATATATGAGATACCTCTTCTAAGTATCCACCGAACTCACCATCGTCGTTCCATTCATACACAATATCTTTGAACCAAAGTTCATTGTCCCGTATTCCATATGTAGCGATGGACTGGCTTGGTGTATCTTTTGTTTGATATGTTTTTCCATTAAAAACAATATAGTCGAACATTCCCATGATTAATCCCAAAGTGCTTGAAAATAAGTACCAAACAGCCTTAAACCGTTAGTAATTCGTTCTTGATGTTTAGTACGACCGTCCCAATCACATTCACCTTTTACCTTCCAAACAACAGGAGAAACACCGTTGCTAGAATCCGACTTAGATAAATCTAATTCAGGTTTAATGATCCAGTATTGATCTTCCCAATTGGAATCTGGCTGCAATTGCTCAAACGCCCAGATCATTTCATTAATAATCCACTCCCAACGACTATGAATATTGCACTGAACATTTTGATTGCATAATTCAGAATCTTGGTAAAAATCAAAAGTCAGTTGAGAATCGTAATCTTCTGTTTCTATAAATCGCATTTCAAGAGGGACATCACTTAATTCAACCATAGGTGAACCGTGCTTCTCTTGACTTAACTTTTTCAGCATAGGCAAAATAATCAACGCCAGTGTTGAGTACATTGACCAAATATCGTAGTGATCAATATGAATCTTTACTTTCCTTTGCCTTGTCTCATTGATCCATTGACAAAGATCATCAACCCACGTTTCAGCTAACCATTCAGCAAAATCGTTATGGAATTTGTAATCCCACCGTTTTTCTAATTCATCCTCAGGATACTTTTCATGCCAGAAGAATAGTTTATCGGCAATTTGATATGGGCCAATGTAATTAACGTAAGGACCAATTTTAACCTTCATATAATTAATACTCCTGTTGCTCTAGTCCTAGGAGTGTTATCTTTATCACCATCAAAATATGATTCTTCTTCATGAGGACCATAATACCACTCATCATTCACATAAAGAAGTAAATTAATACTTTCTACAGTAACTGGATTATAGTACCCACCTTCATACCCCTTTTGAACTATCTCAAGATTCCCATCGAATTCTTTTAAAAGTTCAATTAATTCTTTAACCTTCATTTTTACCCCCGAACTCATATTCTTCGAAAATATAATGCCCACCTCGTCGCGATTGCACCCAATTAAAGTGCCACATCATTTCATTTTCTTGCATAGCTTTTATAATAGATTCATTACCTGACCAGCCGCATGTCGAAATGTAATGCCTGTGTACCATTTTTTTCTTGAAGTCGTGCTCTTCATCTCGCTCATTCCATCGAATGTTACTATAGAACCAAACACTCTTGATGAATTGGAGATACCCGGAAGGATCTGACCAATGCCAAATTCTGATAATATCTAAACATTCGGTTGTTGGATATCCATCTTCATCAAGCATTTCACATTTCATTAGCTCCTGTACTTTGCTTTTTGATTCGGCAATGTCAAGCTGCAATTCTTCGTTGAAATCTCGTTCAATATTCATTTTATTTTTTTGAAGTTTTAATTTTATCAGAAATATATTCTATAAACATTTCTATGAAATTCAAAAACGGAAATACAAGTATTCCCAGAACTAAACCCAAAGCGAACATTTCTTCAATTTCCATAATTATACCTCAAATATTAGTGGTTCAAAATCATCTGCACTTGCCTCATGATTAGCGTAACCACGAGGATTACAAATGATACGAGTAGTTCCGATAAGATAATCGAACTTGTCATGCGTATGTCCGTGTGTCCATACCTTAATTTGAGGATGATCAAGAATGAATTCCTCAAGTGAGCTAGAATACCCACCATTCATATGAAAGTCATCCAAATATCGCTGTTTAGTACTCAAACGACTCGGCGCATGGTGCGTACATACCACAAATGTCTCATCGGATTTCCCCTCAATCATATCTGTCAAATAATCAACGAACTTATAGAACTCGTCAGCCGCATCATCTGGGCTGAAGTAACTTGGTTCTTTGACATATTTGTAGCTACTCTGAATTTTAATCCCTCGATCATCTTCTTCGTAAATAGGAACCTTTTTACTTGTCATAACATTACTGTTCTGAATAACACTAAAATCATTCAGGTTATTTTTCATGCGTTGAATGGTTATTGGATTCCTCGAGTTCATATTCGTCCACATAGTGCCACCAATAAAGGTAACTCCGTCGATACTAACCGATTCGTTGTCTAGAAAATGAATGTTTTTGTATTCCGCCATACACTTACGAATATGTTGTGCGGACGTAGCAAAATCAGTATGGTAGTGCTCATGGTTCCCCATGATGTAAATTACATCCTTGAACTTCGAACTTACGTTTTTAAGAAACTCATGGAACCGTTTAGATTTAGGAATCTGAAAGAGGTTCAACGGCTCAAAATCCGAAGCCAAAAGGATATCACCACCGAGAATGAGCACATCTGCATCGACATCAGTAAATGCATATGACCCAAATTCAAGATGCATATCAGAGCATTGGGCTATTTTCATTTCAATACTTTCAACTGTTGTTTCAGTAAAATTATTATAATACAATTTCTAAAAATGTAAACACTTCTTAGAAAATTATTGATATATTTTTTTTCGCTCTTTCAACGAACTCTTCAATGGAATCTAATTCAGAAAAAGATACTACTGTTTCGTCATGCTGAACATATGTACTTTCTTCTTCGTTGTAAGCATTTCTAAAATTAGAATCAATCCATCGATAACCTGTTAATTCTGAATTATTGAATAACGACATTTCGTAAATATTCCCCGTCCGAACGTCATAGATACATTCAAGTTCTGAGAGAATATCACTGTACTTAATACTCCAGGCATGATTGCCATAACATTTCCACAGGTACTTGTACCCTTCTGTGATTTTATTGTTAGTAATAGCGAAAAATTCTGTAAATTTCATGTCACTTATCCTACGGTATATTCAACGAACTTGATACCTGCTTCTTTAATTGCTAACTCACAAATCGGACAAGGTTTAGCATTTTTTGGTTCGCCATTTTTACCGTACCGTTCGATCTTAATTTTATATCCTTTTCCTTGAGCTTTGATTAAAGCATCTATTTCTGCATGTAAATACACCTTATGGATCTCCCCGACCCGTTTCGCATATTTCGATTGAATTGTATGTGTTTTAGTATACGAATTTTTTCCTACAGCAATAATATTTCCACGCTTATTATAAACTGTAGCTGTTAAATTATAGCACATGTTTTAACTTACTTCAGTTTCAAAATTTTTTAGCAAAATCAACTACCGAATCCATTACAGCAGCAACTTCATCATATCCATATAATTCGCCCCGTTCACATGCCTGTGAATAACAAGTGTTGAATATATCATCCGAAAGTTCGGACCAATGAGCTCGAAAATCAACAAACCAGTTGCTAGCTGCTTCACTCCACACTTCAGATGAAGTTTTATTCTCGGAATTAACTTCGGACATGTAAGTATCGAACGATTTCATTTTGCTTTCCTTCAATTGCTGTTTCGATAAGATTATTATAACACAATTTCTAAGATTGTAAACACTTTTTGAACATATTTAAAACAATTACATCTCTGATATCAATTGCATGAATAAGAACTCCTTGTTTGCCAGCATTTTCCTGCATATTTGACAAAATCTCAGAAGTTAATCCGGTTAATTTCTCTGAGTACTTTTCACAATTGAACACCGATTCAGAATCATAAATTTCATAGTACTCATCGTGCTCTACTATTTTTGTAATATCAGAACTTAATTTCCAACAATACGTTTCTGCACAATCGCAGTGATAACTACCAAGAACCTTGTGAATATCATTGACATTTGTTCTAGATATCTGAATGATGACCCAAGATTCGGGTTGATATTGAGCACTCATTTAGCTTCTTTAAAAAGATTTTGGAGCCTAATAATAACATCAACAATGCCATCATATTTACCCCGGACATAATCATCATCAGGTTCATAATCAGGTAGTTCGTTCCGGGCTTCTTTGAGACATTCTTCAATAATTAAGTCAACAAATTTAGTAATGTCTAGTTCTGAACCATTATATTCCGGGGCACCATTCCAGATGTTAGTTTCCCAGATATCCTTTTGGGATTCTTCGAATAAATTTTCAAGTATTTCATTCATTTCATCTTCACTTACCTTCATTTGAATTATACATCTTATGATTCAATTTATATCCCTCTGTAGCTTCCTCAGCATAAATCATAACATCATCTGGATACAAATCTTTTAATGCTGTGTGCATGAATTGCTTGCCCTTGCTCAAGGCATCTAAAGTATTTTCACCTTGAACAACGAATTCATATTCGATTGTTATTTTGAAAATATTCATTTCATTTCTCAATCAATGCAAATTCCATCTGCAGAATATGCTGTTAAGTAAATACCAGAACCTTCCGTAACATTAGCAAAGACGTTAAGGAATTTTTGTTGTTCTTCCTCGGTATCGAAAAAGAAAACATCAGAATTAACCAATCCAGAAAGAATGTCGTGGTATTCATTTGTTTTTGTTCCGTACATTTTTCGAGCTTCTTCGATTACAGAACTCCAAATTGTGTTTTCGGTATCAGAGGTGTAATGTAATTCGTTAGAAACGTATACAGCAGGTTTGTTAATCGATTTAACGGCGAGTTCGAACAATTTATTCAGTGACATCCTGTTCATTTCATTTCCTTTTCAAGGGGTGTTTCGGTATTTACATTATAACACAATTAGTGAAAATATAAACGCAAATTTGTATAAAATGTTTTAATAATTAAATCCGGTAAAAAATTCCAAATGCGTACACAGCAAGAAGCCCAGAATTAACAACGATTAGACTTTTTTCTTTCATCTGTATTGCTGCCATTAACCAAGCCGCCGAACCAAAATTAAAAAGAAGAACGTTCAGCGGATCAATATTCAATGATGTAAAAATAGCTCCGCAGAGTGTAAAAAATGTACCTAACCATTTTAGTACTTGTACAGATAGTGTACCCATTTAACTCATACGAATAGAAATATCATTGCAAGCATTACTGCAACTATCATTGGTCCAAGTAAACTTGCTTTTTCTGAGCAAGAACAATTCTTTCCTTGATTGCAATCTTCAGAACACATCATGCTTCCCATATTTCGACATTTTTCAACCACACAATGTACTCATCAATGTTATTAATGATCGCTGTTTCTTCATTGAACGAAACTTCGAATCCTGGTTCCCATTCATTCAAGAACCAAAAAATCGATTCAGCAAAATCACCAAAAACGTAATAAATTAGCATGTCTAAATCCATCAATGCTGAATTAACATAGCTGTTATCAAAAAATGCCGATTTAATATCATTAGGAATTGCATCAATATATGCATCCCGTTCCTTGGATGATTTATACAGTTCACGAAACAGTTTTTCCTTAGTTAACATATTCATTTCTCCTTTACAGCAATCCATTGAATTCATTTGCTCCTTAAGAGCTCGACCCCACGCAAGTGCAGCTTCTTCCGATTGGAAAACGCTGGATACGACAACCTCTCGGCCATCTTTATTATAATCGTGTACCCAGAACCATGAATAGTCTGGGTCATGATCATCTTTATATTTAATTAGATTCATAGTATTTCAAAAATTGCTCCGTTAGTAAGGTTTCAAGTTCGTATGCTTCTATTTCCCACGGTAAATATTCGTAATCGTAATTATCATAATTAACTGATCCCCAAAAAGAACCAAATTTATTCATCTTTAGTTTATTCTGCGCCATCTGTTTAACATGAACCATTTCATGCATTAGAGTCTCAATCATTTTTTCCTTTGAAAGATCCCGATGAATAAAGATTTCATAAGATTTAGCACCAATTTTTGAGCAAAAACCGTAATATTCAAAATCTGAATTTGCCATTTGAATCTGAATATCAAGATTTTTAAATCTTTTCATTTTTGAGTTAATGAACCAGTTTACAGAAGACTTGATGAGATTCTTTTTCTTCGAGTAACAACCATTCACAGAAATTGTATTTGTGCTTACCACGATTCAGTGCCTATTACCTGATTAGTTACTTTAACCTTTTCACCGTTTAGTACAGTTTCAAATTCAACATCTAAACAGTACCCTATACCCGATTCGTTATGCTGTAGAAGTGTAAATGAGTCGATTCCGAATACATCTAATTTTTTCAGAATTTCGACTAAATCGTCCCGTTTTAGTGAAATTTTAATCATTTAGATTTCCTTGGTAGTTCTAATCCAAAATGAGCCTTGATGAGATCAGCAGAATCCATAACGCCATGCTCCCACCCTGAGAAAAATTCACTATTTTGATCGACATCATTATTCTCATTATCTAGAATAACTTTGCATATTTCTCTGATAAGATATTCTGAGAATGCTATTTTTTCAGCATGATTCCATTGCGGATTAGGTGATTTGTATTCCTGAATAATGTCTGCAATTCTGGAATTTGTATATGTTCTCATTGTCATGGTATTAACCTTCGGTAGTATCAAGTTCAATGCCGTACGCTTCACGGAGAACACTAACGGAATCAAGAACTCCCCGCATCCACGCATAGTGATGATGATCGCCGACTTCCCAACCTTCGAGTTTCATGAAGACTTCGTCGTCTGAGTTCAGCACGAGGTTAATACAGTCCTCGGCTACAAGTTTTGCGAACTTAACTGTATCCAAACAGTTCCGTTGACTATCCCAGCACTCTCGCTCGAATCGCTTAATCTTGGTATTCATTTCGTTCATTTCATTTTTCTTCAGGATATTTACAACAACTGTTTTAGTACTGTTATTATAACACCATTTTTTGAAATGTAAACAAAAATTTTCAATATAAGCTGTTGTTAAATATTTGAGTCGTTATGTAATGTTCGACCTTCTGTGTCCTTACATTATGTTTCAAAAATTCACCAGACATTCTAATTTCCTTTTACGCAAAATCAAAATTGTAAAAGTTAAGCATCTTATAATTTTACTTTGAAGTATTGTTCATACTCCTGTTTCCAGCGAGGATCACTTGCAATCGCTTTTTCTCCAGGTGGCCATGGGTTTTTGATAACATTGCGAGCATACTGATAAGCATAACATGCACTACTTGCAATCGCTTCTTCACCAGGTTCCCATGGACCATTGATGACATGGTAAGCATACATATATGCATAATATGAATTACTTATAATCGCTTCCTCACCAGGTGGCCACACTCCGTTAACAACCTCACGAGCATATGTATACGCATAATATGGCTTTCTTGCAATCACTTTTTCGCCAGGTTCCCACGGACCTTTGATTACGCGATGAGCATACATATATGCATATTTCGGATCGCTAGCTATTGCTTTTTCACCAGGTTCCCACGGACCTTTGATGACATGACAAGCATACATATACGCATATTCTGTGTTATTTGCAATAGCACTTTCTCCACGAGCCCATGGTCCTTTGGTAACATAATAAGCATACCAATATGCACATTTTGGATTACTAGCAATTGCTTCTTCACCTAGTGACCATGGTTTTCGAAGAACTTCATGGGAATATTTAAATGCATATTCTGGATTACTTGCCCACAAATGTTCTAGTTCTTGTTTCTTCTCATTTGTATTTGCCACTTCCCAAGCAATCTCTGGCACTTTCAGGTGTGCATCTTTATATCCAAATAATGCATTTGGATCAGAATACAATTTGTAAAAGTTAAGCATTTTGTAATTTTACATTAAAAGTTTTTTCATAATGCTGTTTCCAATATGGATCACTTGCAATCGCCTTCTCGCCTAGTGGCCATGAATTTTCGATAACATAATAAGCATATCTGTACGCACATTCTGAGTTACCTGCAATCGCTTTCTCGCCCAATGGCCACGGTTTTTGAAGAACATAATGAGCATACCAATATGCATATCCCGGATTACTAGATATCGCTTTTTCACCAGATGGCCACGGTTTTTTGATCACATCACGAGCATATAAAAATGCATATTTTGGATTATTAGCAAGCACTTTTTCTCCAAGCGGCCATTTACCTCCAACAATACCATAGGCGTACTCATAAGCATATTCTGTATTACTTGCAATCGCCATCTCTCCGGGCAACCACGGTTTTTTGATTACATAACAAGCATATAAAAACGCATGTTTTGGACTACTTACCCACAAATGTTCTAGTTCTTGTTTTTTCTCATTTGTATCTGCCACTTCCCATGCAACACTCGGTACTTTCAGGTGTGCATCTTTATATCCAAATAATTGATTTGGATCTGAATGCAATTTGTAAAAGTTAAGCATTTTATAATTTTACTTTGAAGTGTTCTTCATAATACTGTTTCCACTCAGGATTATCAGCAATCGCTTTTTCCCCGGGTTCCCACGGGTTTTTAATTATCCTAAATGCATACCAAAAAGCATGGTATGAGCTTCTTGCAATCACCTTCTCACCAGGTTCCCATGGATTTTTGATAACATCACGGGCATACATATACGCATATGCCGAATCACTTGCAATCGCTTTTTCTCCAGGTTCCCATGGGTTTTTGATTACCTCACGGGCATACCAATATGCATATTTCGGATCACTTGAAATTACCTTCTCGCCCAATAACCATGGTTTTTTGATTACATCACAAGCATACCAATATGCATATTCTAGATAACGTGCCCACAAATGTTCTAGTTCTTGTTTTTTCTCATTTGTATCTGCCACTTCCCAAGCAATCTCTGGTATTTTTAGATGTGCATCTTTGTATCCATTTAATTGATTTGGATCAGAATGTAATTTATAAAAGTTAAGCATTTGAAAAATTCAATTTAAAGTGATTTTCATACTCCTGTTTCCAATCTGGATCGCTTGCTATCGCTTTTTCACCAGATGGCCATGGTTTTCGAAGAACATAACAAGCATACATATATGCATATGCTGGATCACTAGATATTGCTTTTTCACCAGGTTCCCATGGTTTTTTGATAACATAATAAGCATATTCATATGCATATCTTGGGTCACTTGTTATAACCTTCTCACCAGGTGACCATTTACCCCTAACGATATCATAGGCATACTCATATGCATATCTTGGATCATGTATCCACAAATGTTCTAGTTCTTGTTTCTTTTCATTTGTGTCTGCCACTTCCCAAGCAATCTCTGGTATTTTTAGATGTGCATCTTTGTATCCATTTAATTGATTTGGATCAGAATGTAATTTATAAAAGTTAAGCATTTGGTAATTTTACTTTGAAGTGTCGTTCATATTGCTGTTTCCAATATGAATCACTAGCAATCACCTTCTCACCGGGTTCCCATGGTCCTTTAATGACATCACGAGCATATCCATATGCAGATTCTGCATCACTCGCAATAGCTTTTTCACCTGGTTCCCATCGTCCTTTAACAATGTCTTGGGCATACATATATGCATAAAGTGGATCAGTTAAAATTGCATTCTCACCAGGTGACCATGGCTTTTTAATAATAAGGAGTGCATATGTATATGCAAATTGCGGAACACTTGCAATTGCTTCTTCCCCGGGTTCCCACCTTCCATTGATAACATCAGTTGAATACCAACAAGCATACTCTGGGCTACTTGCAATAGCCTTTTCTCCAAGGGGCCAGGGCTTATTGAGTATAATATGTGCATATTCATATGCATACTTTGGACTTGCTGCCCATACATGCTCTAGTTCACGTTTTTTCTTTTTTGTGTTTGCATTTTTCCCGGTAACACTCGGTACTTCATTACACAATGAAGAGTTAACCTCTTGAGTACTTGTCATTCCATTTCCTTTACAAGTTGTGTTTCAAGGTTTGTATTATAACACAGTTAGAGAAAATGTAAACAAAAATCTGTATCTAAGAATTCTTCAAAATTTCACTGATCATGAAAAGTACAGATATCCATGTTCCAATAGTAACCAAGAAGTACCTGATAATTTTTTCCATAATTAATTAAAGATTTTGGTCATCAGTACTGCTAAAACTGTTATCAAATATGATGCCGTGAAAAAACAAGAAAAGATAATAAGCAATGAAATTACAGAATTTTTGAAATTGCGTGTGAACATATTAAGAGAACTCATTAACAGTGAAGAAATATCCATCCTTATCTTCCCACTCTTCCGCAGGATTGGGATCGTAAGCATACTTTCTAGTGTCCTTGATATGACTCAAATTTTGTTTTCCTGTGTGGTGATTAACAAAGTTTGATGATCCGTTTGTTTCAATCATGTGTACGAACCAATCATAAGGGACTTCAATTCCATCTTCGTCAACAATCATTTTATCTTTTAGGAACTCTTTCCAACTTTCCCAAGAGGTAATCCTCATCCATGTATATCCGCGAAAAGCAAACGCCCACCCATAACTAAGTTTTCCAATATGATACTCTTTGTCATAACGCTTACAGCATTCGCAGAAATTTTTAGAAACATAGTAATTCGTACCCATAATTGTCACCTTAGTAAATTAAAAATTATTATAATACAATTCTTTATAAATTGTTAAGCACAATATCAATTTTATCTGCACTTAATGTAAAACCTGCTGCATTCTTATGTCCGCCTCCACCGTAGATAGCTGCTATTTTTGCAACATCGTAATCACCATTGGAGCGCAGTGAGCATTTAATGGTTCTATCTTTGTCTAAATACCAAATAAGACCAAACGTGCCGGACTGATTTGCTAGTTCATGACCAACTTCTGAAATATTGGTATCAGTGTTTACTGCAAGTCCGACTTGGTCTGAAATAGTTATCGGATACGACTTCTTCGCTGTTGCTGTTACTTCCGCGTTCTGTGCCCTTAGGATTGCTGCACCTTCTGTAATAAACTGGCTGTATATATCATGGTTTGTGTAATTATCCCACGCTCCAAATGTCCAGGGGCGGTGCGACCATAATGCAGCGGACACTTCTTTCGTTCCGCACATCTTGAACTGCCAGCGATCCCTGTCATCGATGTGCTTAATTAGCAATGGGGCGTCTTTACCCGGATGAAAATACTCCCACGCGAGTATAGCTCCAGACTTGGTATCTGAATGGTTTATATGGGCATTAGGGTAACTATTAACTAACTGTAACGCAGTTTCTTTACTTGTGGCATGATGATCTAACCATATCACTTTTTCTGCTTTGTCGCAAATATCTTCCATTATATTCAATGGAAAGCTGAAATCAAGAATGTAAACATTCCGGCCTTCTACTTGTACCTCTAACTTATCGGTATAATTCATCGGCAGATATTCCGCTAAATAGCTCATATTTAGCCATGCTGCGTATGCAGCACCAAAGCCATCTGCACAATCCTTATGGTATATTACTAGATCTTTCATTTAATTTCTCCTTGCGCTGTTTATGCTCAAGAAATTCATTGACCAGCTTTTCATGCTGATCTTTACTGCAATACAGGTTCCATTCTGTAATATTATTATCACCGTTTTTAAAGAAACTGATGATTGTATGGGTCACTTTGTCTCTTGTAATCCTTTCAATAGAAAAAACAGATACGGCATCGAAATCAAAAACAAAAGTACTTTTTTAGGATTTTTCAGTTCCTCAACTATCGCTTGTAATTCCTTAACTCGTGATTGAAGCATATCAATTTCCCAACTTTTTTCTTTAAGCAACTCAGCGGTCTTGTTAAATCCAAACATTTTATTTCTCCTTGTTAAACAGATACTTCTTCGTATGTCTCTTTAAAAATATCGGGTTTGCATGGGTAGATTTCGCCTTTAACACCTTGAATAATGAAATCTCCTATACTTGCTCGATAAGTCCCCTCTAATGTGTCTATTCTTAGTTTATTATCAACAAAATAGACGACATTATTTTGCATGGCTTCTAAGAACCAACTTGGTGCTGAGTATCTATTAATAGTACCGAACCACTGAAAGGCCTCAATGGCTACAGGTTTTTTACGGTAATACGACATTTCTATTTCTCCTCCATTTTCATAATCTTCATCGCAAGTGCTTGCAGTGCTACATGGTCTGTTCCGTGATGTGCCCCAGTAGCGTATCGGTCAAGCAATGCTCGATCATCATCAGTGACTCCATTTACGTCTTTTGTAACTCTCAATGCATTGCCAAAATAACCATCTCCCATCGCAGTTCTCTCAAGTTCCCAGATAATACGTTGTGCTTCAAAGATTTGTTTTTCATGATTCACATTATGTTCTGTTATGTCAAATTTCACTTGCACACCCCTTCCAGTTGTAAGCAGTCCACCCAGCTTGCCCGTCAATCTGATTCCACAGTTTCGTTATGGCGCAGTACTTGTCCTGCTAACGCTGTTCTTTTTCTTTGGATTGATAAACCTTGTTTCCACTTAGTAACATTTTTCTGCCATTCCGGGCCTAGATTATCTGGGCCTTGGACAAGCATTCCGCCAAAAATATCTTCCTTGAACAGATTCTCAGTATGCCAATCATCGGCTTGTTCTCTGGTATCAAACGGACCGGCAATAGTCATTAAAACTAAGTCTGATCTCCTGTGTGCGCTTACATACCACTTCATTTTATTTTTCTTTCCGCTGTTTATGCTCAAAGTATTCCTTAACCAGCTTTTCATGTTGTTCTGCGCTGCAATACAAGCGCCATTCTGCAATACTAACACCATCGTTTTTAAAGAAGCCAATGACTGTACAGACTATTCCATCCTTGCTAATCCGTTCGATAGAAAAACAGGTACAGCATCGAAATTAAAAACAAAAGTACATTCCTGAGCCTTGATATTACTTTCTAGTTCATCAATCTTCGCACGCATCGCTCTAATTTGCTCGTCTTTTTCTTCTAGTAATTTAGTGGGTTTAGATTCGAACATTTCATTTCTCCTTATTCCAGTTGATTACATCGCGTACACTACTACGCTCTTAGCCTTGTTTAGTGCTTCAGTAACTGCTTTGATATGTGCATACTTTCCCTGCTGGTACGCTTTAATTTCTTGCCCAAACGACATACCACGAACATATTCAAGGTAACAATTAACTGCTCGAATTGCTTTGTTACTAGTTACTTCACTATTAATTCCGCTGGCACCCATTAAACACATATAAGTGATGTAAGTAGGAGTTTGATAAACTTCTTGATCCACACCATCAAACTCAATATGCAAGTTCATACTCATGACATCTTCCTTTACAACGTTTTCAATAACTGTTTCAGTACCGTTATTATAACATCATTTTTGAAAATGTAAACAAAATTTTGCATATTTTTGATATTTGATTTCAGATAGTATCTTGATTAATGTAACCCGTAAAGATTAAACATCTGGTAGTTTTACATTAAATATTTTTTCATAATGCTGTTTCCAATATGGTCTACTTGCAATCGCTTTTTCTCCAAGTTCCCATGGATGTTTTGATTACAAAACGAGCATACAAAAACGCATACATAGATTCACGGGCTATCGCCTCCTCACCTGGTTCCCATGGTTCCCGAAGAACTTCATAGGCATATTTAAACGCATATTCTGCATCACTTGCCCACAAATGTTCTAGTTTTTGTTTCTTCTTATTTGTATTTGCTACTTTCCAAGCAATACTAGGTACTTTCAAGTGTGCATCTTTGTATCCAAACAATTCATTTGGATTGGTATGTAATTTGTAGAAGTTAAGCATTTTATAATGTTACATTAAAAGTTTCTTCGTACACCTGTTTCCAGTATGGATTACTTGCAATTGCTTTCTCTCCCGGTTCCCATTGTTTTTTGATTACATAAAGAGCATACCTATATGCATATTCTTGATCACTGGCAATCACTTTCTCACCCAATTCCCATGGCCCCTTGATAACATTAACAGCATACCAGTATGCATATTTCGAATTACTTGCAATAGCTTCCTCTCCGGGTTTCCATGGTTTTTTAATTATATCACGAGCATATAAAAATGCATAATATAGATTTCTTGCAATAGCTTCCTCACCAAGAGACCAAGGTTTTTTGATGATATCACGAATATACCTATATGAATATTCTGGGTTTCTGGAAATCACATTTTCACCAGGTTCCCATGGTTTTTTGATTACATCATTGGCATACAAATATGCATACCTTGGATTACTAGCAATAGCTTCCTCTCCAGGTGGCCATGGTTTTTGAAGAATATAGCGTGCATACCAATATGAGTATTCTGGACTTGTTGTCCATAAATGCTCTAGCTCTTGTTTTTTCTCTTTTGTGTCAGCCACTTTCCAAGCAATACTTGGTACTTTCAGATGTGCATCTTTGTATCCAAATAATGTATTTGGAACAGAATGTAATTTGTAGAAGTTAAGCATTTTATAATGTTACATTAAACGTTTTTTCATATCGCTGTTTCCAATATGGATTTCTTGCAATAGCTTTCTCGCCAGGTGCCCATGGTTGTTTGATTACATGGTAAGCATACATATATGCATAATATGGATTACTTGCAATAGCTTTCTCTCCAAGTTCCCATGGTTGTTTGATTACATGGTAAGCATACATATATGCATAATATGGATCACTAGATATTGCCTTCTCTCCAGGTTCCCATGGATGTTTGATTACATCACGAGCATACAAAAATGCATACGCCGTGATACTTGCTATTACCTTCTCACCTGGTGACCATGGTTTTTTGATAACATCACGAGCATACACATATGCGTGTTCTGGGTTACTTACCCACAAATATTCTATTTTTCGTTTCTTTTCATTTGTGTTTGCTACTTCCCAAGCAATTTCTGGTATTTTCAGATGTGCATCTTTGTATCCAAACAATTCATTTGGATCAGAATGCAATTTGTAAAAGTTAAGCATTTTACTAATTAAATTCAAACTACTTAAAATACTGACTGTAATGCTTTTTGATCAAAAAGTTAAGAAATTTGGTATATTCCGGAATCTTGCTCAATTCAGCAATATCGGCGGGCGATACAGCTAAGTCGTTTTTATCCATGAACTGATTTGATTCTGCATGAAGTTGGAATTTTTTGATTTTACAATTAATAGTAGCCAAAATAATATACAGATCACCTTGTGATGCATAATAATCGTACCGATTATGCTCTTCATCCGGCGTAGAAGTACACCATTTGGTGTCTTTGCCGTACATATATGCATCTTCTTTGGTTCTAGGAATAATTACCTTGAAATTTTGAGTATAAATTAACCGAACAGATTTGTTGTTTGATGTCATCTCGTAATTGTCAATATCATCAACCGATTCTTCATCATCAGTTAAAGAGTACAGCTGAGCCAAATCTTTGATCTGGTTTAGATCTTTAATGGGCAATCTAGCCCGACGTTGTAAAAAGATACTAATGGAATTCTTAATACGATGAACATCTTCCAGCTTAAATTGATTTTTGGCGTACATATTAGCAATGAACTGGATATTTTTTCCAGATTCAGGATCAGCTTGCTGCAACTGTGTTAACAATTCTGCTGTACAGATGTTATGCCCTAAATCCCGTATTGACGACTCAGTAAGACGAGTTCTCATTGATTGTGCAATATAATCCACTCTGCGATTAACAAATGGTGTTTCGATGTTGTTCATATTTCACTTTCTGATTGGCAATTTACGTTGAAAATTTCTTCGTATTTCTATTTTAACCACGGCTTACTTGCTACTGCTTTTTTTCACCGAGTTCTTCTTTCTGTTCTTCTCTTTTTCCTTAGCTGCTTCTTCTGTTTTGTGCTTGACATCCAATGCTTTGTGATTAATTCACCAATTTTTCAAATCAACACGGGTGATACCCTCTTCTTTGTAGTCGATTGTATCCAAAGGGATCAACATCAATCAGCACAACACGCTCTAATGCTGCCAAAGTTTGACACAGCGCCGACTGCGGCGAAAGATACCTACTTCTTCAATCCACTAATTTCTGATTGGTAGTAGGAATTTGGATACTCATCATAATAGTCTCTGCAAGGCATTTTCACTTGCTCCTTTAAAGTATGAATACGTTTAGGTAAAATCATTATAACACAATTTCTAAGAATGTAAACAAAATTTTACATATTTTTGATATTTAATTTCAGACAATCACTTAAATTAATATGTTAAAGTTAATCATTTTACAGTTTTACCTTAAAGTATTGTTCATACTGCTGTTTTAAATATGGATCACTAGATATTGCCTTCTCTCCAGGTTCCCATGGATGTTTGATTACATCACGAGCATATCTGTAAGCATATTCTGGACTTGTTGCAATCGCTTCCTCACCAGGTTCCCATGGTTCCCGAAGAATATAATAAGCATACACATACGCATATTTCGGATCACTAGATATTGCTTTCTCACCAGGTTCCCATGGTTTTTTAAGAACATAACAAGCATATTTAAACGAATGTTCTGGATTACTTGCAATAGCTTTCTCTCCAAGTTCCCATGGTTGTTTGATTACATGGTAAGCATACACATACGCATATTTCGGATCACTAGATATTGCCTTCTCTCCAGGTTCCCATGGTTCCCGAAGAACTTCATAGGCATATTTAAATGCATATTTCGGACTACTTACCCACAAATGTTCTAGTTTTTGTTTCTTCTCTTTTGTGTCAGCCATTTCCCAAGCAATACTTGGTACTTTCAGATGTGCATCTTTGTATCCAAATAATGTATTTGGATCAGAATGTAATTTGTAGAAGTTAAGCATTTGGTAATTTTACATTAAAAGTTTTTTCATACTGCTGCTTCCATTTTGGATCACTCACTATTGCTTTCTCGCCAGGTGCCCATGGTTGTTTGATTACATGGTAAGCATACATATATGCATAATATGGATTACTTGCAATAGCTTTCTCTCCAAGTTCCCATGGATGTTTGATTAATTCACGGGCATACCTATATGAATAATATGAACTACTTGCAATTGCTCTCTCACCAGGCTCCCATGGTTTTTTGATTACATCACGAGTATACCTATATGAATATTCTGGGTTACTGGAAATCACCTTTTCTCCAAGAGGCCACAAATTTTCAATTACATTGTAAGCATACATATATGAATACCTTGGATCACTTGCAATCGCGTTCTCACCCGGTGGCCATGGTTTCTTGATAACCGTTTGTACATACCAATATGCATACCTCGGATCACTTGCCCACAAATATTCTAGTTCTTGTTTCTTCTCAGTTGTGTCTGCAAAATCCCATGCAACACTCGGCACTTTTAAATGTGCATCTTTGTATCCAAATAATGTATTTGGAACAGAATGTAATTTGTAGAAGTTAAGCATTTGGTAATTTTACATTAAATGCTTTTTCATACTGTGATTTCCAGTCAGGATCACTCGCTATTGCTTTCTCTCCAAGAGACCATGGATTTTTAATATAAAAACGAGCATACCAATATGCATAACCTGGATCACTAGATATTGCTTCCTCGCCAGGTTCCCATGGTCCTTTGATTACATTACAAGCGTACTTATATGAGTATTCTGGATTACTTGCAATCGCTGTCTCACCTAGTGGCCATGGTTTTTGAAGAACATAATGAGCGTACATATACGCATGTTCTGGACTACTTGCAATTACATTCTCGCCCGGTGGCCATGCGTCTTTAATGACATAAAGAGCGTACCTATATGTATATCTTGCGTTACTTGCAATCGCTGTCTCACCTAGTGGCCATGGTTTTTGAAGAACATAATGAGCATATTCATACGCATATTTCGGATCACTAGCAATTACCTTTTCACCTGGTTCCCATGGATTTTGAAGAACGAAACGAGCATACCTATAAGCATAAATAAGATTGCTTGCCCACAGATGTTCTAGTTCTTGTTTCTTCTCTTTTGCAACTGCTTTTTCCCAAGCTATACTTAGTAATTTATCGTATAAAGATGATTCAGTATTTTGATTGGTACTTGACATTTTGGTTCTTTACAGAAACTATTTCAGTAAAGTTATTATAACACAATTTCTAAGAATATAACCACTTCTTGAAAAATATTTTTACGTTTCGAACATTTTTCGTTCCATAGAATAAAGTGAATCTAATGCTTTATTCATGTCGCGATCATAAATTGCCTTTTCGATCATTCGGAAATCTGTTCTAAATTCACCAAAAATAGCTTCGATTACTTGTTTCTTTGTTCTTTCTACAGCAGCAGACAAATCTGAATTTGCATCGCGTTTTTGCAGCATATCACTAATTGTGACCCTTGCACCAAGAGTTACAGAAATTTGATATGTTTTTGCATCAGACGACGAAGAGTTAATCCACCTTGCCTCCGCATCGAACATTTCATTGAACAGTACCTGAGGAACTACTCCGTGTTCTGTAACTCCTAGAACTGAAATTGCTTTTACTACATTACTCATAATTCTCTTTAATCAAATTTTCATTTATAAAATACAATCGAACCAAATTCAAAAGCATCATTAATCCTTGAACTAATGATGCTTTTTCATATCAATATAATTATTGTTCTGAACTCTGTGTCATGGGTCGTAGCCCACGATATCGACTAATGAAAAACGTTCGACCCTCTGCATCTTTGCAGTGTCCCACAAAAATCCCACCAGGGAAAGACCGGGCAAAACTTTGCTTGTACTGTTCAGAAGCAACTACACACTCGTATTGCGACCTGAATTGAATATACCGATTTGCTTCTGCTGGTGATTCAGCAGTTTTTGCAAAACTAAATACTAGAAAAGATGCTGTTACAAAATCCATGATAACTCCATAAAAAAAAATTAATTTAAATTGTTTATTTAACTCTATTTATTCCTTGCTTTTCAACAAGAAACGATTAGAAATTGCTTTAAAATGAATATTCGGGTCTGTTAAACACTTGAAAACTAATCCTTCGCGTTCTGTACCAGGGTTCAGTACAGATTTTCCCTCGGCAAGATTAAGTAAAAATTCAACATTCATTTCGTACCCATTATGATTGATATCATTAGTTAAAATAGGTACATGAGGAACAGAAAGTTCTTGCGCTAGATTAACTCGCTCACTTCCAAAATAGTACCGTTTTTCTTTCTCTGAATAAACATCAAAAACATAGAAATCTTGACCATGCAGTTTGTATGGGTTTCCTTGAATCCCTTCACCAATAAGTTCACCCTGGATGGCTATACCGAATAAACCCATCGCGCGCATTTTGTTCTCGATATCATACTTGATTGCCATCTTCCAAAAACTATTTGATTCAGATGGTTTTAAATCAATGTTCCGAGAGCACACATGAAAGTTCCCATCTACGTCAAGATAAAATGTACATGATGAACCATCTAGTTTTTCGGTAATTTCGAACTCTTTACCTTCCCATTCTTTGATTTCTTTGGTTAAGTTCTGGCACCGTTCTTGATCAGTTTTTGGAATCTCCGATGGGAACATTCCAATAATTTCACCGGCTAATTCCGCAGGAATTGGAGCTTCCCATTTAATAATGCCAAGTTGCTCGGATACGTCGGCTCCTTCTTCGTGAACATAAATCTTGTTCTGAAGAACATGCAAAGGAAGGATTAGTCCTTGTGATACTTGCCCACGAAGTTTCACTGTACGGAGACGATTGCCTTTGATGTTCTCATATTCCTTTGGTTCATTTTTAGTTAAAAATGGTGCAATTTCATGCGGAACCCAAGAATCAATTTCAAGATAGATAACTAAATCTCCTACAGAGAATTCGCCCTTTTTAACTACTACTTTCCAACCATCGACTACGGCTATTTCAATCGCATCTGCATTTGGAATTGATTCAATACCAGAAATACACCGGATTGTTGCTAATTTACGCATTTTTATTCACTTATCAAAAAATTACCTTTTCGTAGCCAGATTCTTCAAGATAATTATGAACGTCTCCCAGAGATGTATTATTGAACTTTAATACAACCTGAAACGGCTGTATATTTGAACTCAATTCGTAAGAATAAGAACCCTTGCGCCAAAGAACAAATGTTTTACCGTTTTTGTCATACTTAGAAATAAATTGAGTTTCGTACATGATCATCTCTTACTGTTTTGGTAATGTTATTATAACAGCATAATTTGAAAAGTAAACATAATTCTGTATAAAATGTTTTAATAGAGAATGTTACTCAATCAGCTTAATCTGCTTAATCTGCTTAATCTGTACTATCTTTTGTAATTGTTTTCTTTGTTTCTTTTCGACTGTATTGTTTATTCTTAGAATTATCTGAAACGCTGTAAATTTCAGCTAGATTATCCCAATCTTCATCAATTTCTCTTAAATCATTGTTGGAAAACTTTCGTAATTTTTGCGATAGATTAGAATCTTTTTTTGACATTTTTTAAAATTCGTTATGCTTTTGCGTGAAAATGTGTTTCTTTGTGTGCTGCGGTATATGCTGAATTAACTTTTTTAGCTTTAGCATTCATCTCTACACGATGATCATTCCCAGCCTGTTCAATTTTATCCATTTTCTGAAGAAATTTTTCAGAGACTTTTTTATCTATTTTTTTACGATGTTCTGAACGCTCGGTGAACTTTTCTTTTTCAATATTTTCTCGACGTTCTTGGGCTTGCTGGGTGTTTTTATCATTTCTTGCCCGTACTGAATCTATTAGACCGTTGCCATTTGAAATAGTATTTTCCATGTTAGTTAACCTTGAAGAATCGGATGTTTTAGAGAAAATCATTTTAACATATTTAGTACTATCTGTAAAATATTTTTTACAGAGCAATAACATTTACTCCAGATTTTTTTAGGAATTCTAAACCATCAGTGCTTCTGTACTGTTCTTTATAGTACACTGATTTAATTCCAGCTTGATGAATTAATTTAGCACATTCCATACATGGACTATGTGTTACGAATAATTCTGAGTCTTTTCCACTACTATGACTTTTAGCTAACTTCGAGATAGCATTACTTTCGGCATGAAGAACTTCTGGCTTTGTTAAACCATTTTCATCTTCACAATCATTATCCCATCCAGAGGGCATTCCATTATAACCATAACTGATTACGGAATCATCTTTAACAATAACCGCACCGACATGAAGTCTCTTAGCATGACTTAATTCAGCTACCCTGGTAGCCCAATCTATATAAAGATTTACATATTTTTGTTTCATTATGGTATTGATTAGACTAAGAATCTAAATGCCGGTGAATAATCGGTTAATATTATGCTCAGTTCTTAAATTACTTCCCGGCAGTGACAGAAGGGATTACAGGAGCAGGTGCTGAATCAACTACTTGAGCAGTTGCTGGAGCAGGTGCTGATTCTTCTTGCTTTGTACATCCTGTAAAAGCAATAAGAGCTAATAGAGAAGCAATAATTCCAAATTTCATATTTTTTCCTTTAAATGTTAGTTAACCGTAAGGCTAGTTCTATTTATAATACAGTGCAACCGTATATTTTTAATAATATATCAATTGTTGTTAAAAAATGACGAACTTACCGTTACAAAAATTGTGAAAACAGCATAGAAATTGCATAATACCCTGTGACTAAAATGAAAATCCATAGTACAGCGCAAAATATCTTCTGTAATTGATCAAAATTCATATTTAAGCAATCAAGTTAATTGTTGTCTGAAAAAGATTATCCTGAACTTTTATAGCCATAGCGTTAGCCTGGTATAACTGTTGCATTTGCATCATTTTTACCGATTCTTCAACCATGTCTACACCGAAAGTTTTATCGTAACTTTTCTTTATAGTATCCATATAACTAGTTGAACTTTTAACTTTAGCATCAGCATTGACCATTAGAACACCAACATCAGTTTTCATTGAACCGATAATTCCCGTGAATTTATCGTCATCAAATGTTGGAGTTCTCGTTTTTGCTAATGTTGTAATATCTGAACTAAAAATTCCACTGAACGTATTTTGTTCTAAATCGAATGGATATGAATTAAGTACATCTTGAGCCATGGCAAAATTGATATCTCCCATGGTTTGTTCTACGCCAGTCTTAAATAAGGTTTCAATCGGTGGTATGATTTTGTCAAGAATTTTCTGATATGCAGCAATATTATCTGTTGCTTGCATTAACTGACTCTTAATTGAGTTAACTTCATCTTCGTCAGCTACTCCCCTATCATTCATAGCTTCAAGAGCAGCTTGTAATGAATCAACTTCTCGTTGATTTAACGATATATTATCAGTTGTTTGTGATTTGATATTAGCGATTCTGTCACTGAATTCAGTAACAGATTCAGCAAAGTTCTTCGACGAAGCATTAAATGCTTTAACAGATGAATTAGATGGAAAACCTTGCACATTGTGCATTGCTGATATCATGTTATTATATGATTCCTCTAAAGAATCATAAGGTAACTTATCTAATTCTTCGATTCCTGATTGCAAGATATCTGATTTCATTCGTTCGCGGATAGCATTCTGCATTAAATTTTCAAGAAATGGATTAGATGCCGTGTGAGATTTTACATCAACCCCACCGGTCTGAACGTCCATTAGTTCATCGATATTCTTTTTATATCCTTCAGTTGAAGCATTAGCAATGTTCTTTTGAATAGAATTCATTACTCGTTGAGCACTTAATACCCCAGATAATGATACAGACATTCCGCTCATTTTTATTCTCCTTTACTATTTATTAGGCAGGATTGCATTTTAGAATCCTGCCCAATATTTTTAATTAACGCAATAGACTTAGAGCAAGGCTTGGCAACTGGTTAATGGTTGAGAGCAATGATACTGAAACTTGCTGTTGAGTCTGGAGCAAAGTTAATTTGCTTGATTCGGCAGCAACATCAACGTCTTCGATTCTTGAAATTGATTTTTCAAGATTACTCATAATGTTTGATGTATTTTTCTGCATCATTTCTAGGCGTTTTGACACAGCACCAAGAGAAGCTTCTGAGTTAGCAACTGTTCCTGTAGCAGTATCAATCGCAGTCATAGCAGCACTTGCTTTTGCACTATCAGTTAAATCTAATGTAGCAGCATCAACCTTAAGTGTAACAGCATCTGATTTAACAGCGTTAATTGTTAATGTATCACCGGCCTTAATACCAGATTGAATCTTAACTTGAGCTGCTGAAGATCCGGTAATATTCTGACCGAATAGACTTGCTTTGTTCACAGTTTCATCTAACTGAGCTTGAAGTTTAGAAAAACTTTCTTGTAATGATGCTCTCTGATTAGTATCTAGAAGATCTGATGATGCCTGTGTTGCAAGTTCCTTCATTTGACGAAGAATATCTTGCTGTGAAGATAGTGAACTAGATGCAACATCAAGTAAAGATTGACCAGAAGTTAAATTCTTCTGAACTGATGAATAACTTGTATTCTGAGTTTTTAGTGTACTTAGAATACCAACACCAGAAGGGTCATCTTTAGCAGATAGAATCCGCTTACCGGTTGCAAGTTTAAGACCTGTATCCTGGATCTTTGAAGATAAATCGTTAACTGAACGAGCAACAACAGCGGCCAGTGGGTTTGAATTAATTGATAACATAATAATACTCCTTAGTTTTAGGGTTCGATCTCTTCAATCTCGAATGAATGAGATTTACTACCTTGGTTAAAATAAAAACAACATTGTTTCGAAATTGGTGAAAGAACCCCCACCTCGGTTTTTACAAATAGTATTGCACTATTTGTTGCAAGGTCCATGAAACCTTGCCATATGTCAGGCAGAAGTGTTCCTGCCTTTCATAATATATTTATACAACTGATAAGATTAGTAAGAATTTTAATACACATTATAGTATTTTAGCAAGTGATGTAACTTTGTATTAGTTCGATCATTTGATTCTAACCATTTAGATAGAAGAACTGATAGTGCAGCAGAACTAAATCCTCGATGCATATCAGCTAACTTCATGAACTTATCTAAATTATATTTATATTCTTCGGACTTATCCGCATACGTTCGTCCAATTTCTTTGCTAAAATTATCTTCATCTGAGCAAACTGAGAACTGAACGGTAACTAGTCGATTCGCATAGTCAAGGGTGAATTTAAAAGTTAACCCACCCATATTAGACACATTTTCGTAAAATGTATGGGGCCGTACATACCTATAAAAACTTTCCATTATACAATCTCCAAAATATTTTGAAAGGCAACTAAATCTTTTTTAATTGAAAAAATATCATTCTTACCAAGATCATGTACAGTCTTAGCAAAAATCAAATTAACTGATGTGTGAGCTTCACTAGGAAGTTCATCATTAATATATACTACTGCAATTTCAAGTAAAGTTAATGCAGCAGCGCGTGACTGTAATTTTTGTGATTGGTTTAACTTGTCATTTAATTGATCCTTTAAATATTCAATAATACTGTAAATGAGCCTTTTTGATAGGTTCTGGTTTTGTGCATATGCTCGCGCCGCGTAATTCATTTCAATCCTTTAATCAACATAATCAACTTAATCAACTTAATATCAAAACTAAACAAATATCTAAAATGAACAAAACAATAATTTTTGCACTGACTCAATTATAAATATCATAATGACTGTTTTATGAATTAAATCTAATCAGATAAATAATCACAGGAGATTAATTATGTTCTTCATGCAAATACCGGTAATTTTTTTCTCTGCAATAATATATCAGTTACCCATAAATACTCCGAATGCATATACATCTATCGATACACCAAATATTCCCGACAGAAAAATAATAACACAAACGGAATTAAAAAATAACAGAAAAGAACAAAAAGATTTAAATGATTTAAGAATTCTTAGTATTAAGAATTCAGAAATTAGAAGAGATATCAAAATAATATCATTCAAGTGTCCAACAGAGCTAGTCAATATTGAAACACCATCAAGCAAATTATTTCACGGTGTGATTAATAATGGGTTTGAAATAATTAACGGAACGAAAATACTTCCATTTGATTTAATTCAAGTTTGTAATTAAATATTAAAAGGAATAAACTACCTGGAATCCTAGCATATTCCATTTTCTTGAAGCATTAGTATTAACAGATTGAACTAATGCATTTGTACCATCACCTTCAATATACTGTACCTTAACTCGCACGGAGTCAATTGGAGTTTTAAAATTAGCTCCTACAAATTTTGTTCTGATATAGAACCGATCCCTAGGAAGACCTGTCATGAACATAATTGAATCTATGTTTTTCCAGGTACTTGGTCCAAAATTGTCAAATCCAACGATGTATTCATGTCCAGAGTCTGGACGATAGCGCAATGACATAACATAACCAACAGAATCAATGTTTTGCTGGTATAAATTCTGAACAGCTTTCCAAGCATCACCATATTTTTTAACTATAATGTACTCACCTGTGATATCAAAATGATCAATATATTTTCTAATCCCTATAGTATGAATCATTGTGTCTGATCGGCTTGTTCCATATTGTGGATTCGGCAAGTTCAAGTTAAAAACAGGATGACGAATATATTGATTAGGTACTAATCTAAAATCTAGATTTGTTAAATCGTACCTAATATCAAAATCATAGTTATATGATGATAATTTAACATTAAATGTTTTAACTATAGATTTTGATTGATCAAATGAACCTGTTGCAGATGAAATGAAATGTCCAGCAACGATTTCAGAATTGTCCGACAGATCTGGTCTGGTTATAGTAGATGATAATTCGTAGACATAATCTTCTGTTATCATTTTTTCAAAATATAATTGGATACCATTTCCTGCAGATGCTAAATTCTTGAATTGTTCTCTATATATTCCAAAAGGTGAATATATCGTTTCAGATATCATTGGTAATGATCTTGTTTCATTATAAAACGATAAATCGTATCTAACTTTTCCAATCCTGGCGCCAACATTTCCATTATCAATTTCTTTGTTTAGATCAACAAATAGTTGTCTAATAGATACATCACCTTGTCCTAAGCCATTTTCATCTTTAAGATTAACTGCACCTCTGATTGCCATATGTTCAAATTCTATGCTAGAGGATAAGCCAATATCTAATTTGTTACTTGACCAGTTCCCGTTAGAACCACCAAATGAAGCACCCTTAGATTTAATTAACGACTGTGCTATGTATCCACACGATGACGTTTCTATTGCTAATACATCTGAAGTACTTAATATTCCTAGAGAATATATTAAGACTGTTCTAATTAATAATTTAAATGATTTCATGATGTTCTCAAAGATTTATAAAAATAACTTTAACGCCATCGTTAAGTATTACTTTAGACTGGTTAATGTACCCAATAGCACCGGGGTAACTTGATACTTCTTTAATCATGTCTTTTTCATTTGATATGAAAATGGGTTCGAATTTTTTCTGAAAATTCTTTTGATTGTTAATGATATCTCTGTATCTATTAACTGGCATTCCTAAATTAGTAAGAATAAATGATTTTGTCTCAAATGAATTCAATGGAAGAAGAACCAATCTTATATTAATAAAATTGTTCCACTGTTTGATTTTTCCTGTAAAAATCATTCTCAATTCATAACCTTCTAAGTTTTCAGTACTATTGTTGATGTTCAAAATAACATCTGAAGAACTAACAATCGTTGAAAAGATTAACAATATAAAAAACAGTATTTTATTCATTTTCGTTCGTTTAATTTTCTAATTATATCTCTAATGTTCATCTCGATGTCTTGTATTGATGCGTTGACTTCGGTATTATTAACTTCAAGTGCAGTTAATTTTTCATTCATTAAATTAAATAAATAACCGCCAACCGTCTGAATTATACCAATACCTGCTACTAGAACAATAACCCAAATCTTGGCTTGATTATTCCATCTTTCTACTTCTGACCTGATTTCTGATATTTTTTCATCTCTTTTATCTGAACGCTCATGAATTCTTGCAATAGTACTCTCATTCCTAGCCTTGAACTCATCTAATTCTTTGATTATGCCAGCTATGTCGCTGACATTCTTTTGCTCGCGTTCTTGTAAAGATGTAACATTTTTTACTAACTCGACAATCTGATCCATATTTTTTCCATTCTTTTAAAAAGAAGATTAAAATTTAGAATTTCTATGGTTTTCGATAGAAATTTAATTTTTGAACGTCTGCCATAGTATGGAGTTCTTTAATCTAAATCACTATAATCCATATTTATTGGATTATTCTCATTTCTGAGTTAGGGGAAACTTATTTCATATTTATATCTATATAAATGACATCTAACCGTCATACTTAAGCGAATCTGATAACCATTTCTCTAAGTTCTAGATAGTAAAAAACCTAGCAATTTGCTAGGTTAGTTTTGTTATTTTGTGAATGTAATTAAATTTTCACTGGTCTACTGTATTCACCAGTTGGATACGACCCCAATTCGATTCGAAATTCAAGTGTTCGACCATCATCAACTAGATTGTATTTAATAGAACCAACATTATAATGCACGAACTCTCGTTCAACATCACCAGTAATTTTAATGCAATTAACTAATTCTAAATTTTCTTTAACAAGATTAGAATCAAATTTCATGGTTTCTCCAAAATTCAAAAGTTCAAAAATTCGGTTAAAACTGTTTTATCACCGAAAGGTATCATTGCACAGTTCCTTCAGTTAGTCAGTTTAACACGCCTAGACCATCGACTAACTTATACAGCCTAGACGTTCTTCGTTTTCTCAATAATTCGCTTTTTAACAACTTTAAATAATCCTGGGTTAACTTTTAACAATTCGGGTAGAATTACATTTCTAATTCTATTCCTTGATGCAGCTTCGGGGTTAGAATTAGATGGATCTGTAATCCATGGAACAGAGTTTTTAATTGCATATTTTACTAACTCATGTTTTGTTGTGCCTAAGAATGGTTTAAGTACATTTTCGTTTTTAACTTCCATGTATTTTCCAAGCCCATGTAATGCACTAAAAATGTACCATTCTACAGCATCATCTAATGTGGCACCCGTAATAACTGGTAATTCACATTCTTTGAAAAATTCGAGCCTCCCTGCCCTCCAGTACTCTTCTTTTGATTGTGATTTTTCTTTTTCTTCTGTTTGGTATTTAATTCTAATGTCTAAACAATGTTCATTACAGTAGTTCTGTACAAAATTTAATTCTGTACCTGAATACTCTGAATTGTGAACATAATGCAGAACAGTAACATCATGTTTCTGTTTAAGAAAATGTAATGCCACCATTGAATCAACGCCGCCACTAACAGCAACAGCAATCGATCTTGGAAGTTTTGCTAGTAATTTAAACATTGTTGAATTTGGTTCGAGGAACGAGACTTGAACTCGTAACCTATGGTTTATGAGACCATTGCTCTAACCAATTGAGCTATCCTCGAGTAATTTGGTCATATGATGTGTTATTTTAACATTTTGGCATCACTCATACACTGCACATTATTACATGTTTGTTTAACACAGGTAACCCAGAAATCATTTTGGGATTTACTCAGTGTAGCGCATCCTACTGTACTCAATAGAATGAAAATAGTTAAAATACTTTTCACATTCTTCATTTTGAAAATTTCGAACATTTCAAATCCTTTACTATTCAGTAAAATCATTATAATACAATTTCTTAAAATGTAAAGTGATTTTGAAAATATTTTTTGAGATTTTTACAAAGTTGATATTTTGGTGGAGATAAGAATTCAATTTAAGTTCCAATAAGTTCTAAAGTTACTTAACAACAAACAACCCACAAATTACAACAATCAAGCCACAAAGTTCTATTATCCAGGAGCAACAAGCAAAGTAATTTTTACTGGAGCAATTAACTGTTTTTTGGCTAATTTTGGATAAGTTTTTACACTTATGAAGTATAATTCTTGTAGAATTATTTTTGTAACTTAAGTATTGAACTCTCTTATCGTTCTTATCCCCTAACTTTTACAGGATGCCTTCCTCTTTTAGAACATTTACATCCTGCTCGACTAAAGTAATATTTGTTTCAATATTTATTTTTAGAAGAGCGTCCTGAAGATCTTGCTTAAAACGCTTTAATTCCTTAAGTTTATCATTCGCTGCTTCGATATCGAATTTGTTAAGAACAGTTGTATCTACAACACCAAAATTAGAGTTAAGATACATTGCTCTGGTTGAAATTTCCGCAGATACATTAGCAGCCTTTGCTTTATTCACCCGAGCTGTTAATTCGTCAACTGTTTTTGCTTCAGGAGTATTTGCTAACAATTCTCTGATAGCAATTCTGCTGTTAATGTACTCAATTTTTGTAAGCAAGTCATTAATTCCAGCCTGTGTGTTAGCCCGGCCAACTAATGTTCGAATATTGAACAACGTTTCATTCAATTGTTCCTTGCGTGTAACTAAGTTGAAAAAATTGGTCTTGGCTTCTTTAATTGCACTATCAATGGAAGGTGTAAACTCTGTTACAGACGTAATCACATCTAACTTGATAGAATTAATAATTCTACGAATCTCAGCTTGAATCGCACTTGCTTTACGAAGATTTATTTGCATTTTTAATCCTTTTTAATGTTATTATATCATAACGTATTTTCAAATTCATCCAAATTATTGCAATGACATATATGCGATATGTTGCAGAACATCTGGATAATTAAGTTCGAGATATTCTAACTCATTTGGAAGAAGTTCTTCACCATTATGTTTGTATCCTTCTGTGAAATATGCATCACAGAAATCTGGATAATCTTTAGGATCAACGCCATCGACTCCAAGAGAACTGATATTAACTTCATTCATGGTAATGCACATTTTGATTTCTCTCTCAATTACTGTTTTAGTAAAATCATTATATCACAATCTCTTAAAATATAAAGCGATTTTTGAAAATATTTTTTAAGTTATTAACATTTATTGTGTTTTACCAAAACACTAGTTACTTGGCGGAGCGTATTGGATTCGAACCAATGATCCCTATTTTTGCAGGAATGCTCCCTTAGCAGGGGAGTGCCTTCGACCAACTCGGCCAACGCTCCAGTATTTTAATACTCGTTTTTAATGAATTATATGGATGCAGCCGTGGCAGTTTGCATCCACTTCCAACACAGGTTATGAGCCTGGTGTCAGACTAACGGAAGCTGCGATTATTTTGGTGAGTGACCACGGATTCGAACCGCGAATGTTCACCTCGAGGGACCAGATTTACAGTCTGGTGTAGCACACGCCATAGCTACAAGTCACTCATAATTTTTAACAAATTAAATACTCAGGTGTGCTGTTACGCCAAAGAATTTATAATTGCATTTGTACCGGGCACCATAATCCATTGGTAGCAATAACCATTCTAATTAGTAGTCTGGCACCATACCAGTTTGCCATCTTCTCTGAGCTAGGTCAGGTGGTTATGCTGACTAGGTTTATCTCAGGAAGTGATACAGTTCAATCGGATCTCCTATTGTCTGTATCCAGTACTATAAATTCACTCCTTAGCGGCAAATATTCTCGGTGATATCCCGATTTAATCTGTTGACCCTGGCACAATCAACTGATTATACTGTATCAATGGCTGCTTTTAAGCCTACCGTCCGGAGTACTTAATTTGTTAAAAAACTTATATTTGAACTTATCTGTTCATTTATTTTACAGTAAAATTATATCACAATTTCTTAAAATGTGAAGTGATTTCAAACATTTTTTTATATCTAATGATTAGAGTACTGCCATCTGTTTAAGGACATATAGTTGTCCCCTGAGTAAGTAATATATCCCACCACAGGATTGCACATTATAGTGATTACTTATACAGGTCGGTATTACCATGACAGTCTGGCCGTTGGTTAGACACTTCGCTCACAGACTCTAACTATTAGAATTTTCTCATATTACCTTTATGATCAATAATCCATGCATGAAATTTAATGTTAGGATATTCTGATTCTAACGATTTAAAATAACTTAAATTTGTTCTTGAGTCATCATACATATGAACATCAGAATAATTCCCAATTTCGATATCTTTACGAATGTGAACCAATTTTTTCTTAGCTGGAATATCATTCCCGGGGAGATTACCAGCTCTATAAACATAGATATCATCTATGTCTATACCATATTTCTTAAACGTATTCAAGAATAAATGTTTATCATTAAAATCTTCCCGAGCAGTATTCATAATAATCTTTGAATTAGGAGTTAGATTTAATTTAATCTTATTATGAATCCTGTTTAACTGTTCAATCATTTGCATGATTGGCTTTGATTCTGTATTGAATTTTAGAGAATCTCTGAACTCGGTAAAATCATATTCATTTCCTTGTTCCAGTTTATGATTATTGAACTCACTACTAGTTAGTTTTTGCAGAATATTACCTGTTTTATCTTTAACTATAATTTCTGCATTTGTGTGCATTAATGTTTCGTCAATATCGAAAACATGTAATGAACCTGATGAACCTGATGAACCTGACGAACCCGTCGAACCTTCTGCTAAAAATTTTTTGAAACTCATTTTTTAAAGTTCATTAGAATTATCATAAATTAAAACAAATTGCTGACCGAGCAGAGAACGATTCTGCCTCCTCCTGATTAACAGTCAGGCACGTCTCACCAATGAACGTTATCGGTCAACGATTTGCTTTAAATTAAAATTCACTTCTGCTCTACCAACTGAGCTATCGAGGAATAAAGTTATTTATACCATATCAAAGAATACTGGTATCTTAGGATTCGTTCATTAAGCAGACCGGCCGGCTCTCTTAATTTTTAATCCCCAATCAAACCCGATCAAGGTTCAATTCAATATTCTTTAATATGGCGTCTCCACGGGGATTCGAACCCCGGTACCAACCGTGAAAGGGTTGTGTCCTAGGCCTCTAGACGATGGAGACATATTTTAATTTGGTGGAGGATGACGGGATCGAACCGACGACACCCTGCTTGCAAAGCAGGTGCTCTCCCAGCTGAGCTAATCCCCCAAAATTCATTTAACACAAAAACACGGGTTTATTCTGGTGGGGAATGAGAGACTCGAACTCTCAAGCCGAAGCGTCTGATCTTAAGTCAGATGTGTTTGCCAATTTCACCAATCCCCCAAAAAATCATCATAATTCCCTAACCGGACTTGAACCGGAATTTTTAAATCAATTAATTTTAAAAGAGCTGTTTAATGTATTATACATACATTTTTTTAATCTGGCGGAAGGCTGGAGAGTCGAACTCCAAAGGCGCTATTAACGCTCAACTGTTTTCAAGACAGGTACCGTCACCAATCGGTTTGGCCTTCCGTATAACTTGGAGCATCTAGTCAGAATCGAACTGACATCCTCAGCTTGGAAGGCTGTGATAATAACCATTATACGATAGATGCATTCTAATTTAAAATTGGCACGCTTGCCTGGATTCGAACCAGGAATGAGGGTTTAGAAGACCCTAGTGATATCCCTTTCACCACAAGCGTAATAATCTTTTATTCAAATTAAAACATATTGTAATGATACCAGGTTCGACCCTGGGTAACATTAAGATACATTTTGTTAAAGAGCTTGTTAAATATTTGAACTTATCTGTTCATTTATTTTGTAGTGAAATTATATCACAATTTCTAAAAATGTAAAGTGTTTTTTGAATATTTTTTGAATTTTTTTTTTGCAATTTTTTGAAAATTACAAATGCTGAATTGGTGCTCTGTGACTGAATCGAACAGTCTATCTCCGGGTTACAAATCCGGCGCATCGCCAGCAATGCTTACAGAGCGTATTTTTATTTATATTTGAGTATTCAAACCGGTCCAACCATCCGAGCGTGACACCCAGTATGCTTCGAGCGTTTGTTAATTCCAATAATCATTTCTTGAGCATCTTTCTTTGATTTAAATTTATCAAGAAAGATTTTTCCATCATCACGAACGACACGAATTTGATATTCACGATTTTCCGAGCGATTCATTTCGATTCCTTAAAATTCCTTAAAATGCTCAACAAATATTGAGTAAAATCATTATATCACAATTTCTGAAAATGTAAAGTGATTTTTGAAATTTTTTGAAAATTTTTTGAAAATATCTTGGGACGTAAAAGAATTGAATTGATTCTTTTATCATTCCCAAGACATTTATGCCGTAATTAGAACTTGTAAGAACTCGTGATGGAGAATTGATTCTTACGATTTACACCAAGAGAATCATTACCGGTAATGTCGTATTTAGCAACAACAGTTATGTTCTTAGTTAAATCTTTAGCAACCGAGATATCGTAGCTTGTTCCAGATGTGTTTCGTTTATTATACCAATCCTTAGAAATTCCACCAGAAATGTTATATCCAGAATAGGCACTTCCGTATCCAATTCTAGCATATGAATCTTTAGAATTATTCAGAACAGAAGAATCTAAAGTTTTAGAATATTCTGCTGAAACACCATAAATTGTTGTACTAATGAAAGCCTCTCCAAAATTAAGGTCAGATGCCTTTCCAAGATCATTGCTTCCACTATATGAATAAATTCTATACCCAGCAGATACAGGAACACTTAGTACATTTTTCTGAATTCCACCAGAAACGATATGAAGCATATTAGCTTTTCGTTCTTTAAGACTAACGGTATTTAGATCATAAGTACCGAACAGCCCTCGAACTGAATCTTTGACAGATGCACTAAATCCAAGACCTAGATCATTGTCTGTAATTGTATTCCCTCGTAATGTATTATTGGTACTTCCGAGAACAGATGCTGATGTTTGAATATCAGCTTGTGCGACTGTGCTCATTCCGATTAGAATGATTGCTTTACTTAGATTGCTTAAATTAAACATAGTACTCCCTTGTTAAATAATAGACTTTTAATCTATAATTAATAATATCACCAAAGCGATTAACAATGTTTATCACCAAATCGAAAATTGCTCTTTTGATATTTTGTTACAAAAATGATACAAAAAACTTTTATTATCTTCTGTGAACGTCTATGATCACTCAATCATTTTTGAATTTAAGAATTCTCTTTAAGTAACTTTACTATTTTATTGTATTGCTCAATTCGATCGTCTAAACCGATGTATCCACCATTGATTTTTCGAGTCATTCCCTTCAAATCTTCTTTATCAGCGAAGGAATTCAAGTCATTAGCATTCCAGAACCAAATAGCTGATTTTATCATTATATCGGTATCTGTGCATATCAAATCTGGATTTGAAATTAAATCTATGTTTATCGACTTCGAGAGTGCTGTATAATTTGACTTTCCAGTTATTTGGATTGGTCCTCTTCCCCTGTACTTATATCCATCTCCTGATGATTCATCTGAGTTTCCCATTCTTGAAGCATAGACTCTATTAGCTATTTTTTCTGGATTTTTGGCATATTTTTTCGAATCAATTCCTGCATCTTTGAAATACTTAGGAAAGGTAAGATCTAAACCCGAAGCACTGTAATTAAGATTTTCTGAGAATACTCTGAAACCACCAGATTCATGAGCACATTGGGCTATAAATGATGCTATCCGTTTAGCGTTATTGATCTTATTAGGCTCGAATAACTTTTTCATTGATTTAATTAAATCATTTGAAATCTTGCAATTAGGATAAAGTTCAGCAAATTGTGACTCTGTTAGCATTTGAAATATCTCCATTTTGAATTATTTATTAATCAGATTCTAAAATACTCAAAAAAATAGATCAGATTTTACTCTGATCTATTAATTTCTCCTGTTTTTGTTTTTATTTATATTTCATGATCTTATGATCTCATGAATCTAACTTTTTCATTTTCTCCGTAATTAAACTGATGTAAATAGTGTTATTTGCACCACCATTGTATCTACTGATAGCATATTTAATAGGATTTTTGTGACCGTTTTTCTTAGCACTCTGGTAATTCATTTTTAGATAATTCCCGGCAATAATAGCCCCGAATTTTGTATCATTCAGTAAACTAACAATCAGTAAATTGTCATTATTCAGTAAAGCATAGTACTCTTTAAGTTCCATTTTAGTTATAACATCCTTAGCTGTTTTAACTTTAATCTGAAAAGCTCCAAGAGATGATTTACCTAACTCGGCAAAATTTATTTTAACTCTGTATTTTGTTTCACCAGATTTTGTTCTTACCAAAATATATCTAACAGAATTTTCTAAAAATGTTAAATCTTTGTGAACAGTGCGTTTGGAAAAATATGTTCTTCCATTCTTTAATACAGGCTTTTCATAAAAATAAACATTCCCCGAACCATCACCAATGTTATTCGATCCGAATGATGACTCTTGCCAGGCTATTGCTTGAAGAATTTTAGAAAAACATTCGTCATGAGAGCAAATGTTTTTTCCTTCATGATACGCTATACTTTGTATTTTAGATTGAGAATCTGAAAGACTTGTTCCCTTTGGTTCTGGGATTGTTTTATAGATTTCTGTATTCTCTTTCTTTGGTTCTTTTTGAACATTCATGTGTTGAACTGAATATACTAAAAGAATAGAAAGAATAAACAGAATAAAAAGAGCAGAAAAAATGCCGATTCTTTTAATTTTCAAAATTAACTCCTTCAAATAAATTTCTCCGGGTACATTTTCTTTAACCCTTCAAAATTTTTGTCTAGTTCGTGAATTTTATTCGTTAAGAATAAAAGAGCGGTATTGTATTTATTAATCTTCGATGTTAACTTTTCCCGTTCTTTAATGTAAAAGTCAATTAATGCATCTTCCTTCGTATCGAATGTAAAAGAATCTGTGCTATTTTCATGTTCACATAATCCTAGTGATTTGCTGTATGAATACTTCATTGTTTTATCGAAATTCTGCATTGCGCATTGAACGTAAAGTGTGCCATTTTCTTATATATAAAGATCATCAATTCTTTAATTCGAATCAAGAACTTCGGATCATTCTGATCTAAAGAATAACTCCAGTCGCGAAAACTTACATCTAAGAATCAAATGAACAATTCGGGAAAATCTGTTTTAAAATTCTCACATTTTTCGAGCATTTTTGGATAAAGAACTGATCTGAGGTCAGAAATGTACTTATTTCGTTCTTGTTGGGCATCTCTGATTTTTTTATCTAATTCTGAGCATTTTTTATTGTGCTCTTCTGTGAGAAATTCTGACAGATAATCCTTAATTTCGGATTCGAATTTTCGTTCTAGTGGATAAGAAAATACTGTACCGAAAATAACCGATTCTGTTGACCTAGAATACAAATCGTTAACATTAATAGATAACTTTGATTTCTTTTCGTCGAAATAAATTTTAAATTTCATTTTTGATCTTTCATTTACGCTGTGCCGATAATTTGAATACTTCCATCATTGAATTCTTCGATTTTTCGATATGACTCATTATATCATCAATTCTCCCGTTTGGCTCAACTAACCAAACAATTTTTTTGTTCATATTACTAAAATTGTTCAAATCGGATTGTGGCACCATTCCATCAGTCAGAACTATAACTGCTTGAAAAGGAATTTTCGATTCGTTAGCTTTAATGATTCCAGGGAAAAGCTCTGTTCCGCCATGTCCTTTTCTAGTTATAGCTTTTGATACTTTAGATAATTTTTCTGGCTCATATGCACACGAATCAACTTGAATAAGTGAACATTTTGTTTTAGTTATATCTGTAATATTCTTAATTTCCGATAATGTCGAATTAATTGAATCTGAACTCATTGAACCAGAAACATCTGCTATAACGAGTAAATCAAATGTTCTATTTCTAATTTTCCCCTTTAGATCATCTCTATTTGGGAATCTCCTGTCCTTTTTCATTATAGTTAAACGAGAGCTTACTTTTTTATTTCCTAAGATTCCTCTAAGAATTTTTTTCCAGTTGAATTCTGATTTTTTAGTAAAAAGATTAATCCATTCAGCGCATTTAGCTGGGATTTCACCGTATTCTTTTAGCGTTCTATCCTGTGCTGTTTCAATCATGTTCTTTGTGATTGCATCTTGAAGATCTTGATCACCTACATAATTGTCCCATGTATCATGAGAATCTAATGTTCCGGAATTTAAATTCTCGCGTTCATTAGAAGTATTCAAAAGCTCGTAATAGAACTCTGATGATTCATTCTTAGGAACTTTTATCTTAAGTACATCTTGAATTCGTTCAGGAAGAATTCCATCTTTCGGTAAATGATTAATATCGATGAATTGATTCAGGGCACAATCTGTGCTGATATTCCATAATTTTTCGTTAAGATTATGACCTCTATCTGTAACATGCCCGTATAGAACATGAAGAATCTCATGTTTTAGAATCGCTAATCTTTCGTAAAGATTGTACTTATCAAATTCATTCGGATTTATATACAGGTTATAATGATCTACATGAAATGATATTCCAGCGGGTGCAGGAAGTTCTTCATCTATTTTAATTGAGCACTGTCCAACAATATGAGCATAAAAAAGGTAAGAATTCCTGAATTCAGGATTCACAAACATAGCAGCTAGTGTGCTATCTAGAAGGCCTCTACTCATTTTAGATTCTTAAAATCTTTTAAATACAATCTAATATTTCTGTGTAATCAATTTCTTCTTCTGGCTCTGAACAGAATTCTCTCCAGGCATGCTCTAAATCTTCAGAATTAACCTCGAAGTGATCGATTCCGCCATTTTGATTAATGAAGAATGCTACAAATTTTGAATTCTTTTTGAATTTTTTCTTGATTTTTGATTTTTTAAGAACAAAATCATATCCAAAATCTGGATTACTTAATAAAAAATCTTGCACCTCATAAGCGTACTTTCGAGGGACCCAGATTTTCTTGCCGAGAATATTAGATTGTTGCATTAACAGATTACCCTTTCAAAATAAATAATGAATATGAAATTCTACGAAATGAAAACTTCCGAAATTAGAACACTTAAAGAGAAACTTTGGTTAAAGAATTCAAAGAAATGTCCCGTTCTGAATAAAGAAATACCTCTTGAAAAAATGGCTCTCGATCATGCTCATAAGAATTCAAATGAGGAATACTCCGAAACTAAAGGCGTAATCAGAGAAGCTCTAGATTTTAGAGTAAATGCTGTTCTTGGTAAATTAGAGAATTCATTAAAACGAACAGGATTAACAAAAGATGATTCATTTAACATAAGTGATTTTCTCCGACGAGCAGCAGATTATTTTGAGAAAGGCGCATACAAAGATGAATTCGGTGTGCTTTATATTCACCCTTCTGAAGTTAAAAAGGAACCTATTCTCCCAAAAAGCAATTACAATAAATTGAAAAAAGTATACCACCAAAGTAATAAACGAGCTAAATTCCCAGAGTACCCTAAGAATTCTAAATTAACCAAAAAACTATCTGAACTATTCAAAGAATTTAATATCGAACCTTATCACCAATCTTCAAATTCTTTAACTTCTGAATCTAAGATTCCGTGAAGTTTACAATCCCTTTCAATGAATGATTTGAAATAAACATCGCTAGCAATAGCATCACCAATCATTTCTAGAGATATTGAATTCTTTAACGAAAAATCCATAATAATTTCTATTAAACTTGCTGATTTATTCTTTAGTTTGATTTCTTCGATATAAGATAATACAGCGTTTATTAAATAAGGGTACTGTTCTTGTAAATTTTTTTCATTTAATTCAGTCATGTTTCGATCTCAGTATACTGACATTACCATTAAGTAATGGTTTGATTTTATTATATTCTTCAAATGTTATTGAATACGATTCTGGATAAGTAATTTCCATTCTTGTGCATTTCTTAATATCTTCCTGAAGATTTTCTAATTCTTCATAAAGAGATGTTTTAATTTCATGAAGAGTCACTCGTTCGATTATTTCAATTTCAGTTTCAAATGTTCTATATTTAGGTTCGGCGTACCAATCATCATAAACTAATTGTAAATTTTGATTTAATGCTTCTAGTTGAACTTGTTTCTTAAAGTTCTCCATATCTTTCTTTTTAGTGTTTATTATGAAGATAATGGAATTGTGAATTATTTGTGAAATATATGCAAAGGCATTTACACTTAATCCAGAACGGGATGATATTAATTTATGATTAAAATTGTCCAGGTACTTGAGAATTTTATAAACGGAATCTGAATAAAAATCATCTTTGAATGTATATCCTGAGAACTGTGGCTTTTTAAGAATATTCTTAATCATAAGAAGAATAATTTCTCCAAATCTTTCATAAGAACTAGAATCAACACTTGTAGATTCTGATAATTCCACAATCTTATTCTTTAGTTTATTTTTTAGAACATTTCTTTTTCGGGTATCTTCATATGCTTTACTGGAGATATCAGTATGCCATTTTATGTACTTTTTGATTTTTGCATTAGAATCTGAAGTTCCTATCAGGGCCCTTTGATTTTTAATTCTAATTAGTAACGATTTAAGTTCTAATTCACTTGTGTAATTATGTTTAAGTTTTTTTGGCTCAGAATATTCCATATGATTCCTAGTATGAACATTTCAGTTCATTATAAATAATTTTAATTATTATATAACACTTTAGTTAAAAATACATGAATACACACAATTTTTCTCAATTAACGAACTATATAGCTGGTTCTGATAAATTCAAGCATATACCATTATATCTTACTTCCGTTAATATTCCAGGTATATCGTTTGCTCATCCAGAAATAGGCGGTAAGCATTCGTCGAGACTGAACATAACGGCTGATACATATACATGGAATTCGTTATCATTCGAAGTACTAATTGATGAGAATTTTAAGGTGTACAAAGAATTGATGAAAATCATTAATTCTAATATTAGATTAGATGGAACTTTTAGCGATTTTACATTTGATTTTTGGATCGAAGTTTCTAACAATAAGGGGAATAAGGTTCTAAAAATTGATTTTAGTAATTGCAGAATCACATCAATAGGCGATATAGAACTAAATTCTCAGGATGAAAGTACTGAGCACACATTAACATTTGATGTGATTTATGATTTTTACGAAATAGAAGAAACTAAAACATTTTTGAAAAGATGAATATTAGCTGATTAACCCTTCCATTTGGAATTCAGGACTAATTTAACTCCAAAATTTCCGCGCTCCCTCCAACCAAAATAGAATTTAATTCTACCATAGTAAGAAATGAATGGAAATGGGATTCCTTTGTACCAAAGTACAGCATGTCCCCAACCGCCTTCTTCTCTGAATACATTAACATTACCCTTCCGAATAAAGTCTCGGCCCATAAATCCAAATGGAGGAACATGAAACATTAGATTATGAGCTGGATTTCTGAACCACCATTTAATTCTGATCCAAATTGTATCCCTTTGTTCAGGATTCCAATTTCCATCTCCAATAACTGAATCTTCGTCATTTCCGAAAAGTGCCCACACAATTTTAGAGAACATATTTTTACCTCGTTTTTATAAGAAATTACATCTGATCTAGCTTATTTTTAATAAATGATTTAGCTTCTTCTAAATCAGTACTATTCTCAACTAATGAAATAAGCTCGTCCCTAGATACAATCCAAGGTGCTTCCCTAGGAGAAGATAAAGTAATCTCAATTGGTTTAGAACACATAGACATATTAATAGTATGTTGACCAGTATAGATAACATTCAAACCAACTAGTTTCTTGTCCTCATTATCACTATCAAAAATAGGTTCAGAAGAACCAATAAAAAATTCAATATTCATTCCAACATCCCGTTCCGAACCATCCGGCTGGTCGACTGGTTACATTTTCAACAGTAGAAAGTTCATTTGAGTAACACCATCTGGCATACCAAAAGTTACTATAACTATTGCCTCTACATTCTAATATGGGTACTGAGTGAGTTGATGTTTCAGTAGGTAAAATCATTATTGAGCATATTTGATTAGCGCTAGCTGCGGTAGAACCATTAACCCAACCAGTGTCGCTAGCGAATCCACCGGAGTCCTGATGTACATAGATGCGTGTCCACCAACCGGAACCAGGTACGAACTTAAACCACCCTTGCCCTTGAGCGCCAGCCCAGTCTCTTGATGTAAAATTAAGATAACCTGTATATTCAGTGTTATCCTCTATATTAAATCTTGAAAAAACACGCTGCCACGCACCATTAACTTTAACATAAATGTCACTGCACTTTTTCCAAGTTCCAGCAACATTTACATAAGGTGCTATAACAGTGCGCCATGCACCGGAATGTTTTGCTGATGTATTAAGAATATGCGGCATTAGTATTTATACCAAATATCACCATCTATACCGCCACTAGGGGTCGATGTACTGAATGTTATTGACGCACCTGAACTAATAAGAATATAACTAGAACCACCCCATCTGTATGTCTTATTTGTATCTAAAGCTACATAAATCTTTCCTGATTCTCCTGTACCAGGAAATCCAGCTAAGTTAGTGAATTCAAGAACATCATCAACATATGATGGTAATCTAGCAGCATTAATTACACCAGATGTTATTTTAGATGCATCTAAATTCAGAATAGATGATAATCTACTAGTTAATAATGTCATTATAGTATTTCCTTAGAATAATTCCGTTCTTCAATTTTATTATATTTATACCATTAACAATTGTGAATACTTTAAGCAAAGTGATCATGTATAGTCAAAGGCTTAATAAAATCTGGTAAATAATTTGGATTAATTCCCGCTGGAATCATTGCTGGATCTACAATATCTTCCGCAAGGTCACCATCGCGTAAAGCATGAATACAGGCTGCTACAGTATCATCTTCTAGTGCTGTAAGTGTGTGAATTTTATCTTTCTTAATGTATATTATATGTGGTGCTGTGAATTCCGAAACCACACCGTCAACATCTACTTGTAATCGACCCTTGGCTAGTAATGTAGGATGATCAAATGTATGTTTATGCCCTGGATTAATATCACCAGCTTTTTCAAAAGTCATTAGTTTGATCCAAAGATTACTAATTAAACTTAATTGAGTTTTAGAATTTGCCATTTATTTCTCTTTCTAAGATATTTATTTTGTAACAGGAATAGATGGATATGTAATAATTGGATATAATGAACCATTATTATTATATTTAAAACTAATCATTTCCATCGTTACATTGTCTGGTATATTAGTCATATTTGGAAAACTTGTTTCATTTTCCAGAGCTGGACAAAGTTCTTCTGGTACTAGACGAACGTCATCTATTTTAAAATTAAAGTATAATCGTTGCATTAAAGTTCCTTTTAGGCAAATCCTACAAAAGTAGATGTAAATGAATTTAAATAAATTGCGTCGTAATTTCCACCACTAGTTATACTAGCATACAAGGCAAATGTATTAGTACTTTCTGAAGATACGGTGTGTGTTCCAAGATCGAAAGTTGCTGTGTTTCCTCGTCCCATGTAATGATTTACTATACTACTTATTGTGACACCGTCTTTGCGGAGTTGAAGACCAACATAATCGTCTGTATAACTATAAATAGTTACACTAAAACTAAAATTCATCCCTTTTGAAAATGGATTACCTATAGATACATTAGTATTGCCATCATTAACGTAGTAATAACCACCAGTACCGTCTGAATGAGAGGAAAACAAAACGTTGTGATAAGCACCACGATAATAATATACACCACCGTCATTTGACCAAATCAATTTCCCATTTCCTATAGATTTAGTTGTTCCGGGTACTAACATTCCACCAGATGCAAATTGATAAAATTCCGAATTAGTATAATATGGTGAGTTAACATCAGTAGACCCCAGAACTGGGAAACCAGATAAACTTAGTATTTTCCACTCGGTACCCGTGGAATAAAGGACAATGGTATTTCCAACTGATATAACAACACCAATAGCAGTATTAATTGCGGGTGTTGGTAAGATTGTTATTGTTTTACCAGAGCAAAGAATCGTTACTATAAACCCATTAGATAAACTATTAGCATTTGGTAGTGTTAAGGTCATTGTACTAGTTGTTGGAGAGCAATCAATTAATGAACCTCGATCTGATTCAACTATGTCATAATTAGATGTTTTAACCTGATATTTTGTATACGGTCCAATTTTACCTACAGCTTCTTCAAGATCGGATAATATTCTGCTTTTACCCATTATTTAGCTCCTTCCAGTACAGACATTGCTGCTTTAATGGCTTCAGGTGTGGTTGCCGAATCAATCGCAGTCTGCATTGATGCGTATTTGTCCCGGATGGCTTGACGCGCGGTTTCAGCCGCCGCTGCCATTGATGGGATCGTAGCCTGAATATCAAAAGGCTTGAACTCCTCGGCCCGAGCAGCACGCCTTGCGTTGTGTGCAATGGCTTTTGCTTTGTCAATGTTGATCGTAATCATGCCGTTACCTCGAACTCGTTGGATTCTGCACCAATTCCATCGGTGAGAATTGCATTATCAATTTCCCAAGCATCCCGAAACGTCCAATCTGATGGAATGTCTGCTGCATTGACAATTTTGTAAGGCTTCCCGTAAGGGACATCCTTCTTTGCTATTTCTTCAATTGTTCTGACCAATAAACAGTCTGGCGCTGGGACAATAATGGCTACGGCACCTTCGTCTGTTTTGTAAATTATTACTTGACTCATGTTTCACCTATAAACGGAAAGATTAATGTTTTCTGCACTATAAAGGGATGCATATGAAACACAGATACATTTGATAGAAGTTGTTGTCCTACTTTCCTGTGAAATGCCTCTATTTCCATATGAGTCATACGTCACCGATAAAGGATTCAAAGCCGAATCGTACACACTACCGAATCCTGCCGACCCGCTAATAGAATATGAAGTGTCTGGCATCGCGGTTGCCATGTTTAATCTGTAAACACCACCTGCGAGATAAGTGATGCTCGACACGTTTCCGCTTGCTCTTATGTTTGCATTATTACCATCGAAATTCACCCAAGCACGGCATGCATAAACTGGAGCAGATCCAGTTGCATTAAATGCTTCACGAATACCGAGAGGATCAACTGCTTTATTTTCAATCGTTCCAGCCACATTTTCAGCAGAAGATGAGAAGGTTACAGCCGCGGGAATTAAAGCTACTGTTTCAGCTTTCGTATAAACCTCAGCTTTTGTATATGTATTCTCAATATAGAAAGTAGTGAATGTAATTACTTGCAATTCTGAATTTACAGTTGCTGGAACATTTAAAACAAAACTATTCCCAGTTGTAGCTGTATAATCATCACCTGGTCGCAATATAACTCCGTTCAAAGAAGCAATTATTGCTCCAGGAATATAACTAAATGCTGCATTATTTGCATCATTACCAGAGAATGTAGTCTGACCTGCTGTTGCTACGAACTCAAATGTTTTAATTGAACTGCCAGTAACACCAGCTTGTGCATATGCTTGCCATGTAGTTCCATCATAGGTAAACTGGACAGTTACACCTCCGATATTCATGATCATATCTTCGGCAACACTACAGATAGTAGAACCATTTCTACTAACGGTAAGGTTATTATTTACCCAATTACCACCATCGGCAATAACTACAGTATCACCAAGTACCGGTGTAGCAGGAAGTGTAATAGTGAAAGCACCGCCAGTAGTATCAGCAATAATTTTTTGGTTCTTAACAGCTGTATAGTTTGCTGTTTTGCGAACATATGTAATATCATCAACAGAACTTGAATGGATCTCTACATAACCAGAACCTTTCCATCTGTATATATTGTTTGTATCTAATGCTACATAAATCTTGCCTGATTCTCCCGTTCCAGGAAATCCAGCTAAGTTAGCAAATTCAAGAATATCTTTAACATATGATGGTAATCTAGCAGCATCAATTACACCAGATACAATCTTAGATGCATCAATATTGGTTGATGGTAATCTAGCAGCATCAATTACACCAGATACAATCTTAGATGCATCAATTGAACTTGTACTGATAGATATATAACTAGAACCACTCCATCTGTATGTATTATTTGTATCTAATGCTACATAAATCTTTCCAGACTCTCCTGTTCCAGGAAATCCAGCTAAGTTAGCATATTCAAGAACATCATCAACATATGATGGTAATCTAGCAGCATCAATTACACCAGATACAATCTTAGATGCATCTAAACTTAAATTAGGTTCTTTAGTAAATGAAACTGTGCCATTATTCAATGTCATAGCTGCATTGAATTGGTCAGCAAACGTATTATAAATTCCGGCTATCTGTTTAATTGGTCTGTTCAGAACAACATCTTCTGCCCATTCACCATTTGAATACCAGTCGACATTTGTTTCTGGAAGTTGATTTATATTAATTTTTTCCATAATATGTTATCTAATATATTCAACAAAAGTTAATCAGAAAATTATTGACCAGACAATTTCAAATTTAACTGTATTTTCTTTAACTCTAGCTGGGAATGTTTTCATGCTAAAAATATCGTCACCACAATAAAGAGCAGCTTCTGTAAATGCTAAAGGAACTCCAATAGATGAACTATTAGCATTTTGAGATTCAATAGTAATAGTATATGTGACTGTTCTTTCCGAAACAACTCGTCTAACGGTATTTCCGGTTTGAATAGAACCTGTTGTTCCAGCTTCCGTTAAAATACCGCTAACAGGAATAGTAATATCATCTGCACCGTATGGGTCGAATGATAATTTATAGAATGTACTATTAGCTGTTTCTGAAAATAATTTTGATAATGTTGAATCAAACCCATCAGAACCAACCTGTTTTGGAGTTAATATATTTGTTACATGTCCTTGTGTTCCTAGAACAAATGTATCAATTGGTCTGCCTTGATTTGTACTTGCCGATGTGATCCCACCGATTAACTGAGCCATATTATTTCTGGCTTTATCCATGATAAGATTTTTTTCTTCATATTCTTCTACAGAACCATCCGCGTGGAAAGCCTTAAATGAGAATTTTCCAAAAAAATCAATTTTATCGTTTAAAATCATTTTATTTCCTTAAAAGTTTTTACTTATTTATAATATTGGAGTGTAAAACCGCACTATCTTCAGTCGTGCGGATGTAAGCGAATACATCATTATTTAGCAATTTATTTTGATATATTTATAAATATAAAATATGAAACAATTTCTTGCTTACAAGTACAGGATTTACCCAACAGAGGAACAGCAAGTTCTTCTGAATAAAACCTTTGGCTGTAAGAGGTATGTGTACAATCATTACCTGAATGAACAACAAGAAAGATACAAGAATAAAGAGAAACATCTTTCTCACTTTGATATTAATAAGGACATAACTAATCTCAAGAAAACAAATAAGTGGTTAAAAGAGGTTGATTCTATTGCATTACAAGCGGCAGCAGAGGATTTATCTGTTGCATATGTTAATTTCTTCAAGTCAATAACTGGTAAAAGGAAAGGATCGAAAATAGAACTACCTAAGTTCAAGAATAAACATTCGAGACAGTGTTATAGAACCAGAAGTGTCAGAGTAAATGAAGATGGAACTTTGTATATACCAAAACTTAAATCAGTTAAAGCAGTTATACATAAACCGATACCTGATAATGCAATAATCAAATCAACAACAATATCAAAAAATTCAGATGGAAGGTATTATGCTTCTATCTTAGTAGAAACAGAAGTACAATTACAGCCAATGACTGGAAAGGAAATTGGTTGCGATTTAGGTCTTAATGATCTCTTGATCACAAGTAATGGACTAAAATTCAAGAGTCCAAATAAACTAGAAAACATCGTGAAAACCAAGCGATTGTTGAAAATTAAACAAAAGCAGTTCGCAAGAACTATCAAAAGCAGTAAAAACCACGAAGCTCTTCGCCTACAAGTAGCACATCTCTACTCAAAAATCACAAGACAGAGGAATGAGTACTATCATTTAATCAGCAGGTACTTAGTTGATAACTATGATTCTATTTATCTTGAGGATTTAGCAGTTAAGAACATGTTACAGAACAGGAAATTGAGTAGAGTCATACATGAAACAGCATGGTCTACATTAATAGAAATGATTGCATATAAAGCAGGTTCTGCTGGCAAAGTATTCCATCAAATCAATCGGTTCTATCCGAGTTCAAAAATATGTTCAGGATGTGGTCACACACTTCAGAAACTTGATCTTGGAATAAGAACATGGGTTTGTCCTAACTGTGGTGAAATACATGATCGAGATCACAATGCTGCAAAGAATGTGCTCAAGGTTGGTCAAAATGACTGTTATGGAGAAAGAATAAAGTCACATGCAATAGGTGACTTGGAATTAATGATTCCAATGGCTTTACAGAAAATGACTAGTAAAATCGAGAGATCTGGTATATACTTGCCAGTTAGTCATGGGAGTGAGCAAGCTACACAATCTTTGGTTGTGTAGTAGTTGACATTTGACCCCATGCAGAATAATTATTATCCTGAAGAAGAACATTATTTCTGTAAACACCAAAACCAAAATAAGATTCTAATGGCTCGTTTCCAGATATATCAAAATTGCTTACGATTAATTCATCTGATATAATATCTTCAAAATAGTATTCAGATTCGTTATTTACAGTTTTACATAAAAATGGTTCTGATGTAACTGTATATTCATCAGATTCGCTATTTACAGTTCTGAATGAATATGATTCTATTAATTCACTATCAGATATATTAAAGTTACCTATATATATTTCACTAGATATATCAGATGCAAAATACTCGTCAGATTCAAAAGAACTTATTTTATTATTAAATATTTCAGGCAAATAGCCTTCTAAAATGAACTCATTTATCTTAGCGTTCCGACCTAAAGTATTATGTCTATAAAAATCTTTTGAATCATAACTATTTGAAAAAGTTATCAAAGAATCATTTAATTCTTCATTTTCATCTATATAAGTGAGAACACTTTTTTGTTCTATTTCATCTGTAGTAAAGAATTGTAAATTAACTGATTCGTAATTGACTTCAGTTTCAATATAGAATTCTGGAGAAGTTAATCCAGCTATATATTTTTGATTATCATATATTGAATCAAAAGAATATCCTATTCTGAATTTATTAACCCGTTTATTCTTACCTATTGGTACTCTTTTTATTTTCTTAAATCTTTCTGAATAACATATGAACCAATCACCTATGAATTCAAATATACCGGACCCAATTTCATTCAAACAGTTAGTTCTTAAATCTACTAAATTACCATTGAAATCGATGAATTCATCTTTATTTCCTACAATCTCATAAAGAATACCAGTTCCAGTTAAATCTATAGAATGTGTTTCATTAGAATATTCTTTAGCGAAGTACTCAGCGTTATGGGTATTCTGCTCGTTGTACTGTTCAACTGTTATGTTCTGATTATTAACTCTTAATGATTCTACAGTATCTGTATAATGAATTGGTTCAGTACCCAATAAATTACCAAAATTATCGAAAACCTGAACGTTTTTCTTGTACTTACCAAGAAGTATTTTTATATCAGCTAAGCTTGATGGTGAATAATAATTCTCTTGTCTAGATCCAGAAATAGAACCATCTTCATTTCTAAGATAATTCATCCCTGTTTCATATCCTGATGAATTAGAATTGAATGAACTTAATCTTGGAACAGAATCACCAAATGTTCTATAATCTTTGAATGCTGTGTTTTCAATTAATGACGATCTGAATGTAAAATTGTACTCAAAATAAATTGAACATTGATCTTCGAAAGCCTCAATAATAGTATCAGTACCATTATTTACCGATTGTTTGTAATAGACCTTAGTTTGACCAGTATTAGTTGTTACTTGTTCAAGATATGTACAATTAAGATTACCTATTTCTGTACCATCTTTAAAATATATTCTCTTTTTTCTATTTTTTCCCTCGTAAATCGATTCTATAGAATGTACTGTTCGCAGATTTCCATTTGAGTCATATAAAAAATCTCTTGAATATGTGCTTCCAGTACCCTTAAGACATCTTATTTCTAAAATAGATGTATCATAAATGAAACTTGATTCAGGATAAAAATCCTCGAGTAATAATCTAATTATTCTTTCATATGTGAATGTAAAACCTAATGGATGAGCTAATGGTCTAACTATGTTCTCATAAAATAGTTCATTCATAGAACCTTTAATTTTGAAGTTAAATGGCTCTTTTTCTATTAGTGTGAATGGATAAGGTGAAACTTCATTTGTTTCAATTAAAGAAAGTACTAATTCATATATGTACTCTATGGCGCTAGTTGTGCCTTTATTTTCCTTGAATGATTTTATTGAAAGGAAGTGCTCTTCATTAATATAAGAAACAAAATCAGCTAGTATATTTTTCTTATAGTACTCTGTACCGTAAAAGGCGTTTGTTTTTTCTATTAATTCATCTATAGATTGATTGAATTGAATCTGTTTGAAAACGGTGTACAGATCATCAAGATATATTTTGATTAATTCTTCTTTTATTCTTGTATTTTCAAATGCATTTCTAATATCGATACTTTCTTTAGAAAGTTCTTCAAGAATTTCTATAAAAATATCCATTTGATCCCTAACAACAGGGATGTTTTTGATATTATCAGGCGTTATTGCACTGAAAATTTCTTTGATATTATTTTGCATTCTTCAGTTAACTTAGTTAAAACTAACTTGTTTAAGTCTAGGAATAGTATTTCTTGTGAACGGAATATTCTTAGATGGATAATTCACATTTAATTTTAAACCACTAGTTGATTCATCTATTGACCCATTTAGACCCTTAATGCTGAATACAAATGGAGGAATTCCAGTTGTATAACCACTCGTATAACTCTTTACCGATGTATCTCCAGTTATAACAAATAGCGTTATTTCTATATCTTGATAGTTCTTATTGAATATCTTATAAGAACCAATTATCATATCATCAGATGCGCTAACACCAGAATTTCCGGTTATTTTTATATCAAAAGACGTTATTCCTTCAGAAGCATCAAAAGTACTCGTTGTTTTATCCGTATAGATTTTTTTAGCTCCGACGACATTCGGTGTATCTATATCTGGCATATTCCCAGTTATGATTGTTCCATCAGAATTAAATAATCCTTCGAATGGAATTCCTAAATGTATTTTAGCAGATGAAAATGTTTGATTATTTAATGTTTCGGTATTGATGTGTTTTTCTAAAAGAATAATAGATGTTTTCAAATCCAAATCAACACCAATGTTATCGGTTAGCTTTGAGTCGATTCTTTTTATTAAATTAGACTGGAAGTATTCAAAATTAAAAGATTCAACCATTTTTGATGAATCAGTATCTGTACTAAAATAATTATCTATAACATTAAATACATTCTGATGTATAACTGCTTTTGATACATTAATATTGTACCTTGATATTTTTACATCATATTCAAAATCAAAATAAACTGGGTGTCTATGTAAGTATTTTAATGTTGGAATTCTATATTGTTCTAAATCTAAATATAATTTAGATATTTCTTCGTCTTTTATGAAGAACTTATTTAGTGAAACATCATATATATTCTGAAGTTTCCATGAACTAGAAGGTAATGTGAAATTTACGAATTCTCTTGGGGCTGAAGTTGGAGTAAAAGAAAACCAAATATTCCCTGGTATTCTAGGAAATTCTCTATTGCCATCCCAAACTTCAGTTTTATTTACAGAAAGATTTCTATTAGCAAATGCAATATAATCAGATTTTGTAACAACTCTATTAGCTGAGTTATGATACATTACCGCGTTAGTTTTTATGTTCTCTATATTTTCTTCTTCTGTTCCAGAAATTAATAATTCATATCCAAGAACAATACCATCAGTCATTGATACCAAATCTGAAGTTATAGCACCTAATGAACCATTGCTCCTGAGAATGTTCATTTGAACAATTGAGCCAGAACGAATTTCCTTTCCGACATCACCAAGTTTAAAATGAACTCTAGGAGTACCATATGATATATTATCAAGTCTAATATATTCTTTATTAGTTACCGTATCGGAATCAATCATGAACTGTTTTGTTCTAGTCCATTTTTCCTGCTCAAAGAACGTTCCATTTTCATCGTAATATGTTAAAAATAATTCTATACCATAAGTATCTTCAACATTGGTAAATGGAATATCTACATAATTCTGATTTTTCCATGTTTTAGTTCTATAATCGTATATTTGTTCTATCAAAATTGAAAGAACATCAGGCTCGTCGACGAACTTATGAAGTTCACCCTCAACTACTACTATATCGACATCTTTATATCCTGGAACATTATTAGAAATTGGGGGAACAACAATATTGTTAATTGTATTATCTAGATACCAATATGTGTAATTTCCTGAAAAGAACGGTGTATATTTATCAATCTTTTTAGTTATTTGAGCATCTGTTCCATTAAAGAATCTTATTCTTACCTTGTATTGAAACGATTGTGTGTGAACAATTTCATAACCAAGAATTCTTGCATCTTGAAGAACATTATTTCTCTTTCTTGCTAATGATAGAAGTGTTTCATTGATATTAACGGCTGTATTAGCATTAAGCATGCTAACTAAATAAGACATGGCTGTAACCAATTGCATGGTATTTGAGCCTTCTTGAATGTCATAGCCTTTAGCAACGAATTTGTTAGAAATATTACTATAAATTTCGTTGAAATTGAATGGAATTGTTTCTTTAATCATTTATGTTGTTCAATTATGTTAAACTAAGAGAAACAGTAGATGTTTCATATTCTGATATATCTTTATATGAAAATGTTATAGAAACTATAAGTTTATTAAATGCTTCTTCTTTTTTCAGTTCTATATCTTGAATATCTATTCTATCTTCGAATTTATTTAAAGCTTCAAAAACGAAGTTTTTAGCTATTGTTTCAGTTAAAGAATCTAATGGGGCAAAAACTATTTTATAAAGATTACTTCCAAATTCTGGTTTTCCTGGTAGCGAACCAATCGGTGTTAATAAAATGTTCTTAATGCTATTTTTAATTGCGTCGACACTTTTGACAATACCAGTGTTAGAATTCAAATCTTTATACATTTGTGCAATTTCCTAATTTATTCGTCGATTGCTATATAATTAAAGATCATGTAATTTGCTCACTTCCATTAACAATTGTTTAACATTTATTATTTATATTTGATTGAAAGCCACATGATTCTTTAGATATTTAAAAGTTCACATTTCAAAACTTAGTTATCCTCCAGCGAAAACATTTTCTGAACCTGTTGCAACTTCCGAACCGCAATCTACTGGATCACCTACTCTACCACATGGTAAACCATTGATAAAAACTGTTCCTGAGCCACCAGCTAATTCTCCACCATGACACGCTGGACCGCAGCAATGAGATTCCCAAGCATCACCAAGTCTATGAACTGGGATACCATTAACGAAAACATTTTCTGACGCTGTTACACTAGCTCTTGAACCAAAGCATCCATGGCCTGTACATACATCTCCAAGTCTAGTTATTGCTGGCATTTTTATTTACTCAATGATGGTAAAAGACTTGTTGGCTTTTCAAAACACGGGGATGCTGTTGCCGTAGCAAGCTTGGCCAAATTAGATATTGATGGTTTTGTAATCGAACCAGTGGGTTTAGATGTTCCACTTGTAACTGGACTTGGCATAAATTTAGATAATCCTGATAAACCTCCTGAACTTGATAGCATTGATAGTCCTGCAGCTCCTGCGGCTTCTCCAGTTCCTCCAGATCCAGTACTAGGCTTATAATCCCAAAATGTGTCAGACAGAATATTTTTTGAAGTAACTGAAAGATCTGGTGAACTCTTAGAATATGATTCTGTATTTACACCACCACTCGACTGATCAGAATTCCCCATAAGTGAATTGAATGATTTATCAGAATCACCTTTAACGCTATTTAATTTTGACACCCAAGATTTTACTAATAAACTATTACTTGCATTGGCTGAGCTTGTACCTGAGCTTGTACCTGAGCTTGTACCTGAGCTTGTACCTGAATCTGAATATCCCATAAGTGAATTAAATGATTTATCAGAATCACCTTTAACATTAGGAAATTTTGATGTCCAAGAAGATATTAATGGATTAACAGAATTATTTGTGCTAACGGAGTTTGAATTCGTACTTGTGTCTGAATAACCCATAAGAGAATTGAACGATTTATCAGAATCACCTTTAACATTAGGAAATTTTGACTTAAAAGATGAAAATAATGAACTATTATTTGTGCTAACTGAACTTGAGTTAGAAGTATAATCTGCATTTGTGTTACCGGTGAAAAAATCGAATGATTTATTCGAGTCACCTTTAACACTAGTTGGCTTTGATGAAATAAGTGATGTTAAACTATTCATCAAAAAATTTCCACTAGAATTAGACATTTTTGATAAACTAGAATTATCTTTTAATATTTCCAATCCAGTTTTATCAGATTTCCCAGGAGCATTGTAGTCCCAAAAATTATCTGACAATATATTTGGTGGTTCTGTTACTGTTGTTCCAGTAGAACCTGTTGTTCCAGTAGAACCTGTTGTTCCAGTAGAACCTGTTGTTCCAGTAGAACCTGTTGTTCCAGTAGAACCTGTTGTTCCAGTAGAACCTGTTGTTCCAGTAGAACCTGTTGTTCCAGTAGAACTAGGCAAGGTAGAAATACCGGGGATATTTACCTTGTTAGAAATCATCATATCTTTTTTGATATTATTTAATGCTACTGTAGGATTTGTACCATTAGAAACAGAATCTTTATAAATATTTAAAGATTTAAGCAAATCTGCTTGTTTATCTGGTGAAGATAATGATACAGCTGATGAACATGGAGATGAACCAATAAGTTTAGTTAAAGAATCCATGGTTAATGGCGCTGAACCAATTGGACCTGTACAATTCTTTTTTACAGCATCGAGAACAGAATCGAGAATTCTCTGTTTTCCGCTAGTTTCTTTAACATTGCCCATATATTTTTGGACAGCTGAATCATAATTTAATAATCCACTAACAGAATCTGTTATACTTTTATCCAGTAATCCAAGTGAAGATAGGTTCTTAAATATTTCTTTTGGATCTCCTGCATTAGGTATTCCATTTGTTTTTTCAAGCACTTTCATAGAATCACAAGGATTTGAAAATGCACTTTTCATAGAACTTGTTTTGGATACTAATTTATCCTTATTTGAAAGCATTTCATCGTAAGATTTAAATTCTGAACTTAGTGATGGCATTGTGACTGGTGCTTTTAATTTGATCAGAGTCGCATCAATTTCTTTAACCATATCATCAATTTCTTGAAATCGTGGATTTGTTGGATCCAAAGCTACCTGCTCATCCATCAGAGAACTTTTTTGAGATTCAAGCATTGAAGCAATCATTTTGATTCCTTAGTTCATTAATTCATTAGTTCAAGAATATATTTGGTGCTGTAACGGTATAATCTCCTACAGATTCCGTTAATTGAGTTCCACCTGTTTTTATATTTAAATTCTTACCAATATTCCAATTAACATTATTTTCGATATCGAAATTGAGATCTTTCACTCCCCTGAACCAAAAATTACCATCTTTATCAATATAAAGAAATGATCCAGTTTTATGAGAAATTTTTATTCGCTCACCACCAGGTGTGTCTTCTAATTCTATTAAATGACCAGATTCTGTCTCAAGAATAATATTAGTTCTATAATTAGTATCCATTTTCGGATGCATATCAGAACGATTTGATCTTGATTTTATTTCGCCAGGTGATGTTCCATTATCCTTGAGCGGCTCAGTTTTTCGAGAATCGTGTGGATAAACTCCACTAGGATCAAAAAATCCTTCACCAGATGCAGCTTTACCGGAAGAACTTGTAGAATTAACACCAGTAATTGTTCCCATAACAATTGGTTTATTTGGATCATTATTTTCTAATATAACCCAAACCCAAGTACCCTGTCTTAGAACATGAGATAATCCAACACCGCCGACTAAACCGAAAGAACCCATGACTTCTGCCCATGGAAGATCAACTGTTCTTACAAATTCAAATTTTTCGCTTGAATTTTCATTATTTGATGTATGAAGACCATAAATTCTTACTCTAACTCTACCAATCTGTAATGGATCGTTATTATCCTCTACAACGCCTCTGAATAGAATAAATGGTGTTGTATTATTCGGCGAGTACCGTTCTAAATTAAGTTCATTAATTTCTTTTGATTCTTTTGTTTCCATTTAGATCTTCTTAGTCATGTCAGCTCTATGCAGATATATTTTTTGAACGAATGAATCGCCAAGTATTTTATCTATAATAGTATTGCATATGTATTTACCGTTGTTAATCATATTTCCCTTTATTTCTGACTCTGAATTACCTATATTTCCTTTAAGTACCAATTCATATATTTGATTGATATCATTTTTTACGAATCCATTAACTGCCATTTCCAATTCTGATTGTTTCAGAAATGAATTCTTTAAAATTTGTCTATGTAAACTAAAATCCAAATAAGGTTGGGTTATTGTTCGTTTACCAATATGAGCACCAACTGATGCAGTTTGAAGATTGAATTCATCATCATTCATGTATAAACTAGAATTACTATTATCAGAATAACTTTTAACGCTTTTCGTACTAGGATCATAAGAAATTGATTTCGTTGTATGCACGATATTATTTCTGTTCATAAAAGTTGTTCGTAAGGCTAAAATTCTATTTTTATAATGCTGATTATTAGTTTCATTAATATATGGTTTACCTGGATCGTTTAAAACTAAAGAACTAGGTATTAATTCACTCATATGTTTTAGAACTATCGCCTGTTTATTCTGATAGAAATTGAATCCTCTTTTGAATAATTCATCTATAAAAAAATTTAAATTATTGATATGACTTGGTACTACAAACGATTTTGAACTTTTCAAAGTACTAAAATCCATTTTAAAAGAACTCAGGTTAAGTTCAGAAATGTAACTATTCAAGGCAGAAACAATATCTATACTAAAACTTTTTGATAAAAAACTATGCTCAAGAACATATGAAAAGGCATCCTGTAATTCTATGGTGAATGTTTTCTTGAACTTTTCGTCGTAAATTTCTCTAACTGATGTAACTACAAAAACCTTTTTCACATATTCGTCGTACATGTCCATATAAAAAACACTAACAACAACGTCTCTCCATGAGATCTGAAGATTCAAATCGTAAAAATCGTTAAGAACTAATTTACCAAGAACAATCGGTGATCTATTCGTATATATGATATCTAATGAGATAATTACTTCTTTGATTAAATCTATATCACCTATCTTCACGCTGTAATTTTTTAGTTTATTTACAGCATTAAAAATATTATTACTCATAGATAGGAAAGTTCCTTAGCTAATTTTATGAAATCGCTCATTCTAGTTGGTTTTATTACTCTAATAAATCTATAAGTTTCATTCAAATCTTCATTTTCTTTGATAAAATTTTCATTTAGCGAATTAATTATTCTATCTGAAGATAATGGAGCATTACTATAAACGTAATATACGTAATTATCAACAAATTTTTTAGTTGAATAACTTAATGTATCATAACTATAAGGCATGTGAAATAATGGATCTCGCTGATTTATCATTAAGAGAACATCCCAATAATCTTCAGAACCATATAGTTCATATGAAATCCGTTCTAACTTATCTCCGTCATTTATTCTATATATTTCTGTTAAATCTTCGTATAATGCGTAGAATTCGTTAAGATTTATATTCTTACTGAAATAGTCCGAAACTATAAATTCATTTAACTCTTCAAAATCATATTTAAGTACTGTATTCTTCATAATTAGTAAAACTCAGATGTTACTGTCATACGTTCAGCAAATGTCATTGATAATGAGATATATTTCGGCATACCGTCGTCAAACATTTGCATTGAATTATCTACGCTGTAATTAACTGATAATTCTTTACACACAACATGAGTCATGTTAATGACGTTATTTATATGCTCGTTAGAAAAGTCAATATCAAATATGTACGGTGATAATAAAGATAATCCATTTATTGTTGACGTTGGAAGCGAATATTTTTTAAGTTTATAAATTATAGTTCTAATTGATTCTGCTTCTTCAGCATTGTTTGGAATAAGATCCCACGATAATGTAAATTCTCTAGGCATCGTTCCTTTATAATCCTGAAAATAACCAGGGTTAATTAATGGTTTTCTCATTCCAGAATCATTTGCATATGACGCTATCGCTTTATTGGTAGAAACTCCAAGAGCAATTTCTGTATCTGCTAACCCACCTAAAGTTGTACCTATAATACCGGAAGTTGTTTCCCAGTCATGACTTTGAGTTTCTGAAAGCTCATTCGGTAAAGGCAATGCTACGCCCCAAACTGTTTTAGTATTATTCAATGCTAGAATACTTTTTTTAGCATCTTTCTTTTTTGTTATAGCCTTTTCTTTTCCAAGTGTCGTTATTATATCTTTAACGTCGTTATAAGCTTCTGAAGCTTTATTTTTTAGTGTATCAATGCCTGCTTTGAAATCATTAACTTCTTTAACAATTATTTTAACGAATCTGAAGTTCGGGTTTTTAGGATTCGTTATAGCAATACCCTTTGGATATTCATTAGTTAAATTGTTATCTTTTGACGACATATTTCATTCCAAATCTATGAAAAATCATTAAATACAGATAATGGTGAAACATTATCGGGTTTAGCTCCAGCTATACTATTTATATTAACATTTGTATTTTGATTTGAAGAATTCACAGTACCAGATGATTTGTCATATTTTTTTGTATTTGAAAGAGTTCTGTCGTATGTATTCTCAAGATTCTTATTCTTTTTATCTTTTGATATTGTCTTTTTAGTTGCCTTTTCTGGTTTTTTATTTTCATTCTTTAATTTAGAAATCTCAGATTCTTTTTGATTTATGAACTTTTGAATATTCTCCATTTTTGCTATATCTTTTTGTTTCTCAGCTTTTCTGTATTCTGATTTTAAATTTTCAATAGCAAGTTCTAAACCTTTTATTTTTTCTTCATTCTGCTTTGCTTTTAGTTCTTCATTTGATATGACATCTGGAATTTCGTTTTCTGCTTTAGTTGGAACTACTGCTTTAGGATCTTTTACGTTACCTAATTTGTTTTTAGCTTCATCCACTGAACTTATTTTTTCTTTTGGAGCTTCTTTGATATTTTTACTTGAATCATTTATTATTTCTTTACGATTAACGCCAAATGGTTCAATATGCCATAATTCTCCAGGAACAGGTCTTGTAAAATAATACTTTTTGAATAATCCAGATTTTTCGGCATTCTCAGAATTAGTACTATTCATATCTATGGCTAAACCATAATTATGCATAGATTTACCTGGGGTTGCTGCTAGATTACCTTTCTTAGCTTTAAGTTCAGCTTGTTCAGCCATTGATCTATAAGCTGAATTGATCTGTATTTTTGTTCCATACAAATCGATATATTCTGCAGCCATAGATTTAAGATTACTTAATAGAACAGGATTAAGACCATCAAAATCTGATTCTTTTACCTTATTAAGTGAAAATAATTCTCTTATTTTGTAATCGTCAGGATTAACTGTGCCTCTAACATCGACGAGTTTACCTTTACCAGATGAATCTTTTACCTTTTTCTTCTGGAACATACCGTGTTTCATTGTATAAGATACTTTTTTGGGTTCGTACTCGTTCTTATTTTCTTTATTTGGTGATTCTTTTTCTATTGGGGCATATATAGTGTCGGTTTTTACCGTTTCATTTGATTTTTTAGTATAGAATTCATTCTCAGGGTCATCACCCTTGATATATTTAAGAATAGAACTTATATATGATTTTGTTTCGGTTGGTAATTGTTCCATTCCTTTCTTATCTACATTGCCAGGGCCCCAGTTATATGCTGCTAGTGCTTTTGGTATATCACCTTTGTACTTATTCAATAGCCACGCCATAAATCTAGCGCCACCATCGACGTTCTGTACAGGATCCCAAGGATTTTTAACGCCTAACCATTTAGCAGTATCGGGCATTAATTGCATCAATCCCATAGCACCCTTAGATGAAACAGCGTGAACATTAAATCCACTTTCGGCTCTTATTTGAGATTTTAAAAGATTTTCATCTAGATCATAACGATCCGCAGTTTCTGTTATGATTTTACTAATTTTTACTTCTTTTTTGCCTTTAATTTCATGGTATTTTGACTCAGTTGAACTTTTACGCTCACTTGATCCATCATTTAATGATCCAGAATAATGAACGCCAGTATCTTCTGAACTCATCCATTTCATTATTTTCTCAGCAGCATTTTCTTTACTAATAATTCCAAATGTAAAATCATCAACGACATATGCTGCTGCTGAAATGAGTTTATCAGATTCTGTTAATTCAGAATCCTTTTTATTTAACAATTCACCCGCATTTTCATATCCATCAACAGCAGAATATATGGCAGCACCAGCAGTAATTGCCGTGCCAATTATTGGTATAGGTTTAGCAAATTTTGTTAATTTACCTAGTATTGATGCCCCTTTGGATGCCGTTAACTTGTTCGGTACTTTAGGTTCTTGTTTAGGAACTTTTTTGGGGCCTTCATCTCGTTTAAAGAAATCAATTATACTATCAACGCCAGGAATTTTTCTAAGAATTTCAATTACTTTTGTAAGACCTTTTTCAAGCATTTCTACCGTTGATTTTAATACTTTAGAACTTGCATCAAATGCCTTTGCGAATGCTTCTTTGAATGCCTTACCGAACTTAGTATTGAATAATTTATCAAAAGATTCTTTTAGAACTTTTGAAACGAATTCTCTAATCTGTTTCGATCCTTTTTCTAATAATCCCTTTATAAACGCATAGATATCTTTAGATTTAGTTAATAGATAAGTTAAAAGGGTACCACCAGCTAAATATTTGAGTATATTAGTAAATGGCAGAATTTTTTTCAGTGTGTTAAAAATTCCAATTTCTTTCTGAGCTTTCTGAACTTTCTGATCTTTTTCAATTTTGTTAGACCCAAGAACATTTTCTTCCGATTTTTTAGCAAGAACACTAGTAATAGATGTATCTTGCTCATCAATCATATTTTCAGCTAATTCGTCTAGCTTTTCATAAATTTTTTCATTAACTAATGATAACCGTTTTATTTCGGATGTATTCTTTTCAATTTCTGATGTTTTAAGATCTTCTGATTCTTTAGGTTCAGTCATTAAATCAAGAATATAATCAGCAATATCTAATTCACCTTTTTTAACTAAATAATCGTAGATTTTTTCATTATTTTGTTCGACATCTTCAATATTGTCGGTATCTGGGTTGAATTTTAGTTCTAATGGTTCAGATGATTCATTTTTATATTTTTTTGAACTGTCAGTTTGACCTTTTCCTGAAATTGAAGATAATGCTCTATTGATTTCATTTGTAATGGCATTTTGTTCAATCTGATCGGTTTTTTCTACCTTAAGTTTCTTTGATATTGCATCTGACGATGATTTTATTATTTTCTTTGTTGAGCCTTTATCTCCGGTATTCATCTGAACGGAAGTTCCGATAGCAGCTGAAACAGCCTCTGGGATAGATTCTCTTTCTGATTTTGATTTTGATTTTTTAGATTCTATATTACTGATCATATCCAAAATTTCTTTAGGATTCATATCTAAGAACTTTTTATCAACACCAAAACCAACTATATGTTTTTTTGCTTTATCTACTATTGTATCGTTCGACTGTTCTAATTCTTCTATTATTTCATTAATCTTTTCTCTTTTTTCTCCAAGAGATTTTAATTTTTTTGCCTTTCTGAAAACGAATTTGCTTAAAGCTATACTTTTGATTTTTGAATCAACGCTGCCTAACAAGTTCTCAGCGTCATAAATAACATTTTCTTTTCTAGTTTGTGAAAATGCTAGTTTACTGGCTAATTTCAGTTTCTTTATACCGAAATCTATAGATATGTTAGATTGTGATTCTTGATTCATTGTTTACTCAAATCCTCTTTAGTTTTATTGAATAATCCAATAAAAATATTTCTTTCAAATGGATACATATTATCAATATCAGTTTTAGTATAATGTCCAAAATAAATCAAAAGATTATATGACTTATATAGCGTCATTAAATTATCTTCGCTCATTATTTCAATGATATATTCTGGTGAACTTAAATCGAATATATTCTCTGTTTGACATCTCAAACATTTACAACTTTTTGTGAAATTAAATTGAATTTGATTTTCTGTTACTTTTTTCTTTAATTCTTCATAATCTTGAATATCTAAATCATCTAGTTCTTCTTGAGAATATTCAACGAATTTAATAAGATTTTCATCTGTAACATTTTCATTTAATTTTCTTATATAATCATCATTTCTAGAACCATCAATTACAAAATTTGATGCATCAATAATTCCATCGTTTCCCTGACCGCATTCTTTACATTTAAATTTTATATCTATTTCATTTCCTAGTGATATTTCTCTAGCTTTATATAGAATTACTTTCTTTTCGTTTTCGGTTAATCCAGATTCATTAAAATTAATTATCTCAAGAATTCTATCCAAATCTTTTATTCCAAAACTTGAAGATAAAAGAATATCTTTTTCCTGATATGTTCTATATGGTTCTATTTGAAATGTTCTGTCACCAATGGAAAAATCAATTTTCATTCTAACTTGAACCAATCTTCAGGTAAAAATCCAGGAATCTCGTCAAATATATATCTATGAGATTTTCCACAGTTACATGTTATTGTATTTACATCTTTAACTGTAAATCTAGATTTATGATAAATTTCCATAATGTCCGTAAGAACATCTAAATCCAAATCATCAATTTTTTCTTCTAATTCTTTTAATGTAAATGAATCATCACCATTAAAAGATTCAATTCTTAAAAGAAAATCATAATTCTCATCTTTATCCATTAAATCTAAATAAACTTCTTTATTCTTGATTGGTCCTAATTTTATAGATATTCCATGTACGTTAATCTCTTTAAGCTCATCAAATGAATATGTAATAATATCCTTAAGTAATAATTTTTTAGTAAACAAACTCCCGCACCCATCACAATAGAACTCTATGTCGAATTCTTCACCTAATGATTCAGCTCTAATTCTTGTGAGCACATATTTAAATTCTTCATTACTTAGTATAACATCTTCTTCAATACAATCATATACTAAAGTATTCATTAATTTTAATTTATCGACATTTTCTGATTTTAAAGAATTGATAAAGTTCTTTTTATCTTTACCTTTCCACTTTCTAATATGAATTGTTCTATTACCTAATTTTAATTCCATTCTAATTTCTCCAATTATTTCGATATATTTAACTATTGAGCTTAAATTATTGCTTAATGCTGTATGCGTTACATTTAAAACTAACTGTAAATTCTGCTATTTGATTTTCTGTATCGTTACTTAGCGAAAGATTTGATATACCTTCTATAAGAACACCATTGAATGTAAAAAGTTCTTTATCTTCTTCATTTAACCAATCTGCGTCTTTTATGAGTGTTATGCTCATTTTTATATTATCAAAATATGACCCTTTCGTTAATTTATATATTTTTAAGAATTTTCTATATAGAACCATTTGATCCTGGTCCCTAAATGTTATAGTAAATTTGTATAAACTATCTCGGCCGTTGTGTATAACCCATTTATTAGCAACAAATGCTTCTATTGGATCACATGTAAAATCAGGAGATGAAAAAGAAATGATATTCAGATTTATTTTCTCATCTAAAATACCAATTTTTTTAGTTAAAAATTCTGAAAGGTGTATATGAACGGTGAACGTATTGACCATCGACCATTGTCGATTGTAAGCATCTACTATTGCGTCGTGTAATTGATATGCCATTAGTTCTTTCCTTTTTACTATTTATAATAGTTTTTGATATAAAAACAGGGTTCAGTGAACCCTGGTTATTTATGAAAATCTAAAAATCAAATTGCCATCGGCATCTTTATAGATGGATCATAAGAATAATTCAAAAGAATATATTGAGAAACAGATGTCTTTAACAGTTCTTCAAGATTTTTAAAGTTCGGCATCTTTAATGACGGCAGTTGTTTAGGTACCCGTTGAATCTGTTCTTTAATTTGTTCTATATGGTTTAAATAAATGTGACAGTCACCACCTGACCATATAAGTTCACCTACTTCTAAATCAGCAATTTGAGCTAACATGTGAGTCAATAAACTGTAAGATGCTATATTAAAAGGCACACCTAAACCAAAGTCAGCAGATCGTTGATATAAATGAGTACTTAATTTGTTATTAATTACTCTGAACTGTGATAGAACATGGCATGGTGGCAAAGCCATATTTTCTAGTTGAGCTGGATTCCAGGCAGATAGAATAATTCGTCTTGAATCTTTATCATTCTTTAATTGATCTAAAATAATCTCGATTTGATCGATGTAAGCGTCGTTAAAATTTCTCCATTGAGCACCATAAATTGGTCCTAGCATTTTTGATTCGGGTGAATTAGGATATCCAAGATTCTTTCCTTGTGTATCCGCATTATCTGTCCAGATTGTTTTTTTATCTATTAGATTCTCTCTGATATCTTCAAATGTAATTTCAGCTAATCTTCGTTCATCTTCTGAACCCTCTAAGAACCAAAGTAATTCACCAACTACAGCCTTCCAAGCTAATTTTTTAGTTGTTACTGCCGGGAATCCATCGTAGAGATTAAATCTCATTTGCATTCCAAAGACACTTCTAGTGCCTATTCCGGTTCTATCTTGAACATCTGTGCCATTATTAATGATAAATTCAAGAGCATCTAAATATTGTTTCATTTTTTTGATTAAACCTTACTAACTATGTCGATAGCTTCTTGTGTTACAATACCTTCATATAGTAATCTTGATCTATTTGCTAAATGTTCATCAGCAATTAAAGTCTTAGATTGACCATGATAAGGAACTGCGTAACCCTCGGATATTAAAATTGCACATAATGTTCTTATTTCTGATTTTACTGTAAAATCAGCTAAGATTCTTCCGAATTTTCCTTTTTCAAAATTTTTAGATAGAATAGTTACTTCTTTTTCATCCTCGAAGAATTTCTTAACCCGTTCCTTAGATATCATACCAAATAATTTTTCTACCGGATCTGATGATCTAGATTCCGGTGTATCTAATCCATTTAATCTGATCCTCTCATCGTGCAACCAAACACCGAACCCAAGATCAATATCTACATCTACAGTATCACCATCTATAATTCGTTTAACTATACATTTGTATTCGTACATTTATCTTCCTTTATTGAGAATTGTTCTTCTTATCGAATGCTTCTTTACCATAAAATGCTGCAACTATAGCAGCAACTGAAACGAAATATGTTGGAGCAATATTTCCAAGAACAGTTGCTGCATTATCTAATCCGATTAGAGTAGATATAATTACTGCGAATGGATAAAACAACATTCCAAATAATGCAAACCAAGCCATGTTTCGCTGTGCATCTCTAGCTGCATCTTCATCATTGATTAATTTAGTTTTTTCCTCAATGGCTAGATCTCTATCTTTATCTTCAAATTCATTTTCGTCCATTTATTTTTTCCTTTTTACTATTTATTTAATGTGGATAAAGAATTGAAGAATTGAATTAAAAATATTTCACATATTTTTTATTCCCAGAGTCATAAATAATTCTGTACCCATTATCAAGCATATTCTCAATTTCAGTTCTTGATTCATCAAATGAATCTAGAATTCCCCTTAACTTGTGTTTTTGGAACTTTTCCCTCGGGTACAGAATATTCTCATTAACTCTAAAGTAAAAATAATTAGGTGGAGTATCCGCAATGAATTTAAATCCAAGTTTTTCATAAAGATTCCCAGAACTCCATCTGCGATTTGCAAAACTTAGAATGGAATTTGGTGAATAGTTCTTCTTAAAATAGTTCAATAATTTACTTGCCCCACCAACAATGGTGTAATTAATCAGAGATGCTAATCTTGCAATTTCCCATTCATATTTTTCATGCGTTCTAAATGTCATAACTTGAACTAATGCTTCTTCATAGAATAATCCAAGTCTTATATTACTTTTAGATGAACCTTGCATATGATTTTTAGTTAAAAATTCTTTAGATTCTTCTGAAGAAATCAGTCTTACTGTGCATTTTCTTGCATGAATCTTATTAGTTCTTCCTAACTTACTGAGTATCATAGATAACCAAATTTCTTTTTTCGTTCTATCTAAGAATTCATTTTCAAAGATATGAAATAATTCTATATTCTTATCTGCACATTCGTTAGTTTTATTCAAATGGTATGAAGAATCAATATTGAATTTATTAAAATAGCTAATTTTAGAATGACCGAAAGAATGAGATAATAATCCATTGTACTCAATTCCAAAGTTCAAACTTGGAACATATATATCTATTTCATTAGAAATAATATTCCTAGCATTCTCCTTAGCTGGTAAAATTTCGTTTATGTACCTAAAAAGACTTGTTTGCGTTCGGTGTTTCTTTTTTGGATTGCACTTACTGCATTCCGTTCTGGAATATGTTGTACTTTTTGTTATTTCCCACTTGAAATTACATTTTTTACATTCTACTGGTAAAAATCTATTTGAATAAAAAAAATTTTCATCGAAAAGAAAATTAACATTATCAAATCTTGTTCTAAAGGAAGAAAAAGATGTTCTTCTTAGAATGGTGTTTGTGAATTTTTTGAATTCTTCTTTAGAATATTTGCTATAAGTTCGTTTTATTGACTCACTTATTTTATTGTTCTTAGATTTTTTCTCTGCTTCGTTTAAACCAGAATAATAATTCTTAAGTGAAGAACTTAATTTATTTGTGAATGTTTCATCTTTTGATTTATACAGATTTAAGCATTTAACTGAACAGAAAGTTCTGCCGTAAATTGGTATTCCGCATTCCTTGCATTTAGAATCTGATGTTAAAAGATTTAACGATTCTTTTGAAGTATTTATGTTCTTAGATTCAAGATAATCTAATACTCCTATTTTTTGAAGAATACTGTACCAATTAGCTTTGCATTTCTTTTTAGAAAAAATGATTGTATTCTTATAATTATTCGTTCTATTCCAATAGTAATTCAATAGAAGCGTATTGTATTTTCTCGAAACATAATGACTATTATTCAATAAATTGTAATTGAAATCACTACATTTGTATTTTAATAATCTTTTATTCATATGAATTTAACTGGCATAATTAAATGGTATATTTTCTTATTCAATTATAATTCTCAAAAGATTAAAAAAGGCTCACCGAGGTGAGCCTTTGATTCGGACCTAAAGTGTATTAGGCTAGAACGGTGTTTGCAAAGTTAATGCCGAATGAACGAGCATATAGAGCAGCACGATCGTTGCTATTTGCTGAAGAAATACCTGGGATGGTATCTAGAGCATATCTAGTCTTCGCAATTACAGCTGGTTGACCGGAATCAGCATGTGTAACCTTGGTGAAGCTCATTGGAACGTATGGAGCAAAGAAGCCCATAGCATCACGACGGTCAGCACCTTTGTAAAGAACTGTTGCATAATCAGAAGTTGCGTATTGATCAACGATAACCTTAAAGCGACCGTCGAATACGCCAGCAACACCACCAGAAAGTGGCTGAGTTACTGCTGAAGATTGCTCAGCAACCTTGAATGAACCAACTTGTTCGAACATTGTTGCAACCTTTGGTGAGCAAAGAATGATGTTTCCTTGACCACGCTTGGTATCAATACCAATCTGAGCGGCTTCCTTGGATAGACGGATTACTTCGCGTCTGTATTTTTCAATTTCCCAACGACCTGTGCCATCGGTACTAGATTTAGTGAAAGTTGTATCTGGAAGTTGAGTAGCAACGGAATTAACAAAATCAACACATTCGCGATCGATTTCAGCTTGCATCTCATAAGACATCAGAGACATGATTTCCTCATCAGCTAGTAAACCATGCTGAGCCTTAAGGTCTTGATACATTTCAACGGTGTACTGACCCTTTAAGGCGCGTGATTTAGCTTCGACTGTTTTCTTAGCAATGCTGAAGCCAACTTCTTTCATGTCTTTACCGAGTTGTTCAGCAGCAGCTGTTGAATATGTACCGGTATAACCCTTAAGAATAACCTTGAATGCAGCTTCGTTAGTGTATGAACCAACATAGCCTGGTGCAGCACTGTAATCACCGGCAGCTACTAGTGAACGAACTTTACCATTGCTAGCAGTTTCTGAATAAACGGCATTAGCGATAGCTTCATCTGCTTCAACGATAACTAATGAATCAACTGGTTTAGCTGGATTGATTCCATCACCAGTATAACGATTTGTTAATGCATAAATGAAGCCTGTTGGCATTGGCATTGGCTGAACGCCAAGAATTTCATTAGCAATCAATCCTGGATATACGCGGCGAACCATTGGCATAAGGATTGGGGTGAATTGAGCAACATCACCAGATAGTACACCTTCGGCGATTAGTTTAGCATGCTCTTTTTCAGTATTTTCTAGCATAAGCTTCATGGCTGCGGAATCAGAAGCAGACAATGGAGCATATTTAGAACTTTCAAGTAATGCTTGAATGTTTTCCATTTTTTTATTTTCTCCTGTAAGTTATATATTAAATTATCGATTAGACTAAGTGAGCCCAAACAGGTTTCACTTGTCCTTCGGTTAAGTCTGCATCTTTTGATTTTTCATCCTTGACTTCTGCAGAACCCTTGATACTCTCTTTAATCGTTTCTAATTTAGAAACAAATTCTTCATCCTTCGTGAATTGAACTAAATTAGCTAATTTTTCGAATTTTTCGGATTCAATTAAAGATAAATCTTCTTTCATTTCATTAATTAATCCCATTTTAATAAGATTCTTATTTTCTTGGGAAAGATTAATATTCTCTTCAACTAAAGCATCATATTTCTCAATGCTTTCTTCTAATTTCTTCTCTAAAGAAGAACTATTTTTTGCTTCTACAATCTCAGAAATTTTAACACCGGTTGCTATTAGCATGGAATCAAATGCTTCTATGATCATTTCGGCTTTTTCGGACTTGACGGATTCTGTTAATGTCTCTTTTAGATCATTTACGAATTCTTCAACTACTCTCTCCAAATACTTATCTAATGAATCAACCATTTCCTGTTGTTTCACTTTTACATATTCTTCGGCTTTTTCATTCAGAAAATCAATATGTTTTTCAGCTTTTTCATTCAAACTATTGATTTCTTCTTCAATTCTCTCGTCAGCAATAGATGCCGCCTTCATTTCTACTGCCTCGTTGAATTGTGACTCTAATGACTCTTTCAACTCAGGAGTAAAAACTTTTTCATCAAGAGATTCAAAAAGTTTTTGTAAATTCATTTTACTCTCCTATGTTTTTACCTATTTATATTGTTTCGATGAATTAAATGCATTCAAAAGATCAGCAAATCTTGATTTTATTGCTGCATTAACATCTTCTTTATTGAATAGTTCGCATTCTGATTTACAATCAGATTCTGATAATGGAACTATATTTCCAAAATTATCTAATCCAAAAGATAATTCTTCAATTATTCCCTCATTTAACTGATAATTCTCAATTAAACCATTCATTGTTGCACTATAATCACTCGGTGCCGAAACAATATCGTATGTTACTAATTTAAAATTCTCAACTATTCCATTCTTAACAGAACCAACTCCCCGTGAAGATACAGATATTTTGATTCCATTATCTATAAGTGATTTTAATTGATTAGCTTTTGGATTATCTAACAGAATGGCTTCACCGATTACATGTCGATCTTTGATTTGTAATTTTGTTATTTTTGCAACAGCTTCCATCGGATCGACATTTGTTCTTGCTGGATGTTCCCATTCCATCAGTGTATTAATGGAACCAGATGAAAAATTCTCTTGGTATTTTGTTATTTCGGTTTCCCAAAGTTCTCTAGGATAGATTCTTCCGTTTCTATTTTTCTCGCCAATAGTACTGAAGGTGCCTTTAATCATATATTTTTTAGAGGTAACCCCAGTTGATTCATTTATTTCTTCTTTAATAATGAATTCTGGCTGAGAATCAAGATCGTACATTAATCTCATTATTTTTCACCTATCGAATCTATTGAATTTATTTCAGCAAATTTTGATTTTAACTCTTGTATCTCAAGAAGTTCTTTTGAATATTCTTTATATACTTCGTTACTTGCTAATTTATTTTTCAATTCAGATTTAATTGATGTTGAAAATTCAGAATATTTTGAATTTGTAGCTAAATCAATTATATTGTTATCTAACATTTATTTACTCATTTTTATCAACTATTACATGATTAATAATCATGTAGCTTGTTTATTCTTGTAGCGAACTGATATAATACAAGAAATTGTTTCATAATTATTATTTATATTGATCCGAAAATATTTTTACTATTAAGGTTTTCTAGCATTCTTTGCACTTTTGGAACTAGCCATCCTAAATAATTGAGCGGCTGAGTATTTTCCTTTTGTGAATGTTTCAGTTCTTAGTAATGCAATTTCAACTAATCTTTCGGGTGGAATTACAACACCATTAGATGCAAATCTTTTATTTATGTACATTCTTATACACGGAGCATATCCAAATGATTTTAACATCGGCTTCAATTGTGCATAATCAAATTGAAGTTTCTTACCTTTTTGAATATTATTCCTATTGATCTGTATTATATGAAATATCAAATCTAGTCTCATTTTCGGAAGAATCCAATGAAAATTCAGCCCTAAAGTATGTGTACTATTTCGTTTAAAAATCAAAAATAAAGGTGTTCTATCATAGGTAGCTTCTTTATTCTTTGCATCATATAATGTAAATAAAAGATTACCTGGAATCATATCGGTAGACTTTAACTTCTTTTTTTCTTTAAGAAGAGCTGTCACCTTTTGATATGATTGCTCAGGAGTAAGTTCTTTTATTTTTTTTGACATCGTATTCCGAAATCAATAATGATAACAATCTAAATTATTCAACAACCCAATCGGTGAAACTAAATGTTACATCAAATTCCATAGCAGTGTCTTGTTGGTCATCACCGAGTGTGACTTCACCAACCTCTTGAACAAATGCATTATGGAATACATATTTTGCTGTTGATTTACCTTCAGAATTTAATTGCTCAACCGTTAGGTCAGTCATTACAATACCTGGTTCAGTACTATGTACATTATTCTGGAAATCATCAGCAGCTTTCATCCAGGCTATCATAGCCTTACGGATAGCATGATCTTCTGTCTGATAGAAAGTCAAAGTCCATGTGTTAGTATAAGATGTATCACCAGGAATAACTAATTTTCTTCCTTGATTGAATACCTCAATCTGTCCAATTGTTACGCTCGGAAAGCTAGATGCCTTACAAAGAACATCTAAATTTTTTGATTCTATACTGCTCTTAACGGCTGATGGTACAGAAAAAGTAATTTGATATTTATTTGGTCTTGCGGCAGCACCAATTGCTGCTTTAAGCTCATTTATTTTATTAGTAGCCATTTAATTTATTTCTCCTTAACTGTTTTACTGTTTTTTAACAGTTCTGTTTGTTCTATTTAATTATTTTCTAATTGTTTTAACTATTTTTAATAATTCTATTTATTCATTTAATTCATTTAACTCATTTAACTAACCAAATTCATAATATTATGGATCGTAAAATGTATCTGAAGCACCTTGTTTTGGTTCATTATCTTGAGGCAATGATTTACTAAGTGCATTAAAATCAAGTATTGTTGAATTAAAGTTATTTCCTAAGAATACATCATTCCGATTAGTATTAGTATTAAGATCAAACGATTCCTTGATAATTTCAGGTTCTTTCCCATGTAATGGTAAAAATTCACTAAATGCAAAGGTAACACTGAATTCTGATAATGTATTCTCATCACCATCTTCTAGAGTTACTATACCAACAGATTTAGGAAATGCATTCTGCAATTTATACCCGTACACGGGATTATTTTTTCTATCCATTTGCCAGATATTGATATCTAACTGGTACCTGCATGATTTGTCACCTGGGAACTTACTAGCGAAGTTTTGGATTCTATTTGAAATATCAATCTCATAACTTCCCTCTGGATGCATTGGGTTAGGTCTAGAATCATCAACCAACGCTAACCATGTGTCAAACATTTGTCTGATTTCCATTTTAGAATCATCTACTATGGAAATCTCATATTCTGATATATAATCGGTTTCGCCTCTAACTACATATCTTCTACCCTTATGCCACATTTCTGTTACATTTATATTCCGTTCTGGTAATCCAGCACTTTGACAAAGAACATTCATCATAGAACCATTTATCAACGGAACGGGTAACTCTAACATGTACCTGTTTTTTCTTAGTCCTAAACCAGGACCAAGATGTTTCTTTAAATCATTAATTGATATTGTCATTTGTTAATCATGCTAAGTAAGAATACTCATCTCCAAATACATTCTTATTTGTTATACTAGTTCCAGCATTTGTTGCTGGGGCCATAGCAAAAACATCTCCAAATGGATTTGAATTAGCATCAAAAATTACGCCCTTTTCTTTGAGCATTTCCTTGTATTCCTTATCCATAGATTTAGGAACCGGTATTGTATCACTAGGTTTCTGAACTATATCATTAATATAACTGCCATTCGATTTAGAAATAACTACAGTATTGAAATGAGTATAAGAAAATTCTACTGTGAACTCTAATATTTCTCCTACTGACGAATAATCGAGATCTACTGACGAAACACTCTTAGGAAAACAATTATATAATTCATAAAGAACAGTTTGACTAGATCCCCAAAAATCTAATTGCGCTATTTTTAATGTTCCTGAATAACCTAAAAAATTATTGTTTTCTTGAGCAATCTGCACAGGACCAGATACAGGTTTTATATTATGTCTTTGATCTAAACTTTCAATCCAATCTTCAAATGCTTTTTTCAAAGAATGATCCTCCGTTAAATAAAATGTACACGACCAAGTATTATCATACTTAGTTTGACCTTTTATTGGTATAGATCTACCCTTGAATTTCAAATCTATAGTATCATGCGTTTTTCCTGGAAATTGAGATGTTTTAACATGAGCAAATATCTCATTTTCAGCATTGAACAATGAAGTATTGCTGAAATTTATAATACAATCGAATTTTGCACTCCTGGCAGCATTCCCGAGCGTATTATTCAGTAAATTTTGGATAATAGATGACATTTCAACTACTGCACGACTAAAAATTGTGTAACTTGCTCACTCCGACTATACAGTCGAAGGTTCTACTCAGAAGAACTTGAAATTCATCTGTTTGATAAATTCTGTATTTGTAAGCAAGAAATTGTTTCATATTTAATGGGTATCCACTTCACGCACGCTACCGACGGCAGGAGCCCTCTCAGAATTCGCACTGAACATGGTTGTTCGGCTTCGATTTTCTTGGTTCAACGTGTGTCAAAGGGATATCCATTTTTTATTTATATTTTTTAAATGAACACAATCTTTTTTATTAAACACGGTTAGTTCTAAATCGTGTCAATATAAATAAAATTAAGAACTTGAATTACTTGTTCACAAGTTCAGGTTAACAACAAGGAAGCAATGTGATAATAGGCAATCATAATGAAGTTATAGGAATGAAGATTACATCAGTAATCAGTTCAATAGACTTTACACATTATGATGATCGAACTTTAACTTGTTACAATTCAACTATAGAAATAGATACTGAATATCTATTCTCATCAATTCATTCTCAAGCTCCTTAAAAAGGAAATTTGAGACGATTCCAGATTAGATCACAAGTTTAATTTGGGATTTTGGAATTTTTAAAATATAAATATAAAAATAATTTTAACAAGAGGACTATATGGAAAAAATTAATATAGATCAACTTCCGGAAACAAATGTCGATTGGTATGCTGATGGGGAACGAGCAAATGCTCTTGTTCTGAACAGACCAATTAAACAAATAGCTGGAATTTATAATACATTTGCAGACCAATTCAATGCAGCTATTACGTTGAATAATGGCACAGCTTCATTTACAAATGCACCAAATTTAAGTTTAGATGCATCTAAGATTGTATCTGGTGTAATTGATGCTGCTAGATTACCATCATATGTTGATGATGTTCTTGAATTCGCAAATTTAGCTGGATTTCCTGGAACAGGAGAGTCTGGCAAGATTTATATAGCATTAGATTCAAATAATACATATAGATGGAGTGGTTCTGGTTATATAGAGATCAGCACAGGTGGAATGGCATATGTCCGCAAGACATCTAACTATACAGCTGTTAAGAATCAAAGAATTATTGCTGATACAACTGGTGGCACTTTCACAATCACTCTTCCTGCCACTCCTGGCATTGGTGATACAGTAGTTATTGCTGATGGGGGGAACTGGGGAACCACCAGTCTTACAGTTAATAGAAACGGCTCAACCATTGAAGGTGATGCCGAAGATATGACCCTAAATATCGGCGGTGTCTCTGCCCAGTTTACCTATGACGGAACAACATGGCAGGTATACACGCAAGCTGGTTGGAGCGCAGCCATCGCTGCCAATTCCAATCTCAACCCATTAGGGCGGATGAATCCAAGCACGCTTAACAGCAACGTCATCCTGGCAGCCGGGTACAACGCCGTTTCTGCCGGGCCAATTACCATCGCCGAGGGAGTCGAAATCAATCTTAACGACACCTCTAACTGGACCATTATATAAAGGATAACACAATGAGCAATCTTAACCTTCGCAGCATCACCGGTAAAGACGGCGGACCCGTCATGTTCCCGACTGGCATTTCCATCGGCATTGGCGCACCCGGTGGCGTCAACAACATTGGCACACCCGGCCAGCAAG